>JABAOH010010343.1_pt1 | contig 26214 bp, 31 predicted proteins | sample 7062181 | NCBI WGS metagenome assembly JABAOH01 (sample SAMN14538630, study PRJNA623070) | marine sediment metagenome | biome: marine biome [ENVO:00000428]; feature: marine pelagic biome [ENVO:01000023]; material: deep marine sediment [ENVO:00002113]; isolation source: pool of 5 deep marine... | reverse complement strand
GGGATATGGAATAAGCAGATGTGGCTCTTGGGGATAACATGGTGCTTCATTACTATGACTCTCGTAGCCTATTCTACTTGGGCAGGGCCTTTTTTCATAGAGCTATGGGAAATACCTGTTAATGTAGCCTTTTTTATGGCCAGCGTTCTCATGATTGGTATGATAATTTTAAGCCCCCCCATAGGATACTTGTCGGACAGGCTGGGGAAGAGGAGAATATTCATTATTTTTTCCTTCTTGCTGATGGGCATCTCACTTATTCTAATACCAATTCTCCCTGGGTCATTTTTGTATCTGGCAATAGCTTTACTTGCCATCTCTGGTTTTAGTGCACCTATCATTCATGCTTTAACCCCTGAGATCCTCCCAAGAGAAAGAGCAGGGCTTGGATTCGGGATACTGTTTACATGTAGTTTTATTGGAATTTTTATAGGTCCCATTTTAGTAGGATTTGTTAAAGATTTATTTCCTGGAGGCGGACCAGCTTTTTTCACCATGGGTGCTTTACCTTTTTTGTCATTGATATGTGCAAAATTTCTAAAAGTCAGGTAATACAAATAATGTAGATAAATGTGCAAGTGTAATGTAAGCGATGTCAAAACAGCTTTTTTCGCAAGTGTAAGGTATAATAAACTAAGTGTTAAAATAAAGTGGGTTATGGAATTGACAAAATCTGAAGCTTACAAATTGAAGATGGAGAATAATCATGTCTAATATCCTGAAGCTCATCAAGGAAAGGCACTCGTCGAGGGTTACCTTCGATCGGGAGCGCCCTGTAACTAAGCAGGATCTGAAGCAAATCCTCGAGGCGGGGCGTTGGGCGCCTACAGCCCACAACATGCAGAACTTTGATATTCTCGTTATAGATGACAAGGAGCTTCTGGAGAAGATAGGAAACATCAAATCCCAGATCCGTGACGAGTTCATCCGGGAGAATTATCAGCAACTCTCGTTCTCGGAAAAAGAGCTGCTCAAAAAGAAGGTTGGAGTACTCGGCACCGTATTCCCGCCGAAATGGAGAGATCCTTCCAAGTTCGATGAAGTCATTGGTAAGAGCCGATCGCTGCAACAAACCATGCGGGACAGTCCGGTTATCCTGATAGTGATATATGACTCAAGGAAAAGAGCACCTGCTTCGGAAGGAGATGTTTTGGGCATTATGAGTCTTGGTTGCGTTATGGAGAACATGTGGCTCATGGCCGAGTCCCTTGGTATTAGTTTTCGAGTAATGAGTACCTTCAGCGGGAAATCCGTCGAAAAAGAGGTAAAGAGAATTCTCGATATCCCCGAATACATGAAGATTGCCTTTGCCGTCCGCATAGGTTACCCAATATCTGCGCCAACTAAATACCTGAGAGTGCGCCGTGATGTGGAAGATTTCACACATCACAACCGGTTTGGCAACAAGGGTCTTGAATGAAATGAATATCAGAGATAACACAATTTTAATCACCGGAGGCGCGACAGGCATAGGTTTCTCACTTGCCGAGGAATTTACAAAAGCTGGAAATGAAGTAATCATTTGCGGCAGGAGGGAAGAGAAATTAAAAGAGGCAAAAGATAAACTGCCGCATACACATACCAGGAAATGCGATGTGTCAAATGAAAAGAAACGGGAAGCGTTGTATGAATGGGCGAGTTCCAATTTCAAAAATCTTAACATCTTGGTAAACAATGCTGGAATTCAAAGAATGATAGATTTCAAGAAAGGTACTGAAGAGGTGCTCAGAGGTGAGGACGAGATTGAAACTAACTTCAAAGCCTATGTTAACTTATGCGCTCATTTCATACCATTATTTTTGCAGCGAAAAGAAGCAGCAATCATTAATGTGTCGTCCGCATTGTGTTTTGTTCCTTTGGCAATAATGCCTGTTTATTGCGCAACCAAGGCTGCTGTTCATTCCTTTAGCCTTTCGCTTAGGCATCAATTGAGAAATACTCCTATCAAAGTTTTCGAAGTAATACCGCCAACCGTGGATACCGAATTGGATAAGGGAGCAAGAGCTCAACGGGGTCAGCAGGACAGAGGGATACAGCCGAGCGAGGTCGCTAAAGCGGTCATCGGTGGTTTGGAGAGAGATGAATATGAAATTGCTGTGGGCATGGCTAAAAACTTGAAGATGGGCGCAAGAAACAATCTGGAAAAAATATTTCAGAATATGAATCGATAGTAATTTAAAATTTTAAGACATTGCTAATTGACTTTTATTACCAGTTGTTTTTAACCGCAAAGTGTCGTGGAGTGAATGGGTCAGAGAGAGGTCATGGAAATTCATAGAAAATCAAAATGATGACTGTCGAGGAAAATACCCAAAACAAAATTTTTTTATACTAAACCACTTATCTCTTTGTGAAAAAATGAATGTATTTGAAGCCATCAAGAATAGAAGAAGTATCCGAAAATACCAGAAAAAAAATGTTTCGGATGCAATCCTTCAAAAAATTCTTGATGCAGGAAATTGGGCACCATCTGCGGCCAACAGACAGCCATGGGAATTTGTTATAGTACGGAATGCAGAAACAAAAAATAGGTTACAAGAGATAATCGACGAAAATGTGGTAATTTCTGCAACTTGGGAATCAAGGTTTGCTACATATTTGGATAGGTACGGTAGATTTGTAAAGACAGCCCCAGTCGTCGTGATTGTGCTTGCGGACCCCCTAAAAACTGGACCGCACGTTTTTGGCGAAGAAACTTACATGCTTTCTGCTGGAGCAGCAATTCAAAATATCTTGTTGGCCGCCCACGCAATGGGGCTGGGTACAGTTTGGATAAGCATGTACGACGAATTTAAGGTAAAGGAACTGATAAAAGCGCCTAAAGGATATAAAGTCGTCGGCGTGATACCAATTGGTTACCCGGCCGAGAAAAGAGAAAAATCCAGAATAAAGTTAGATAAAAAAATACATTTTGAAAAATTCTAATTTGGCATGCTTGGATTAGTGTCGAGTGGGCTGGAACTAGAAACTCAAAAAGTTAAATTTTAACCTTAAAGGTACGTTGATTTCAGCTATCGTCTCGCGATACAGAAGACGTCTTCCCCACCAACCTCACCTGAATTGAGTAGCTTGAAACCAGCAGCCCGAACCCAGCGCTCAAGCTCGCCCAGAGAGTGTTTGTGCTTGAGGGTAGTCATGATCACAATTCCACCTGGCTTTGCTACCCGTGCGACCTCTCGTACCGTAGCTTTTGGATTCGGCATGTTCTGAAGCAGGGTTACCGAGACTACCGCATCAAAGCTGCGATTGGCGAATGGCAAGTAATCGGCGTCCGCGAGCACGAGTGCCGCGCTATCTCTCCGTTTTCTCGCCAGCTCCAGCATCTCCGGCGATGAATCTATGCCAACCACGAACTCACTTCGCCGCGCGAGTTCGCTTAAGAGCATGCCAGTGCCGCAACCCAAGTCAAGAACTTTACTAACCTGCGGGAGATTCTTGGTGATGATTTCGTACTTCTCTCGTTGGATTTGCTCGTAACGTCGCTCATACACGAACGCTGTTTCGCCGTAACGCCGTTTCAACTCGAGTTTGCGAGCGGCCATCGGAGAACATTTTTACCTAGACTCCTAAAGCTTGAGCGGGTTGGTATTTGAGAAAGCGTATTGAGAAATTGAAGGATGAACTCATTAAACGTGGGCTGGATGCGTTTTTAGCAATTCAGAACACTCGCTACTTGGCGGGCACGACGGCGGCAAAGGCTGTGATAGTTCCCACCGAAGGGGCCCCCTTGCTCATATGCAGCAGGCTTGAGTTCGACCAAGCCAAGAGGGAGGGCTGGATTCGCGATGTTCGAGCTTTCTCTAGCTGGAAAGCCCCTTTGCGCCGTGGGGAGCGGGTAAGTTTTTGTAAACCTTGGCAACTTGTCGCTAATTGCATGCGAGATATAGGTGCTCAAGCTGTGGGCTACGATCACGCAAGGAGGGAGTTCATACGAAAGTTGCGGGCTGCTTATAAGGCAAACTACCGTGAGCTACCTGAACTTATGCTCGAACTTCGTAAGATAAAATCGAGAGAGGAAGTATCCTTACTGCGGAAATCCGCGAAGATAGCCACGAAAGGTATGCGTTGTGCCGCGGAGTCTATCGCGGTCAACCGAACCGAGTTGGAGGTTGCTGCGGATGCCGAGCGCGAGATGCGGGTGGCCGGATCTGAAGGAACATCATTTCCAACAATCGTCGCTTCCGGCAGAAATTCTTGGTTGCCCCACGCCAGCGCGACGCGAAAGCGCTTGCGAAGAGGAGAGCTTGTCGTCGTCGATATAGGCGCAGTTTACAAGGGTTACTTCTCAGACATGACACGAACTTTTGCGCTTTCGCCGACAAGAAAACAGCTTAAATTAATCGGGTTGGTCAGGCGTGCTCAAAAAGCAGCGATTAATCTTGTTCGCAACGGTGCTAAAACCAGTGACGTGGATAAAGCTGCGCGCGGAATCATCTCACGTGCCGGCTACGCCAAGTTTTCCCCGCACGGCACGGGGCATGGCGTCGGGATGGAGATTCACGAGCCCCCGGGCCTTGCTCCGGACTCGAACGACATCTTGCGCGAAGGGATGGTCATCACCGTCGAACCGGGCATCTATATCCCAAATGTCGGCGGAGCTCGTTGGGAGGATATGTTCTTAGTAACAAAAGAGGGTCGAAAGCCACTCACGGCATGACATGGGATATTTTTTGAACAAGGACGAGAAAATATTTATAACGGCGGCGGAGACCAGCTAGCTCGGACAGGCGTTGGCTAACGCTTCGGAGGATCAGCCCATACTAACCGTCGCCAACACAAGTTGCTCTTTTAGCAGCGCTTCGGATAATTACTTAAATTAAATTGGTGATTATCCCAAGGTGGTGCAAGTGGCAAAACGCGATCTTTGGCAAAAGAAATTTAGCGAGTGGTTCAGCGGCATTCTGCGCAGCGCCGACATCATGGAGACCCGCTACCCGGTCAAAGGACTTTACGTTTGGCTCCCCCACGGGTTGCAGTTACGCAATCACGTACTTGCGATAATTCGCGGGTTACTGGAGCAAGCTGGGCACCGAGAAGTGCTCTTCCCACTTTTAATCCCCGAGAACCTCTTCAAAAAAGAGGCGGAGCACATCCGAGGATTTGAAAACGAGGTCTATTGGGTGACGCACGGCGGGCGAGACAAGCTCGATGTCAAGCTCGCGCTTCGTCCGACGAGCGAAACCTCAATTTATCCAATGTTCGCGCTCTGGATTCGTTCCCATGCCGACCTCCCGATCAAAATCTACCAAATCGTCAACATCTTCCGCTATGAGACGAAAATGACTAAACCGATGATTCGCTTGCGGGAGGTGACTACTTTCAAGGAGGCCCACACCGCCCACGCCAAGCGCGAGGATGCAGAGTCGCAGGTGCAGGAAGCGGTGCAAATTTACAAGCGCTTCTTCGATGAACTTGGCGTGCCTTACGTCGTGACCAAGCGTCCACCATGGGACACGTTCGCCGGTGCCGAGTACTCACTCGCATTCGACACTTTAGCCCCAGATGGGCGGACGCTGCAGGTGGGCACGGTCCACAACCTCGGGCAGAACTTCGCGAAGGTGTATGATCTTAAATACGAAACCCCCAGCGGGAAGCATCATCACGTCTATCAAACTTGCTATGGCATTTCCGAGCGGGTGATAGCTGCGGTGGTAATGGCGCACGGCGATGACATTGGCCTGTGCCTGCCCCCTAATATTGCGCCAATTCAAGTCGTGACTGTGCCAATCCCCTACAAGGCTGAGGAAGCGCCAGTTGAGCAGATTGCAATCGAAATCAAAAATGAACTCGCAGCGGCTGGTGTGAGAGTTCATCTCGATGAGCGCGACCTCCGCCCCGGTAACAAATTTTACTATTGGGAACGCCGCGGGGTACCGCTGAGGCTCGAGATAGGGCCCGAAGATGTGAAGAAGAAGCAGGTGACTGCGGTCAGGCGCGACACGGGCGAAAAGCAGGCGATCTCTAGGGAGATGCTTAAGACCAAAGTTAAGCAACTGCTCGAGGAGATTACCAATGACCTTTGCAAGCGAGCGTGGAATCTCTTTCACGAATCTGTGAAGAGTGCTTCCGACATGAAAATGATAAAGCGGATGATGGAAAAACGCGGAGGGATAGCTCGCGTACCTTGGTGCAAGGGAGAGGCATGCGGAAAAGCATTCGAAGAACAAACAGGTGGGGACTTGCTTGGTGAGGAATTCGGTGGTGAGGCCCCGACTGGCGTTTGCCCAATCTGCTCAAAAAGGGCAAAAGCTAATGTGCTGATTGCCCGAACTTACTAAAAGTTTCTAGAACCTCTTTCTCGGGGGGGAAACCCGTAGGCCCCTTGTATCTTATTTTTAGACCAGCTGCCGCGTTTGCAAATTTTGCCGATTCGGAAACCCCGTGCGTCTGCAAATACTTAGCCAAAAAAGCAGCCCCAAAAACATCACCTGCGCCTGTTAAGTCTTTCGCATCGACTTTTATGGCGCCGACCTCTTCGAACCCTTCATCCGAAAGCACAGCATAGCCCTTTTCAGCTTTTGTCAGGATGGCGATTTTCGGCCCCATCTTGCGTAGCTCTTTCAAAACTTCTTTGACCTCGCCTCGCAACGCTTTGGCTTCCTCTTTTCCTATTTTTATCACATCGACGTGTTTCAAAAAGTCTGCCAAGTCATCTCGAGGTTCAATTTCCACTCTTCCCTCTTCGCTAATCCGTCTGAAAATCCCTTGAGGGTCGAGCATGACTAAATTCATTTCGCGTTTGAGCGCCTTGAGTAATTCAGGCGTTATCTCGCCAGCTATTGGTGAAACGTAAAAACTGTGAGCATTATTATATTCAGTAGGAATATCATCTGGTAAAATCTTCGGTGCGACATGTTTGCAAACTTGTGTACGATTGCCTGCTTCATCGTAAGTGTTTTCAAATGTGGTCGTGTATTCTCCACCAACTAAAATGCCTTCAGTGCCGAGACCAAACTTGCGGTATATCGGTGGAAACTTTTCCAAAAAATCAACTCCAACCTTTGAAACAGTCCCAACGCTTTTTTTCAGTGCGACGAACGCTAGTCCAGCATAAGTAGGGGCACCGCCGAGTGCGTTCTCTATTACCCCCCATGGTAGCACGTTGACATCGATTGCAACGTGCCCAACCACGACTACATCAAATTCAAGATGTCTCATCATCTCTCCCTTTTGCCAGCGATGAAATCTTCAACCGCTTTTTTCGCCTCAGTATCTGCCATTTGCAATGGTGGATGTTTAAAAAAGTAAGCTGAAGCACCGATAAGCGGCCCGCCTATTCCACGATCAAGCGCAAGCTTCACTGCACGAATGGCGTCAATAACAACACCGGCGCTGTTCGGGGAGTCCTCGACAGAGAGCTTCACGTCTATGGCGAGTGGCACATTCCCAAACTTTCGTCCTCGCATGTGAATGTAGCACACTTTGTTGTCTTTGAGGAATGGAACATAATCGCTGGGACCAATCCTAAGCGGCACTTCGTAGGGCACTTGACTCGAAACAGCCTCTGTCTTGCTCACGCGCTTCGAACTCAGGCGCTCCTCTTCAAGCATGTTCAAAAAATCGCAATTTCCGCCGATGTTCAGCTGGTAACTCTCTTCCAGCTTAACCCCGCGGTCGATTAGTAGTCTCGCGAGCATACGGTGTAGAATTGTCGCTCCAACTTGAGACTTGATATCGTCGCCTGCGCAAGGCACCTTAGCGTCTTCAAACCTTTTGCCCCACTCTTTACTCGAGACTAGAAACTCGGGAATGCAATTTATGTATCCAACCTTCGTATCAATCGCCTGTTGAGCGTAATAACGCGAAGCCTCGTAGCTACCCACTGGCAGGTAGCTGATTAGAATATCAGCACCCGCGTCCTCCAGTATCTTTGCGACTTCGACAGGCTTCTGTGTTGGGTCTACTGGGACCACAGGCTTCAGATATCTGCCGAGGCCATCTAGCACCGGCCCTTTTGTGACCTCAACCCCCAGCTCCGGGACACCGCTGAACTTGATTGTGCAGTTGGGGGGTGTAAAGATAGCCTCTGCCAAGTCCTTACCCACCTTATTTGCGTCGACATCAAAGGCCGCTACGAACTCGATGTCTCGAATGTGGTAGCCACCGAAGTTCACATGCATCAGACCCGAAACGAACTGATCCTCGCGCGCATTCTTGTAGTACTCAACACCCTGCACTAAGGACGACGCGCAGTTGCCCACCCCCACGATTGCCACTTTTATTTTGGACATCATAATCACCCCGTAGTTTAGTCACCCAGAGATTTAGAGAATTTCTTTTAGCATGAGAAGATAAAACTTTCCGTCCATCTCGCATGCGAAACCTACATCGTTTTTATTGCTCCAATACTCAAGCAAGTTTTTCAGCTGCGAATTCCGAATAAGGTAATTGTGACCTGCCTTAACGTCTATGAAAAGTTTTTTCCCGTCTCTTCCAGCTTGTATATCAATCGCCTTCTTCACGCCCGGTTCAACTTTCCAACCGTGAAAAGCGAGCAGTTCCGCCAATTTTGCAGCCGCCCGCTCCCACTTGCGGGTTTTCGTTTCTCCCAACATGCGAAGACAGGAAGGGCATCTCTTGCTTTCTCCTCTAGGTCTCCACTCATACCCACAACTTTGACATCGTATTGTTGTTACAACCATATTTCAACCTAGGAAATATCTCAGGGAATTTACTATTTAAGCTTTCCGACTTAAACAAAGTGGGGTTTTCCTTGGCTATAGCAAGAATGAAGAAGAAGACAACCACTGAAATGGTCTGGCCCTACTTCCTGAAGTTGCTGAAAGAGCGCCCGATGTATGGGTACGAACTGCGACAGGAGACGCAGAAGCGATTCGGGTGGAAACCACCTACCGTCACCTCCTACCTCGTGCTCTACCGTCTCCAGCGCAAGGGCTATGTGGTGAAGGAGTGGCGCGAGCAGCGAGGGAAGCCCGCACGCAAATACTACAGAATAACAAAGAAAGGCGAGAAGTTGCTTGAGGAAGGCAAAAAATACTTGAAGGAACTTTACTCGAAACTTTCCTGAAGATGCTAAGATAATCGAAGTTTTGTAGCAAACAACCTCTGAGCCACGGTGAGGTGGGTCAGAATCACTATTAGAACCACTGCGTATTGTGTATATCCAATCAATGCTCCGATGGCTAGGATGATGATCCGCTCCCCCCGCTCAGCTATCCCCACATCGAGCTTGCCCGAGCCAGCTGACTCTGCCCTAGCGCGAGTGTAGCTGACCATTAAGCTTCCAAAGATGGCTAGAATTCCCCACATCCAACCAGGCAGAAAACCCACTTCAGCAAGCAGGCCGTTGATGAACGCGTAAATAATGCCCACAAAAATCAAGAAATCTACATACCGATCGACTACTGAGTCGAGCACTCCCCCGAACGCTGTCTCTCTACCAATCACCCTAGCAACCGCCCCATCGATGAGGTCAAAAAACCCACAAATGAGGAGGACAAATCCGGCCCAAAGTTGTAGTCCGTAAGCAAAAAGGAAGGCCGCAACAGCACCCACTGCTAACCCGATTAAAGTAAAGACGTTCGGAGTGAGGCCCGTCCGTGCAAAGGCTTTAGCTGTAGGCTCAATCAAATGATTTACCCGATCTCTAATTCGACTCAGCAAAGCCACGCCTCCAGCACAAAGGATTTTTGTCCACTCGCATAAGTGTTTTTGGGAACGCATGATATATCTTGGTCCCGCAGGCATCCCGACAGTGAGCAAGGCGAGGACGACGATAGGAGGCATAAAATGCGTGGCCGAGCTTAAACTTACCGCTTTCGAGGTTGAATTCGTTAGGCATGTGGGGATGAGCAACGAGATGGCGAAGGAAGCGGGAAGGGCCGCGAAGGCGTTAGGTGTGCGTTTATCGGTGCACTGCCCCTATTATATTAACCTCTGCTCACAAGAACCCAGAAAGCTCGAGGCTTCAAAGAGACGCATTCTCGATTCGACGGAGCGGGCCTTCCACATGGGGGCTGATGTTGTGGTGTTCCACCCAGGCTTCTACGGTCCCTTATCGCATGACTCAGCATTCAAGGCTGTGGAAGATGCTTGCCGAAATATGCTCGATCGAATGCGCGTAAATGGGATAAAGGGAGTTCGGCTCGGATTGGAGACCACAGGCAAAGTCAGTCAGTTCGGCAGGCTTGATGAAATCGTCAAGCTTTGTAAGAAGCTGAAGGGTTGCACGCCAGTAGTCGACTTCTCGCACATTTATGCGCGCCAAGCTGGCAGAATAAACTACGATTGGATATTCGAAAATCTGAAGCCACTGAAGTTGAAACATCTACACGCGCACTTCACAAGTATGGAATGGACGCCTGCCAAGGCGCCGTGGGAAGGCAACGAGCGACGCCACCTCGAGCTCAAGGTAAACAAGCCACCCTTCGAGCCGCTCGCGCGCGGGATTCTCAAAAGAAAAGTCAACATCACTTTAATTTCTGAGTCGCCGATTTTAGAACAGGACTCGCTCGAGATGAAGCGGGTCTTCGAAAAGTTAGGATACGAATTTTAATCTGTTAGCGAGTTCCCCAACTTCTCATCTATCTCCTCCGTGATTTCTCGAGTTCGCAGTCCCAGTGTCTGGCCCCGACGATGGTAAAGGTCTTGGATGTCTTTCAATAATAGGAGATAACTCGGATATTTATTATTCAAAGCACGTTATTTTGTAGGGTGATGTAGTTGGGAAGAATTGTCAGGAGTGATTATTACTTCGAGAAACCCGGGCCAGATAATACCAAAGATGTCGTGGAGGCTTTATCGAAAAGGCTAGAGGAAACAGGAATAAAAACTGTAGTGGTCGCCAGTGATTCGGGTAAGACGGCATTGGAGCTTGGCAAGAAGATCGATGGCAAGGCCAAACTCGTCGTTATTTCAATGGAAACTGTGGCGAATGACATCCGAGCCGCTCTCGAAAAAATGGGCACTATCATCTACGAAAATTGCATTCCAGCCTTTCGAGCAAAAAATCTGGGCCACATGAAAAACACCTATTACACATTGGGGCAGGGTTTCAAGGTCGCCGTAGAAGTTGTGGTTATGGCCGCATCCAAGGGCGCTGTAAAATCTGGCGAGAATGTGATCGGGGTGGGTGGAACTGGCGAAGGAGCTGACACAGCACTAATCGTGAAGGCCGCACTTCCCGATGATATCTTGGGAAAAGAGATCAAGAAACGATTAGAAATACGTGAAGTTATCGCAATGCCCCTTGTCAAAAAATGGTGGGAATACTAACTCGAGAAAAGGAAAAAATAAAGAAACCAGAAAAATCAATTGTCTGGAAAATCAATTTTTGGCGGCGTTTATTATTAATACAGTTCGGGCGGAATATAATTGTAAGGCTGATTCGTGGCGTTTACATGCATGCATACTGCGCGAATGGTTGGAGGGGACGAAACCAATGATCCGAGTGGATTGGGGGACGTGTGTCGTTTGCGGGCGGGTTGGATGGATATATTCAGTTAGCGGGCTGACAACTCGGGCCCGCTGCTTCCAGTGCTGGCGGGACGCCGTAAACGCGGGGCTGATTTCGGAAAAGATATACAAAAAAATTAGGGAGCGATCGAAAGAGAGCAAAGGGTGAAAAAAAGTTATTGTGAATGATTACATGGGAATCCCAGACATCTTAAACCAACTTTATAACACGCTTCTCCCCTTCGCCGGTTTAATCTTTGTCTTGGGCCCCATATGTTTCGTATTTCGAAAAATTGGTGTTTTCATTGGTTTAGGGGTAGGTTGTATAGTGAATTTGATCCTGTGGGATACATTAGATAAAGTTCCATTTCTTAGCGGTCTGGCGGAAAACCCCACAATTTTTCTCGTTATAGCGATAGTAATTCTTGCTATTTTTGGCGGGATAGGCTTGACTGCAATAGCAGTACTTGCCTTTCTGTTTTCGAGTATTGGAGGTTTATTGCTGAGCGTTTATCTATTCGGCTTTAGCACTTGGACTGTAATTGGAGGATTTGTTGGTGGCTTGATTTGGCTATATGTAATTAGTATATTTATCAAAAAAATTGCTGAAAAAGTAAAATGGATAGGTGAGAAAAAAATAAGAGTTGAATATCGCCCCGAAAGGCGTAAAATCGAATATTGTCCTGAGTGCGGGGCGGAAGTAGAAGCAAAAAATAAGTTTTGCGGTTCTTGCGGAGCGGACTTGAAACATGATCAAGGATGAATCAAAAAAGTTGTTAAGAAAAAGAGGGCATTATCTTTACACAACTATTTTAGGGGTAGATTTATTCCGATTAGGACTTACTCGTTGATTTCAACCTAGCAATTAGTTTCTTTCGCGATACTTGCACTTGATCGCCAGTATGCATGTCCCGAAGGGTGACCTTGCCGGCTGCCAAGTCTTTAGCACCGACTATGATCGAATGTTTGGCGCCGCAAGCGTTAGCATACGCTATGGCCTTGGACAAACGTCGCCTCATCAGGTCGACGTCGACAAGCAATCCAGCTCTGCGCAGCTCCCCAACTATTTTCAGGCATTCGCTGATCATCCCCTCGCTCGCAGGGAGAACCACGCAATCCAATCGCTCGCGCGGAACTATCATCCCTCGCTTTAAAAGGGTCTGAGCAATGCGGTCGATGCCGAAACCGACGCCGACAGCTGGGCAGGATTCGCCCCCCAGAAGCCCGATGAGTTCGTCGTAACGGCCACCCCCTGCAACTTGAACTCCATTAACGTATAGCTCGAAAACGAAGTCTGTGTAATACTCAAGTCCACGGGCGATTCCAAAGTCTATTGTAAATTTCTTGACTCCAAACGAGCGAACGTGCTCGAGGATTTCATGTAGGTTCTTCAGTGCTATTTTGGCTTTGGGTAAACTCGCAACAAGTTTCTCCGCCTGTTTCAACACTTTCGTGCTACCGCGTAATGCAATCAAGGATCGAAGCAGCTCTTCATTCTTAGCCTTTACGTGCATGCGGCTAAGCTCCTCCTGAAGCCTTACTTCGTCGTGGCGATCAATTGCTCTCATGATGGAGTCTTGGGCATCACCCCTCACCCCCGCTTGGGCAAGCACCTCTCGGAGCAAGCGGATGTGACCGATGCGGAGCTCATAACCCGACAATCCAAGTTCCTGCATGATATCGTCAGAGAGTGCGACTATTTCGGCATCCGCTTCAGGTTGGGGAGAACCAATAATCTCTACTCCTGATTGTAAGAATTGCCTCCACCTCTGCGCCTGAGGCTCCTCGTACCGGAAGCAGTCTCCAAAATAACATAGTTTCACGGGTTTGGGCGCCGATTTGAGGTGGGTAAGATAAAGTCTGATGGCGGGCACGGTTAACTCCGGGCGGAGGGCAAGTGCACGGCCCGATTTGTCCTTAAACGAGTAAAGTTGTTTCACCACCACTTCGCCGCTTTTCTTTTCAAACAGCTCAAGGTACTCAAAAGTAGGAGTTTCGATTTCTTCGTAGCCATAGCGCTTAAACGTGTTGTTCATCACGTGGGTGACGTGACGAATACTTGTCAATTCTTTACCCAGCAAATCGCGCGTTCCTTTCGGTTTTTGCATGGGCATCACGGCATGTTTTCATGAATAATTTCTGAAATTTTCACCATATTATTAGAACTCGTGAAAACGACTTTTAGATAATCAATGTTTTCCAGATCCCCTTGGAATACCCTCACACCTATTGGAGCGAAGACCTCAATCGAGCCAATCAATTCCGTGGCTGAGGGGATTATACGCGCGCTCATTACATTTCCAAGCTCGTTAACGTTAATCACTAAAGTTTCTTGAATGTCCGGATATAGATACGGTTGGAAGCCATATGATTCTACGAGATCGCCTTGTTCATCGACAACAAAGACTGTATATCCATCGAAATATCTAATATTTTCATCGACCTTTAAGTAAGCATTCCAAGCGTCCATGTCAAACACGACATTTTCCCGATTTTCACCGAAATCGAATATGATGTTGTTGTCCTCAGGCCGCCACGTACTGGCGAATGCCTTGTTCTCAGCCCCCCAAAGCGCGCTCGTAACCTCCTCTTGATAGCGCTGCTGATAACTTTGCTGCGCATAATAATATTCGTCGTAGCTGAAGACTACGTAATCAATTCTAATATCGTAATTCTCGCGATATGTACGGATAATCCACCGAAACTCATTTTCATCCATCGTTGGGAAGCGTTGGACATCGACTCGCCTGCCGTTAACCTGATATGATGTGGCAGGCACATTCACACCATAGATAATGCCACTAGTGTCACGCACATAGTAGATATAATCGGGTGGGCGGGGGACAAACGATGGATCGTTCTCCCACTTGCCTTCTTCACCCATAACCTCGGCGCCATCGGTCACCGACGCTCGTTGAGAGGCGCCCGTTAGTAGATGCCCAAATGACCATTGGATGGAAACGACAGAATTTTCCGACGTATTCTCTCGAAGCCAATCGAAAGCTTCCATGAACCCTTCATCCAAACCTCTGACGCCATGCCATTCGGTTGGGGGCGTAGTTTGCTCAGCAACAGCATATGCATTAAAAACGAATGGTGTGGCAACGATGCCGGCGCAAAGTACAACCACAATTGGCGCCTGAAAATGTTTTAGCCATTCTCCGAACTGCTCAAATGAGACTCTCCGGACGAGGGAAGCAAGCACAGCCGCACCCACGCCCGCCAAGACGGGTACAAAGGGCCACCACATCCGTTCGAAACGCGCCTGTCCCGTTCCTGGCCAGACCATTGCCGCAATAACAATAAGCCATGGAAAGATTAGCAGTTCCCAGCGCTTTCTCGACCAACAGAACTTGATTAATGCTAAAGCGATTAAAATAAGAATAAATGTAGTCAAAATATTCATGCCATAAAATTTATTGATTGTATCGCTCCATGAATTCGGCGCAGCCATCTCTCCTGCATACCTAGTAAATGAAATCCCGCCGCCACCGCCTATTCCAACATATCCCAGAAGTGATTGGGCTAAACCTACCCATAACATTGGACTCTGCCCACCCATTACCCAGAGCGCGAGCGTCATCACTACTAACATACCCAGCACGCCAGCTATCAAACTCAAATGACCACGGATGGTTGAAAAAAGAGCGCCAAATAAACTGGTTTTGCGAATCAACCTGCCAAGAAATCCAGTTAACAGGACGAGCAATAATCCACCGACCACGATGGGGGCGATGAAGAGCGCCCCGCTCCATGCCAGCCCGAAAAGCCCATACACCAGCCCAGCTAAAAGTGCAAACTTGGGCATCTCGCTACGGGGGGCCTTGAAAAGCTTTATGGTGAGATAAATGGTCCATGCCCCCAAGATCAACTGGATGGGCTCTCGATCATACGCTCCGACCTTCATCCAGTAAATTGATGAGGCCAAAGTAGCCCCGAAGAACGCCGCAGCGCAGCCCCCAAAGTCACCTCCCAGCTCCTTGCCGATCAGGAAAATCGGGATGATCGAGAGGGCGAAAAGCAGTGGGGCCCAGTACTTGACGGTATCCATCAAAGTGACGCTGGGGTTGATAGCATTGACGCCTCTATAAAGCATTACCGTTATTAAGGGCTGTGCTTGCTCCGTGAGGCTGACTGACAGCCCATAAGGTGCGTGAGAAAGGGGATTGTTCTCCGCTAAAGCATTTGTTTTATCTATTTCGGCAGCGACATCGTAAACCCATCCGCTGTCCGAAGTGGTCAGCGTGTCGTACTTCTCGCCGGGGATTAAAAGCACTGAAGTCGTGAAAGCCATCAGCGCGAGTAGATAGCCAACGAGCAACCATCGCCTGTAGTTCAATCTTGCACCCGCTAAAATAAGGTCAGGTCAACCTTAAAAATCATCGTTGAGGTCGCTACTACTCTTCCTTCTTAGGTTCGGGTTCTCTCTCGCTTTCAGACTCTACCACGCTCGGCGCTGGGGGCGGAGGAGGAGGAGGAGAAACCTCCTTGGTGCCGAACATAATCCATCCCAGCCAGAAGCCTAGACCAGCGAGGATGAAGATGCCGATGATCACCGGCAACACCAACCACAGCGGGGCCGTCCCATATCCCACCACAAAGGGGAAGTAAATGTATAATGCCGCGATTACAACGCATACAACGCAAAGCAAAGCCCCAATTGCCCTCGAAGTACCCACTTGACCACCTCTAATATCTAAAGTTGATGGGGTAGTGCTTTTTAAATAACTTTCGTCTTGCGAGTTTAGCAAGGGCAACTGTCATAAGTTCTATCTCCCAATTTTACATGGGCCCGTGGCCTAGTCTGGATAGGGCGGCAGCGTCCTAAGCTGTAGATCGAGGGTTCGAATCCCTCCGGGCCCGCCTCCCAAGTATAGCGTTTTCTGAGCCTAATTGCTTGAGCCGCTCCTTGATAGCGGAGAGTTGAGAGCCATTGCTTATCAATATAGCCGGTCAAAGACTGGGCAAAAATATAAGAATATATGGAATCCCGAAAAGGCCCAAAAATTCTACCTGGACTTCCACAAACCGTGCATATTGCAGTATTCTCTCGCGTCAATCTTTTCTGCTTTTATTTCAAATTCAGCCTCTGGTTTATCGCCTGGTTTCAAGAATTTTCTGAAAACCCCACCATCGGCAATTATCTCCACCCATTCTATGTAATGCTTTTCTTCCATTGGGTGAGGAACTGAACCGATTTTAACTTTTATTCCCGTATCTGTTTTTTCTATAACAGGAACATGTTTCTCTAGACCAACATCCTCAGTCTTTTCTTTAAGTAGTTCCATCGGCTCATTACAACAAACAAGCTCCCCTACTCCTCCATGTAAAACTTCAACTATATTTCCGCAAACATTGCATTTGTAGATTTGTTTTAGTTCCGCCATATTTCACCTCCTTTTTTTGGTCTTGGGTCGTGATTATTTCATCCTCTCTTCTGAAAGTTTTAAATGATCTTTTTCAACTTCGACAAACGCTTCAAATATCTGTTTTACTCTCTCATTTTTAGAATCCCCAGCTGCCTTTTCGTAAAATTCAATGGCCCTTGTTTCTCTTGCATGGGATTCTTCTAAATTTTCTTTATTGCTTACGTGACATGGCTCACTCTCTTGAGGGACTTTTTCAAGCTTTAATATTTTCTTCCAAACATTGGCATGTTCTGCTTCTACTTTTCCTAAAGCCTTGAACAATAATTTTCCTTCATCGTCGTCTGTTTTTTCGGCTGCGCAAAAATAAAATGCCGTGTTGCTTACTTCTACCTGTAAAGCGCGCTCAGCGTTCGCTTTATCCTTCTCATTCAGCTCAACATCAAAATTAACTTTGGCTTCTTTCGCTTCTTTTATGTAACTTCTATGAGCTCCGCAAAAAGGGCAGCTACTCGGCGGACTCTCTCCTACGTAAGGGTCCCCACAAATTTCGCATCTCCACAATTTTACCATGTTATCATCAAATTCCTGGCTTCAATTGTGTTTTTTGCTGCAACACGCCTGCTTTACCCACTAACTCATTGACCTCTTTTTTGCCCTCTTCCAATTCTTTTTCTTGCTCCGTGTCTTCTTTTAACAAAAGGGCTTGGAATTCTCCCACGTGGGTCTTTTCTTCTTTTGCTATGTCCAAAAGAATTTTCTTAATATCTTCTTTTTCAGTCATGTTCGCCATTTGTTCATAGAGATTTATGGCATCCAATTCAGCTATTATCCCGACTCTTAGAATTTCTTTATCCAAATCTTCTTTTTTTACTTTCTCAAGATTTACGGGTATTTTTGATAACATTTTTTTACCCATTTAAAATTTTTAGTGTTTTTAATATTTAATTTTAGCAGAAACTCTTATCAGGTAACCAAAGCCGGCGTGCTGGCCGTAACCCGTCTTCTGTTTTCAGGCGACATTTAGCTTAGCGGGCTACCACCCGCCTCCAGCAGGCGTTCATAGGCGGTAATTTGCCCTTGCATCCCGCGGGATGGCCGTTTCATCCCCGCCGACCCGACCTCAGCGTCACCGCATCCTCGCGCGAGTCGGGAGGTATCGTTTCTGTTCCATCTTTACGATCTCTCAACCGTGCCCTTACAGGCTCGCGGACCTGCTCGATGGACGGAGTTTCCTCAGGCTTTCGCCCGGAAGTCGCCCACCAGCTCACCGGCGCAATAATTTTATCTTTGGAGATTTAAAAGATATTGTAGAGACCATGGAGATATTTATCGCTGGGCCACTCTTTTCAAGCGAAGTGGGATTTAAGCCTGAAGTTTTGACGGGTTCTTTCGAAAGCACGGCGATACAAACACTTAAACAGGGCGTTGGGGTAAAACGAGGCTTTTGAAAGGGCTGGAATGCAAGATATTTCTTTTCTCATTGGCGGAGAGGCGGGAGACGGGGTTATGCGGACAGCGGAACTCCTAGGCAAGGCCTTCAATCGTCTCGGCCTCTACGCCTTCGTCATAAATGATTACCCATCCCTCATTCGCGGCGGCCACAACTTCTGTAAAGTGAGGGCCTCGGGCCGTCAGGTGTGGAGCCATCTGGAAGTGGTGGAGCTGGTCGCAGCCCTTAACCAAGACACAATATCCCGACACGAGAATGAATTGACGAAGGACGGCCTCGTACTCTTCGACAGCGACAAGGCGAGTTACAAAGGATCATACAAGGCTTACCCGATTCCGCTCTCTAGCATGGTCAAGGAAGTTGAAGGCATCCCGATAATGAGGAACGCGGCCATAATCGGCGCCATCGCCCAACTATACGGTATACCCCTTGAGCCCGTTAACGAGATCTTGACTTGGGCCTATGGTAAACGGGCTGAAAAAAACATCGCGCTTGCAAAGATGGGGTTCGACCACGCCAAGCAGAACTTTGATCCAATCCTCAAACTCGAGCCGGTCAAGCATGACCCGACTCCTTTCATCTCTGGAACCGAAGCAGTCTCGCTCGGGGCAGTCAAGGCCGGAATGAAAATTTACATAGGGTACCCGATGACGCCCTCCACCCGGATTCTTTCCTTCATGGGGACACACCAGGATGAGCTCGGGATAGCGGTGATTCATCCCGAGAATGAAATAGGAGTGGCCAACATGGCGTTGGGCGTCGCCTACGGTGGGGCAAGATGCATGGTTGGCACAGCTGGAGGTGGGTTCGCGCTGATGCAGGAGGCCTTCAGCATGGCGGGCCAGTCCGAGATACCCGCGGTCTTCGTGGTGGGGCAGCGCCCTGCACCTGCCGTGGGAGTGCCGACTTACACGGCGCAGGCCGACCTGAGGTTCGTTCTCCACGTTGGGCATGGAGAGTTTCCCCGCATAGTTGTGGCACCAGGAGATCCTGAGGAAGCGTTCGTGAAGGGTGGAGAAGCAATGAATCTCGCTTGGAGATATCAAGTCCCAATCGTGGTTCTGATGGACAAGCACCTGCTGGAGAGTTACATGAGCATCGCGATTGATGAACGCAAGGTAAATGTGGAGCCCAGCAGCGTCGCCGAAAGTTGGGAGGGTGAATACAAACGATACAAATTCACCGACAGCGGGGTTTCCCCCATAATCTTCCCCGGAACGCCAGGGGCAGTGGTCAAAGTCTCGAGCTACGAGCACAACGAGCATGGATACGCGATCGAGACCCCCGAGAGCGTAACCAACATGCTGCAAAAACGACTACGAAAGATGAAAGGGATAATCGAGGACCTGAAGAAACGAGAAACGGTGAAGATTTACGGTGACCCCAAAGCGGAGAATTTGGTGATTGCGTGGGGGTCAACCAAGGGCGCAGTGCTCGAAGCGATGCAGCTCATCGACAAGCCGCTGAAGTTCCTACAGGTTATGTACCTCAGTCCCTTCCCCACGTGGGACGTGAAGGGGCACTTGGAGCAGGCGAAGGAAATCGTCTGCGTCGAGGTCAACATGACCGGGCAGCTTCGCTCGCTCATCAAGGAGCAGACGGGGCACTACATCGAGAAGGCGATACTCAAGAACGACGGGAGGCCTTTCGACCCCGTGGGGCTCGCGGGGAAGCTAAAGGAGGCATTTGGTTGGAAATGAGGGAACTCGACAGCCCCGCCAAGAACACTTGGTGCCCTGGATGCGGCAACTTCAACATCCTCGCGGCGGCCAAGTGGGCAATGGCCGAGCTCGTGAAATCGGGAGATGTGAAGCCGGAGCAAATCGTCATCTCTTCCGGGGTCGGCTGCCACGGCAAGATATCCGACTATATCAAGGTCAACAGCTTCTACTGCCTACACGGAAGAGTAGTGCCGCCCCTCATGGGGGTGAAGGTGGGAAATCAGCGACTGAAGGTGATCGGATTTGCCGGTGATGGCGACGCTTACGACGAAGGGGTCAGCCACCTCATCCACACGGCTCGAAGAAATCTCGACGCCACCTTCATCGTGCACGATAATCAGGTTTTCGCCCTTACAACTTCCCAAGTCACTCCCACTACCCCCATAGGGTTCAGGACCAAGTCAGCCCCCAAGGGTAGCTTCGAGACCCCGCTTAACCCCCTCCACCTAATGCTGGCCTGCGGCGCAACGTTCGTAGCCCGAGGCTTCACCGGGGACATGCGGCACCTACGCTCTCTCATCCTGCAGGCGGTACAACACCGGGGCTTCGCCTTCATCGATGTCCTCCAGCACTGCCCGAGCTTCAACCCCACTCTGGAAAAATTCAAGCCCAAAGTCTACGACCTCAACGAGGAAGGACACAACGTGGAGGACTTTGCGGCAGCATTGGAGAAGGCCAAGGAGTGGAACAACCGTATCCCTATTGGTATCTTTTACCAAGTGAAGAAGGAGATTTATGAGAAACAGCTGCTGGGCGACCGAGTGCTCGCCGAAGAAAAACCGTTGCCCTCGGTTCAGAGTGTGTTACAAGAATTTATGTAAATTTAATCTGCATCAGCAAAAAAATAATAAGTTGGAACACCAAAAATGTTCTTGGTTGTGCCAAAGTTTGGTGGAAAATAACTTGCCGAATTATGATGAAGCTTCAGTTTTAGAAGTGCTAGATAAAATAAGCCACAGTGTAGTCAACGTAAGCACGATTAAGCTCCTCCATCACATGTTCTACAGAGTAGTCCCGCTTAAGGGAATGGGTTCTGGAACCATCATTAATTCAAAAGGCCACATTTTGACAAACAACCATGTGATTACGGGTGCGGAGAAAATCGGCGTGACGATGGTCGATGGACATGCACTATCAGGGGAAGTGATGGGGACATGTTCGACTCACGACGTGGCTATCATCAAAGTGAAGGAGAGAGAACTTGCCGCCGCAGAACTTGGCGACTCTGACAAATTAAAGGTAGGTCAAAGGGTCTTTGCGATTGGCAATCCTTTCGGACTCACTGGTGGTCCAACAGTTACCTCCGGGGTGATAAGTGCTCTAAACAGATCTATAGAATCTCAACGAGGCGTGATAGAAAATCTCGTTCAAACCGACGCAGCCATAAACCCGGGAAATAGTGGCGGGCCGCTGGTTGATATCGAGGGGAAAGTCGTTGCCATCAATACAGCGATTATCCCTTTCGCTCAGGGCATAGGCTTCGCCATTCCAATAAACTTGGCTAAAAAATGCGCCGACGATATAATTGCTCACAAAGGCATGATTAGACCCTGGCTTGGTGTAAGTGGATTAACTGTCACCAGAGAAATCGCGTCCTACTATGGTTTACCCGTTGCTAGAGGAGTTCTTGTTGCAAGAGTGATGCCGGACAGTCCCGCTGACAATTCTGGAATAATTCCCGGCGATATTGTTCTTGAATTCTCGGGCAAAGCCACAAATAATACGGAAAAACTTGTGGAGGAAATTCAAAAAAGAAAGGTTGGAGAAAAAGTAGAAATACGAATTCTTCGAGACTCAAATGTGTGGAGTGTCGAAGCGGTGCTTGAGAAAACTCCGTGAAAGCAAATAAAGTAAATAGGGTTTTCTTTTATTACAACAAGGCAACTAAATTCAACTATTGAATTTTTCTGGCGATCGTTGCCAGGTGTTTACCCAACTCTTTTGCTATTTGAAATTCATTCTTTGACGGCATGCGCTCACCCATCGGGCCAGCGATGGTTGAGGCCCCGTATGGCGAGCCCCCTGTTATTTCTTCCATCGTCATTTGTTCCTTGAAAGAGTATGGAAAACCTACCAAAATACAGCCGTGATGCAGGAGCGTTATCATGGTGGAGATGATGGTGGTCTCTTGTCCTCCATGTTGGGTGCCAGTGGAGGTGAATACCGCTGCTGGTTTTCCGATGAGCGTGCCTGTCACCCAGTCACCACCGGTCTGATCCCAGAAATTTCTCATCTGGGCCGTCATGTCGCCGAAACGGGTAGGTGTACCAACAATTAAGCCATTAATGTCTTTCAGGTCTGTTCTAGGGTCAGCAACTGGGATTTCTTTCATCGTTTTTTTTGCTTTTCTTATCTCATCATTCCAGGACTCTTCTGGGATAAGTTCTGCCACTTGTTTGACGATCGGTTCACCGCCTGCCTCTCGAACACCTTCGGCGATCTTCTTGGCCATGGCAAAAATGTGGCCGTACATCGAATAAAAAAGAACTAAAATTTTTGGCTTAGCTTGGCTCATGATCTTCGTCTAATATTTTTATCGCAGGTGTTAAAAAAATTTACGTATTCTGTCACGTAAAATTTAAGGAACCTTTAAAATGTGGAGAAACCCAGCAAACCACAATTTTTAAAAATTGATAAGATAAGATAGTTATGATATGGCAATAGATCCGGACTTCAAAAGTAAGCTGAAAAAAATTGATACCCACTCGGGGCATGATGTCTGGGGCCCTATTGATCCACCGAAGAAGCTCGGGGTTCATGGGAGCGTCGTGTCAGTAGACTGGGATTCCTGCAACGGGGATCGCATCTGCGTAGGGGTTTGTCCAGTCAACGTGTTCGAGATGGTGAATACTCCGGGCCACCCAACCTCAGAAGAGAAGTCGGACCCGGCTCGAGAGTCGGACTGCATCAAGTGCCTCGCTTGCGAGACAAACTGTCCGACCAAGGCCATCAAGATAGAGGAATAGCGATTTATCGGTTATGGCCCGCCTGCTTCTTTGGGATAGCTAGCGAAGTTCTTTTATGGATGCTATTATCTCTTTAGCCCTCTCTCTGGCGCGGACAAAGAGTTTGTCCTCGTTCTTTTCCTTTCTCAAAAACTCATTCAATACTCTGGAAATTTCAAGCAAATTTTTTTGCCTGTACTTTTCGTTCACGGGCTTACTGCCCTGAAGTTTTACATCTCCCTCCAAAAAACCCTCAGCAAAGTACCAGTCCTTGAACCATGTGCAACCTGATTTCCACAAGAGATATCCAATAGGGGTGGCTGGTGCCGGAACCCCTCTCTCTAAACCTTTCCTAGTTTCTTTGTCGTTCGAGTAAAATACCATAATGTGTGAGCCGGGGGGAAGAAGGTCCGAGAGATGTTTAAACAACTTCTCGTCCAAATTATTCTCAGATAGGTTCACCATTTTTGAAGATTTGAACCTTGAAATGTTGTCGTAATATATTTCCAGCCAAGGTTTGTAAAACTTGCCCCTTCCAGAAAAATATTTACCCTTTACCACAGGGTTTTCAGAAACCGTGCCATCGGCGGCTTTCAGGTACAATTCAAAGTTTGTTTCCTCTATAAATCGCCCGGGAAAAATATTGTCAACGTGGAGAGTATAACCGTCCAATCCTTTTCCGTTCAGTACAGAAGGGTACATGTCCGACATTTGTAGAATGTTTTAAAGGTCATTTTTTTCTTCTTTCAAAAACTCCAGCGCAATGTATGCAACAAAAGGTGTATTCCTTTCCATCGATAACCTTTTTGTAAGTTGCAAATACGCACTTGTCCGCGGGGATTTCAGCATTACACATTTCACATTTCACGAAAGTTTTCATTTATCTGCCTCCTTTTTCTTTAGGTAATCATTTATGGCCGCATGCAAGGCGTCTGCGGCTAGATTAGAACAGTGCATCTTGATTGGAGGGAGGCCGCCTAAGCTGTCCGCCACATCGCTCCGGGTGATCTTTAAAGCTTCTTCGATAGTCTTCCCCTTTGCGAGCTCTGTTATCATGCTGCTTGTGGCTACGGCTGCTCCGCAACCAAATGTCTTGAACTTAACATCTTCCAACGTGGCGTCTTCAACTTTAATGTACATGGTCATTAAATCGCCACAAACGGGATTGCCCACGGTCCCAACTCCGTCTGCGTCTGGAATTTCGCCTATGTTTCTCGGGTTCCTAAAATGGTCCATAACCTTTTCGCTGTACATCCATGTCACTTCAACATTTCTTTTGGTGTCAAGGGAGACATTGCCCTCAACCTCTTCACCACGCCCGGCAACACCTCCAGCACATAATCTACATCTTCATCTGAATTCTGCTTGCCCATGGTGAAGACTAGGGACCCATGTGCCTCTTCGTGGGCCAAGCCTATCGCGAGCAACACGTGGGAGGGTTCCAAGGTTTTTGAAGTGCACGCCGAACCCGAAGACACCTGAACGCCAAGCATATCTAAATCCAAGATGAGGGACTCCCCTTCTATATAACTAAATCTGAGGTTGGCGTTGTTAGGAAGTCTCTTAGTCGGGTGGCCATTCAGGTAGGAACGCTCGATTGTATCCCGAACGCCATTTATGAGCTTGTCCCGGAGCTTGCTCAATCTTCCGCCTTCGTCCGCCATCTCTTCTCGGGCGATCTCAGCCGCCTTACTCATGCCAACTATGCCGGGTATGTTTTCTGTGCCCGAACGCAGCCCCCTTTCTTGGCCGCCGCCCTGTATAACTGGTTGAATTTTGACCCCACTTTTGATGTAGAGAACTCCCATGCCCTTCGGCCCGTACATGTCGTTGGAAGAAATTGACATTAGGTCTATGTTTTCCTCTTTAACGTTGATAGGCACCTTCCCCGCTGCGGCTACAGCGTCCACGTGAAAATAAATTTTGTTATCGCGGACTATTTTCCCTATCTCCCTTATCGGTTGAATTGTTCCGATCTCATTATTTGCGTACATGACAGATATGAGGACGGTTTTGTCGGTTATTTCATCTTTGAGTTTTTCGGGATTGATCATGCCTTCTTTATCCACTGGCATGTAAGTGATTTCGAAACCCTGCGTTTGAAGATATTTGCAGATGTTTAGCACCGACATGTGCTCGATGGTAGTTGTGATTATGTGGTTTCCCTTCTCCTTATTTCGGTAAGCAATTCCCTTTATCGCTAGATTGTTAGAGTCTGTGCCCCCCGAAGTAAAAATGACTTCTTCAGGTTTTTCTGCTCCTATTAATCGGGCAACTTTTTCTCTCGACTCCATCAAGACATTTCTGGCGTTTGCCCCAAAAGAATGGGAAGATGAAGGATTTCCATAGTCTCCCGTAAAATATGGTTTCATTGATTCAAAGACTCTGGGATCTACGGGCATCCCGGCCGCGTGATCCATATACACTTTTCTCATTTCTAACTCACTTCTCCACTTTCTTAATCAAAAAATGAAATCGGTCCTTCTCCTTCCGTAATTCAAGGAGTTGATGCCCGAGTCTCTTAACTAAACGTTTTATGTCTTCCTCGGCAGCTGGGTCATCAGCAATCACCTCTAAAACTTGGTCAGCGGCCAGCTTGTCAATTTCCTGTCTTGTCCTAAAAACTGGCTCAGGACAGTAGAGGCCTAAACAATCCAGCTCTCGATCAGGCTTTTTCTGCGGAGGCAAAATAAAACCTACATATTTATTTCTACGTTAACGCTTATCTCATTTTTCTTTTGGTGAATTGCTGCAGAAAGTCTTCCCAAGGCTAAACCAATATGGTTATGTTCGCATCCGAGGCAACGTCGAGGAAAGCTGCCGCGCCAGCAATCTCATCCACCTCAGGGATGAGGTCTTCCTTCTTTATGCCGAACATCTCCATAGTTGGACTGCAGGCGTAGATTTTCAACAACCCTGATGCTTTCATTCTTTTGAGCAATTCGTAGGGTGTAGGGTACTTCATTTCTCCCAGCCTCTTTTTCAGTTGTTCTTCCATATGTTTGTAAGTGGCCGGTAGTCCAGCTTTTTCCATGGCTCCTTTTATGAGCATGTTGAGGCCCCAGAAAGTGAAGTAGAGGTGAGTCTCCATGTCCATGGCTGTTGCGGTGGAACCAAGTATGAAGGCACAATAGAGTCGGTCTAAGGTGCCGCTGTGAACTATTATCGCCAACTTCCTTTTTTCAGGCATAATTTTTTCATTCCTTTTCTATTTTCTTCAACGGTGAATCACAGCAAATCAAGTCGCAGACACTACAGGTGCAGTCGCTATCGATAGTCACCACGAGTCCACATTTTTCGCATTTGTACTTCTC
>JABAOH010001742.1_pt1 | contig 26215 bp, 21 predicted proteins | sample 7062181 | NCBI WGS metagenome assembly JABAOH01 (sample SAMN14538630, study PRJNA623070) | marine sediment metagenome | biome: marine biome [ENVO:00000428]; feature: marine pelagic biome [ENVO:01000023]; material: deep marine sediment [ENVO:00002113]; isolation source: pool of 5 deep marine... | reverse complement strand
TTTATAATTTAAGCCCGGGTTCTCTTTAAATACTCACTCCTTCCTGAACTTCCCCCACTTCTCCTTCAGTTTCTTGCTTATTGATTTTTTCATGAAGGTATCGAGGGATCTCTGCCCGGGAGGCTCGCTCAGAACGTCCTCCTGCGTGAATCCCAGACCGTGAAGGATCCGCATCGCCGCTGGTATTATCTGGTTGTTTATGTAATACTCAGGATCGTAATTATCCGCGTACTCGAAGGGTTCCGCGCGATTGGATATCGATCCCGCCCCCTTCGTTATTATGTAACCTATCACAGAACCCTCCTTTATGGTGTGACCTCGGGCGACGTATTTCTTCGCAGCGGAAACGTGCGGGCCTATCTGCTCGTAACGCTCGATCGGTCTCGTTATCTGGGTGTATATCACGAGCTCTTTCTTGTCAACCTCGCCCTTTTTCAGCCTCTCGATCGTCTCCTCCACCGTGTTCACAGCCTTGTCCTGGTCCCTGTCCTTGAGGATCGCGAGCAAAACCTTTTCCTGCGTGTCCTTCGCTATCTTACACCAGTCCCTTCTCACCTTCTCAAATCCCCTGATCGTTATTTTGTTTTCCTGGTCGAGGAGGGCGTATCTCTTCTTCGCGGTGGTCCCGACCTTGGTGGGGACGAATATGCCTGATTTGTAAAGACCCTCGAATTCCAGTTCCATTGTTTCCGGAAGGTCCTTGTTGACCTCCCCGAGGAAGCCCTTCACTTTCTGTTCCCTGCAGTCCGCTAGAAACAGCGAATCCGTATCCCCGTATATCACCTTCAGATTCATGTCCTCTGCCTTCTTTATCACCTTCTGTATGTAATACCTCCCCCACGCGGCGATCGATTTCGCGCATATCCTTGAGTACCACCGCGAACCTGCGTAAGCGTAATAGCCGTAACTCGCGTTCGCCAGGATCTTCAGGGCGTACTGCCTGTTGTGGAGGTCCCTGTAACCGGGAGATTCCTTCCCGAGGGATTCCATTTTCTTCTTTATCTCGATTCTCCTTTTCACCAGGTCCTCTAGGACGGATTTTATGAAACCCTCCCTTTTCAGGGAAAAGAAGTGGTCCTCCCCGGGAACCGAGTTCTTTTCCTTGGACTCCTCCGGGTCCTTGTCAAGGGTTTCCGGCGAGATGTTATGGGTTATCACGGTGGACGGATACAGGCTCGCGAAGTCGAACAGAGCGATGTTCTCGTGTATCCCTGTTTTGGGAGTGTACACATAACCCCCGGTGTAGGGAGAGGCCTCCCTCCTCCTCTTTATCTCATCATACTTCGGCCTGTTCAGGACGATCTCGTTCCTCTCGTGCGCCCTCTTTATCAGGAGCCACTCGACAAGCTGGGAATACGTCAGCCTGGTGGTGTCGAACAGGGTCTGCCCCGTGAGCCTGCAGAGCTCGAATATCTGGGGAATCAGGCGTTCTGAAAGCTTCAGAGCGAGAACAGAATCCCACTTGCAGTAATCCGCGAGCTTGTTAAGATTAGTTTTCTTTTTCCACATCTCCTCTATGTCCTTCCATTTTATCGGTCTCTTCCCCTTTCCCAGTATCTCCCTCGAGACCATGTCCAGCGTCAGGGTCTCCGATTGCAGGGTATCGGAGAGAATGTGCTCTATGAAATCGTATAAATCCACGTGAACCCTTCCCGTTATCTTGGCAGAGTATATCCTCCCCCTTTTCGTGTACGTGAGGTTGCTCTTGTCCCTGCCGATCGCGAGATCCATCTTGTAATGCCCTGCCCGGCTCCTCAGTTTCACGAAATCGAAAAGGTCCCCGTTGTACGTAACGATTATGTCCGGGTTTTTTTCTCCTATGAGCTCAACGAACCTCTTGATCATCCCCTTCTCGTCCTTCAGCATCTCCGTTCCTGCCGCTTTCTTCTCCCCCCACCCGTAGGTGAGGGCCTTCTTGAAGTTCTTGGAAACCAGAGAGATCATTATGATTTTATCATCCGAGATCTCGATGTCTATCGCGAGTGTGTTCAGTTTTGGGTGTGTTCCCCCGGAGGGCCTGACCTCGGAGATCTCCAGCGCGCGGTCAACCCTGGAAACCGTTTTGATCTCTTTCCCGGAAACGGAAACCCACTCGAGAGGGGTCAAACCCCTGTCTATCAGGTAGCGCTTGTATAACGTGATATCATACTCATACGGCTTCCGGATCCCCTCCCAGTCCTCAACGATTCTCCTGAGTTTCTGTATGTCGGTGGGGTTCTGGAGCATTATTTTCAGAAAAGTTTTCTTCTCTCCCAGGAGTTTTTTCTCAACCAGCTCGAGTTTATCGGTTCCCTTGATGTCCTTCAGCTCCCCGATCCTCCTCTTTATCCTCTCCACCCCATCGTTGTTCGCGTGTTTCTCGCTGAGCTCCACATAAAAATAAGGCTTGAAATCCCTGTCGATCGCTAACACGTTCTTCCCGTTCTTGGTCTTCCCCCAGAGCCTGACGATTGGCTTCCCGTCCTTCAGGACGTAATCTATGTCCAGAAGGCAAAATTCGATTCCAGCCATGATTATAGGATATTTCCTGGCTTAAAAAACTAATCCTGATTAACAGAATCACGCATAACTGGGATTGAATATCTCCCGGAAAAGCTTTGCGTTATATCTCTGCGGTCTCACAACAGTCCCGAGCTCTCTCGCAGCAGATATCGCCTTGTAAACGTCCTGCGTGCTCATACCCATTTCCTTTCCGATCTTCCAGGGCGCGATCCCTTCATTGTACATCTCCCCTATCGATCCTGTGAAGTCCGCCAGAGGATTATCCAGGAGTGAAACGTCTTCTCCGTTCTCCCTTCTCTCATCCATGTAACTGTGGAAAGCTTCTTTGAATTCCTTTTGGAGAAGGGCGTAAACACCAAGGTCGCTTCCCTTGTCTCCTGTTTTCGAGATGCCTTCCATGTACGAAGCGACATCTTCCATGAGGACGTCCCTTAGTGCATCCCTGGAGAGTTGCAGTTTGGCGTTCCTGTAGGAAACCTTAACCTTATGTTTCCCGTTCTTCCCTTTGTCCAGGCCCACGACCTGGTATTCAAGCTTCCCTCCGTTCCTGAGGATCTCAGCCTCTTCAGGTGTGACTTCCATATCGAACCTGCTTCCCGGCTCGAGGTACACCCATTTCCCCTTCTCTCCTATCTTTACCCCTATGTAGTCCACCTCTTCTCCCTTGTTTGTCGCGTCTCCGTGGATCAGGCTGACCACATTCCCGTGAAGGGAACCGTCAGTATAAATTCCGTAATGCTTTTCATCGTATCCGATCTTTCTCGATTTTTCAGCCGGATCGAGAATATCCCAATTCGAACGATCCTCAAATACAAACTGAATGTCGCTCGAAAGCAGGGATTTGCTGGGTCTGATTTCAGGTATCACCGCCTTCCTTTTCTCGACCTTTCTCACCTTGGGTACGGGAGGCTTAACAACCTGTTCGGGTTTCTTGCCAGGACACGCCTGCTGGGAAAGCAGAAGAGCCGCGACCCCCGCAGCGGCTATGCCCACACCTCCCAGATACTTCCGTTTGTTCTTTTTCAAGTGATTTTTGACATTCTTATAAGTATCCGGGATCTTCTCCTTGAAAAGATGATCCCATTTCTCTTCGAATTTTTCTGCCCTTTCGGTGACGTATTCCCAGATTTTCCTCCGCTTCCTTCCCGATTCATCTTTATGTCCTTCAAGCGTCTCTAAACCTTTCTCGATTTCTTCGCTCGTTTTCTCAACCGATTTCCTCACTCCTTCAATAAAATCATCACCTTTGATTTTATTGTAATGGAGATCCACGTGTATTCCCTCGCCAACACGATATTTTTTCTTCTTCTCTGCCTCTGGTTTGTAAACTATCTCCTCCTTCGTTTCCTCTCCGTGCATTTCATCTTTTTCTTTTGTAAAGATGCTACTTGGTACTTCAAATTCATCCTTCTTCTCCTCTCCCCTCTTGTCCTCTCCCTTGGTGTAACCGGATAAAACCGAAGGTTCTCTGTAGGCGGGTTTCCCAAATTCCTTGATTAAAGTCTTGTAAAAATGATCAAACGCTTCCTCGAAGTTACCGCGAGTTTCGTAAATTACCTTCGCTAATTCGACCAAATCAATTCCCCTTTCCCTTTTGTAACCGGAAATAAACTCCTCAAAATCCTTCATATCCTCCTTGCCGTATTCCTTTCCGAACATCTCCTTCAACTTAAACTCCAGGAAATTATACTGTGTACGTTCGTCCCTATTCATGGTGAAACTTTCCGGTTCAGAGTCTTCTTTCCTGAATTCCTCACCTTTGCGTTCGGCCTCCTTTCTGGCAAACTCGACAGCAAAATCCTCGACCCTTTTCTTCCTCACTTTACCAACCAGATCATTTCCCATAGAAAGATAATCATCATATACAAATCCGTATTCACTGAGGGAGTGACCATCAATATACTGAAAGAAAATATCCTCCTTTCTTTCATCATTAAGAGAAGTCATGTCAAAATTATGTTGATTCCTTAACAACTCCGAAAGGTGACTTTTTGCATTATCTTCAAAATCGAGTATGTACTCCCCGAGCACGTCTTCCATGGCTTCACTGAATTTTTCAGGTTCCTTTACCGAATCCATCTGAACACCGTTCAGGTTTTAATCAATGTTATAATTAATATATATATTTAAATACTTTTAGGTAGTGAAAAATTTAATGAGTGAATCATATTTAACCCGCATCTTTTTCACGTTTTCCTTCAAGGGTAAGAGTTCTTATAAAAAGGCCCATGAAGGAGCATATAGCACCAAGCCCCAGAGCCTCTGTCTTGCCTCCCGTGTGTAGACCTATGCCAGCTCCAACTCCTCCGGAACCAATTACCACATATGTTGTATTCAGTAAATCTTTAAGTTTGCGTTTCCTTTCAAAATACTTTTCTACAGCCGCTTCTACTTCCCAGTTCGCCTTTTCAAGATATTTCACGATCCTTTTAGCGGTTCTGTACTTGTCCAGTATTTTCAGGGGCCACATCTCATCTTCCTTCAGTTCGGGAACTAGGTTCTCCAGATAAAATTTCCTGATATCTTTGTATTTGCTAAAACCGGCGGAAATGAAATCGTCCAGTCCTTTTACTATTTCCTTCGGTGTCAGGTTCTCGCGATCGAAAGCCTCATTCGCCAGGGAGTATTCCTCTTTTTCCAGAAGTTTGAACCCAAACTTCAATGCAGTGACCTTTGAATCATACTCCTTATCAGATATTCCGGGATTCCCATATCCCGGTGCTCTGTAAGCCCCAAGAGGGTTTCTAGTTGAGGGTATGCGATTCATGGATTCACACCTGTAATAAGTTGTTAATATGATTTAAATACTTTGAGGTAGTTACAATTCAGAAATTATAAGAATAGGTTCACTCCCCTTCCCTTATCCTCGCGTAGGAAGCGACTTCATCCCCCTCGTTCAGGCGCATAACCCTTACGCCTTGGGTCGCCCTGCCTATCTCGGAGATGTCCTTGGCTATTGTTCTTATTATCATCCCCTTCTCAGAAATGAACATTATCTGGTCGTTGTCCTGGAGCGGGATCATCCCGACCACCCTTCCGTTTTTAGGGGTGATCCTCATGTTCTTTATCCCCTTGCCTCCGCGGCCCTGGACCCTGTATCTCTCGAACTTCGTCCTCTTCCCGAAACCTTTCTTCGTGACCGTGAACAGCGATCCTTCCGGTTCAACAAGGCACATATCAACAACCCTGTCCTCCCCCCTGAGCCTTATCCCGCGAACACCGGCAGCAACCCTTCCCATGGATCGGACGTTCATTTCGCGGAAGCGTATTGCATAACCATCCCTTGTCCCTATTATTATCTCCCTTTCCCCATTCGTCAGTTTTGCCTCCACAAGATCATCACCCTCGTTCAGCCTGATCGCGCGGATTCCGCAGGAAAGAGGTCTGCTGTATGCGAGAAGGGGGGTTTTCTTGACCAGACCCTTTTTCGTGGCGAAGAATATGAATTTCCCTTCCTCGAACTTCTTTACGGGTATGATATCCTTGACTCGTTCGCCCTTATCCACCCTTAGGAGATTAACAATTGGTCTTCCTTTCGCATATCTCCCAACTTCAGGGATTTTGTACGCCTTGATCCAGTAGACCTTCCCCCTGTTCGTGAAACACAGAAGATAATCATGCGTGTTCGTGATGTACATCTCCTTGACAACGTCACCTTCTTTTGTCCGTATCCCTATTATTCCTTTCCCCCCTCTTCTCTGCTGTTTGTATTCTTCCAGAGGGATTCGCTTAACATAATCGTCCTTGGAAAACGTTATCACGACATCCTCCTGCTTTATCAGGCGATCGTCCTCCAGCTCCTCGATCCTCTCCCCCGTGTCCAATATCTCCGTCCTTCTTTCATCCCCGTATCTCTTTTTCAGGTCGTTCATCTCGTCCTTTATTATCCCGTATATCCTTCTTTCATGCTTGAGGATGTCTTTCAGCTCCTCAATCGTTTTCAGCAGGTCCTTGTGTTCGTCCCTCACCCTCCTCTGCTCGAGGGAGGCGAGCTTCTGCAAACGCATCTCAAGGATCGCCTGCGCCTGCTTGGAGGAAAGCTTGAACCTCGAAACCAACCTTTTTCTCGCGATATCGACAGTCTTGGATGATTTTATGGTTCTCACAACAGGATCGATCCTGTCCAGCGCTGTTATCAATCCCTCTAGTATGTGCGCCCTTTCCTTCGCCCTGTTCAGATCGAACCTCGTCCTCTTCGTTACCACGTCCTTCCTGTGCTTTATGAACTCCTCAACCATCTGTTTGATGTTCAGAATCCTGGGCTGGTTGTCCACCAGAGAGAGCAGCGTAACACCGAAAGTCGTTTGTAACTGCGTGTGCTTGTAAAGATTGTTAAGAACCACGTCCGCTGGCACGCTCCTGGAAACATCAATTATGATCCTCATCCCTTCCTTGTCCGATTCGTCCCGGAGGTTCGCGATCCCGCGTACCCTCCTCTCGCGGACGAGATCTGCTATGCTCTCGATCAGCCTCGATTTGTTTACCTGGTACGGGATCTCGCTCACCACGATCCTCTCCTTCCCGTCCCCCTTTCGAGCGATCTCCACGCGGCTTCTCACTGTTATCGATCCCCTTCCCGTTGAGTACGCCTGCACGAGACCTGCTCTGCCTATCACCATCCCTCCTGTGGGGAAGTCAGGTCCTTTAATATGGTTGATTAACTCCTCTGTAGTTATCTTAGGGTTTTCTATCGTGGCGATCACGCCGTCCGCCACCTCCTTAAGATTGTGCGGAGGGATGTTCGTTGCCATCCCAACGGCTATCCCCGAGGAGCCGTTTATTAGAAGGTTCGGGATTTTGGAAGGAAGTATCCCCGGTTCCTTCAGCGATCCGTCGAAATTCGCCCTAAATGCGATCGTTTCTTTCTCAATGTCCTTCAACATCTCCTCCGAGACCTTTGCCATTCTCGCCTCGCTGTATCGCATTGCGGCTGCTGAATCACCATCTATCGAACCGAAATTCCCCTGCCCGTCAATCAGGGGATAACGCAGGGAAAAGGGCTGAACCATGCGGACGAGCGCGTCATAAACAGCCTGATCTCCGTGGGGGTGGAATTTACCCAGAACCTCACCAACGATCCTGGCTGATTTCTTGTAGGGCCTGTTATGGAACATCCCCATGCCGTACATCGCGTATAAAATACGCCTGTGAACAGGCTTTAAACCATCCTTCACGTCCGGGAGCGCTCTCCCCACGATAACGGACATCGAATAATCGAGATAGCTCTCCTTCATCTCGTCCTCGATTACCCGTTCTTTCACATTCTCCTCAGCCTTTGGTTTCTTTTTTCCCATGCTTACACATCCAGGCTCTTGACGAACCTCGCGTTCCTGTAGATGAAATCCTTCCTTGGCTCAACCTTGTCTCCCATGAGCGTCGTGAAGATCCGATCAGCCTCCACGGCGTCCTCGAGCGTTACCTGCAGGAGAATCCTCTTTTCAGGGTCCATGGTGGTTGACCACAGCTGATCGGGATTCATCTCACCCAGGCCCTTGAACCTCTGGATCAAAACGCTCCCTCCGAGCTTTTTCAGAATCCTGTTCTTCTCCTTTTCCGAATAAACATAACGAACTTCATTCCCCTTCTTGATCCTGTAAAGAGGGGGTTGGGCGATGTAGACGAAACCGTTCTCAACGAGGGGTTTCATGTAACGGTAGAAGAACGTGAGCAGAAGCGTCCGGATGTGAGCTCCATCTGTATTATGAAGTACACAACCACCGTTGCCGGCTATGAAGTTCTGATACGGGGGAACTGAAAAATCATAGACAAACTTGTCATTTGATTTTATTTTTTTCATTTCCTTTACCTTCAGCATAACGAAATCTTTCGAGAGTTTCTTGAAACCCTTACCTCGCTCTTTAGTATGTAATGATGAAAGATACATTTCCAGAGGCCTTGAATTTTTATGATCTTTCCATACATTTTTCAATGATCTGAGGTAACTATTCGTGGTTATGTTAATGTCATATCTCCGATGCCGGTTTTGTATAAGCTTACCGTTATACATGTGAGAACCAGCTTGTATTCTTTCAGAAAATGCTGCGAATATGCCCAATTGCCTGTAAATGATGAGTATGTTCTCTGCCAGTCTTTTTGATGTGGTTGTGTGTCCTATTAAGATTTTTTGTCTACATTTTTTACCTTTCCAGAGTATTATATGACCGTCACTCTGGAGGAGACCTCGAAGAAGGGCTTCCTGAACATTTCTTCTTACATTATAAAAAATATCCGGTACAAGCTTTTCATGTGCCCTTTTTCCAAGCAAGCCTAAGTGCTTTAATAAAAGCTTAAAAGACAGCGAATGGAAATAGACGTTTACTGATTGGCGTCTTTTTTCCAAAATAAGGTTTACCTTTAGCACTTCCTTAAAAGATTTTCTTAAATTATCTAAATACTTTTCTTTATCCTTTCCCAGACATAATACAAACCTGTTGGGATTGTTTTTCGTAAAACATGAACAACCGTCCCCAAGATACCATCCTAGAATATATGCCAACTTCTCACCTACACAAAACCTTGTCATTATCCTGCTGGTATGATTTTCAAGATAAAATTCCCCCCTTTCTACAGGACCTTCCCACTCATAGACAGGAACGTATATTTTATAATTAAAGCCTTCAAAGGCAACTCCAAGTATTTTCAGATATTTCTTCAGTTTTTCTAGAGTTGGTTTCACATTGTCTATCTTTTCTTCCCATTGCTGTATTGTGCTTTTATGTAATCCAATTTCCTTTCCCATTTCGGTTCTAGAGATTTTTCTAGCCATTCTGATATTCTTGAACCCTTTCCACACGTTTTTGCTTATTTCTATTCTTGAACTGCGTGGCACATTTTTGATTTGAGATTTGTCCAACTTAATGTAAATATTTTCATTGTTTTCGAAATTCCTGATTTCATTTTTTATGTCAATGGATATCCTTTTGTCTTTTCTGGGGAAAATTGAGGGGAAAATCATCCAGCTACCTGGTTTTATATTTTTAGCCTCTTCTGCCATTATCTTGTCATTTTTTATAGTGTACACGCTGTGACATGAAGTGACATTCACTTGATATCCGCACGTGGTCTTTATTCTGAAAATACCCGTCCTTCTAGGGTGTTTTATTATTTCATGAATATCGTTGAGTTTAAGATGCGGATTTTTTCCATTTAGTGACATTATCTGATAATTAGAGGGATCATTACAGTTCTCAATAAAATTGCCTACTTTATCATAAAACAATTGACACTTTTGCTTGTCGTAAAGTAGAACGGGCGCATCACCCGTTACGCTATCAGCATCCGTCATTATTATGATTTTGTGATAGCGGAGTTTGGAGTCATCAAAGAATTCGCCCGCTCCTGTCCCTATCGCGGTCGTCATGGTCTGTATCTCCTGGTTTTTCAGGACGTTCACCAGCCTCGCCTTTTCAACGTTCAGGATCTTCCCCCGCAAAGGAAGGATTGCCTGGAATTCGCGGTTCCTTGCCTGCTTGCTCGACCCTCCCGCAGAGTCTCCCTCCACCAAGTACAATTCGCTCTTGGCGGGATCCCTTTCCGAGCAGTCCGCGAGCTTCCCCGGCAGGGATGATCCCTCGAAAACGCTCTTCCTCCTGACCAGTTCTCTCGCCTTGAGAGCGGCTTCCCTCGCCTTGGAGGCGTTCATAGCCTTCTCAACAACGAGCCTCGCCTTGGGAGGATTCTCATCCAGGAAGGTTTTCAAACCCTCGGAAACAGCGGAATCCATCAGGTTTTTCATTTCGGGATTCCCCAGCCTAGTCTTGGTCTGCCCCTCGAACTGGGGGTTGATCATCTTTATGTTTATCACGGCTGTCAGTCCCTCCCTAACATCCGATCCCGAGAGCTTATCGTGGTTCTTGAAGAGCTTGTTCTCCTGCGCGTATTTGTTTATCACCCTGGTGAGGGAATTCCTGAACCCCACCAGGTGGGTTCCCCCTTCCTCTGTGTTTATGTTGTTCACGAAGGAGATTATGCTCTCCGAATAACCGGTGTTATACTGGATAGCGATCTCCACCTGCGTAGTCCCCTTGGTCTTCTCAAAGTACACGGGCTTCTCTAGCAGGCAGTCCCTGTTCTGGTTCAGGAAGTTCACAAAGGACACGATTCCGCCGTCGAACTTGAATTCCTCCCCTTCATCCGTTCTCTCGTCCTTCAGGGAAATCAGCAGCCCCGCATTAAGAAAGGCGAGCTCCCTCAGACGGGAAACGAGTATGTCATGATGGAATTCGGTCGTTTCGAATATCTTCTTGTCCGGCCAGAACCTTATTTTCGTTCCGGTCTGATAGGGAAATCTCCCGCTCTTCGTCCTCAGTTTGTTTACGGGATCGCCCCTCTTGTATTCCTGGTGGTATATCCTCCCGTTCCTCCTGACCTCGACCATGAATTTCTCAGAGAGCGCGTTCACGACCGAAACCCCCACCCCGTGCAGACCCCCGGAAATCCTGTAGGTTTTCTGGTCGAACTTACCCCCTGAATGAAGTTTGGTCATAACGATCTCCAGGGCGGACTTGGAAGGGAAACGGGGATGCTTGTCCACGGGGATTCCCCTCCCGTCATCAACGACAGTGACGCTGTTGTCCTTGTGGACAGTGACGTTTATGTTGTTGCAGAAGCCTGCCATAGCTTCGTCTACCCCGTTGTCCACAACTTCGTAAACCAGGTGGTGGAGGCCCCTCGGACCAGTCGATCCAATGTACATTCCGGGACGCTTTCGGACGGCTGTCAAGCCTTCCATCACCTTGATCTCTTTCGCCGTATAGCTCCTTGTTTTATCAGCCATAGAACCACTTAATTAATTAATATTATTATTAATTGGTTAATTAATTATTAAATTTATTAATTTATAAAGGTTAGAAACCGTGAATTTTGGATCAAATCCGCCTTAAATATCTTCTCGATAAAATCTGAAAATGGATGAATACACTTCGCTGAAAAACAAACTGCAGGGGGAAATTGTAGAATTATTAAAAAAATACCCTCCTCAATTTGCAAACCAATATCTTAAAGAACATCCCGAAATTGTAACACACTTGCTTAGAGAAGGAACCGAACACCTGCTTGAAATGGATTCCATACCGAGGGATAGCATTGAAGAGGCTTCAAAATTTTTCAGGGATAAACTTTCAAAAGAATAACCGCTTTAATCCATGTCCAGGTCCACGAAATCCCTCACGTTACCGAATATCTCGATCCTCTTTTTTCTGTGGCAGAAGGGGCAGGCTTCCGGGTGATCCCTGCTCGCGAATACGTAATTGCAAGACCTGCACTTCCATTCCACTGGCATTTCCCAGGGGTTTCGAAAAACCATAAGATCACTCCCTGCAATCCTCACACACCCAGCCATTATCCGCCCTTTCGAGCAATTCCGAGCACTCACCGCACTCATCGCACATCCCGTACGCGGATTTTTTGTTTCCTAGCTCTGTTATCGTTCTCGCATCGCTCTCTCTGTACGGATGTTTCAGCAGCGTGGTGAACCTCCACATCCTTTTTGCCAGGATGGGTTCCCTGCTTGATAACATGGAGAACATCTCCTTCGCGTAGCAGTAAGGGCAGATGGTCACGTTATTATTATGCCTGCATTTCAGGCAGAACGTGTGATCATGATGGCTGTAAAAATTTTCAACGAATTTCCTGTGAAAATGGTTGAAATCCTTCTTCAGCCCGTCTGATAAAAACTTCCTCGTGTTCCTCGCTATGCAGTCCACGCACAGGAAGTTCCATATGGGTTCCTTGCAGATCTTACAAACTGCCAAATTCATACATATCACACCGTTATATTTCCTTTTTATAGGTTGAAATTTTGATTTAAAAACCCCTCCTAAAACGGGTTTAGAGAAATACAAAATCTTTTAAAATTAGTTTTATAACAGGGATATTTTACTCGATAGATATCGGTTTAGGTTTATAAAAAAGCGATTTTAGTACTACAACCGGATTTTTATTAATAAAAATGGAATTGTAAAAGTATTTAAAGCTTACTGATAATAAAAAAATACCTTTAGGGGGGTGTGAATATGAAGGCTTCATTGGTTGAGAATCGAGGGGATGGTAAGGTTTCTTATGAATCTCTTGTTGTTGCTCCGAGGAAACTGAGCGTTTTTAATTCCGATCTTTCTCTCAGGATCGTGAACGAGTTGGTAAGGAGTCCCGGGTGCGCGATGGATCTCGCGCGCAACCTGAAAGAGCACGAGCAGAAGATATACTATCATTTGAGGAAGCTCGAGGATGTGGGTGTGGTGAAACCTATCGGGACAGAGAAGAGGTACGGGATGATCGCGAAAATATATTCAATGACATGCCCTGTGATCGCGACAAAGCTGTACGAGGACGGACACCCTGTGGAAAAGAAATCCTCTGTCAAGGATCCCAACATGATGAAGTTCCTCCATCCCTTTGTGGAGGACGGGGAGTTAAAAGCGAAGATAGTGATAGGATATACGTATTCTCACGGAAGATTTGATACCGAATCAACAGAAGGCCCATACGCCTTCGAACTCGGCATACTTCTGGGTAATCTCATAGGCAAGCTGAAATTCCCCCACTACAAGTTCGATACAGAACTAAGAAAGAGCGACCTGAAGGAGAACCTTATCATAATCGGAAACTCCCAGACGAACATACTTGTTGACAAATTAAACGGCCAGCTGCCGGTATTTTTCGATGAAAAAAACAAATTCTACATCACCTCGAAAAATACCAACAAGGTTTATGATGATGCAAGGGTGGGGGTAATAGCAAAGATACGAAGCCCTTTCGATAAGAATAAGAAGATCCTGCTGCTCGGAGGCAGAGGAAGGAGAGGAACGCAGTCAGCGATAATCGCTTGCACAAAGCATTTCAACAAAGTATTTAAAAGTGTTGACAGCGAAGTAGATATAATTAAAGTTGTCAAGGGCTTTGACAGGGAAGGTGACAAGGTTATAGACGATGTTGTGGTGTTGGAGTAAGTGGTGAAATGAGGAACGTTGATGATTTGAGCGAGGGAGATTACGTTCGCTTTTCGGACGTTATAAAGGAGAAACTAGGCAGCTATGGTGGAAAGATAGCGATATTAGGAGTAGGAAGCGGGGGGAAAGATTTTTTCACAGATTATTTAGAAACTCCATTTGAAGAAGTTGGTATAGAATATTCCTTTGATGAGATACAACAATCGACCAAGGATCCCGATGGGTATAGGAATTCAGCAATTTTTGCGAACATAGAACCTTCAACAGAAAAGGCAATTTTGGTGGAAAGAACAGCCCGAAAGGGAGAAAGCCTGCTGAGCGCCAATATTTACCTGTTAAAAAAGATATCTGACAGTGACAATTCGGAATTGATGAAAAATTTAAAAGAAATATACAACCTTGTAGCTGAAGACTTTGTTGATCTTGGCCATTTCCAGGTCATAGGTACAAATAATTATGGAAAGAAACGAGGGGGCAGATCAATTTTCATGGAAATTTTAGAGAATACATTACCTTACCATCGTTATGAAGGGTTGGAATCCTCAGAAGATGACAAGGAGAAAGAGGATATGTTTTTAAAGATTTCTAACATACCCCATCTAAGGTTTGATAAAGATTATATGGTTTCCGAGAATAGGAGACTGGCAACAAAGGCGGCCATGTTTTATTTGGCGTCCGGTGCCGCTATTTTGGGTGGAGGTAGGAAGAAATGAAGAGGGAAAAAGACGTGGACAGAGCAGAAGTATTAAACCTCTACATATCCAAAGATCCTCGGGCCAAGAAGCTTGTAGAATATTCCACGGGAAAGGCAGATGAAATTTTAGAGGCATCAAGAGATGGCATAGGTCTTTTGTATCTACCTAATCATTCTCATTTGGCCGGTTATGTTAGAGTGGCCTTAGATGGTATCAGTAAAAGTGACGTTCAGATTGCTTTGCTTGACTCCAATCTAAAGAAGCTGGGAATAAAGAAGAAATACATGAAGGGGAGAGATTTGTTTGCCTTCGGGTACCTGGGAAAAGGTGAAAAATCGATCCTTAAAAAAATTATAGAGCGTGGAATGAAATTGGTCAGAGACGGGTCAATAAAAAGTTTCAATTACTTCAATGTTGATCCCAAAAATCCAAAAAAAGAAATCACGTATAACATTAACTTTGAAAGACTGGAAAAGAAAGGGAAATTAACAGACGATCCTGATGAGCCTTGTTTAAGTTTATTTTAAAACCGCTTCTCAAAATATATTCTATGAACCGGATATTTCCAGGAATCTGGAGGAAAGGAAGCCATTTGTTCACGAAGAACCTTGTTCCCGGAGATCGAACCTATTCCAAAAGCCTGGTCTCCTGGAAGGGAAGCGAGCTCCGCGAGTGGAATCCCTATCGTTCGAAGCCAGCCGCGGCGATAATGAAAGGCCTGAAATTCTTCCCCCTGGCAGCTAAAGCGAAGGTCCTTTACCTGGGAATCGCTTTCGGACAGACCTCCACGTTCTTCTCGGACATAGTTGGGAAGGAAGGGATCATCTACGGGGTGGAGATATCCGAAAGGTGTTTGCGCGATATCAACCCCATCGCGGAGAAGAGGGGGAATATAGTTCCCATCCTCGGGGATGCGAGGAAACCCGAGGAATACGACTGGATCGAGAAAGTCGACCTGGTATACGAAGACGTCGCCTCGGACGATCAAACACCCATAATGATAAGGAATTGCGAACGCTTCCTGAAACCAAACGGCTTCGCCATGATCGCGATAAAGGCGAGATCGATCAACGTTGTGAAACGTCCGGAGGAGATCTACAAGCAGGAAATCGCGAAACTCAAGAAACATTTCAAAATTCTGGACAAGGTCAAGCTCGATCCCTACGAGAAGGATCATTTATTTGTGGTCATGAAGAGAAAATAAGAATTTAAATTTTTCATCAATTATTAAATTATGACCCTTTCGAAGTACTACCAGGAAGAATTTTTTAAATACAGAACCATCACACACAATCACAGACATTACCTCATAGAGGAAATACCAATTGACATCGCTGAAGGCATAATAGACTGCAAGATAGGCAGGCTGGGAAAATTGGGCGATTCCCGCTTGAAAAAAGGAGAATTTTACTACAAGATTAGAGTAGTTGAGTCAAGGAAAGAGCAGGAGATGCTCAAGGAGATCATACCATCGAAAATCGATCTTCAGGTAAGAAAAATCCATTTCATGGGGTTAACCAACCTGGGAGAAGAATTACCCTGAGGCTTCATCCTCTGTTTTTGGTCAGCTCCCCAACCTTCTTCTCCAGTTCCTTTCTAATTCGTTTCCCCTCGTTCTTTTCAGAGTACTGATCCGTCTTGGCTGCTAAGCTGATCTTCGCGGCGACCAGGCGGGCGACCTTCCCTTTGAGGGGTTTGGGGGCGTTCTGTATGAGCGGGTGTCCAAAAAGGATTCCATATTTAGGGGGCTTTCCCTTCCCTTTCAGATGACGGAAGAGGGCTTTCTCCGCTCCCAGAAGCTGGATCGTGGAGGAAGTGAGCTTCGCGATCTTCTCAAGACCTCCCGCAAGGGAAAGAAGCCTTGAAGCGAGGAGCGGGCCTGCGACCTCGGAAAGGTTCGGGATGGTTTGCTTGCAGGCGCTTTCCAGATATCTGGACAGCGAATCCCTTGTCTTGTAGAGATCATGGAGGCTTTTCGAGAAGTTCTTCACTTCATCCTCCCCTGCAGACCTTGAGAGCATCTCAACGAGCTTCTCGTGTGATTTAACCTTGCGGACGGTCTCCGGAGAGAACATCCCATACCACTCCCTCAGACGCTCGGAGAGGGAGTTCAGGGAAGAATCCAGGTCGTCCACGATCCCCACGACCTGCATTATCACTTTATCATCCTTTACCTTGCTCACCTCCTGTTTCGTGAGGAATGCGTTTACCTTTGTGATGATCTCGTTCAGCTCTGCCTGTGTCGTCACGAAACGCGTGTCCATCGCCAGCTTCCGGAACCCCTCCTTTGCGATCTCCTTCCCCCTGTGGTCCGGATCGTAGACACACGCTATGAAACCGTCCTTCGCCCGCTTGTCCCAGATCACTTCCTTGTAGCCGGCGAGGCGGAGTTTGTTAAGAACCGTTCGCTCCTCCTCTATGATCTCCCCCTTTCTCGATTCCTTCAGTTTCTCCGCTATAACCTCGGGCTTCTTCGGGAAGAGTTTGTGAACAATGACCTTCCCTTCCCTGTCGAAGGCGAAAACCCCTAAAATATTCGTTACGACATATGCCTTGATGAAAATCACCTCTTGATATTTTATAGGGACCAGCTTAATATTTATTATGGGGAACGGGATCGATAAACAGAAGGTATTTCTCATCGCTGTCATTATCGTGCTCCTTATAGCCTTCGCCCTCGAGCTGAAATACATAGAGTTCATTCTGGGCACGATGACCTACTCCGAGGAGGAGAGATGCGAACTCCTCTGCATGGAGAAGAACCAGATAGGTTACCTCTCCCGGAACGTGTGTTACTGCAAGGAAGGGGTGGAGTTCGAAAAGAGATGGAGATGTTTTTACGGGACTGAATTCCATGAGGGAGGGGTCTACCAGGACAGGTTCAACACATCCAGCGTCCGGAACATAGCAGTGAGCTCTGTCGTTAAATACGAAAACCCGAACACGTACGCAACGAAGGTTTTCGCTATATACAACGAAGTTGCGAAACGCATATTCTACGTTTCCGATCCCAGAAAGGACGAGTACATCGCGAACCCGGACGAGACATGGGATGTGAGGGGAGGGGACTGCGATGATTTCTCTCTCCTGCTCGCGAGCCTTTACGAGGCGATAGACATCGATGCAAGCATAGTTGAGGTCCACAACCGGACGTACGGGCACGTTTTCCTGATCCTCCACATAGAGCAGGACCTGAACACCTTCCTCAGGGATTACAAACAACTTCTCGAGAAGTATACGCCCTACTACGGATCAAGGCCCATAAACCTGATGTTCTTCGAGGAGACGAAGGAAAGATGTGATCTGATAAACGACAACCTTGAAAAGGAAAACAATCTCCCCAACTTCTACCTGGTCGTGGAGAGCACTACAGAGGATTACGCCGGCTCCCACGATCCCGCGGAGGGAACGGAAACCATAAGGTTCATAAACGTGGGGCCGTGAACAGCAAAAAAGGAACAATTTATATGAAAAAAACCAATTATTAAATACATGACACGTTCGAAAGGATCGTTCGGGACGGAGTTCACCACAGGAAACGTTCTGCAGATCTTCCTTGTTCTCATAGGAGCCTTCCTGATCACAGGCCTGATAATCTCTGCCTCCGGGGGGATCCAGGGGATGCTCGAAAAGCTCTGCGATGCAGTCCCGCAGCTGTGCGGGGAAGGGGAAACATCGAGTGAATATTACGAGATATCCAAACATTCAACAGAAGCCTTATGGCATGCAGCCAATATCGTAATGACAGGGGAGAAGAAATATTCAGAAGCCACGTATACGCAATTACCCATCACAGGAGCAGTCACTGCTTCATTCGCAGATGATAAGGCAGAAGAAATGAGAACTATAGATGTTGACATATATGGTAGCGTGGACTATATAGCTGCGTGTGAAAGTGTATGCGAAAAGGAAACCCCGAAATGTGACTGTATTCAATGTGGGAAAGAGAAAGGCCGTTTTGTTATAGTGCCCAATCCCAACATGCCGATCGTGAGAAAAACGACCCTAAAATGTACGGTTGTCAATGAGCTGAAAAGCGAAAACAAATCAAGACTTTTCTGCGATGTTAGGACAGGATATCCTGATCTGCAATACGATGAAAGTTGTTCACGAATCCCTCTAGTTCATGAATGCAAGAAGGCAGATATTTACTATACCTTTGACTTAGGGGAATGGAAGTGGAAATGCCCCAGCAAAGACATTGATGAATATAAACCGCTTTCTGAAATGACCGGGATTTTGAATGATGTTGATGATGTTCACAAGGAGATAAAGAAAGAGTTCCTAGTGATCGATCCTTCTCTGACGGATGACGAAAAATACGGAAAGGGTCTGGATGTTCTGAGAGATGCCGTATTAGATGAAAGCGATAGTTTCGGGCAGGACGATAAAATTATAATACACTACAAAAACGAGGAAACAGAAGAAATAAAAAGAAAAGATTTAGAATCAGACCCATACCTTCTAAGAAACTATGCCTCATTGACCAGAAACACTTACGCTAAATGTATTGTCAAAAATTTCCATCTACCGCAGGATGTTACAAAGAAAGAGGAATGGATAGCTGGCTACGGGGATCCTGAATTTCTTGTTTACTGGCAGAAGTTCCCTGAAGGCGAAGATCGTTCTTGGACAGGTTTTTCTACCTGGTTAAATAATGTTTTCACTGTTGTAATATGGGGTATTCCTGCTTCCGAATTTTTAGGCGCAGCGAAGAACTTCGTTGTTGGCGGAGCAAAGAAGTTGGCAGGCAGAGTTGCAAGTAAAACAGGCGGATTAATCGGGAAACTGGCTAAAAAAATAACAGGAAAATCAGTTGCAAATATGGCGGATGATGCTGCTGCAATTTTTGTTTTTAGAGAGGGTGTTACCAGGCAAGTGGATAAACAACTTATAAGGACTGCTTACGAAGCATATGGATCTGAACAAATAGCAAAGGCAGTTGTGTCTAGGAGTGTGAGAACCGGTTTAGACCCGGTGGAAGAAGAATTGGTAAGAAAGGGGATGCAAGAAGGGGCAGAATTAATAGGTAAGGGATCCTACCAACAAGGGATACACATCATAGGACAAAATTTTGATAAAATAGCAGATACAGGCAAGGCAGGACTCCTCAACAAATTCATGAACGCAAAGGGTTTCAACCCCAAATGGGCAGATTACAAGAGAGTTATGAAAATAGCCGGAGTCACAACCGGAGGAGCTTTACTCGGAGCTTTCATTGATAGTATTAATGCAAAATATGAAGAGCATCCGCAATCTATTTTGCTGAAGAGCCCTTATAAGGATCCTGAACCACATGCGTTGGAAAAGGAGAGGCCAATGGTCCTATACAAGAATAAATGGACAGGAAAAATTGGCATCACAGAAAATTACGCTCCTTTCTACTTGGCTTCTCCCTGTCATGCCGATCTTGAGTTGATAAAAAAGGAAATTGTTTGTGATCATTACATTAAGGATTTGGCAGACGAAAGCATAATATGCGTTTCTCCCGGCAATCAAAACATATTTGAAACATTATTTAAGGAGGCCGAACGTTGTGAATACTTCCCAACAAATGTTAACGAGAATGATTTCAATAAAGATGGAAAGTTCCTTGAAAACGAGGCTAATTTAAAGGAAACCGGACTGGGAACAACAGTTCTTTTTGGCAGTGAAACTGTTGACGGGGAGGATATGATCGTCATCTATGATCCAATTCAGGAAGTGGATTATTATTTCAGCAGGACGAGTCAGAAGATAGAATACATTAAATACGAAGAAGGTGGTCTGAGAAAGATGGAAGAGGTTGAAAAAATAACGAACGTGCATGTTAAATGCGGAATGCACCCACAGCATAGCCTTACGGATGATCCTCTGGAAGCATACGGGTATGAAATAGAGGATGAAAATAGCATTATGGGTTTCGCATACGAATACGATAAAGTCTTCGCTTGCATAATTAAGTCTCAGGACGTTTTCAAAGATGATACAGCAGTTATATTATATGGTAACTTGACAAGCGATGACAAACTTGACTTCTTCTTCTCGATTGTTTCTGAAAAGTCGAGAACTGTTCCCGGAGCTGCAACAACAGATTTGCCTACGACATTCATAATTTTGAAAGATGAAAATCAAGATAGTATTGTAGATGTTCTTACTCACAGTCTTTTCACTAAAAAGGTTTCTACAAGATACACAGGAAGTGTTGAATGGTTCCCTGAAACAAACAGAACTTTTACCAAAGAAATGGAGGCAGGAACACACTGCAAAACAGATGGTGTTATAGTAAATGTAAATAAAGATCCATACAAAGATGATGAAAACAATTTCTGTTTCACAAGTCCTCAGACAGGGGTAGTTACCGTTATTTTCGTAGGAACAATTGTTGCGGATGTAATCGCTGGAGCATACACGGGTGGTGCAGGAACAATTGTAGCACATACGGTAATAGGCATTGTGGGCGGCGTATCAACGGTTTATGCCAGAAGTGTTGAAGAATGGCCTTAGTTAATGGGGTAAGGGAGGCCCAAAATCTGCAACGGCCCAACCTTCATTTGTCTTTACATATAGAACCCTTCGATAAATTTCTTTCCCTCTTTTATTAGTAAATTTCAAGTCCATTATAACCCAGTCGCTATACTCGGAATTTATCCGCTCTTCAGTGGGTTGCGAGTAAGCACTTCCTACAAATTTTCTAAGAACATCGGGGTTTTTTCCGTAATTTTTTATAAAAATTGGAAGATCATTTTCTTTGGAGGCATCCTTTTTAATACATTTTTCTATAGGATGCTTAGCTTTGTAATCCTCGTCTATCCTTACCCACCCGTCGTTTTCGGAAGCTGCTTCCGCGACATCTAAGTTCCCGTCCGTCTGGGAGGTTTGAGATACGGTTACTTTATCAGGCGAGGTCGGGTAGTCGGCGGGATCGGCGTCCACATTGCTGCAATATGAAGACATAATCACAGGCATGCTCACGGCCAGGACGATCGGTAGTATCCTGTTTGGTGTTTTCGTCTTCCTGATCCTCTCCGCGCTCTCGCTGCGCAGGTCAAACCCATACAGTTCCGAAACGTCTGAACTTCTCATATCATCACATTAATTACTTACCTTTTAATAGTCACATTGAATATTTTGAATACCTTGGTCTGGGTGGTTACAATTGAATTTTGATTCTCGGGGTTTAAAAAGGTTTATTACGGTGTTATATCTGTTTAAGAACCCGTTTTCTGAACTTTTCCCAGTCCTTGACCAAGGCGCCTGCTGATTTCTGGTGTCCCCCTCCTGATCCAATACCCAGCGAAGCTTTCTTTGCGAGATCGCCCACGTTTGTTTTCCCGGACTGGCAGCGAAGCGAGATCTTCCACCCCTGCCTCGATTTCTTCCTTATTATGATCACCTCGTTCTTGTACGTATCCGTGATCTTCGTGGCGATGATCGAGGTTATGTTCAGTTTGCTCTTGATCTCGTATATTATCAGGTTCTTTCCGCTCATGAATTCCGCGTGCTTCCCGAAATCCTCCATGATACTCTCTATCTCCTTCCTGACCTTTTCGTGGCAGTCCCTGAGATCCCTGTGTTTCCCGATGTCCTTGAGCGTCTCGAATTTAACGAGAAGATCCAGGCCGAGCTTCGCCCCTTTAAGGCCTCTCAGGGTTATCAACGCGGATAACATCTCCGCCACCTTACTAAGCTTGAAAGGGGATGGTTTATCGCTCAGGCTTCCCGGGAATGTTTTCTCGCATTCCTCAAGCAGTTCCTTGCAGTCCTCGAAACCGTAGTCAGCAATTACTCCTACCGCGGAGATCCACAGGAACTTCTTTACAGGGTATTTGAGGACATTCAAAATCTCGTACATCACAGCAGAAGCGGGCACGTAAACCTCCTTACTTTCGAATCTCGGGTTTACATGTATCATTCCGGATTCATTCATATCCTTTTCGATAATGTGGTGATCTATGATCGCAATTCTAACTTTCCCAAGCCTCTTTTTCAGGACCAGGAGTTTCTTCCATTCCTGGTCCGCTGGGATGTCGAGAAAAACAATGACATCGGGCCTCTTTGAGATGAGGACCTCCAGGAACCCCTCCTCTATGACAGGACCCTCGCGGGGGATGGGTTTGAAATCCGGGAAAAACTTCATGAGCAGAGCGGATGAACACATCCCGTCAACGTCGCTGTGGTAGACCAGGATCTTCCTGCCTTTGGATTTCAGCGCGTTTTCAATCCCTTTAAGGTTAACGCTCTTAAGAAAATTTTTCATCAGCATAAAACCTTTGTAACCCATTAACTTAAAAACGTTTCCCTTACTTGGGGAACAGGAAGATAATCAGAATGAGTATTATCCCGACCAGCAGGAGAACGAGACCCACCATGTTCGCTCCCTCTGTTTTTGTCGCCCCGGCCCCTGCCAGCATGAAGGTCATGATTAACCCCAGGGCGATGAATATCACGCCCAGCATCCCGAGCCAGTAGGCGTTTATGAAATTGAAGGCGTAAAGCGCGAGAAATGCGATCGCCACTATGAGAGCAGCCCAGAGCCTTTTCATAATAATTATTTGGCAAAATTAACTTAAATACTCCCTTCCTACTTCCTCTCAAACCCTATGACTACCCTTTTCTTTTCGAACTTCAGCGTTCCCTTCACATCTTTCGGCTTTTTGAACTCCATCCTGTACGCCCCAACGTCCTTTGAGATCCTCTCCCTGTATCTGCCAAGCAGTTTCTCGGTTTTTTTGTCCGACTTCAGGAAGAGCCTTATCCTTTCCCTGATCTTCAGGCCCTCTTTCTTCCTGAGCACCTGGATGTTCCGGGTGAGCTCCCTGAGCAAAGCTTTCTCCTTCGATACCTCTCCCAGACAGAGCTCGCCCATTTCGAAACTTTTCCTTTTCTTTTTGGGGATCTGCTGAACGAAAACAATCTCCTCTGAATTCGACATGTTTTTTATCAGGGAGCCGAATTTCTCCAGAATTGATTTCACCTCCCTTTTTCCGGGCCTGATGAAAAGCTTGGTTATGGGCCAGCGGAGCTTGATCTTTTCCGCCTGCCTTAAAGAATTCACGGCCTCTACCGTTTTTTTCACGATCTCCATCTCCTTCTCTAGGTCCCTGTCCTTCATGGCCTTGTCCGCCTTGGGCCATGAACAGAGATGAACGGAGAGGGGTTTACCCTTGGAAAAGAACACCTTCCTGTAGATCTTCTCGGATATGAAGGGCGTGACCGGAGCGAGAAGGCGGATGAGGTTTTCGAGAACGTAAAGCAGGGTGAACTGAGCGGATTCCTTGTCCTTCCCCGAATACCAGGGAGAAAGCCTATCCCTGACGATCTTCACGTACCATCTGGACAGATCGTTGAGTATGAAATCCTCGAGGTTCCTCGCCATGTAGTGTAAGCGAAACGCTTCCAGGTCCTTTGTCGTGCCCTCTACCAGGGAATTTATTCTGGACACCATCCACCTGTCCTCAAGTTCGAGGTCTTTTGATTTCATTTTCCTATCAACCAGTTTCCTGTCTGAGTAGGTTTCAGTGAAGACCGAGACGTTCCAGAGGATGTCCAGAACCCTTCGCAGTTCTTTCGTAATTTTCATGGAGAAGAGCTGCGTATCCCATGGAGCGACAGACCAGCAGTGGTAAAAACGTATGAGATCCGACTCCACCTCCTTCAGCGCGTCCTCCGCGTACACCACGTTACCAAGCGATTTGCTCATCTTCTCTCCCTTGTGGTCAAGCGTCCACCCGGTCATCGAAACCGCCTCGAAAGGGCTCATATCGAACGTTGAAACCCCGCAGAACATCAGGGCGTAAAACCATCCCCTTATGTGGTCCTGACCCTCGCTTACCATGTCCGCCGGCCAGACGGTCTCGAACAGATTCTTGTTCTTGAACGGATACCCGAACGAGGCCCACGGAGAAATCCCTGAATCAAACCACACGTTCATGGTGTCCGGAATCCTTGTCATTCTCTTCCCGCATTCCGAACACTTCAAGTGAATCTTATCCACGCTGTTCTTGTGGAGATCGATATCCTCCTTTATCTTCTCTATCGCTTTTTCCTTCAGTTCCTTCCTCGAGCCTATCACGTCCTTGTTGCCGCAGGAATCGCAGACCCATACGGGCAAAGGAATTCCCCAGAACCTCTGGACGGAAACTGCCCAGTCAATCGCCCCGTCTATCCAGCTATGGAAGCGTTCTCTCGCGAACTCGGGCAGCCAGTTTATCCGCTTGTTCTCGTTCAGCATCCTGTTCTTTATTATGTCTATCGTGAAAAACCACTGCTTGCTCAGCCTGAACAGCAATGGGGCCTTGCAGCGCCAGCATAATGGATAGGAATGCGTGATCTTCATGGATTTCAGAAGATATCCCCTCTCGTCCAGGTAGTCTATTATCTTGTGATCCGCATCCTTCACGTACATCCCTGCGAACTCCCCGGTCTCCTCCGTTAACCTCCCCTCATCATCCACAGGGGAAACCTTCGGGAGCTTGTAGTGCTCCCCCACTCGGAAGTCGCTCTCTCCATGTCCCGGAGCGGTATGAACCAGGCCGCTTCCGGCCTCCATGGTAACGAAATCCTCAACGCTCTCACTGTTCGTTTTTGTGGTTTTGCCCTTTGCAAAGACCTTGCTTGAAACACCCTTCTTGAACAGGGGGATCGAAAGGATTATCTGGTGCGCGTTCTTTCCCTTACCAAGCTTGTCCTGCAGGGGAATCCTCAGGGCAGGCTCGTATTTCATTCCTATGAGCTTCTTTCCTTTGAATTTTTCAACTATTTTATATTTTTCTATCCCTATATCCTTGAACGTATCCTTTATTCGCTTTTCTGCAAGAATGTAATATTCGCCTCCGACCTTGGCCTTCACGTAATTCTCATCCGGGTGAACAGCTATCGCAACGTTCGCAGGCAGGGTCCAGGGGGTTGTAGTCCATATTATAACGGATGTAAACTTCTGACCTAGAATGGGGTATTTGACATATATTGAATAATCGCTCACGTCCTTGTAGGAATCCGTGACCTCATAGCCGGCGAGCGTGGTCTCGCAATGGGGACACCAATAAACCGGTTTCTCCCCCTCCACCAGCATTCCTTTCTCCCACAATCTCTTGACGGTCCACCACCCTGATTCCAGGTAGTAATTCTTGTAGGTCATGTAGGGATCGACCCAGCCCCTCCATGCCCCGAGTTTTTTGTAGGTGTCCATCCATATGTCCTTGTTCCCCTCCGCAAGATTCTTACATTCCTCTATGAACCTGTCTATCCCGATCTTTTCAATGATCTCCTTTTTGGATTTTATTCCGAGTTTCTTCTCAACCGCGTTCTCGATCGGAAGCCCGCCGCAGTCGAACCCGGGCTGCCACCACGATTGAAATCCCTGCATCGTGCGAAATTTCGACCATACGTCCTTCACTGTCGTGGTTTTGATGTGACCAACGTGAGGAACGCCGTTCACGTAGGGAGGCCCATCCAGCAGGAAGAACTTCTTCTTTTTGTGATCGAACTTCACGATCTGGTCAGGGATTTTGTTCTTTATCCAGAACTGCAGGATCTCCTTCTGCATCTTCACCGGTTCGTATTTCTCCATTCACACCAACCTCTATCCCACTGCTATGTAAATAATTTGTGAAAAGCCCAATTTAAATTAAATCTTGAAATAAAGAAATAAAAAGACTCCTGATAAGTTGAATTCAGATAGAATGAAAAAACCAAAATATCCCCTGACCGAAAGGATGGGCGATCTTTTTTACGGATTTGGTCTGAATACCTACATTGTTTTGAATCAAATTTTTTACGATCTCACGCACAGAAGTCCCAGAAAAAAACAGGGAAGTAAAAATTATAACGACCCTGAAAACCCCCAGCAACCCTAATAAATCTTCCCGCCCTAAAATAAACCATGGAGATCGAGACAGCAGGGATCATAACGGCTTTCGTGCTCGCCCTGCTCATCATAATCGTGGTGGGCACGACGGGTTTTACAGGGAACGTCATCACTGACTTCAGCGAAGCCACCAACCCCCTTTCCGGCCTGATCATCATGTTGGTTTTCATTATAGGGGCCCTCCTCGTTTTCAGGGTTTTCGTCCCCGGGAGCAGGTCTCCGAG
>JABAOH010004915.1_pt1 | contig 26228 bp, 28 predicted proteins | sample 7062181 | NCBI WGS metagenome assembly JABAOH01 (sample SAMN14538630, study PRJNA623070) | marine sediment metagenome | biome: marine biome [ENVO:00000428]; feature: marine pelagic biome [ENVO:01000023]; material: deep marine sediment [ENVO:00002113]; isolation source: pool of 5 deep marine... | reverse complement strand
AAGTACATTGCGTCCGTGTACCATTTTTGAAAGTTTGGATCCGCGGCCAGCTCGTGGTATTTCACCGTGGTGCTTATTTTTTCGGCGTGCTCCCTTTCTTCCTGTGAGATTAGGCACATTCTAGATCCAGTGCCAGCTATGTTTCCGACGAACACAACCCTCTCCAGTGGTAGTTCTGGGTACATCCCAATGGTTCTGGCGCTTTCGGGGTCAACGTAGTTGCCGAAGGCTCCAGCCATGTATAACTTGCTTATGTCACTCTCTGTGATACCCAATCTATGCATTAGCGCTTCTGCGCCGGTTCGCATTGCGGCTTTTGCCTTTTGCAGTTCTCTTACATCGCCCTGAGTTATTACTAGATCGGTGTCGGTAGCTGTTTCGGGTTGCCATGCCATAACAAACTCCCATCCTTCAGATCCCTTTCTCATGCGTTTAGTCTCCTTAACCAGCTCGGTGTTGAATCTTCCTGTCAGATCAATTATTCCGGTCTTGAGAAACTCAGCCGGGATGTCTACGAGAGCCGACCCGCAGAAACCCACAGGAGGTTTATCTTCTATGGTTCGGTAGACCACGTCGAACGTCTCGGGGGCAATGCTTACCTTTTCGATTGATCCAGTCGCGGCTCTCATTCCATGCTTAATTGACATGCCCTCAAAGGCTGGTCCAGACGCACACGAATCAGCTATGATCAAATCTCTGTTTCCGCAATCGATCTCGGTGTTTGTGCCTATGTCAATTGCCATGCATATCTCATCTGATTCTAACATTCTCGAGGCTAAAACTACTGCTACGTTGTCTGCTCCTACGAAACCTCCGATAACTGGGGCGAAATAGGTGTTGGCATTGGGATGAGACTTCAACCCCAACCTGGGAGCTCGGACATCAGCTCCTCTCCGCAACACTGGTGGATACGGCGAAAATGCGACGTACCGCCCATAGATGCCGAGAAAGCAGAGCTGCATTGCGGTGTTACCAACAAAGCAAAGCTCGTAAATCTCATCTGCCTTCACACCGGCCTTTTCGCAGCATTCGTCAATCATCTCATTGATTCCTCCTATCACTACCGTCTGGAGTTCTTTGATGCCAGGCCAGCCCTCCATCATCTGATGGGTTATTCTTGACATAACTTCCTCTCCCAATGGAATCTGAGGATTCATCCTGGCAGCGACAGACACAACCTTTCCGCCTTTAAGATCCATTAGGAAACCCGCCAGCTTTGTAGTCCCAATATCAGCTGCGAATCCAAAGCATCTGTCAGAAGTGTCTCCAGGCTCAATGGCTATGATCTCGTTCTTCCACTTAACCGCTGTGACTTCCCAATCCGCCTTTCTAAGGGTAGTGGCAAGGTCTAGTGTCTGTTCAAAGTCGATGCGAAGATCGGTGGGAAGATCATACTCCTTGTGCAATATATCTAGAAGCCTGTCTTCATCCGATCTGTGGTCGTGGAGGGTTGGTTTTGGCATCTTTATAAAATATTTTCTCACGAAGGGATTGAGACGCTTTATTGGGACTTCGAGTCCCTTTGTCTGCAACCTTTGCTTTCCAACCCTGCTCCGCTCTGGGACATAAACTATGACCGAGCCAGCTGTTAAACATTGGCATGCGAGTCTATACTTTCCTTTTATTTCCTCTTCTGTAACTTTTTTTAGCTCCTGCTCTGTGAGGGGATTTAGCTTCTTCATACCTTTGTCGATTCTAACCTTACATTTTCCGCAAGTACCTAGTCCATTGCAGAGGGAGGATAGATCGATGCCTAGGGCTCTGGCTGCGTCCATTATGGTGACTTTTTCCTTTTTCGGGTACCACTGTCTCTTCCCGTAGGGGAAAAACACAAATTTTTTCTCGTTAGGTCTCTCGAATTCTTCTCTCATCACCAAATATAGTCACCTTTACGTAAATGCTGAACTTGGAGGCGCGCGTATAGAACCTAGAGAGTGTAAACTATGGCTGTCTTCCTATTTTCCTTTCTTCTTTTTCGCAAGCTCTAAAGCAGCTTTGATTTCTTGGAATAGCATTTTAACCTTGTCAACAGCCTGTACAGCGTCCTCGCCATAGGCGTCGGAGCCTATTTTCGCTTTCCATTCATCAGTCACTGTGCCACCGCCAATAATCGTTTTGACTTCTCCCTTCAATCCCTTTTTAGCCAGCTCATCCTCAACATCCTTCATGGACATGAGGGTTGGTGTCATCATGGTTGACATTGCGATCACCTTTGCTTTTTCACCTGAAGCTGTTTCGACGAAGGTTGGTGTTGGTACGTCTCTACCTACGTCAATCACATCATATCCACCCGCTGTGAGCATCGTTTTCACGATATTCTTTCCGATGTCATGGATGTCCCCTTCCACTACTCCGATAACGACCTTTTCCCTGTCTCCACCAGCCTCCCCTGCCTTCAGAAGCGGGAGAAGGAGGTTTAATCCAGCATACATAGCTTCGGAAGACGTAAGCACCTCAGGAAGGAAGTACTCTTTTGACTCATATTTTTCGCCGACTACCTCCATCCCTTTAGCTAATCCATCTGTAATCGCCCTCCAAGGCTCGATTCCCGCGTCGATTGAATCCTGAGCTGCTTTGGCAGCTCCTTCGGTGTCACCTACAATTACTGTCTGACGAAGCCTCCCAAATATTTCTTCTACGCTCAATTTCACCATCCCATATCCTTCAGAATCAATAGTGTGACGCTGAATATTATTAAATTTTGCTGTTTGCTGTAAAAAATAGTCTAGGAGAAAAATTTTAAATTCGAGTGCCATCCATATAAAAAATCGGTGTTACAAAATGGGTATACCCGTCAAATTAAAAACGTTTAAGATCGAAAGCAAGGTAGGGGACAGCCTAACCGTAAGAATCGAGAGGATAGGAAAAGGATCGAAACTTGACACTCTTTACAGGATAACCCGGGGAGAGGATAGACGACTTGCCCCTCCAGACAGCGTAGTCCTTTTCAAGGAAGAGTTGGAGCAAGTCAGTGCTTTCCTAAGGGATGAGTTCCTGACAAAGGAATTCCCAGAATAAGCGCTAAACGACAGATCTACAAAACTAACGAAAATCTTAAAAACAATCTGCGAACATACATTTGTCACGCATGCATGCATAGAGGAAATAAGAATGAGTGAATTAGTGAGACATAACTTTCCTGAAATAGACGAGAAATGGCATTCTCACGTGAAAATGCGCTTTGCCGGACCCTTCGTTGGAAAGCAGATAGAGAGAGTAGACGTTGATCCCATCCTCTTGGGATGCTGTGCGCAATGGACCGGGTACACGGTTAGAGACTTCAATGAGAGAGGAGACCTAGCTGTTCATATGGCAGCTTACTGCCACCAGATGTTCGATCTTCTCCCAGTAACACACTGGTTCTACTCTAATGTGTGGCTTGAAGAGCTGGGTGCTACACTCCAGTGTACTGATAGACTTCCATGGATAGTAGTGGGTGATCGACCTGTTCCAGATCCAGAAGCCGTTGAGAAGTTGAGGATTCCGGACGTTGAAGAGATGGATAAAGGTCCATGCTGCCAGAGGCACTACAGGGCTTATGACTATGAAAAGAAGTATATCCCAAAGATGATGCTACCGTTGTCACACGCTTTCTGCTTCACCTCCATGGCCGCCGAGCTCGTCGGACCTGAGAAATACATCATGTGGATGTTTAGGCAGCCAGACGTCTGTCACAAACTGGTGCACAAGATCGCGATGACTTCTGCAAACGGGGCGATAGCGATAGCAAACAGATATGGATTTGCCATGTTGGTTATAGGTTCAGTCCTCGCCAACTCGGACGTAATTCCACCCAAGGCAATCAAAGAGTTTCACCTAGACCACGTAAATGAATATTTAAGGGAGGCGCTGAGAGGTGGAGCTGGACCCCAGCTCTGGTATCACAACTGTGGAAATCACGAGCTGGATTATCCGCTATTTCACGACGTATATTCCACACCATTCACTGTGCTACACAACGGTTACTTTGGTAAAGAAGTGTTCCCCTCCGAACTCTACATAAAAGAAGGGCTCGATAGGAAGTTCACCGTAATGGCATCTGTTGACACCAAGGATATGTGGCACGCAAAACACGATATAATACGGGAGACGGCAAAAAGGCAAATCGAGGGGGGAATCGACGCAAAAAGAGGTTTTATCCTAGGCACCTCATGTGAAACCCCGGTTGGTACGCCCGCTACCGCCGTATATACCCTAGTGAAAGCTGCTAAGGACTTTGGGACATTCAAGTGAGAGATGGAGGTTATCGAGATGGAAATTTGTATAACAGATGAAGTAAAGAAACTCCTGGAAGAGAGAGGAATAAAGAGAGACGATGTAAAAGAGGTAATTGAACACAGTGAATCTACCAAACGAAGATTCTACATGCCTGAAGAAAAGCGCTTCCTGGGCAAGAAAAGAATCGGAAACGTAACCGTAAATGTCGAGTATTCTGCTGATGGAACAGTCCACACAGCATATACACATAGAGCAAAGTTACTAGAGAACACATCGAAACCAATGGTTACAGAGCTTGGAGGAAAAGTGGATGTTTATGGTGAGGGCACGGAACAGAAGAGAGATGAGACAGTTGGCACGCGAAAGCTTGGAGTACCATGGTCTTGCTCCAAATGCAACGAAAAAGCCGTACCTGCAAACACCGAGGTAACATTCATGAACGTCCAAAGGTCAATCTACTCGATGGCTTGCCCCAAGTGTGGCCTTGTGATCCTCGAAGAACCTACAGCGGTAGGAACGCTTGCAGCAGCGGAGGGGCTGTTAGAGGCCAAAGGCGCTTAAGAAAAGGCCTTTCTAACATGGAATAATACGCATACAAGTTGCGCCAATATCCCCTTTTTTATTTTGAAGGCTTTTCTCCAACACTCTTGTAGTATTCATTCAGGGTAGCCGCCATATAATTGCCCATAATTTTTGACCGAATCTTTGTTGAGGCAATCCTAAGCTGATCAAGTGAAAACTCACTATCACATCTGGGGCACCTTGCAAGTTTGCACCCCAAAACAGCCTCACGGCAACCCATGCAGGCAATTGCTCTGGAATACATAAGACTGAACTCAAAGTTACATTTAGGGCAACGGACCCTCTTGGTGCTCCTGAAGAAATTTGGTCCCGCACTACTTTGGTGGCTATGGGTGAAATGATGTCGTTGCATTCTCGTTGCCATTCTTTCCCACAACCTTGTTTTTCTTGGTGCTTCCTTTAAATTTTTTTCCATTTCATCTTTACATTAAAAGTTAAAGGGTCGATGTGGCGAATTTCGATAAGATTTTATGCCTGTAAAGCGTTTCGCCGTCAAGGCTTGATAGATTGAACAGACAGAAGGGTATTAGTCTCTTGTCTGGAGTCACCTCGTAAATGCAACAATCCAATACCCTTTCTAACTCTATTGTCCACACGTCTTGAAAAGCCATGACAGAGACGGTTAAATAGTGTGTTCCTGCACGTTGAAGAAGCTCCATCCAACTCCCGGGAACACACTTACAACCGCGACCCACAGATTCTTTTACTTCAGGATGTTTCCATAAATCCCTGAGGGCTCTTCGCGTTTTTCTAGCTACATCCTTGTCTATCACGTCGGCTGAGATACCTCTTGAGCGCATAGTAAGAGGAAAAAGCATACCATTTCCCATCAGAATAGAGTAGTTTCTGGCATCGCAGTGTACATTAGGACAAGAAGTTGGTGTAAAGTTTTCTACTTTCAGCTCCCCCCTTGTTTGGCCCTCAATCGCGTTAAGAATGTCAGGAATGGTCACCCTATCTTCTTCTTTTGGCATGCATGAAAATCTTCCGAAGTAACTGACTGGTTGGAAGTGAACCCCCACTACAGTTGGTATCCATTTTTTGGCAAATTGTATAATACCGCCAATCTGATCATAATTGACCTTTGGCACTATCACAGGCACAAGAATTACGCCAACTTCGAGCTCAGCAGCATTTTTCAGAGCCTTCAATTTAAGATCGAGGAGATCCACTCCGTTAGTCTGACGGTAGACCTCATCCGTTAAACCATCAAAGGAGAAATATAATGCGTCAACACCGCTCTCTTTCAACTCTCGAAAATACTCTATGTCCCTAGCCAGCCTAATCCCATTTGTATTTAACTCAATGTAGTCTATCCCCATTTCTTTTCCTAAAGCGATAATGTCTGGTAAGTCATCTCGAACTGTGGGCTCTCCTCCGCTGACCTGGATGGTTATGGGCTTTTCTACGTATCTTACTATTGTCTCATACATCTCCTTAATTGTATCCAAGTCGGGTTCATAGCGATACTTTTCATTAGATCCTGCAAAGCAAACCGGACATTTCAAATTACACCTATTTGTGATCTCCAGGACCGCTATACACACGTGCTGTCTATGCTTTGGGCATGGCCCACAATCATATGGGCATCCCTCACTGGAATCGACGAGAAAGTTTTTTGGAGGAGTTCTCTCAACATCGAACCTTGAGCAATCCTTGTATAGGTCTACACCTCTCCAGATGAGGATTTTATAATCCCCGTGTTCTGGACAGCTCTTCTCTAAGTAAACCTGGTCTTCCTCAGCGACTTTTTTCGCAGGAACTAGCCGAAGACAGACGGGACATAAACTTTTCGTTTCACCTATCACCCGCATTCTAACCAAAAATCCAGTATGAATGTATGAATTATAATAATTTTGCTTAGCGCATTGTTAGACATGAAGAAAAGTGGGTAAGTATGAGATGTGCCATATATAAACCCGAAGGTTGAAGTCCGGGTATATGGTCTCCTCGTAACTGTTTGCTCTTACGTAATGTCTTATAAACGCTTCATTGCCATAAATTATCTACAATAAAAATATGGAACGGATTTGAATGGCTCATCCTTCAAAAACAGAGACTCACGCCTCTTTAGTCACTAAGCTAGACTCTGATAGCCCGCCGATAGGGATATCCTTTTTGAAGTCTGATCTTCCTGAGGATATTGAAAGACCAGCTAGGCCATGCGCTTTTTGTGAGGTGGTATCGTCAAGTCGGAGAGAAGGCCGTGTCATAGGTATAACAAAGGATGACCTAGACTGTCCTTTTGCGTTGGAAGCGCTTGGTCTTAGAAGGCTTTCTTGGGAAAGAGTTACTGAAATCGCCACATCGAAACAATTTGGACCCCACACAATAGAGCTTATCAAGACTTTTCCGATGATAGCACAGAGTGTGTGTAAATCAATTGTTATTGGACCACTTAGGGATCTACCGGTGAATCCTGATATTGTCCTAATTCATGGAAATGCCGATAAAATACTGAAGTTAGTTAATGCTTGGACTTGGGTGAAAGGAAAGCCCTTGAATGTGAATATGCAAGGTATTGGAGGGATCTGCTCAGAAAGTGTAGCTGCTGCTTACAACAAGGACGGGCCAACAATATGTGCGCTCCCATGTAAGGGTTCAAGACAGCTCGGAAAACTTGAAGATGGGATAATGATTTTTGCATCTCCTTACAGTCTTCTTGAAGTGTTAATTGAAGGTTTGAGAGAAATAGAACTTTCACCTGAAGATGCTGAGAATTTTATAATGAAACTTCTAACTAGGAATGGAAGAATGACTACCCGCGCTATTACCCGAGAACTACTGATGTTTATTCCACGCTGTCCGGATTATCCAGCGCAGCTTTTGGCTAGGATGAGAAACAGAGGGAAAATTAAATCTCAGTTCTCTTCTAAGGTTAAGGGATTAGTCTGGTTGATAGCATAGGGACCGTGTTGAAGGGAATCGTTGAAACCAGGGAAACGCAAATGAATACACTGGCCAAATTGAGGTAGAATGCATTGGCAATTGGAATGATAGCTAACCGGAGAGGACGAAACATTGAATCCGCTTGAGGAGTGGATACATTCTCTTATAAGAAGGGAAGCCGCTGAGAACTCTGGCTTTCAGATGCACCTTAGAAAGAAATGCTTGGAGATGATAACGAAGGACGACTTGACGAAATACAAACTTTACAAGCTGCGCAAAGTTCTCCACTACGTATTTGAGAGAAGCCCATTCTACCGTAAGATATTCCGTAAGACGGGCGTCAAACCACAAGAAATCAAGAGCCTTCAAGACTTAACCAAAATCCCCTTCACAGAGCTGAAAAGCATTTCAGAAAACCCTTACCACTTTCTCTGCATATCCCAAAGCAAGATTCTTAGAGGATTTACAGTTCAGGGATTCTTTGAACCAAGCAGAAGAGTCTTCTTCACAGAAAACGAGTTAAAGGAAATCGTTGAGGCGGTCGCTGTAGGATTAAAAATGGTAGGTCTAAGGAATGGAAGTGTTGTACAAATTGTATATCCGTGGGAACCCGAATGGGGTCTACCCTACATTGTTGAACGAGGGGTTCGACTTGGAGGGGGGAAACCCGTTTTTGTAGGATCTCTAAAATTCGAGAACCAAATCAAAGAAATCGAGAGGAATAATCCCTCGATAATAATTGGTCCTAACCCTTATCTGCGTGAATTCACAGGATGGGCTAAGGATCGATTTGATTTGAGACAGTTAAGAGTCAAAAGTCTAGTTTTGAGTAGGGGATGCGACTTCTTCCCTTTTAGTGAACCCATAAGAAAAGAGTTAGAAGAGTCTTGGGGATGTAAGGTTTTTGATCATTATGGGGTCACTGAAGCTAGCTTTACGCTAGGACTTGAGTGCTGCGAGCAAAATGGTCTTCATTTAAATGAATACCATGTTTACATTGAAGTAATCGACCCCAACTCTGGGGAGACACTTGACATCGGAAAGGAAGGAGAACTTGTTTTCACGACTTTGAACAGGACAGGAATGCCTCTTATCCGTTATCGATCAAGAGATATCGCATCTCTGATCGACGAACCATGCCAATGCGGAGCAAAAGTAAACAAAAGAATCACGGGAATTAAGAAAAAACTAGAGGAAATAACCTGGTGAACATGTAAGTAAGTCTTAAATTACTTCTTCCCTTATGTGTGTTATATGATAACCGAGCGCATTATTGACAATACAATTCAGAAGGTATTTGACGATATTCACTTCACATCACCCTTCGAACCAGACAATCCGAAAAGCAAGGCTCTCTCCTTGAACGTGCGCATCCCATTTTGCCGAGCGCAGTGTTCCTACTGTCTTTTTAAAAATTATCCATGGTACCAGAAATTGAGTAAGTCCTACTTGAACGCCGTTAAAAAGGAACTTGAATTTTACTCCAAGATACTCGGCGATGTGGAGATCGAATCCATTTATTTCAGTGGAGGCACCCCAACAGTTATGCCTGAGGGAATGCCTGAAATCATCGAATTCACAAAGCAGTTATTCAACTATGATGGAGACGCTTTCATCGAGGCCAACCCAAGCGACATCAATGATGAAACTCTGAAAGTTTTGGTAGATGCAGGGATCAGGAAAATAAGTATCGGTGTCCAATCATTTAACGACGGCATTTTAAAGACCATAGGAAGAGAGCAGGACGCTGAGACGGCTATCACTGCTATAAAGAAGACGAAGGAATTTGACTTCGACTACCTTAATTTAGATCTAATGTTCTCTCTTCCCGAACAAGAAGTTGAGGATATAAAATCTGATTTGGAAATTGCTGTTGAATTAGAAGTCCAAGGGATATCAACCTATCCGCTCATCCTGCTTCCCGACTCAAAGATTCATGGGCATGTTGAATCAGGGTTAATGAGGTTACCCGATGAAACGACGGAACAAGAGATGTATGAGACGATAATCAACTATCTTGGTGATTGCGGCTATGAGATGCGAGCTCTTTGGAGCCTTTCAACAAAACCCAGAAATTATTATGGTCCGTTTGAGTTTGAAGATTACATCGGTATAGGATCCAACGCATGGTCTCTGATAGACAATTCTCTTTTCTTAAACGTCACTTCTCCTAAGGAATACATCAAGCTACTGAAGGATGGAAAGCTCCCGATAAAGAAAGGGACTACCTTTCCAGATGAGAAGTCGATGAAATTGTGGTTCATGAGAAGACTCTATAACGTCAGAGTAGATAAGACGCGGTTCAATGATCGATTTAAGAAAGACATAGATCACGAGTTAAGACGGATAATAGTGCCTCTCCGCCTTCTAGGAATTATCAATTCCAAAAACAGATATTTTGAGCTTACAAAGAAGGGGTTAGTTTATGGTAGTGCAGCAACTAAGAAATTGTCGCAAAAACTGTTAATGAAGTTCTATGAGCCCCAGGAAGGTTAGCCTTCTTCCATGCGCCTGCGCAAGGTTGAGTTTCCTGTGGCAACGTATATTAAACACATATTAAACACATACGCAGGGGCCTTCTTTGAAAATAGCTCTAATAGCCGGCTTTTTGGGTTCAGGAAAGACAACGACAATCCTCAGAATCCTAAATAAGCTCAGTCAAAGGGAAATTAAAGTGGCAGTGGTGGTCAATAGCTTAGGCGGGGTTCCTGTAGACGGAATGATATTCAGGGAATCTGGCTTAAAGGTCAAGGAAATCGGAGGAGGATGTATATGCTGCGAGTTGACGGTGAACCTGGCCCACACTCTCAAATTGCTCAAGGAGAATTATGCCCCTGATGTGGTGTTAATAGAGCCCACGGGATTGGCCATACCTGGGCAAGTGACTTGGGCTGTAACGTCCTCCGGGGTCAAGGTTGAACCATGTCCCATGTTAGTGCTCTTTGACATTGCGTCTGCTGAGGAGTTGCTAGATGAGGAACGCTTAGGATATCTAGTAGTAAAACAGCTGAAGGACGCTGAGATCATTGCCATCAACAAAATAGACCTCGTCCAAGAAAGCAAAGTAACGAAATATGAGACTATCCTCAAATCGATAAATCCCTCGGCACAGGTGGTCAGGGTCTCAGTGCTAAAAGAAATCGGGCTTGACGAGTTAGTAATATCTCTGGGGTGTAAATGAAGCATAAACCCCATTACTCAGAGGCCAATTTCGGTAGCTTCGGAGTTTTGGTCGGGCTATCATTCAAGGTAGAACTTGATCCGCCATCAAGCAAGAAATTGATGGAATCTCTAGTAAGATCTATGGCTTTAAAGTACACCAACAGAGCAGACTTCGGCATACTGAGGATTAAGACCTTTTTGAAGAGCCTGACTGGCCACATAAAAGCCGATCTGATCGGATTGAAGAAAGAGGTTTTTACCGAGTCGGTGATGAAAAATGGGATGAGGAAAGCAGAGTTGGCGGTTAACATGTTGGGGCAAGGGTTGAGCGAGGAAGAAGCAAAAATCATTGTGATAGAAGCGCTGAAAGAGACATTGGAACCCTTGAGTGGTCGATTCTCAATAATCAGAGAGAGTATATGAGTCATCTATGAAGATCTGGAAGGGATTACTAAATTCCTTCGACTGAGTCGAAACCGATTTAATGGACCGACTTTAGTATTCAGAAAATGTGTATAAGCAGTTTTGATATTTAATATGGGGAATGAAGAATGCCCAAAGCATTAATTATCTATTATTCCAGAACGGGAAACACGGAATCTATGGCAAAAGCTGTTGCCGAAGGAGTAAAAAGTAAGGGCTTATCTACAAGGGTTAAACGAGTTGACTATACCACGGCGTACGATCTTATGTCTGCAGACGCGATAGCTTTTGGATCTCCATGCTATTTCGGATACATGGCCGGAACCATGAAGGAATTCTTTGATCGCATGTTGCAAGGAACAATACTCAAAAACCTAGAGAGAAAGCCTGCTGTGGCCTTTGTAAGCAACGGAGAAAGAGACGGGGGCAAAGATGCCCTCTTGAGCATAGAAAATATGATGGCCTATTTCTTGCTTCAGAAGGCTGCTGATGGCGTCATAAGTCGAGGAAAACCGGGAAGTGTCAAGATTGAAGAATGTAAGAAGCTGGGAGTGGCACTGGCTCAAGCAGTGAAGCAGAGAAAGGTGAAAGGTCACAAAAAATAACATTGAATGTCAAGGCGAACTTTTAAAAAGATTTTGTGAATTGCAAGCACATGCATTAATGCTGCGCCAGTTATTTTATTTTGGTGTAATGATCAAACTTGATTGTCACATCTTTCTTCAAGGCCAATCCTAGCTCGGCTTCGACCGCCTTCATAATTGCGCATGGTATAGGGCAAGATTGATGACGGACGCATTTGGCTGCATTTTTGTACACCTTGTTTTCGGTGAAAAGTTGATCTCCTATTAGATCCTGCAACGAAATCTCGGTTAAAATCTCTGCAAGTTCCTTGACGCATTCGCATTCTGATTCGATTTGTAGCTTCACGACACCATCAGAACCGACAGCCTCTAGAACTGCGTCAAAGCCGCATATGCCTGGATCAACAATCACCTTTGTCACTTGCTTAAACCTCCAATGACAGAAAGCTGATCTATAAAAAGCCGCGGGACAGCCACCACTTACCATGCTTAAAATAGTTTTGTGTTTCATTCATGTTTTAGATCCAAAAAAAGGGGTAAGGAAAGTTACTTGTGTATTCAACGTGGCAATCTCGTTTCTATGACTTTTTGTTTAACCACGCAGTACTTTGAAGAGTGGATGCTGCTTTTCCACAGCTGGTCTTATGCCCAGCTCAGCCATTGCCGTCAGGATGTAAGAGTCCGTCATAGCCACCGATGGAAAAACGTATGGTGCGTGTTGAATTGGTCCATACAGGAGCCAATTTGCGCCCATAACCTGTGCAATTGCGTTACATGTGCCATAGGTTGTTCTTAGGATGGGCCTAGTTAACCTGTTTATGGCCCAATTAAATGTGGTTGTGACGTTTCCTGTTCCAATACCCACGGGATAGCCATACTCGTTCTTGATCAGGTAAAGCGCTCTCACAGCTGGCCCCATCTTTATTCCAAATGCAAGCGATGCAACATCTATCAAAGGCTTTTCTATCTTTGCTTTTCCTGCCAGCTTCAGGACGTCTTTCATAACTTTTAGTTTCCCTTCCGCAGTTTCTTCCATAGGATTCTTCGCTAGCAATAGGGCCGCCTTTATTCCTGAATTTTTGACAACCTCCAATTCTTCATCAGATGTACCCTTCAGGAGCGAACTGTAGACAACTCTATCCTGCAATCCAATTTCGCCGACGTGTTTCGCTCCAGCCATCAGCACTGGAGGACGCTCTGAACTTATCAAAAACGGCATGTCAGTAACTTCAGCGATGTAATCGATCTCTCTGCGTAGAGCGTCCGGTCTAACTCCAACAACTTCAAGCATACCTGGATTGCCTGTCATGTCAGAAAGTTCTTCTTGCTTCCTAATTAGCGCCTCAGCTTTTTCTTTGTCAAAGGTTCCCTTCTCTTCGTCTATGTCTATTTTTGTGTGGCCCAAGTAAAATATTGAACCTATTAGAACCGTTGGTACCTCTCCTGGTTGACCTCCAACTTTGACACCGCCGATTTCGAAGATCTTCTGTTTGGCCTTCAACTTGAACATCCAGAATCCCTCTTTTCCGATGCGGTGGTGGCATTTTATTTCTTCTTAATGGCTTCCTTCATGATCTCGACAGCTTGTTCCTTAGTTCTGCCATATAAGGCGCCTATTTCGTCAGCGTCAACTTGTTTTACTGCGGCTCCTCCAATCAACACGATAATCTTGTCCTTTATACCGCCTGCTTCCAATGCCGATACTAATGATGGTATCTCGTCTTTTGCCGAATAGGTATTTATTGAAACGACAATGGCATCAGCGTCGACTTCCTTTGCTTTCTTGACGAAATTCTCTGCAGGAACTGCTCCACCAAGATCAATTGTCTTAAATCCAGCTACTTTCAACGCTCTCCTGACTAACTCTTTTGCTCCTACATGCATGTCGGGATCAAGGTTTCCAGTCACTACAATTCCTATAGGCTCTTCTGGTTCTGGTGGTTCTTCTTCCGCTATCTCTTCCAACCAAGCCATAATTAACCCCAATTACAAATTTATTTAAATAGACTCCTTTTATAACTATCGATCATCACGCACGTAAAGGATTAACTTAATGGTTCATTGAAACTAGAACTCCACGGCTATTATGGGATGCACCAAAATGAAGTCAGAATTTTTAAAGAATAAGTTGATAGTAGTGGCTGGCGGCGGATTTTTCGGCACAAAAGCGGTGATGCTTGGCAAGGATGTTTATGCAAGGGTGGGAGTAATTGACAACAAAATTGATTGTGAGGCAAGCAAATTCGTAGACGAAATAATTAAGGAAAAGGATATTCAAAGAATTTTAGATATAGAGGCGGGCTCTGCAACTCTCTTCTTAAGTGATGCCGTAGATTTTCTAGTCCATTTATTGGAGATGGCAACACCGGATTTCATCTTCCCGGCCATGCCCGGAAATTTGTCGGGCAAGCTGATTAAAAGGCAACTCGAGTATGAAGGCTTAGTCGTTGAAAGTAGATCAGAAGTCACAAAAAAAGTGGTGAAGGATATCCCTGAAAGCTTGATTTTCCTTTGCGATGAGAATATGGGTGTCATTATTACAAGCTACATGTTCAAAGGGGGCATGTGTAGAGTTCCTTGTGATCAACCTGCGGATTTTTGCCTAACTACTGGTAGGCCCAAGATGGGTCCCATGCACCGCATACTGGCGTTCGCTACTCATGATAAAGTAACCTTATCGAAAATACTTGTCAGTCGCATATTTAGAGAGACAGTGGGGAGTTTTGAAGGACCAGAATTGGCATCATTCTTATCCGATGTTAAACGGCTCAAAGCTCCATACACGTTAGCCATAGGAACAGCATGCGATTGTCATGGTATTTTGAACATATTTTCAATTCACTCCACCTGACAGATCGAGACTCCATAGTATATTGCACGCCTTCATGATACCTCTAAGCCTAGCTAAAAATACCAGATTCGCACACTATCAGTGGGGATTGCGTGTTGATCTCCCGTATGGGATCTACTAGAAGTTTCGTATTCTTTGTTTAGCCCCTCTGCCACGGCGGTGGAGTTCCAAACTCGACTACGGCATTCACGAACGCTTTTATATGTTCAGTAGGAGTTTCCAACCAGATGTCGCAACCAGCCATAGGCATGTCACAACCGTCATCTATGACCTTTTTTACCCTATCCCTTATTTTGTCAATGGGTCCTCTGTGGAGAACCTCGTAGGCGCTTAAGTTTCCACCAATCGGATACCATGGCCCCTTTAGCTGGTTGGCGATTTCTCTTGTCTTTTCCATGGATGTTGCTTCCTCAACCGTAACGGCGTCAGCATCGCATTCGATCAGCCCACTCACATTCTCCACTTTCGGACTCCACAACTCACCGCAACAGTGGAGAATCACGTGTCCGTACTTTTTTGTACGGGCTATTGACTCCTTGAGATATGGCATAACCAATGAACGAAAGGTCTTTGGGTGGATATTAGCGAGTGAGGAGGCCTCCTCTCTATAGGTTAGTACATCTGCACCAGCTTCTAGATATGCAACAGCAACTTCAGTGAAGTAGGGCGTAAGCACTTTCATGAATTCATGAGCTGCCTCAGGATGGCTTCTAATCATCATATACCATTTAGCCGTATCAACCATGTAACCACCAATAGCTTGAAATGGGAAGTCTATGTTGGCGAGTACTGGAACCTTCCCCCCGTATCTCTCATGCAGAATCTTTAGCGCTTCACAAACGACGGGGACTCTTCCCCTCTCTCTCATCTCCTCTGGCTTCTCCGGTATATCAAGATCTTCTAAGCTCTTAACTGCATACTCCTTAACTGAAGGCCACTTTAGCTTACCATCAAAGAATTCCAATTCGAGACCAAGCGCCTCGGCTTCAAGGGTAAGTTCAAATGGGACCTCAACACACTCCAATCCAGCAAGCTCATGAAGAGCTGAGCCCAGCTTCGCCATCTTTACCGGGTCTTTGTGAGCTTCCGGCCAATACGCGTCAAAGATTTTCATGCCATCTAGAGTGTAGGTGGTTATACAATTGTAGGCTGGGAGCCTATCGACATCCTCCTTTCGTCGTTTTGCCCTCGCCCAACTGAGGATAGCCATTAGCCTTTCGTAGGGAGACATTTTATCTTGAGGTACTGTTTTATACGTCACAACCTATCGCCTTCGTCTCTAGTTTTATTAATTAACAATTTTTATGTTTTTCCATTATGCACACGTAACAAATCGCCCGCGGAGAGCAAAATAAGTCAGCCAGTATATAATTGTCCAAAAATCAAAAAAAGAAAAACACTTAATAGGTTTGAGACTCGAAAACAAAGTCTCTGAATATTTCGCACGTAATACGTGCGATGGAGATGGAGAGACATGAAGACAGACAAGCCAGAGAGTGTTAAAACCTTCAAGCTCTCATCATCCAAACATAAAGTAGCAGATCTCTGCTATCTCCAAGGTGCCCAATGTTCCGGATGCACAGTTTCTTTTGCAAACTTTTCAGATCCAGATTTAATCGAGATTTTTCGGACATGTTTAGAAAAACCAGTGCCAACATGGGATATCGGGCTGCCATACTTCTACCCTACGGTGATGCCAACGGCGGGAAAACAAGCATTAGCTGTTATTGATGCCTGGAAGAAAGCTAAACTAAGAGTCCTTGTTGTTGAGGGCGCGATTCCCAGAAAAGGATACTGCGAAGTAGCCGGAAGACCTTTCGAGGACGTTGTCGCCGAAACCGCAGAATATGCAGACGTAATCATCGCCTACGGAACCTGTGCAGCATATGGGGGAGTGACCTCCGCGACCCCAAATCCAAGCGGAGGAAGAGGGGTTAAAGAGTTCCTGAGTGAGAGATACATCAACAAACGCATAATAAATCTCCCAGGCTGTCCAGCCCACCCAGACTGGCTAGTTCTAACGATGGCTGCAGTCCTCGAAGGCAAATCTCCGTCGCTAGACAAGTACGGTAGACCGAGGAACCTCTACGGCAGGGACATCCACGAGAACGAGTGTCCTAGAAGGGGATACTTCGAGGCAGAAGAATTTGCCGAAAGTTTTGGAGTGAAGGAATGCCTTTTCAAACTTGGCTGCAGAGGTTCTACTACCAAAGCTGATTGTCCTGCAAGATTGTGGAACAACACCACTTTTTGTGTGAATTCTGGGGGACCATGTATTGGGTGTACTCACCCAGGTTTTCCCGATCAAATGACACCGTTTTACGTTGAGAAGGAAATCGAACCGGAAGTCGAACCATTACTTAGAAGAAGTATTCGTTATCTTTCCGACCTCCCCTCTAATCTATTGAACAAAGCCAAAACAGGACTTAGTGTACTCGGACCCGTGGTATTCGTTATCAGATCCATTTTGAAGGATCTGTCAAGAAAAGAAGATAAGTAGGTGAACGTGTTGACCATATTGACCATAGATCCTGTGACACGCATAGAGGGCCACCTGAAAGTAGAATTGCAAATAGACGACTCGACGAAGCCGTTCCCCACAGTGAGTGAAGCACAGTGTTCGGGCACCCTTTTCCGGGGCATCGAGATAATACTGAAGAATCGCGATCCAAGAGATGCCTTTCATATTGCGCAGAGAATATGTGGAGTGTGCCCCACGGCCCATGGGAACGCTTCTATCATGGCACTTGACGAAGTATTTGGCGTAAGGCCTCCGGATAACGCTATTTTGATACGCAACATTATACAGGGAGCAAACTTTCTTCAGAGCCACATCCTACACTTCTATGTGTTGCAAGGGATTGAGTGGGGTGTTCTGGCTGACATACCGGATATGTTGCCTCCCATCAAAACGGGGCTGGGAACCCATTATATTAAAGCCATTGAAATGCGCAGAAAATCCCATGAACTCGCCTCCATCTTTGGAGGGAAAATGCCTCACCATGTGTCCTACGTACCAGGCGGAGTGACCGTTTTACTAACACCAGATAAAGTGGCTTTGGCTCAAAACATGATCACGGAGCTGAAGGACTTCATCGAAGATATGATGATTTCCGATTCAGAGACGATTGTTAACAACCTTAAGAAGCTCGGGCTATACGACCTGGTTAAGACGATTGGCAAAGGAACAGGCAACTTCCTATCCTATGGCGGCTTTCCAGCCCCAGAGACTTATGAAGATAGAACAAGATGGCTTTTCAAATCAACACCAGAATTTGATGAGAAAGAAATCCGCGAATACGTGGGAGCTTCGTGGTACGACGAGGCGTGGACCAACAAACATCCAAGTGAAAAGGAGACCAAAGATCAGATTGGAAAACCAAACGCTTATTCTTGGATCACCGCACCACGATACAGAGGTAAAGTCTTCGAGACTGGGCCCTTAGCACGTATGGTCAACTCAAATCTTTATTGTTTGATAGAAAAAAAGGGCTCCGCACTCGACAGGTCTCTGGCCAGATGTAAAGAAGCTGGCGTCATCGCTAACGCCATGGTAAAATGGATCTCAGACCTGAGGCCTGGTGAAAAAGTCTTCAAAAGATGGAAGACGTACCCAAACGTGCCAAAGTCTGGGGAGGGAACCGGACTTTGGGAAGCGCCAAGGGGCTCTCTAGGGCACTGGCTGAAGGTCGAGAACAAAAAGGTTGAGAGATATCAGGTCGTGACACCCACCAACTGGAACGCTTCTCCCAGAGACGACCATGGCAGAATGGGGCCCATAGAGACGGCCCTCACAGGGACGCTTATCCCGAAAGTAGACACCCATGATTTTCTCACAAACCTTGGGCATCCTCTCGCTGAAGAAGTTGAAAAACTGAAGCTCTCTAATTTAAACTACTGGGACGGATATAACACCACCCTCCCCTTGCTGGTCATTCGATCATTCGATCCCTGCCTGGCATGTTCGGTTCACTTGCTGACGAGAGGCAAAGGGAGACCAATCAAAAAGGTAGCTGAGGACGTTTCATCAAGTTGGTCGGCTTGGTTTTTCCGAAAGCTGGAGGATAAAGAATGACCACTACTAAAACTGTTTTAAGAGAGAGAACATATGCACCAAAGGCTCATCAAGTTGGTCGGCTGTTTCAAAAGCTCGCCAGAATGGCCTCACCTCTTTCAGGAGCCTCGTCCACGAAACAGTTAACGGGAAAGCGGGCGATCCATCCTGGTTACCTTAGGCCTCCAGGAGCCATGGATGAGCACGAATTTGTGAATGTCTGTTTGAGATGCCAAAGATGTGTAGAAGTGTGTTCAACGAAGTCCATACGCCCTCTCTCCCTTTTGAAAGGCTTTTTGGTTGCGTGGACACCGGCTATAACTGTCAACTCTGGTGGATACTGCATTAGATGCTTAAACTGTGTAAAAACCTGTGCATCCGGTGCGCTTCAGAAAATAGAACGAGACCAGATCAAGATAGGCGTAGCAGTCATCGACGATACGAAGTGTCTAGATTGGAGCGTTGGAGGATGCTCGAAGTGCGCCAAAATATGTCCATTAGTCAACGAAGGTCAAATCGCGATTAAGATGATTGAGGGGAAGCCGGTTGTTCAAGAGGATACATGTGTTGGCTGCGCCCTGTGCGCCATCCGCTGCCCCGAAGGCGCCATAACGATTTCTCCGAATAAAAAAGGAATCCCAGAGGAGATTGCTGATGAAACGTGAAAGAGTTCTCATCTACGGAACACGCATGACTTTGGCTGTAGCATTGGGTTTGTTGTGTTTCGTCATATTCTGGTGGCTAACAGCCAATTGGGTGATCGCCCTGCTGGTCACCATGCTCTTGACGCCTGGGATCATACTGACTGTTGCCATAGGCAGATTCTTTTGTGGGTGGTTCTGCCCGGTCGGTTCTTGGATTAGAGCAAAAGAAGAAAGCAGGTATGGAAGAATCTTCTGCAGTTTTGCTTGCCCAGCTGGGCTCATATCTTCTCTATTCAACAAAATCAGTCTGGTAAAACTACGCAGAGACGTAGAAAAATGCACTCCCACAATGTGCCCCATCAAGAATGCATGCATGAAGGAATGTCCCATGGAATGCGATGTGCTGGATAAAAGATTTAAGGACCTCAAATGCGTCCGTTGCTTCACTTGCATACGTGCTTGTACTGTAGACGCCCTCAGGGCCAGGTGGCTCTGGCAGACATGACCAACATGCACGCACAAACGATTGTAATCGTTGGCGTTGGAAATGTCTTATTTAAAGACGAGGGTGTGGGAGTTCATGTTGTCGAGAGCCTCAAAGAATATCATTTGCCTGATAATGTAAAAGTCTACGACTGCGGAACGGGCGGCCTAGACATCCTAGAATTTCTAGAAAAATCCGACAAAGCGATCATCGTCGACGCTGTCAGAGGTGGAATGAAGCCTGGAGAAATCTACAATTTTAGACTAGATAAGATAGATGCAAAAGATGGAGAGATGAAAATGCTCTCTCTACACGAGCTGGATCTAGTAAAGGCTATAGAAATCGGAAAAAGAGCGTACAAAACACCAGAAAAAATCCTTGTGATCGGCATAGAACCAAAAAACGTCGAAGTAGGCATAGATTTAACCACCGAGGTCAGAGAAGCGATTCCCAGAGTCATTCAAGATATTTTTAAAATAATAGAATTAGACCCCTCTAACCCTGAGGTAATAATCTAGAAACAATGTTGGGAGGTGAGTATACGGCAAAGGAGAAGTGCCCTGAAAGTGGAGAAACACTTGTGTTTCCAGAGGATTGCGGAGACTGCGAATACCTGAAGCCTGGATGCAAGTTCAAAAAGTGGATCAAACGCTGTACATCACCTAAAAATAGAGAGGTAGGTGAAGATTGTAAGTAAGGGTAAGTCAGACGAAGATTGTTATTTCGAGTTATTTAGTAGGTAAAATGCCGGTGCTACTAAATCTATCAAAGAAAAGGGATAAAATTTTGAGATATAATAGAAGCTGGCTGGCATCTACTTTTTCTTATTGACTCTAGGTTTCGTGATTATCTCGCTCACATTAAAGTCAAAGAAGTAAGTCGAGTTCGCCGGTTTAACAACTAGGGCGGTGTCAGCGCCTTTACCGGTTCCCGCTATCGCTATCACTTCTTTATTGACAGATATTAAACCAGCGTCGGCCGCCATTACGGTTGTCTCCACACATGCTTCTGTGCCATTTCCAAACAATTTTAGTGCACTTGAAATTAGTTCAACAGGAAGCGTGGTGCCGAAGGCCTTCTTAATAGCACGCTCAATCCCTGTAAAAGCCATAATGCACGTCAATAATTGTGCTCCACTCGCCAAGATTCTTTCCTTGTTCTCTTCCAGCATCGACTGAACACCAGGAGAACGGTGGCCAATGGCATGAGAAACAACGACCAAATTAAACCCTTTAAAAACCATAGAAGCCTTAATGCCTGTTTCGCCAGTCGTAGAAGCCACCACTACATCCCTGATCCCTAAGGCATCAGCTCGCTCCTTAGCCAACCGTAATACCTCATAAGTGTTTTGTGGACCCGGAGCTTCGAAATAGACTATCTTTTCTACTTTGTCACCCACTAAAGTTCACCTCTAGCGTTTTATTGGTTGGGAGTCTTCTTATTCTTTTAGGTGCAAATGTGCGTGCGGCTGTTGAAGCCTTCAAGGGCATGACTCTGGTGATAGTTGGAATCGATAGAAAGCGCTTTTGTTCCGAACTGGTCAAAGAAATAGAAGGTGAAGGTCATCATGTTAGGTTCAGCCGTGAAATTGTCTACTCATATCCAGACTTAACAAAGACGGTTCTTCGTAGATTTTGTGAGGGGATGAAGGTGGCTGTACAGATAACACTGATAGCGGCTGATGAAAGACTTATTCCACTCGACAGAGAAGTCCTAGCCATCGCTGGAACCACTCATAAAGTTAAACAAACCGGAGGGTCAGACACGGCAATTGTGGTTAAACCGTCGACAAGCGATATTTTTCAAGAATTAAAAGTGAGAGAGGTAATCTGTAAACCAAGGTAAAAACTTGGTCTAAGATTTTGAACTTTCCGTAGCGTGAACCTCTTTCCTTTTTTGATCAAACTGATTGGACCCTTTTGTAGGCTTCGACTTGAACACTCGTTATTTTTCCTTCTAATTCTTGAGGAACATCTATGGTGAAGGTTGATTCGGAAGCTATCTTGACGCCTTGAAATCCTGCTCCTCTTATAGTTTCCAGATATTGACTTTTCTCAAGGGCCCCAGCATAGCAATCAGCCCAAGCCTCGAAGCTCTTCCTGACTTCATCAGGCAGTTCTCCTTCAGTAACTAGGTCAGAAATCATAATCCTACCACCTGGCTTCAAGACTCTATATGTTTCTCGGAACACCCTATCCTTGTCGGGAGACAGATTAATCACACAATTACTAATGACAACGTCTACTGAGTCGTCTTCAATAGGCAGATTCTCTATTTCCCCTAAACGAAACTCGACGTTTTTGTATCCGAATTTTAAAGCTGTCGACTCAGCTTTTCGTACCATTTCCTCTGTCATTTCCACTCCGATTGCCTTGCCGGCTACTCCGACTTTCTTGGCTGCCAAGAAAACGTCGATACCGCCTCCGGAACCTAGATCTAAAACGGTTTCACCTTCCCTCAGACTAGCCAATGCAACTGGATTCCCGCAACCTAGACCCATATTTGAAGCCTCTGGAAGAGTTCTAAGCTCTTCCTCAGAGTAACCTATTTGCAGTGCTACGTCTTCAGAGGAGGATCCACAGTCACATGAAGGACAACAAGAACCTTCAGTTCGAGCTATCTCACCGTACCTCTCTTTAACAGCCTTTTTGACTTCTTTTTCTTCCATAGCCTCTACCTCTTTATTATTGGATATCCAATAATACTTCGGGCTAATATTTAAATGTATCTGACACCCAATATTCGATTGAATTTCAATGAGCGCCACAATAGAGTGCTGTCCACCAGAATGTTGTGACATGCGAGGCATGTTATCATTTTTCGTACTATGGTTACTAACAAAAGAACCGATGTACGGACAAAAGATCGCACAAGAAATCGCAAAAAGAAGAGGAGCAAAACCGACTCCTGGAACAATCTACCCAGCCCTCAAAGATCTAAGCCAAAGAGGATTAATCAAAAGAGAAAAACAAGGTAAGAGAATTATATACAGCCTAACTGACAAAGGCAGACAAGGAATAGAAGAAGCATGCCAATACTTCTGCCGAGCATTCGGCGAGATCTTTGAAGAGCAAAAGTTAAAGTGAAGGACGCACAGCCAATAATAGCCGAACTAAGATCAAGGATGGAATTGGCTGACAAATGGTATACATGTGAATGAGATATTGCCATATTCGTATGACAATAGAAACTTTAAATTCAAAGTTTCACGGTGTTCAATCAATTTGTCTGATTGAAGAAGGGTTTCAAAGCATCAACAAACATTTCAGGGTATTGCCATAATGCCATTTGATTGCATTCATGCAGCAGAAAGACTATGGTTCTCTTTAGGAAAATGGTGAGAGGAAAGAACGGTGTTCATTAATGCGTTTAGCTCATTTGCTTTGGAGTTATGCCAAACCAGTTGAAGAGGGTCGCGAATATTGGTATTATGATGCTGTAGATTACCCTAGGCAATAGAATAATAAACAAATTGTAGGGGATGTCTGTTGTCATTCCAAGAGGTGAGATCAAGAAAGTATACAACATGATCAGGCCTGCAATAATTGAAGATACAAGTGCAGCGATTACCATTCTTCGGAAGCTGAAGGAGCCTTTGTTTAATGCTCCAGCCATGTACCCAGTCAGCATCGCGCATATAACATATCCCAAAATACTGATGTCGCCTATTGCCAAATCATAGAAAACCCATTGATCACTTACGTACAAAGCATAGATGCTACCTAATAAGAATCCTGAAGCTCCACCTGCCCATTGATTCCAGAGTAACCCAAGAAACATTGGAATACCTACTATCAGCAGTGCTTCTCCAAGTCCATCTACTAATATGGCGTTTAGAGCGTAGGAAGGATCAATATCTAGAAGAACGTGAGCTAGGACTGATATCCATACGATAATTAGGAACGCCACTAAAGTTGGCACTATTATCCCAAATAAGATGTCGCTTCTTTTCCATTCCTTCCAGCTTGTCATATTGTTGTTCGCTCCTATCTTTTTTACTTTCTACTATTCTTGTGCATATATAATTTTTGCATTCAAAACATTTTGGATATTGTTGAACACTTTTCTTTTTTATCAGTGCTATCAGCAACGAAAGACTCTCAATAGTACGGAAAAAGGCATAACCTATCTATGTAACTTACAATTTTTCTAGCAATGGCTGCAGGTAAGTCTGAAAAAGATGCAACATGTAGATGCTAAAGAACGTACGATCTATAAGAAAAAAAGATAAAAAAATAGCGTGCATTTGAAAGCACATAAACTGAGAATTTTTTGCCTAGGACTCCGATGTGTTCAGTTTTGCACGTTTCTTTTTATTAATAGATAGTTTTGTAATTTCTTCTTTCTTCACTTCACCTTTAGCCAAATCTAGGCTTTCCAATAGTTTTTTGCCAACATCAGATCGCACAATTACAGTCGAATATCCATCATCGCTGCCTACTGAACCAACAGAGATATCAGAGTATTTTGCAGTAAAGTCAGGGCATATAAGGCACATTTTTTCGACAGCATCATTCAATTCTTTTACGCGTACCGAGCTTTCCTTTCCTTCAACTTGCACAATATACTTCCCCTTGCGAATCTGAGTTTTCTCCGCACGGTCCAAATCAACACCTAATAGCCTCGCCGTTTCTCCTTTGAGCTTTTCGTAGTCGAAGCATTCGTAACAGAACAATCCGATTATGGATAGTTCTAGGTCTGGAAATTCGCTAAGAAGAACCTGTTGTACCCTTCTTGCGGCTCGAACATAACAAGCCATGCCAATAATGGCAATTTTCCGCTTGCCTTTCGCTATCAATTCTCTTAACTTTGACATCACTGGAATACGCAAATACTTTGTCCCTTTAGCTTCCATTACTTCATCGACATTTTCTGCTACAACAGCTTCCGCCCAATAGCCATCTGTCCGCTGAACTACTATGGCAGAATCAAACAAACCCCTCTGCATGCCCGAAACTAGCAACGCAGTAGCTACTCCGCCATCCTGCCCATCTATTGAACTTTTAGCTGAGAACATATCCGTGAAAAGGCCAATATTTTCATCCGCCTCTCCTTTTAAGAATTGCTGCTCTATCACTCTCGCCTCTTCATCCCTCAGTGGATAATCAAGTGTGTAGCTTCTAAGATCGATTCTTACTGGGCAAACGAGGTTGCAATCAGCACAACCTGCACAGTAGTCCGCATCCAGTTTCATCAGTTGTTTTACGTTTTGTTTATCAGATGCCTGTTTAATCAATATCGGGCTTAGTGAATTGCAGCAAACTGTCATGCATGCACTACATCTCATACAATCGTAGGTTCTGACGGACTCGAAATACCTGGTTTTGAGAAGCTTCGGTTCAGGTCTCTTCACGGCAGATTTCGGAACTCCAACCTGATCCAACAGCGGAGTTGTTAAATTCATGATCACTAACGCTAAGATGGAACCGCCAAAGAATCCCGTGTAAACCTGAATAAGCATTGTCAAGATGGCTAAGCCTACACCGAATATTATTTGGCCTAAACGGGTTAGGGGAGTAGTTGAAGGGTCTGTTGCCATAAAGAATGCCATGAAAATTGAACTGCCTAGGAATAGATGGAACAAAGTTCTAAGTATGATATCTCCACCGTAAATATAGCCCATAACCATAGAAAACACTGCAGTGGTTACTAGGTAAGTCAGAGTTATTCTCCATTTAATATATCCGCGGACAACTACAAACAGGACGATTCCTACTGCCATCACAAGGATGCTTGAAAATCCACCTATCCAACCATGATACTTTACAAGCAACATGTTATAGAGTACGTCAGGGAGTGGATTATCGAATGTCCCATAGGTATATGGATTCATAATGTCCAATGAAGGACTTCCATAACATGTGATCAGATTAAGTCCGAAAGTTGTAGTTTCCATTGGATAGTAGGGTGGAAAACCCTCAAAACCACTTTCGGTGAGAGGGTTTTGTAAGTTTATAGACGCGGAATGATCTGTGGGCATTATAGATGAAAGAGTTGGCAAAAAGAGTAAACCGAGAACCAGAAGTTTCGCGATCGCAGCGGGATTAACATATTTTCTTCCAGCTAATCCTTGAAGTTTCTTGAAAACAACCAAGCCGACCGCTGAAATCAAAGCAGGGTACAGGTATTGTTCAATTCCACCAGCCAATGTTGGGATTGCTTCAACAGCCATTGTAGGTAGACCTAAAGAATAGGACATAGCAACGATTAAGCCAAAAACAGCAGCAGACATTGTATTCCTAGGTCCCCTGGAACCCATCACCATAGAAAGCAGAAAATCGCAAGCTACAGCAACTCCAACCGAAATTAGCGATACTAAAAGTGAAGCAAGGCCAAA
>JABAOH010001125.1_pt2 | contig 26231 bp, 20 predicted proteins | sample 7062181 | NCBI WGS metagenome assembly JABAOH01 (sample SAMN14538630, study PRJNA623070) | marine sediment metagenome | biome: marine biome [ENVO:00000428]; feature: marine pelagic biome [ENVO:01000023]; material: deep marine sediment [ENVO:00002113]; isolation source: pool of 5 deep marine... | reverse complement strand
CCTTTGGAGCCGTCACCACCCTAAAGATAAAACGGATTTGAAACACAACAAGAGATGTTTTGGGAAACGCCATCATTTAAAAAGGAGGGACTCATGTCTTTAAAAAATAATCCATCAAAGCCATGCGGCTTGAATCTTCTCTCCAGACGGGAATTTTTGGGGAGATGCAGTGCTTATGCTGCCGGAGTCTCCGCGCTTTCGTCCATGATATGGCCTGCTTCTGTCAATGCCTCCTCGGTCTCGGAGCTCGGGATCAAAACAGGCAGAAAAACCAGGGTCCGTCTTGTGCTCGCCCATCCTTCCTCGAAGGAGCCGTGCTGGCCGAACATCGGCTATGATTTTGAAGGGCGAAAAAAGGAGTTTGTGAAAGAGATTCGAAAGCAGTGTCCGGACATGGAATTCCTGTCTGTTACGGCCCGCAAGGATGAGGACGCGAAGTCGATAGTCCAGTCCGACCTGGAAGTCGATGGCTACATCGTCTATCTTGCCGGCTGTCTATGGGGGAATGTTCCGGAGATCATCGCTGCCTCGGGGAAGCCCACGGTCTTTGTGGATAACCTGTTTGCAGGTTCTGGGAAGTTTCTGACAGGATATGCACGTTCCAGACGTCAGGGACACAAGGTGATCGGTATCTCCTCGTCCAACTTCCAGGATGTGGCAGATGCCGCCATCGCCATCGACTGTATCCATAAGCTTCGCTCCTCGACGGCTCTGGTCGTCGGAGGGAAGCCGGATAAGAGGATCGAAGAACATTTCGGGACCGAGATGAGGTCTGTCGAATTCCAAGAGATCAACAGCGCCTACAAGAAGGCCGACACTTCTGAAGCAAGAAAGTGGTCAGAAAGGTGGATGAAAGAGGCTGCCAAGATCATCGAGCCTTCCCGCCAGGATATTGAAAAATCAGCAGCCATTTACATAGCTATGCGCGACCTGATGAAGACGCATCAAGCGCAGGCGATAGCGGTCAACTGCCTGGGCGGATTTTACGGAGGACATTTGCCGGCCTATCCGTGTCTTGGCTTCATGCAGCTGAATAATGATGGGTATGTGGGAGCTTGCGAAGCAGACCAGCGGTCTACTATCACCATGCTCCTGATGGCCTATCTGGTCGGCCGGCCCGGTTTTATTTCAGACCCTGTGATCGACACAGATAAGAATCAGATCATTTACGCCCATTGTGTGGCCCCGACCAAAGTTTATGGCCCGGAAGGGAGTTCGAATCCCTATCACATCCGGAGCCACTCCGAGGATAGAAAAGGAGCCTGCAACCGTTCTCTCATGCCGCTCGGACAGATGACGACCACGATCCTGTTTGATGCTGGGAAAAAACAGGCGATCTTTCACCAGGGCAAGACTGTGGCCAACGTGGATCTGGACCGGGCCTGCCGCAACAAGCTCGCCGTGGAAGTGGAAGGGGATGTGTTCAAGCTGATGAACTACTGGGATACCTGGGGATGGCATCGCGTCACATTTTATGGGGATTACAAACGGCAGGTGAACAATATCGGGTCACTCCTCGGCTTTGAACTTATTGAAGAAGCCTGATACAATAGTCCGCTATTAGATTGAACTTTTTAAACGAGAGATGTGTTTGAACTCTAAGTCAAAATAGAGAAAGAAGACTTTTCCAGGAGAACACCATGGCTTTGAGCAAGAAGGATTTTGAGGGAAAAGAAATTAGCGTTGATGATTACACGCTGGCGGATTTCTACGATTTCGAAAGTGATGACCTCTTCGAAGTTGCTGAGTATTTCTGGGAGTCGATATCTGACGCCGTCAAGAGGAAATACATGATCTATATTCAACCGATCATGTCGGCTCCTGCAGCTGAAATCAAAGTCCTGGATCGGTTCACCAAATCGGTCAGGAAGTTCCTCAACTTTTGTTCGTACAACTATCTCGGGTATTCCCTCCATCCCGAGGTGATCAAAGCCGTGCAGGACACTCTCGATGAATTCGGAACAGGAGCTGTGTCCGCCCCTCTGCTTAGCGGATACTATGGGCTTCTGAATGAACTGGAAAGAGAACTTGCGAAATTGAAAGGGAAGGACTCCGCTATAGTCTTTTCGACAGGATACGCCACAAATGTGGGAATCTTATCCGCTCTTCTGCGGCCCGGAGACATCGCGTTGGTGGACATTCTGTCTCATGCCTCGATCTATGACGGAGCCAGATTATCTGGAGCAGAGATTAAGATTTTTGCGCACAACAACCCCCAGCATCTGGAAAAGGTCCTGAAAGGCCTGAAGACAAAGAGGGTTATCGTCTGCGTCGAGGGTGTTTACAGCATGGATGGGGACCTGTCCAACCTTCCTGAGATCATCCCGATCTGTAAAAGGTACGGAGCCAAAATACTGGTCGATGAAGCGCACGCCTCTCTTGTTTTCGGCGAGAAGGGCGGGGGAGTGGCAGAGCATTTTGGCCTTGAAGATCAAGTGGATATTTCCATCGGCACGTTCAGTAAATCTTTCGGCGCTATCGGTGGATACGCCGCAGGGAATGAGAAGCTGATGACTTATCTGCGGATTTTCTCAAGATCTTATATGTTCTCGTGTGCGATGGCTCCCCATACGGCCGCCGGAATACTCAAAGTCCTGGAGATTTTCCGGAAAGATAAATCCGCCCTCAAAAAACTGTGGGAAAACACGAAATACATACATTCCCAGCTCAGAGAAGCAGGCCTGGATATCGCTGAGACGAAGTCTCCTGTCGTCCCGGTCATGGCCGGGACGGATTTAAGGTTGCGCGAGATCAGCAAGAGGCTTCATGAGAAAGGACTTTACACAGGCGTTGTCACTTATCCGGCGGTCTCGAAGAATAAAACTCGACTCAGGCTCTCGATATCCGCGATGCATTCCAAAGAACAGATCGATAAGTGCGTTAGAATATTAAAGGAAGTGTATGACAGCATGAAAGGCTGGAAACCCGGCCAAAACTGACTGAAGTGTCCTTGCGAGCATGCGCGGCAATCTCATGTGAATGATGAGTTCAAGATGTCATTGCGAGGAGCACCGTGACGTGGCAATCCCATATGGGTATATTCTCTGTCATTGCGAGCGTAGCGTGGTAATCTCTTGGGATAAAATTCCTTCATATAAATAATTCCAATAATTGTTCGATGAAGTCTTATCTGTTGCATGGAATTATATCTTTATTGAAAAACGATTTTTCTTTATGAGATTGCCGCGCAGGCTCGCAATGACACTCCAATGCATCTAATTTTTCCTATGAGATTGCCGCGCAGGCTCGCAATGACACCCAAAGAATGTTATCGGTCTGAAACGCGTTTCCGAATTGTAAATTGAGTGAGAGGTTTTCGATTTTTTTTCTTACTTCACGATGACTTTCTGTTTTTCATCATTGAAGCCCACGCGCCTTCCTGTGTGCATCGCTTTGATCGTCATGCACAGTGCCACGGAGTGATCGTACCCGGCTTTGATATCCGCATTCGGCTTCTTCCGATCCCGCACACACTTCATCCAGTTGTGCATGTGGGCAAAGCTGGCGTTGTCTGTCCCCGTATCAGCCGCTGTCTCCACTCCGCCGGCTTCTGAGATTTTCATTTCCGGGAGCTTGTTCTCCTCCATTCCCATGGCTTGAGCCATTTTCTGTGTGAGACCGCCTTCGGGAGTGATCCTGTTGGTGGCCAGGTTGAGCATGCCTCCATTCGAGAAATACAGCTCTTTGACTCCTCCGGCTGAATTGGTCTGGCGGGAAGAATACACGACCTGGAATCCTTTGGATTTATTTCTAAGCGGTCCATAGTCGAAGACAGCCGTGAGCGTATCCCAGTTCTTCCGTCCGTCCTTCCACAGATAGAGTCCGCCGTTGACCACCACACTCCGTGGTCTCGGCAGGTCTGTGAACCAGTGCACTGTGTCGATCTGGTGCACCATCCACTGGCAGGGAATACCAGAGGAATACGGCCAGAAAAGTCGGTATTCGATGTACTTGCGCGGGTTCCAGGATTCATTAGGCCGGTTCATCAGGTAGCGTTTCCAGTCCACATCTTCTTCCCGAAGGATTTCCACCAGATGGGGTCTTCTCCAGCGTCCGGGCTGGTTCACATTCCAGGTCATCTCCACTGTGACAATATTTCCGAATTGTCCGGAGCGTATAAAACTGTTCGCCTGGATGTAGTTTCGGGCGCTCCGGCGTTGAGTGCCTATCTGGACGATCTGACCGCTCGCTTTTACGGCTTGAAGTGCTTTGCGTGCGTCTTTCATCCGGCTGGCGAACGGCTTCTCCACGTACGCATCACAACCAGCCTCCACGGCCTCCCTGCAGTGGAGAGCATGCTGGAAGTCCGCGGTGCTGATGATCACCGCATCCACCATTCCCGAATCGTAGAGCTCCTCGTTGTTGCGCATGCCGGCGACCTTGTTCCCTGTAAGTTTCCGCAGGAAGCTCACGCCTTCTTCCCTGCGCCGTTTCCATATATCCGAGACCGCTGCGATCTCGAAATTCAGCTCATCCGCGTAATTCTGGAAAGCCGGGATGAGCGTGTAGCGGGCCCTGTCGGAAAAGCCCACGATCCCGACGCGTATGCGGTCGTTGGTTTTCGGGACGCGCCTGTAACTCAGCGCTGGCAGAGTGATTGCGGCACCCGCTGCCGCTGCGGAAGCAGTCTGGATGAATTTCCGGCGTGTGATTTTTTTAGGGCTCATGGCAAACCCTCCTTTTTTATATGGGGTCGCATCTGAACGCTCGGCATTTTCCGCGCGTCTTCTCTGATAAGCATTGACTCTTTCTATACAAAATTTCAGATATTGAGCTTGCAGGCGATTAATTCAGAACCTCATCCGGTTTTATCTCACGTATCTTGATGTTGCGGTACCAGACGACATGTCCGTGATCCTGCAGGACAATGTGCCCTTTCCGTTTTTCAGCAAAACTCGCATAGCGCTTGTATTTACTCGCAGCCAATCGGGATTCCATTTCCGGAGTTTCCAGGTCGTACTCGAGAACTTTGGTCCTGTTGAGCCAGTGTTCTCCATGATTACCGTTGAATACGATCCGGGCGGAGTTGTATTCTCCGACAGGTTTGAGTGTTTTTCCGGAAGGTGCGATCAGGTCATACAGCGCACCGGCAGTCCGGTTTGCGCCTGCTTTTGCATCCGGGTGTCCTTCGTCATCGAGTATCTGGTATTCGAATCCGAGCGCGGCACGGTCAGGAGGATGGGAGATCGACATTTCTTCTGAGACATTGTATTTAATCCCGCTGTTCCCGGCCGGGCTGATCTTCCACTCCAGAGAGAGCTCGAAGTTTTCGAAGGTTCGGACGGTGATGAGATCGCCGCCCTTCACGGGCTGTCCGTCTTCCTGGCGAGGCACACCTTGTGCGGGAACTTTTTTTATCGCTCCGTCCTCGATGACCCAGTGTCCCTCAGGGATGCCCTCTCGGCCGAGACCTCTCCACCCATCGAAGGTCTTCCCGTCAAAAAGGAGTGTCCACCCTTCGTCACTTTCTTTTTTTGTCAGAATGTTGTGTTCCTGGACGCTTGTGAGAGATTCCTGCGGACTGCAGGAGACAAGGAGAGAGATGAGGAATAAAAGGGCGAAGCCTATCGTCAGAACTCTCAGTCCGGACAAGTCCTTATTCCGAATTTTGTGTATGGTTTGAGGCATCCTCATTAAAGTCTTGTGTTCTCTCTCTCTCTTTAGAAGATGTGACTCGTGGCTAATGTAAAAAGAAGGGAAACAAATGTCAAATGGAAAGACACAATCCTTTAAATCAAATATTATGGGGTCGCGTCTTAACATTTAACATTTTCAGCGAAACAGAGTCAATGTTAGCTCTAGAAAGAATTCATCTTTAATTGATTATCAAAAACTCCTCATAATAAAGAAGATCTATGACGTAAGGAGAAATGTTAAATGTTAAGACGCGACCCCTTTTATGGTAGAATATTTTTTCTGAAAAGGATACATCATGAAAAAAACAAATCGACGAAAATTTATGAAAACGGCTGTATTGGGAGCGGCCACAGCCTCTCTCTCCTCGTTTGCCCTGACTTCCTCGGGATGTCGGAGCGGCAAAGTAAAAACATCTTCGAAGAGTCTGTCCCTGGGGATGGCCTCTTACACATTCCGGAAATTCCCTCTGGAGGAGACTCTGGCCATGACTAAGAGGCTTGGACTGAAGAAGATTGCGTTTAAGAGCTTCCATCTTCCGTTGGAGAGTACAGAGAAAGAGATAAAAGTCGTAACCAGTAAAGTCAAAGAGGCCGGCCTCGAGCTTTACGGCTGCGGAGTGGTGTACATGGAAAATGAGGAGGAAGTTGAACGTGCATTCAATTATGCTCAAGCGGCGGGCATGAAAGTCATCATCGGGGTTCCGGAGCATGAGCTTCTCAGTCTGGTGAATCAAAAAGTCAAAGAATTCGATATCCAGGTGGCGATCCATAACCACGGCCCGACTGATAAGCGCTATCCCACTCCAGAAAGCGCTTACGAGAGAATTAAAGACCTCGACCATCGAATAGGACTCTGTATCGATATCGGACATACCAAACGCTGCGGCGTGGATCCATCCGGATCCGCATGGAAATTTGCTGACCGTTTGCTCGATGTGCACATCAAGGATGTGAGTGCGGCAACACAGGAAGGAGGCACCGTAGAGATCGGGAGGGGAGTTATTGATATTCCCCGGTTCGTTCGAACGCTCCTCAACCTGAATTACAAGGGAAACGTGTCCTTCGAGTTTGAAAAGGATGCGGATGATCCTTTACCCGGAGTTGCAGAATCTCTCGGATATGTCAGGGGGGTCCTTGCCGCTCTCTGAGCTTAAAGAGGTTGATTTATCTGAGTTCCTGAGGAGATAGAGAATCAAAGGCGAGCCCTGTTTTTATTTAGATGTGAAAGAATAGATGCCGGAGCCGATTTCATAAACTGCCGCACCTCTTTCCATTTTAAGAAATCTTACACCTTCTGCGCTGTCCGCAGGTTTACCGCTTTCAGTAACGGTTGAAGCGCTCTCTGCAGGAATATAAACAGTCGCTGTGGTGTTTGCCGGAAGGGAAATATTCAGTCGGAATATTCCGTTCTCGGAGCGCCATTCGCTTAGAATTTTTCCCCTGATGGAATTATAGTGAGCTTTCACCCACTTCAGGTCGCGCAGCTTCTGAGGCCTTATGATGATCCGGTTGAAACCGATAGCTTTAGGATGAGGCTGTATCCCACTCAGCCATTTGAAGAACCATTCACTGACCGATCCGAACATGGGATGATTATGCGAATACGTATTTTCACTCAGGGCCCAATGCTCCCATAGGGTTGTGGCATTGTTTTCGATCATGTATCCCCATCCCGGATAAGATTTCTGGTTGACAATAGCATAAGCCACCTCCGCTTGCCCGAATCTCGAGAGTACATCAAGCATGAATTTTGTGCCGTAGATTCCGGTTGAGAGGTGTCCCCTGTGTGCGGTAAGGATAGTATTCAAGAGATAATCTAGAGCTGCCGCCTGTTCCTCTGATGGCACCAGATTCAAATAAAGGGCAAAAGACTGGCTTGCCTGAGTGTAAGGAGCAAACTTTCCGGTTCCGGGTTCCAGGAAATTTCGCACATACGCTTCCTGAATATCCTTTTCCAGAGCTTTGTATCTTTCCACATCTTTTTCACGGCCGATGATACTGGCAAGCCCGGCCATAAGCCTGGCACTCTGGTAATACAAAGGAGTCACCATCTGCGGGGCCGGTGCAGGCTCGAGACCCTCGTGGTCGCTTAAGCCATCCCGGATGATATGTTCCTTGGTTTGGGAATGAACCAGGGCCAGCCAGCGTCTGGCAGTGTTGTATTGCTCTTTTAGAAGACGTATGTTCCCGTAGTACTGATACAGTTGGCAGAGGAGTTGGGGATGGACCATAGCCCAGCCCACTCCGCAGTATTGAATTCCGACAAACGGCGCCGTATCCGTAAGCATGCCGTTAGAAAAAGCGGCATCGTGCCAATCCCGCACTGTTTTGGCGTAGAAGGTCGCCATGTCGAAATTGAGCATAAACGCATCATTAGTGACAGCAAGATCACCGCCGTAACCGAACCTTTCGCGGTGCGGGCAGTCCGATTGAACACTCAGTATGTTACTGAGAAAAGTCCAACGGGTCATCTCCTGGATGCGGTTCAACATTTCGTTCGAACACTCGAAGGAACCGACCTCATCGACCGCAGAATTAAGGCGCAGTCCTTCCAGGGTATTGAGTTTAGGCTTGCCCGGGTATCCGGTGACTTCAACATATCGAAAGCCGTGGAAAGTGAAACGAGGAGTATAGATCTCCATTCCACTACCGCTGGCGATATAGGTGTCACTCTGGTAAGCTATTTCAGGCGAACCTGGCCCACCGATATTGTTTCCGTTCCGCTTCTTTCCCTTAATCTGACCGCAGACGCTTGTCATCGGGTTTAAAGTGCCGTCTTCATGGAGCAGTTCACCATAGCGTAATTTCAGCTCATTGCCTGCAGGAGCTTTTAGTCGCAGTCTTACCCAACCTGTAAAGTTTTGATTAAAATCAAATATGAAGACACCTGGTTTTGGCTCTGTTATTTTAACCGGTTTGAGGATGGCTGTGATTTTTACGGGGGGCAGAGGCTGAGCTTGGAGTGGACCTAAAGGCTCAGAGGCGAATCCAGCTTGATGCCAGGTCGTATCATCACAGCCAGGCCGGTCCCATCCCTTTATTTCTTTCCGGGCGTCATAGATCTCGCCAAGATAGATATTGTTTCGGATAACTGGACCGGCATGCACCTTCCAGCTCCGATCAGTCGTAACCGATTTCGTGGTGCCGTCCGTAAAATCAATATTAAGCTGTGCGATAAATCGAGGCCTTCCGAGAGGCAGATGCTCTCGTAAATTCAGGCGTCCCCACATGCGCAGCGGGAGTGGATTGTACCAGCCGTTGCCCAGCATGACTCCGATGCAGTTTGTGCCTTTTTGAAGATGACCGGTGATATCATAGGTGCTGTAAAAGACGCGTTTTCTGTAGTTGGTCCAGCCGGGATCGAGAACATGGTCGCCGATGCGCCGGCCGTTAAGACGGGCTTCATAGTATCCCAGGCCGCTGATGTACAAACGTGCTCTCTTGATTCTTTTCTCTACCTTAAATTCTTTACGAAACAGCGGGGCCGGGTCGTCCTCGTAAAATTCCTCATCGCGAAGGGGAGGAGGTTTACCGTCATTGATCCATTCTCCCTTCCAATCATCAGGCCTGAGCAGGGCCGTCTCCCAGAAAGCTGTTTGACTCCAGCCTGATTCTTTGCCGTCTTTGTCCCAAGCCTTGACTTTCCAGAAGCAGCGTATGCCGCTTTTGAGTGGTGCGCCGTTGTAGTCAATATGAATCGTCTCCGAGGACTTGACCACGCCGCTGTCCCAGAGATTTCCCTCATTCAAATGCAGTTTAGTTTCACAATCGGCTACCATTATTCGGTAGGCGGTTTGCTTCTGTCCACGTTGTGAGGATTCGAGAGTCCAGCTCAACCTCGGGTTAATAACATCTATGGCCAAAGGATTGGTTCGGTATTCACATCTCAGCTCGGTGGGAGAAATTCCGTTTTCGGAATAACCCTTCTCATACGTTTTATAAGACACAATTGAACAACAGACTAAGAGAAGAATCCCAACCTGTAATAAAACCTTGGGCGCGGTTTTTCCTGGTTTCATCAAGACGAAACTTCCCAATGGCTTAATGAATGGATTTCTTGCTCACACAGTCTTCGGAGATCTCGCAAGACTGTCTGATATCGCTGGTCATCGGCCAGGTTGTTCTTTTCGATCGGATCTTCTTCGAGGTCATATAATTCTTCGAAATCGAGATGTTGGGGATACCGGATATATTTCCACCGGTCCGTTCGGATGCATTCACTTTGTGGAATCTCGGGATGGTCCCAGAGATGTTCACAGAACACTCTGGTTCGCCAGCCGATTTTTTCTTCCCTCATCAGAGGCATAAGACTGCGTCCCTGCATTATTTTCGGAATATCTATTCCTGCCAAGTCCAGGATTGTAGGAGCGATATCCACATTCAGGGCCATTTCTTTTCTGACAGGACGAGACTTTTCCTTAATCCTACGGGGGTCGTATATAATCAGAGGAATACGAATTGAAGGATCATGCATTAACCATTTCCCGGCAAACCCCCGTTCCCCCAGGAAGTATCCATTATCAGAGGTCAGCAGGATGACCGTGTTTCTGGCCATATCTAACCGTGAGAGTTCCTCCATGATCTTCCCGATGACCATGTCCACACCGCTGATCATCCGGTAATAACCTTTGACCATTTCCTGGTATTTTTCAGGATTATCAAAACGCCAATGCCACCGAATACGGTTCATTGATTTCTTCAAAAATTCAGGCAGAGCCTCGAAGAAGGCAGGGTTTGCTGTTTCTGGGATAGGAATAGAGATGCTCTTGTACAGATTGTCACACGCTGCTGGCCAAAAGTATTGTTGAGGATTTCCGTCGTCTGCGTGTGGGGCCCAGAAACTGAGTGAAAGACAGAAGGGTTGTTCCGGTTTACAGCCGCCAAGAAACTCAATGGCATAATCTCCGTGGGTTTCGGTCAAATGGCGACCTTCTTCAACATTCTCTTTGAAATAAGGAAGGCTGCTCCATCTCGCCCAGTCAAACATCTCATCCGTCACACCTTTTTCTCCCTGAATGCCGAACTTTCCGATGAATCCAGTCCGGTACCCGGCCTGACGAAGGAAGAGAGGATAACTGATATCTGTGAGTGAGCGGGGCAAAGGCGGTTTGGTGAAGGTATAATCATGAGTCCGCTCATAGAGTCCCGTAAAAATACTGGCACGACTGGCAGCACATATCGGGGTTGTGGCAAAAGCCTTGGCGAAGCGTAAACCTCTGCGAGCAAGAAGATCCATGTTCGGAGTTTGAATGATGGGATTCCCCGCACAACCGAGCGCATCCCACCGTTGATCGTCTGTTTGAATTAAAATGATGTTGGGTTTTTGACCTTCCCGATCACTCTTCCGACAGCCCATTCCCAGAGATAACGCTCCCAGGCCAATCGCAGAGGTTTTAATGAACCGTCTTCTTGTTATTTGTATTGATTTCATAAGGCTTTTCGATCTCAAATGCTTAAATAAAATCTCAATGCTTCATTCTTGATTTTTATGCCGTTTCTCCAGGTTATCATGCTGAAGCCTATGAGCCGACTCATCTGAATCTCCATAATATTTCACAGGCGTGCTATTAATATATCATATCGAAAAAGAGAACGCCTGTAATGTATTTCTTAAAGATGGGATCATTGCTCCAGAAGTGGCTTTTGGGATAGAGGCGAATCAGACACAACAGATATCTCGACTGGCTTTTCCATTCCTCAGAGTAAAAAATATAGTACTGATCTTTCTCTTGCCCCTTGAATAAAAAGATGTAAAATACAGAATAATGACGATAGATGCGCGTGCATATGCCCGGGCCGGGCTGTTGGGGAATCCCTCGGACGGATATTTCGGCAAGATCATCGCCATCACAGTCAAGAATTTCTTCGCGTCCGTTTCACTCCAGGAGTCTAAGGAACTCCGCATCGAGATCCATGACCAGGATGCGAATGTTTACAGGGACATGCCCGATCTCGTGGAGAGGATCGCGCTGCACGGCTATTACGGCGGTGTCCGTCTGGTTCAAGCGGCGATCAAAACATTTTTTGACTACTGCCGGGACCAGAAAATTCGGCTGAAGGAGAAGAACTTTACCGTTCGATACGACTCCACGATCCCGCGGCAGATCGGGCTGGGCGGGTCCAGCGCGATCATCACCGCCGCGATGCGCGCTTTGATAGAATTTTACGAAGTCAAAATCCCGATGAAAGTGCTTCCGTCCCTGATATTAGACGCGGAATTGAAGGAGCTGGGGATCAACGCCGGATTGATGGACAGGGTCATCCAGGTGTACGAGGGATGTGTGTACATGGACCTGGATAAAAAAGTGATTGAAAAGAAAGGGCACGGCATCTACGAGCGGCTGGATCCAAAGCTTCTTCCAGATCTCTATCTTGCCTACAAGCCCGAGCTCGGCAAAGTCTCGGGACAGGTTCTGGATGATATCCGCATCGCGTATAGGGAAGGCGATAAGTTTGTGATAGAGACGTTGATCCGCCTGGCTGAGATCGCAGAGGCCGGGAAGCAGGCCCTTTTCCAGAGAGATTTTGAGAAATTCCATGAATTAATGGACCAGAACTTCGACCTGCGAAGCCAGATCATGAAAATCAGCGAAAGCAATTTCGAGATGATCCAGGCGGCCCGGGAGTGTGGAGCCTCGGCCAAATTCGCAGGATCGGGCGGCTCCATAATAGGCCTATACACGGATGAAGATATGTTTTTACGGCTGAAAGCAAATCTCGAAAAACTCAAAGCCGTGGTGGTCAAACCCGTGATCGAGTAGATGAGGAATCCCAGAGGACAAACGGTCTATCTCCTGTATTTGCTTCTCCTGTCTCATCTCATTCTGGTTGCCGGATGCGGCACCGATTCACGCGTTAAGGTCATCAAGCTGGCCCATGGCCTCAATCCCTCCCACCCCGTACACCAAGCCATGGAATTCCTGTCGGAGAGAGTCTTGGAAAAGTCGAATGGGAGGATGAGGATCGACATCTATCCGAGTGAACAGCTGGGTTCAGAAAGGGAATGCCTGGAGCTTCTCCAGATCGGGAGCCTGGGAATGACAAAGGTCTCTTGCAGTGTTCTCGAAGGCTTTGTGCCCTCTATGAGTGTGCTGAGCCTGCCTTACATTTTCAGGGATGAGGCGCACGGATTTAAGGTCCTGGAGGGAGAAATCGGGAAGAAGCTGCTCCTGGAAGGAGAAAAAGTCTGGCTGCGTGGGCTGTGTTTCTATGATGCCGGGAGCCGGAGTTTCTACACCAAGGATAAACCTGTTCTTTCACCGGCCGACTTAATCGGAATGAAGATCCGTACGCAGGAGAGTCCGACTTCTATGAGGATGGTGCAGGCACTCGGGGGTTCACCCACTCCGATTTCCTGGGGAGAGTTGTATTCGGCCCTCCAACAGGGAGTGGTGGACGGAGCGGAGAATAATCCGCCGAGTTTTCATCTTTCCCGCCACTATGATGTCTGCAAGTACTACTCTCTCGATGAACACACGGGAGTTCCGGATGTGCTCCTGATCAACACGAATATCTGGCGCGGCCTTTCCTCCGAGTTCCAGGAGATCCTCCAGGAAGCCGCGGATGAGTCCGCCCAGCTTCAGAAAAAGCTGTGGAAGGAAGCGACTCAAAAAGCCCTGGAGCATGTTCAGAAATCAGGAGTGAAGATCTACTATCCGGATAAAAAACCCTTTGCCGAGAAAGTCAGACGCCTCTATGAAGAATACAGGAGCCAGCCGGAGCTCTACAAGCTGATTCAGAAGATTCAAGCGGTGCGCTGATGCTTGAAAAAACAAAGAAAAGAGTCGATAAGATCCTGGAGTGGATTCTGATCGCGCTGATGGCCGCCAATGTGTTGAATGTCCTGTGGCAGGTCTTCACGCGCTTCATCTTGAGGGATCCCAGCTCTTTTACAGAAGAGCTGGCGCGTTATCTTCTGATCTGGGTGGGATTGCTGGGTGCAAGCTATGCGGCCGGCCAAAAGATGCACCTGGCCATCGACGTAGTGCTGAAGAGCTTGAAGGGGAAAGCGAGGAAAATGGCTGAGCTCAGTGTTCAGGCCTTCATCTTTCTCTTCGCCTTTTTCGTGATGGGCATCGGCGGTGTGCGCCTTGTGACTATCACTTTGAAATTGAATCAGATATCCGCAGCCCTCCGTCTCCAGCTCGGGTATGTGTATTGTGTGCTTCCTCTGAGTGGACTCTTGATCATGTTTTATGCGCTTATTTTTTTCGGAGAAGGAATTCGTTCGTTCAAGGGGAAACCGGCTGTTATACCGCCCGGTTCGCCGGGCGAAAGCCAGGTTCAGGGATAAAATGGAAATCATCCACATCTTGGTGCTTGTCTTCGGGTTCGTTTTTCTGTTGGTTCTGGGCGTTCCGATATCCTTCAGTATAGGCATCGCCACGATCTCGACCATGCTGCTGAGCATGGATGGCGGTCCGGCACTGACCACAGTGGCCCAGAGGATGGCGACCGGACTGGACAGTTTTGTCCTGCTGGCCATTCCCTTTTTCATCCTCTCCGGACAGCTGATGAACAAAGGAGGGATCGCCAGACGGTTGATCGATTTTGCCAAAGCGCTTGTGGGGATGTTCCCGGGAGGCCTGGCGTTCGTCAATATCCTGGCCGCCATGTTTTTCGGTTCGATTTCCGGGTCCTCAGTGGCAACCGCCTCAGCCATCGGAGGATTCATGATCCCGGCCATGAAGAAGCAGGGATATGACTTGAATTACAGTGCTGCGGTCAACCTCACGTCTGCGACGACCGGGTTGATCATCCCGCCGAGCAACATACTCATCGTGTATTCGCTGGCCAGCGGCGGAGTTTCCATCGCGGCCCTGTTCGTCGCCGGCTATTTTCCCGGGATTCTTATCGGGGTGTCTCTGATGGTTGTGGCGGGTGTGATCGCCCACAGGAAGAGATACCCGGTCAGCGAAAGAGTCAGGATTAAAGAGGGGATCATCCGTTTCCTCAAAGCTGTGCCGTGCCTGTTCTTGATCGTCCTGGTCATCGGCGGGATTGTCGCCGGCTACTTTACCGCGACCGAAGCTTCCGCTATCGCAGTCCTGTATGCTTTTATCCTTTCGGTTCTCGTCTACAGGGAGGTGAAGTGGAAAGATCTGCCGAAAATCCTTCTCGACTCTGCGACCACAACGGCCATTGTCATGCTGCTTATCGGGACCTCGATGGGCCTGTCCTGGATCATTTCCTACGAAAATATCCCTCAGAACATCAGCGCCGGCCTGATCGCGCTGTCGAGCAGCCCGATTGTCATCCTTTTGCTGATCAACGTTTTTCTTCTCATCGTAGGCATATTCATGGATATCACTCCGGCTGTCTTGATCTTCACCCCGATTTTTCTCCCTGTTGCAGTGCAGCTGGGCATCGATCCGATCCATTTCGGGATCATCCTGGTCTTTAACCTCTGCATCGGCTTGTGCACGCCGCCTGTGGGAACCGTTCTTTTCGTCGGGTGCGCGATCGCGGGGACCAGTATTTCCAGAGTTCTGAAGCCGCTTCTTCCTCTTTTCATCGCGATGCTCGTTGCCCTTCTTTTGGTGACATTTGTGCCGGCCATCAGCCTGTTTCTTCCGAAATTATTCGGCTATTAAACGTAACTGGTTGACTCTTTGGAGGTTAGCTGGTATCCTGTGTTTTGAATCCTCAAGGATCCTCCGTTCATGAAATGCCCCAAGTGCCAGACCGTCAATCCTGAGAACAGCCGTTTCTGCAACCACTGTGCAACGCCCCTTCCTCCTTCAGGGGATATCTCTGCCGTTCACACAAAGACGCTGAGAGTCCCCGTTGTCCAAGTGAGCCGGGGAACCGTTTTTGCCAAAAGGTATGAATTCATCGAAGAGCTGGGAAAAGGAGGCATGGGAAGTGTCCATAAGGTATTCGATAAAAAGATAAAGGAAGAAGTGGCCCTCAAGTTGTTGAATCCTGATATCGCCTCGGATGAGAGAACCATCGCCCGGTTCAGTAACGAGTTGAAATTCGCGCGCAAGATCATCCACAAGAACGTATGCCGCATGTTCGATTTGAATGAAGAAAAGGGCATGCATTACATCACCATGGAATATGTTCCGGGAGAGGATTTGAGGAGCATGCTTCGGATGACGAAGCAGTTGAGTGTGGGAACGGCGATTCGCATGGCCAAACAGGTGTGCGAGGGGCTGATCGAGGCGCACAAACACGGAGTCGTTCATAGGGATATGAAGCCCAGCAACATCATGATCGATAAAGAGGGAAAGGTCCGCATCATGGATTTCGGGATCGCCCGCCAGGCTGAGTCAGAGGGGATCACGAGAGAGGGGCGCATGGTCGGAACACCGGAGTACATGTCTCCCGAACAGGTAGATGGAGTCGAGGCCGACCATCGTTCTGACATCTATTCTCTCGGAGCCATCCTGTTTGAGACGCTGACCGGAAAACAGCCTTACGAGGGTGAGAGTTCGTTGAGCATCGCTTTGAAGCACAAGACGGAACCCATTCCCGATCCGAAGAAATTGAACGACCAGATTCCCGAAGAGCTCGCTCGTTTAATCATGAAATGCATGGAGAAAAACAGGGAGCAGAGGTATCAAAGTGCTGAGGAACTTCTCTCCGGTTTGACCGCGGTCGAGAAAGGCCTCACTTCGGCAGAGTGGGAGATCCCGAAAAAGAAGCGCAGAACGCGGAAACCCAAAACCAGGAAACCCAAAGCTGTAAAGCACCTGGAGAGGAAGATCAATTTTGCCAAATGGAAAACGCCTCTTGCGTACAGCGGTATTGCGCTATCCCTAATCGTCTTGATCGCTGCAGGGATCTATTTGATCCTCGGAGCCGGAAGAGCGATAGAATCGATTGCCGTGCTGCCTTTCGAAAACATCCATGCCGATCCGAACACAGAATACCTGAGTGACGGGATCACCGAGAGGATTATCAGTAAGCTGGCGCAGCTGCCCCAGTTGAAAAAAGTGATCGCCCGCAGCTCTGTTTTTCGCTATAAAGGACAGGAGATTGATCCGCAAGAGGCCGGGCAGGAGCTCGGAGTCGATGCGGTGCTTGTTAGCCAGATGAGCCGACGCGGAGATGAGCTGACCATCAGCGTCGAGCTCATGAGAGTCCGCGACAACAGCCGGATCTGGGGCCAGCAGTACACGCGGAACATATCCGAGATCTTCTCTGTTCAGGATGAGATCACGAATTCAATCACCGACAACCTGCAATTGAGCCTCACAGGCGAAGAGATGGAACGCATGACCAGGCGTTACACCGATAACTCCGAGGCCTTTGTCGCCTATTCCAAGGGCCGCTATTTCTGGAATAAGAGAACCGAGGCAGACCTGTGGATGGCAATCGATTATTTTGAGCAGGCGCTGCGGGTGGATCCTAACTATGCCCTGGCTCACACCGGATTGGCGCAAGCATACTTGCTCCTTCCTGAATATGGGACTTATCCGCCCAAAGAGGCGTATCCCAAAGTCAGAGAGAATGCGCTCAGAGCGCTGGCGATTGATGACATGCTTGCCGAAGCTCACGTGTCTATAGCCCAGGTGAAATGGCGGTACGATTTTGATCTGGCAGGAGCTTTGCAGGAATACAAGCGGGCCATCGAGCTTGATCCCAACTATGCCACCGCCCATCACTGGTATGCCTATGATCTGATGTGCCTGGGCCGGCACGAGGAATCCATAAAAGAGATTAGAAAAGCCCTTGAACTCGATCCTCTCTCGCTTGTTATCAATAAAAATTTGGGCCAGGTTCTCTACCGCGCGCGCCGTTACGGCGAAGCCACAGTCGCACTGAACAGGACACTGGAAATGAACCCTGCCTTCAGCTATACGCATTTTCATCTTGGTTCCATCTACCTGCAGAATCAGAGGTATGAGGATGCTCTTTCCGAATTTCAGATTGAACGAGACCTTGCGAGAGGCTGGCGCACGCCTGTCGAAGCCTGGATCGGAATCACCTACGCAGAAATGGGAGATAGAGTGAAGGCTCAGGAGATATTGAATGAATTGTTGAGACGGTCAGAAGAAATGTACATCCCCTCCACATTAGTCGCTATTCTGTATTTTAGTCTTGGTGAAAACGATCAAGGCTTCCGGATGCTGGATAAGGCTCATCAAGAATACGACAGCTGGCTCCGCCTTCTCAAGGTTGAGCCGGTGTTTGATAAAGTCCGCGCCGACCCGAGGTTTGAGGAGGCCTTGAGGAGGCGAGGATTTAAAGAATAAAATATTATTTTTTTGTTTACTTTTTTTTGAAGTTTGTTTAGGATAATAAAAATTACAAAAATAGCACGATGATTGGATCAGGCCACAGACTGGACAAAATAGTCGAGAGCAGCACTTTTTTGAAACAGGTGCGCAAAAACGACCTTCAATTTGGAGACCTGGTGCTCATCACCACACGGAATTCCCTCTACTCTGTCTATGTCATTGATGATGAGAATTATATGGTATCCGGAGGATGGTTCGACAGGAAAGGCATCTCTCCAGTCAGGGCTTCGATTTCAGGTTGCACATGGGGCGGAAACATCATTAAGGTCGATACACTGGCTGCCTGTGGTCTGCGCCTTGAATTCGGAAACCGCGTCCTCACCACGACCATCCAGAAAGTCGCCGTAATTAGAGGCGGCGGCAATTAAATTATCTTCCTAATAATTCCTTTTTATTCACTTATTTCTTGTTGGTATTCTTAATCTAATATTGAATTGAGAAGAATTTTTGGTTTTAGAGAAGAAGAGTAATTTAGCTCAATGTGTCATTGCGAGCGCAGCGTGGCAATCTCTTAAGAAAAATAATTGTAGGATTATTCTAGAGCACAACTTCATTCCCTGTTTATATGCATCTCATCAAGAATTCTTGATGATAAACGCGGAGATTAGGCCCAAAAGTTTCTCGAAATGTTCCGGATTGGAATAAGTGTGGTCGCCGCCTTTGATAACCTCCAACCGGCAGTCCTCGATCAAACTGGCTGTTTTGAGGCTCTGCTCGATGGGAACTGTTTCGTCCGCATCCCCATGAACGATCAGCGCGGGAATGTTGATTTTTCTTGCAGCCTCATACGCGTCCACTTTTTCCGCATCCTCGTAAAACGAATAGTTGACCCGGCGCGTTTCTCCATCCGGACCTTCGAACTCGATAAAGCCTTTCTCTTTCCAGTCTTCGAGTTCCTGTTCGCTACGCCGTGTCTCCGACATGCTCTTGTAGTCAGATACCGGGGATTTCAAAGCCAGAACATGCAGGCCCTCCGACCGGGAAGCGGCGAAGATGCTGGCCATTCCTCCGAAACTTGAGCCTACGAGCCCGATTTTTTTATAACCGAGGTCCTTAATGGATTTTATGGCGTTCAGGACGTCATCGATGGCCTCTGAAGTCGTGATCTCCTCGAATTTTCCCCCACTTTCTCCGTGTCCAAAGAAATCAAACCGAAAAGTGGAAATTCCTTTCCCGTTCAGGATCTCCTCCAGCCGCACATATGTCCGGCCTTCCTTGCCCGCAGAGAATCCATGGCACAGGATGATCATGGGCTTTGTCGTATCGTCGGTAGGGTTCGACAATACTCCAAAGAGTTTTATCCCTTTGCTGTTTTCGAAAAAAATTTTCTGTTTCATCCAAGATTCCAGCCGGGTTCACAGTCTAAGAAATTCCAGTGAATTTTGTACGAGGCTCTGATAAAAGTCAAGTTATCCATAGGGAACTCATGTGCGAAGATATCTTTCTGGAAAGATAAAATAAACCTAGGAGATAGAAAATTGAAAAAAAGTTGAAGTGGCAGTTGAGTTATTTCTTTTTTTGTTTTTTTTCTTGATTCAACCTGTATTCGACTGCTTTTCTGGCTTCAAAGTATATCTTTGACATAAGCCGGTACAGTTCCTCCTGGTCCATTTTCTCTGAGAGTTTCTTCTGGATAAGGCTGGCAATTTTTTTCGGATCAAATTCTGGCTTATAACCGGGATAGAGAAGAGGAACCATGGTTAAGACTTCAATACAGAGAGCGATTCTTAAAACTTCAGAAAAGCTGAGATCATACTTGTTCACTAAAAATTTGTGATAGTCCTCCAGCCAGTCTGGCAGAAGAACCTGGTATCTTTTGAGCACCTCGACCTCCTGTGAACTTAAGTGGAAGAGAATGATGATAGCAGAAATCTCGCTAAAAACAAGATAATTTTGACTTGACAAAGTCATTTTTCGGAGTAAATTAATAAGCATTCAGTAGTATTTATATTACTACTTGTGAGAATCAGATTCATATAAGATAAAGGGAGAGTAATTCAACCATTTGAGATAGAGGATTCTTCTCCTGCGAATTGGCCATCAAGGTGGACAGCAAAGGGGAGGTTGAGCGGGTTGACTGTGTGCTTTCCCCGGATCCTCACACAGTGAGTAGTACCGCCTGTTGAGCCGCCACCCACCGCTCCTATCCAACCCGCGGTAAAATTTCTTGAATTTTTGCTTTCGTTTTCCCGTCTCCTCGCTGCAATCGGAATCTGATTGAAGAGTGGTTGGATTGAATTTTTTCTACCTGGTATAATATCTTTACATAACCAGGACCGGAAAAAAATGAGAAAATATATATTCGTTTCAGCGCTTATTTTCGTGTTCACAGTCTGCCTCCCCCTCAAAGCCCAATGGGCCGTGCACTATGGGGGAACCGAAGATGATTGGGCGAATTCCGTTCAGCAGACCTCCGACGGAGGATATATCGTTGCGGGAGGCACGGAGTCCTATGGGCTGGGGAATTCGGACGTCTGGGTACTCAAGCTGTCTCTGGCAGGGGATATCGAATGGCAGCGCACATTCGGTGGAAATGAAAATGAGGAGGCCTATGCTGTTCAGGAAACCAGCGATAGCGGATTCATCGTTGTCGGCTACACGGAATCCTTCGGAGAAGGCTTATCCGATTCTCTGATACTCAAGCTCAGCGCTGATGGAGACATTGAGTGGCAGTACACCTGCGGGAGAAGCGGGGATGACTGGTGGAATTCCGTGCAACAGACAAGTGACGGAGGATACATCGTTGGCGGCGGCTCGGATGCATTTGGGTATGGAGGAGAGTTCGTTTTCTGGGTAGTGAAGCTAACTTCGGTTGGAGACATTGATTGGCAGTATTCGTATTCCACGGGCGTGAACTGCTATCTAAGGTCCATCCAGGAAACGAGCGATGAAGGATACATCGTTGCAGGTCACATGGAACCTTCGATTATCGGCGGGTATGACCTTTTGATCCTCAAGCTGTATCCAACAGGCCTGATCGAGGAGCAGCGTTATTACGGAGGAGTCCAGGATGATTGGGCGAATTTCGTTCAGCAAACAGAAGACGGAGGATATTTTGTTGCCGGCTACACGGGCTCTTTTGGAGCCGGAGGTTGGGATGTCTGGGTTTTAAAGCTGGATTCTTTCCTGGATATCGAGTGGGAAAGGACTTACGGAGGAAGCCAAGATGATTGGGGCACTTCTGCCCAGCAGACCAGCGACGGAGGCTTTATCGTTGCCGGCTACACGGAGAGCTTCGGTGCGGAATTTTCGGATTTCTGGGTGCTCAAGATTTCTTCCCTGGGTGTTATCGAATGGGAGACAACCTACGGAAAAGGCGATGAGGCCGCATTTTCTGTTTCTGAAACCGATGATACCACCGGATTTGTCGTGGCCGGGACGACAGGGTCTTATACGGCTGGGGGCCTGGATCTTTTAGTCCTGAAGCTTTACTCTGACGGGACGATCGACCCGTCATGCGTGTTGCCGGGAAGCTCGAATGCGGTCGTTAAAAGCACCGATGCTGCATTATCGACCACCTTGATTGCCCCTTTCAGTACGGGAGTCACTGCTGAAATCTCTGTCGTTCCCTCTCAGGAAAGCGATTCAGATGCCTATTTGATCTGTGAAGACCTGATGGAAATCTCGGGGTACGTGAGAACCGAGGGGGGAACAGGTCTGGAAGGCGTCACTATCACGTTTTCTGGAGGAGAAGGCACGGCGACAACGGATGTGAACGGATATTATTTGCATGAAGTCAGTTTTGGCTGGTCGGGAACAGCCACTCCTTCACTGGATGGGTATGAATTCTCACCGGAGAGCCGGGAATACACAGAAGTCACATCTGATCAAACCGATCAAGACTACACGGGTTACTTTCTGTATGTCATTTCTGGCGTTGTCACTGATGGAGGAGGCGGTGGGATAGACGAAGTCACCATCGCATTTTCTAACAGCGGCGGCGAGGCCACAACCGCTGCGGACGGAAGCTACACACATACTGTGAAAGAGGGCTGGACCGGTGATGCGACGCCCTCCAAGCCATGCTATACAACATTTGTTCCCTCCTTCAGGCATTACGATCCTGTCTATTCGGATCAAACCGGCCAGGATTATACCGGAACCTTCGTGGCTCCTGTGATTTCGGGTACTGTCCTGATGGTTTCGAGCGCTGCTCCCGTGAGCGGTGTGGTTATGTCCGGGCTTCCGGGAAATCCAACAACTGATGCGTCGGGGAGTTATGCCGCCACGGTGGATTGCCTCTGGTCCGGGACTGCAACTCCTACCAAAGACAGAACGGTATTCTCTCCCAGGGCGCAAAGTTATACTGATGTAAGCACCAGCCAGACAGATGATTATACGGCTTATACGGGCTGGTACATCTCGGGCGTTGTCCAGACCAACGGAGGTGCACCGCTATCGGGTGTAACCATGACGTTTAGAGATGACATAGACACGACATTCATACTCACAGGGACCGACGGCAGTTATTCTCACCTGGTGAGGGACGGTCGAACAGTGACCGTAACGCCTGAGAAGGTGGGGTATATATTCTCACCATCCAGCCGCACACATACGAACGTGACATCTGATATTTCGGGGCAGGATTACACGGGAACAATCATCCAGCACATATTGATAATAAGCGCCGAAGAAGGAGGAACGACTCAGCCTGTGCCCGGTACATATTCATACGACTATGGAACAGAAGTGCAGGTGACTGCTTTAGCAGACGATAAATATGAATTTACCGAATGGTCGGGAGATGTCTTTGAGGGTCACATACACAACAATCCGGTGACCATTACAATGGATTCAGATAAATCCATAACCGCGCAATTCGATAAAACGTCCTTATGTTTCATTGCTTCTGCCGCTTACGGCAAGACTTCTCATCCGCATGTCGAGATCCTGAGGGATTTCAGGGATCAATACCTAATGTCCCATGCAGCCGGGCGCAAAATCGTTGATTTGTATTACAGGTTCTCGCCCGCTGTGGCGGGATTCATATCCCAACATCTGGTTTTGAGATTGGCAGCCAGGATCCATCTGGTTCCGGTGGTGGCTCTGAGTTTTACAGCCCTTCGTTTAGGCCCCGGAGCTTCGGCAGCTCTGATAGCTCTGGTTTTTATGCTTGCTGTGTGCCTTTCAAAAAGGGCGCGCCTCTAATTTATTTTACTTCTTCTTTGCGCGGGGAGCTCTGATCCACTTCCCGTTCAGCATGATCAAGTCTTTGTCATAATCCTCATCTGACTTCAAGTCATAAATTCCAGCGTCCGGATCTTTAGGATTGTACTTCCAGTTCTCCTTCTTCCCGTCCCGGCCAAAAGAGATGATCATATAATCTTTGTCTGTGCAGCCTTTAATCCCCTCATAAACTCCATTACACGTTTTTCCGGTGTAAACATGGAGATCGTTTCCCCAACCGTCTTCAACAGGAAGAATTTTAACGTAGAAGGGGGAAAGCTTTTTGTGGAATTCACTGTTCTTGTTATACGTTCCGGCCTGCTTGGGCGGAACTCCATAATCAGTCACATGATCTGAAATGGCCCAATTAGCCCTCTCTATATACTTCATGGTGATCAACTGTTTGTCCTTTTGGACCAATTCAGAGGGGTCTTTGCTGATGTCCAGGAGTTCCTGGTACTCTTCGATCAGTTTTTCTCGCTTCTCTTTATTATCCAGATAGATGCGCAGGTTGATGATCTCGTGCGAGATGGCCTCCGTGAACTTAATTATGGCCTCTTTTCCTCCCATTTTTTCGATGTCGTATGGCTCGCCTTCCACATCCGAAATAAATTCATTGATCGCTCCGAAGTAGAGTGGTTTCATGATCCCGGCGCTGTCCTTGGGAACGGGAGTGATCACACATTTTATGACCATCAGGATCCTGTGGAACCGTTTGAAAAAGACTGAGTCGATCTGTCCCTGGCCTTTGGCATTTCTCGCCTCCTTCATCATGCTGACGAGTGCTTCCTCAGTTCGCTCAATCACAGCTTCCCTCTGCTCGGCCAGTTCTTTGAAGGCGACGACAAGGGAATCCAGGAGCGCATATCCCGCACTTTCTTCCACAGGTATGGATGATCTGCTGAATGAAGTCATATTCAGGCAGAACAGCAAAAGAAAAATCAGAACACATATGATGATCGCTTTACGTATCATTTGTGACCTCCTTTAGTCCTGTATTTTGTAAAGTCTGTGTTGCGAATTGTCTTCTTTGAGGTTCGTTTCAGGATTTAATCCGTCTGGCCCTTCCTCTGGTGATTCTTGAAGCAGAGTTGAATTTTGAAGGACCTTACTGAGTATTCCGGGCACATCTCTGTCAGGAATATTTTCTCTTTGAGCCAAATAGACAACTCGCTTGAGAGACCATTCAAACTCGTGCAGGTTGTCCTGGCCGGGCTGCGGTTCGACTGGAGGAACACGTTGGACTATCAGGATTTCATGGGCATCGAATGCTTGAGCCAGAGTCTTTTCAATCGCCTTAGCTTCTCGCTCGTACGGGGATGGGGCCAAAAGCTGCACGGCGATCCAGCCAAGGATGGCCAGAACAAGGACTGAGATAGCTGCAACGACCGGCCTTTTGAACCAGAATACATGAGGAGAAGGGGCTGTTGATTCCTCTTTTATCCTCCGGTTCAATCGAGATCGGAAGTCCTGTTTATGAAAGTGCAGAAGGGCCTCTTCCTTTTCTTTCTGGATGAGTTCTGTGAATTCGAAAACCTCTTTGGCGTTTGATGTTTTATGTTTTTTCATTGTTTTCTCCATTCATCCGATTCTTGATGGCCTGGCGGGCTCGATTCAAGCGGGACATGACAGTGCCGTGTTTTATTTTCAGAGTTGCTGCGATATCCTGATAAGACAGGTCGCCGTATTCCTTCAGAATAAAAGCTTCTCGCTGTTTCTTTGGCAGTTGCTGGATGGCCGCTTTCAAAGACCTGAGCTGTTCGCGTGAAACCAGTTGGGACTCCGGCGTCTTGGACTCAGAGTTCTCATGCTCCGGTTGAAGAGAAGCATGACGCCGGAGTTTGCGTTTCCGGCCAAAATCCAGGCAAGTGTTCCGTGCGACTCGGAAAAGCCAGAATTTCAGGAGCGAGAGGTCTGTCAAGGAGTCGATATTTTTCATGGCTTTCAGATAAACCTCCTGAGTCAGGTCCTCTGCGTCTGCGGGATTTCTGGAAAATCCCAGGCAGATCAAAAACACTTTATCCTTATGGGCCATCAATGCCTCCAGGACTTTGGATTCTCTCGCTGTTTTCTCGGCCACTTTTGTTTGTTCTGCCAAAGGGAATGTCGGTGCTTCTGCTTCTATCATATCAACTCAAACCTGAAATTCCATCTCAATTCTTTCATCCTTTATTAGTCAATACGAATGAGAATGCGCGATATTCCATTAAAATAGCAAAAAGGACATGCTGTTTTTTTGTTGGAGCTATCGCTTTGTTGGAAAAGAAATAAATTGACTCCTTTTTGTCCAGTATAAAAGTGTCATTGCGAGCGCAGCGCGGCAATCTCATATGAATAAATTATCATTGAAAGAAATCGAGGGAAGCGTGGCAGTTCCTTAAGAAAGAAAGATTGAGTAACAGATGTCATTGCGAATGGAATAGAGCAGTTTGAAGATATGTATTTTCCTTAAGAGATTACCACGTCGCTTCGCTCCTCGTAATGACATTCTTTATAAGAGATTGCCGCGCAAGCTCGCAATGACACCGTCAGTCCATTCTATCATTCCTGTGAGATTGCCGCGCTGCGCTCGCAATGACACCAGCAATCCATCCTTACATTCCGTGAGATTACTGCACTGTGCTCGCTAGAACATTAAGCTAAAATTGTTGCGCTCGCAATGACACTCTTCAGCCTCCCCTTTTAATATTGACCCGATGGGCGCTCTGTGGTATATGCAAGAGTTCAAAACAGAAATTAAGATGGAGACTGTCCTCATACGGAGGAAGAAGGAATCTAACCGGTAAAAAATGAAACTTTTCACGATTCACCCCATCTTATGTCCCTCAAGGAGGACCACATGAGCAAATGCATACGTGTTTCGATTATCGCTGCGGCTCTGCTCGCCGGTGGAGTGGCAATGGCGCAGATGACGCCCTGGACGATCTGGACTCTGCTTCCCTCAGAGCAGATGGATGAGATCATCGGCGAAGCATCCGGGGAGACGGCCTGGAACACCATCATGGAAACCGGCGGTTACAACAAAGACCGCCTGGCCGAGGAATTCGCCGGCACTTTTTATGAATCCCGGTACATATATGATCAGGTGAAGCGATACGGCCTGCCCGGAGGGGAACTCGTGCGTTTTCCGGGCGGGAAAGCCTGGAATGGGATCAAAGGCGAGCTCTGGGAGATTAAACCC
>JABAOH010009345.1_pt2 | contig 26242 bp, 32 predicted proteins | sample 7062181 | NCBI WGS metagenome assembly JABAOH01 (sample SAMN14538630, study PRJNA623070) | marine sediment metagenome | biome: marine biome [ENVO:00000428]; feature: marine pelagic biome [ENVO:01000023]; material: deep marine sediment [ENVO:00002113]; isolation source: pool of 5 deep marine... | reverse complement strand
ATCAGAATCTTGTGTGCTTCTAGTCCTGTAGCCTTTGAAAGCTCTGGGATGGTTAATGAGCCTCGAGTTTTCAGTTCATTTATGATAAGCCCCCGTTCTTTTCTGCGCTCGTAGATGGGTTTCAGCTTCTCCTTGTCTACTTTCCGTTTTTTACTGGACATATGGTTTTCACCTTTAATCTTAAAGAAAAATTAACTCGCAAAAAGTAGCTTTTAAAGTTTGCTTTTTGTTGTGGCGGGCCCGAGGGGAATTGAACCCCTGACCTACGGGTTAAGAGCCTCAGCCCCGTATTCTGTGGTCCGCCGCTCTGCCTTGCTGAGCTACGGGCCCTGTTTATTCCAGACATTATAGTTCGCTTTAATAAATTTAGCCTCAAAAAAATTAAGCTCAACAAATGTGAATGATACTTAGACGAATGAAACTTCGAATTTTTTAAAAAAGTGAGAAAAAAAGTGTTTTTGTCATAGCATATCTTTAATGGCATCCGTGATAATAGTTATGCGATTCTTCGTTTTCCTCGTGTTCTTGATGCATCCATTCGTGGTGGCTTCTTTCCTGCGTCTGATTCATCATGCCCTCATATCCATTGTCCAATTCTTCCATAATCTCTTCGCATTCTTGGTGATCGAAATCCTCGCTTGTTTCTCTCTTCATTGTCTGCGGGTATGTCCAGTTCCCGGTTGAATGTGCGGATACTAAAGCCACAGAAGCAAGCACGATGGCTATGACAAAGATTGCGAAAAACTTCGCTAATCTTGCACGTTTAATCTATTTTCACCTCCGCTAACTTCCAAGAGAACTTGTGGATAGTATTCCTTAAGGGTTGTCTGTGAAACCGTTTCAAACCGTTTCTCATTCGTCGCTTCGTTTTCTTCCAGACATGAAAACGTTGTAGGTTTTGCCGACTCTTTCCCTCTGTATTATATTCATCTTGTCAAGGCTTGTCAGAATCCTTGAGAGTTTCGCTTTGCTCCAGTCCAACCTGAACCTCAGAGAGTCTTGAGTGACCTCGCCTGCTCGGGTAATCTCGTCAATAACGGCTTTTTCATCTTCAGACAGAGCCTTCTTGATGATTTTCAGTTCCTCTACTTCGCTCACTGGTTTGGCTCTCAACAGAAGTAAAGAAGCAATCAAGCCTATTCCTAACGCCAATGAAACAGCAACAAAGTTCATAGCTATAGTGGTTTGGTTAAAGCTCGTCATATGTCCCATCATATCCTCCCATGATTGCGGTTGATGAACAAACAAAGGACTCAAAAGTAGGATAGCCACAAAATAGGAAAAAACAATTACAAGAAGGACAACAATAATCTTAGTTACGATGTCGATGCCAGTCGCAGGCGTTTTGAGCTCTATTGTTTTCCTAAACATTGTCATCATACTTATCAAATTATCACAGATATTAATATCTTTAAAGTCTTGCTTTTATTCGAACAGTTTTTTCTGTTCTCATCAATTAGCTAAGCTTGTTTGGCATAGAACCCATAGAATAAATTATTTCTAAGTACCCCCTTTCCGTTGTTAAAAGGTGATGAAGATTGGCGGTGGGTAAACTAGTTTTCATTGGCTTAGGATTATGCGATGAAAAAGACTTGACGCTTCGCGGACTAGAAGAGATAAAACAAGCGGACAAAGTTTTCGCAGAGCTTTACACAAGTTTGATGACTGGACTTTCCATTCAGAAACTGGAGAAACTTGTTGGAAAGAAAATTTCAATTGTTTCAAGACACGCTCTAGAGGAGGAAGAAGGACAGATTATTTTGCAGGAGGCAGAGAAGAAAAGAGTAGCTCTGCTAGTTCCAGGAGACCCTTTAATTGCAACAACCCACGTAGACCTAAGGATTCGCGCAGAAAAGCTAGGAATAAAAACTCACGTCATACACGGAGCTTCCATAATTTCAGCGGCAATAGGGCTGTCTGGCTTGCAAAATTATAAGTACGGGAGAAACGTGACTATCCCCTTTCCTGAAGAGGGTTTCACTTCAGAAACTCCGTACAAAGTGATTATGGAAAACAAGAAAATGGGACTCCACACTCTCTGTTTCTTGGACATCAAGGCAGAGGAAGAAAAGTGCATGACTGTCAGAGATGGTTTAGAGGCGCTTTTAGCTACAGAAAACCGGAAGAGAAACAGAGTGATCACCTCAGACACGCTTGTCATAGGCATCGCAAGAGCTGGTGCAAGAGACTCCGCAGTCAAAGCGGGTTATGTAGAAGACGTGATTAAACATAACTTTGGAGCTCCTCCGCACACACTTGTTTTCCCAAGCAAACTCCATTTCATGGAGGCTGAGGCACTCATCACTTTAGCAGGAGCACCTGAACAAATAAGGAAGAGACAAAAATGAAGAAGATAAGAGAACTGGTGTCCAAGTACATTCAAAAAACCGAACGAGTTTTAGCGGAAATTGAGATCACTCAAGGCTTAATGCGTGTAGATGATGAAAAAATCAAAAACGTTATAGAACAAGCTAAAAGTTATTTAGAAGACGCCAAATACTACATGGAGAAAAAGGAGTTGGAAACCAGCTTAGCGTCAGTCGCCTACTGTGAGGGGCTGTTGGACGCCCTGCGACTGTTGGGAGGCGTGAATTTCTCGTGGTAGTTAGAAAGAGAAGGGTTGTGTTAGCATCAGGCAACTTTGATCTGTTACATCTAGGACACGTGAAGTATCTGGAAGAAGCTAAGGAAGCCGGAGGAGAAAACGCAAAACTCATAGTTATAGTAGCTAGAGACAGCACAATTAAGAAAATGAAGGGAAGGAAACCAGTGATGCCTGAAGACCAGCGAAGATCACTAGTAGAATCGCTGAAAGTAGTAGACGAAGCCATCTTAGGCTATGAGGAACTAGACATAGGCAAGGTTTTGGAAAAAATTAAACCTGACATAATCGCTGTGGGACACGACCAACACAACATAGAAGAGTCTGTGCGAAAAGCAGTAGCAGAAAAAAAGCTTAACATTCAAGTCGTGAAAATTGGAAAATTTGGAAAGGAAGAACTGAACAGCTCCTCAAAAATAAAGAGAAAACTCATTGAGTTGCATAATAGTTAGAAATTAACATTAACCCCGATGCTTTTCTTTTCTGCCAGAAAATGTTTATGGGAAGCTTAAAGACATTGCTTATGATAGTCTGAGTGATTGTTCATCTTTATTTGAAGTTCATAAAGGCTAACTACGAAAAGTAACAATTTCCTTTGTGATGTTAAATGGGAAAAGAAATACCTTTAATAGAAAAAATAAGAAGAGAGAAGACTGAGAGGAAAAAACAAATCATATCAGAATTTGAGAAGAAGGCACGCCCTCTTTGGGATTTACAAGAGAAATTGATGAACAAAATAAAGCCTCTCATTGAGGAAAGAGACAAACAATTGAGTGAACTTGACAACTTTATAAAAGAAGAATTTGTTAAGAAGTACAAAGAAATTGTTGGAAAACAAAAACAAACTTTTTCTAAGTTCATCCAAGAAGTAAAGAAGAGAGAGGTCAAAGAGGGAAAAGAACTAGATAAAGAAGAGATAAGATGGATAAATAAGGCAAGTGCTGAAGATTATCTCTTACATTGTTTTGAAAATCAACCGAGTGGTTACATTTTAGAATCGTTAGAGGATTTTGTCAATCATTTATCTTCTGAACAAGAAAAGAAAGAAGTCTTGCTGATCCTCTGGAAACTCAAACATTCATAGCTTTACAGTACACATATGGTAATAATGTTCAAACTCCCTTGCTTTTCACGGTAAAATAAGAACCTCCACCTTCACTTTGTTTCCGTCCTTCAGTTTCAGCTGGCTACGCAGAAAGTTGGGAGCAATTATCTCCAATACAGAAGCATTGTAGTGGCTTCGCATGGCAAATATGACTGCTCCCTTTACTTTATTGTTTATTATGGCTGGGTAACATTTTACAGAGCCGAAGGTTCGAGTTTCGTCTTTAAACCCTTCGATTTCTATGCTAGGATACGTCTCGAGTTCACTTCTTGTTTTCATGTCGTATTCTGTTGTGAGTTTCAGGTTAAGGGTTCCAGGGTACGGGTCAAACCCGAGCTTTTCGATGAACTGTTTGCGATAGCCGTCTCGCGTCACGTAGTAGGCTCCCTCGCCAAGCCCAGTGAACACCACTCCCTCCAGTGTGACGGATGGTGGATATTCAGCTTCCATAATTAGAGCGTAGGCTAGAGTGCAGTTTCTTCAACTCTGCCATCCCTGAATCGGTGATTCTGATTAGGCAACCTTCTGGCCTGATGTCTCTATTGATCCATCCTGTTTTTTCCAGTTGAATGAGGTAACGGGAGGCGGTTTGTTGGGAAGCCTTTATCCTTTCAGCTAGGTACTCTGTGGAAACCTTTATGGTTCGACTGCTTGCGCCCATTTCAGCTAGTTTGTAGAGTACAAAGAAAAGTTTCCACAGCCGCGCGTCAACGCTCAAGGAGTTCATTTTGGTTGTCCTACGCTGTAGACGGATTATTTATTCTTAAAATTCTTTCCATGCTCCATAATTTGTGCTCATGCGTCCCGAACACAAAAAAGGGGGGAAGGCTATTTTTCCTTTGCTAGAGCCCAAATTGCTCTTATTGCAATTATGACAGCCGCTGGAGCTGCAAACGCCACTATGTAATTTAATATTCCTGTTGCCCAGTAGTACAACAGTCCATGGATTTTTTCAAGAGGCTTCCATACATCGCCACTTGCGGTGCCTAATCCAACTCTTGTTACCATTAAAGCGATTGAAGATATGAGGAATGGTGTAACTTCCTTTGTGGTTATGCTTACTAGTCCGACTATGATGCCTAGGATTAGCATGACCAGCGTGACGTAGGCGTTGATGTCTGCTACTGATGCGGCGGTCCAGCTTTTTTCAGCGTAAGCCATGTAACCTACTGCTAACCCTGCGATTACTGCTATTGCCACGAAAGCCATGAAGGCATATTGGGCTATTTCTTCTGTTGTCACCAATTTTTTTTCACCTTCAAGAAAAAGCCTTTTTTATGTTTCGTGGATTAAGGTTATTTTAGAATCTTTTTATAAGTTTTGTCATTAAAAGATAAAATTTGAAGCTACTGCACAGGATGAAAGTGTCTTAAGATATGTTGTTTAGATGTGTAAGTGTTGTTTGTTTACAGGCTTGACGATAAAGCGGGTGTTATGGTGCGGGGGACGGGACTTGAACCCGCGCAGGCCTACGCCAACAGGTCCTAAGCCTGTCTCCTTTGACCAGACTCGGACACCCCCGCTCACAATCATGTAGAAGATAAATCTAAATTAAACATTTCTAAAGATGCCTTCAACAAAATCCTTTAAACTTCGAAAACTCTAAAACCTATATCCAAAAGCCTCGGTGGCCTAGCTGGTTAGGGCATCGCCTTGGTATGGTTCAAAAAGGCGGAAGTCGCGGGCTCAAATCCCGCCCGAGGCTCCACATTCTTCAAACTTATATACCACAAAAGAGCAAACCATGATGGCGACGAGGGAGTTAACGTGGTTTTGGGGGCTGAGCTCTGGCCGTACATAATCATTACGGTGGCGGCGTTTTCGGTGGTTTTATTCTTGCTTTTCGCCATGAGGGGAAGAAGCAGAGAAAAGAAGCCTTTAGTAGAGTTGAAACCACCAGAAAAGTTGCCCTTCAAGATAGAGCGCACTGTGACCTCTGAAGAGACCAAGAAAGCTAAGAAGAAACTTAAAACGTTGGATATTGAAAGAGAGGTTCTCAGTTATGCTATTCGCTATTTTTACGAGGCGCAGGCTGAAGGAAAGATAAGTGAGGAAGAAAGGGAACGTCTAGCGCGCAAATACAAGGAGAGGATGATGAAAATTAAAGATGTTATTTCAAAAAGCGAGGCGGTGGTGGCTTTGCACGAGTTGGAAATTATGCAGGAGGATCTTGTCAAGATGTTTAGTGACCGTTTCGATGAGGTTAACAGAAAAATCGGTGAGTTAAGATCACATGTCGAAGTTAAGCCGCCAGTAGAAGTGCCTGTTCCAACGCCAGCGCCGCCAAAGGCTGCGTCTCCTACTAAAGGGACGAAGAAAGTTCGTAAGCGCCCGCCTCCGAAGAAAACTGAGGCTGAGAAGAGAATTGAGGAGATCAAAGCTGAAGTGGAGAAGGTTTTGGATAGGCTAGGGCAAATCGAGGTTGAAGGGTGAAAACGTGAGTTGGAGAGAAGGCGCCAAAAAGAGGGCGGCTTTGGAAGCGGTTAAACATGTTCGTGAAGGCTTCCTCGTCGGGTTGGGCAGTGGAACCACAATTGCTTATGCTATCCAAGAGATTGGAAAGAAAATCAGACAAGGCTTGCAGGTTTTAGGAGTACCAACTTCTCATCAAGCTTTGATGTTGGCAGTCAGTTGCGATATCCCTTTGACAACATTAGATGAGCACCCTAAGCTAGACGTAGCGATTGATGGGGCGGATCAGGTTGATGGAGAGTTGAATTTGATTAAAGGCATGGGTGGGGCGTTGATGAGAGAAAAAGTTGTTGCTTCTGCGGCTAAACAGTTTGTGGTAGTGGCGGATGAAACGAAGTTGGTGGAGAAATTGGGGACTAATCATCCTATACCTGTGGAGGTTTTGCCTTTTGCTTTGTCAACTGTTGTGGCGAGGGTGGAGGAGTTGGGTGGGAAGGCTGTTTTGCGTGAGGGGAAGAGGAAGGTTGGGCCTGTGGTTACGGATAATGGGAATTTCATTTTGGATGTTAAGTTTGGAGCAGTTGATGATTTGACTAAATTAGATGTTGCGGTTAAGTCTATTCCTGGTGTTCTTGAAACTGGGTTGTTTTTGGGAATGGCGGATGTTGTTTATTTGGGTAAGCAGGATGGCGTTGTGAGGTTGAAGAGGAAGTAGTCATGTCCGTAGATAGACCTCGATATTTTTTTAACATAGGTTAACTTATTTCGAATTACTGTTCGTGTGCGCCAGCCTATGTAGAACCCACCACATCACTTATGGGAGACTTAAAACATTTTAAATCATTAGTTACGTTCAGGGTGGAAGTTATGACAGACACTCCATTAATTTTTCTTGGCGCAGGAGCCTCAGCGCCTTTTGATGTCCCTACGATGAAGGAAATGGTTGTTCTTTTTGAAAAAGAACTAACCGAGCATGGAGAAGATAAACAAATTGACAGCTGGAAGGATGTAAAATCAAAATTGGAAAGAGCCTATGGCGTAGGCAATGTTGACATAGAGCATATGCTGACTTTCTTTTTTTCTCCCTTTATCAATCCCTCTCGTTTACCTCCAAATGTCATATACCATGGAAATTATTCAAGGGATTTAGTTAATCTTGTCGATCCACAGACGGCGGGATCAATTGTGGATCGTATTAAGATGTTTATATATGAGTGTTGTGACAACCCAAAACGCAATGATATATTCCCAATTTATTCAAAGCTCTGGAATTTAATAGCTAGAGTGAACGTGCGCCCTCCAAAACAGGTGAATGTTCATGAATTCTATAGGCGGCCAGAGCTCGAGGTATTCACGACGAACTACGATAGATGTTTTGAAATTTTTTTGCGATGGTGCGAGAACTAAGTTTCGATCTAGTAAAGAGATAATTTTAGATGTTGGGATTGTTAGGAGATATTACAGCCCAGACTATTACCATAATTATCCACGTTTGTATAAACTGCATGGTTCAATCCAAAGATACCTTACGAAAACAAGACGAGTTAGAGAATATGATGGTTTGAGAAAGAAGGGTGATCCTGTTGATGGTGATGAAGTGGTGAAAGAATGGATGATATGGCCGCTAACGGGTAAATATATCTATCAATATCCATATTCCAAATTAATGGACATGTTTCGAAAAGCGTTATATGAAAGAAGAATATGGCTTTTTGTAGGATTTTCCTTCAGAGATGAAGGTATTAATCTAATATTGAAGAACATCAACGACCATCTTGAAGACCAAAATAGAAGAGTGTAAAATGTACAGAACAAAAAACTCATATTGATTGATCGTTCTGCGGACAAGAAAAAAGACCTATTTAAACAATATAACATGATCCAGTTTTGGCCAATCACTGGAGAATTTGGGAAAGATGAAACTTTTGATAAAATTAGGGAAGATGCACAAATGCATGGTCTGTTTGGGTGATAAATAGTTAAATTTGTGCTGTGTATTGTTATTGGGTGTAGCCGGGGTAGCCTAGCCTGGTTTGGGCGCCAGACTCATAATCTGGAGAGCAAAAAATAATGGGGCCATGCCCAGAAGTCGCGAGTTCGAATCCCGCCCCCGGCACCAAATTTTGTCCAGTGGAACACTTGTTTTTCGCAGATTTCTGCCCAAAATCTCTCCGAATTTCAGAGTTTTCAGTTTTTACGACTTCCTGCAACCTTATTCATTCATATCCTTGATTAGAACGTGCTCTTTTAGTAAAAATAATATCTAATTAGTCGCATTTCAAGTTTGCTGGTATGTTCCCTTAAGGAGGATTGCGTTCTTCTACTTTTCTAAAGACACCGTAAAAAATCACTGTGGAAACGCTGTATAATGACGCACATATGTAAAGTGTCATGTCTAGGAAGATGTTGTCCATGATGTAGCCTGCAATTGGACGTGGAAGGGCATTGCCAATATTCCACAGAGCCCAAACGAAACTATTTCCAGAAGCACGTTCTTCCCTCTTCAATAGACCCATGAAGAAAGATGAAAAAGCCGGACCAGTCATATTCATCAAGATTACCCGTATCAAATACAATATGGATGCAATTGTGAAGTCAGGTGAAACTGAAATCAAAAGCAGAGCCAAAATTGATGTCGCTTGCGAATAAACAATAGTCCCTACATTACCTATTTTTTCAGACAACTTCGGGACAATTAGAAAGGCAATAGCCATCCCTATCTGCGAAATAGCGAAAACAACTCCGATTTCTGCAAGATTAACACTAAATTTTAGCTTGAAATAATACGAAAACCACGGTATCATGAAACCAGCTCCAAGTCCTATGAGGGCCTGTGTTAAAGCAACCCACGACACAACTCTCCAAGAGGTTATGTTCAGCCATTTTAACTCTGCTAAGGGTCTTTTCACTTCTTTGACAGGAATCAAAGGAAACAAAGAGACAAAAGCCACAACCGCTGCTGCAAGATACATAACCCGAATAGACTGAGGATAATCCATTCCGTAGATCGTTGTCAAAAAATCTGGAACCGCACCCATAATATAGCCAACAACAGCGCCAATTGCAAATCCAAAAGAAGACAAACCAAAAGCGTAAGACCTCTGCTTCTCCGAAGTTTTATCAGACAAAAATGCTCCACTCGTTCCCCAAGACATCGCCCAAGAAAGCCCTTTAATCAACTCCAAAATTCCAAACAAGACAATATCCGTTACAAAGAAATACATACCCAAAGAAAATGCAGAAAATGCTGCGCTAACCAAAAGAAAGGGTTTTCTTCCATAACGATCAGCCAAAATTCCAAAGGGAATCATTAGAATGGCAGAAGAAAGAGAGGAAATCAACATTAAAGTGCCAATAATTTCGCCAGGCTGACCCAATATGCCTAAATAGGGAGCATATGTAACATCCAGAAAACCGAAAGTGACAGACCATATGGAACTTGATAAAATTAACAGTTTTGCATCTCTTCCCAAACCTGAATAACAAAGATAAAAACCCCTAACTCTACGAAACATCCGCATCAGAGAAACCAGGGGACTCACGAGCGACATGTCTCCTCAGCCACTTTGAAGTTTTTCAGAATTAAATGGTTATGAATATTAAGGTTTTATGACATGCGCTCGTACAGCAGCGGCATCAACAAAATGTCAATAAACAGAGAGGCTGACTAACGCACGAAGTGCGCGCATGTAAAGGGTTACTTTCTATTTTTCCTATGTTTCGCAGGAAGTTCAGTTTTCTTTTTCTGTTTTCTTTGCATTTTCTTCGCTCTTTTCATCTGTCTATGTTGTTCGCGACCTGCAGCTTTCGCTTTTTTGCTTTTTCTAGCCACATTTAGACCTCCATTTTATGGCGCATGCAAGTGTGATGCTTACTAAAAAACATTGCTGTTGTCATGAATCATGTAGTCGAGAAATGCGTCCTTGAATAGATAAGTTGACTAGAGCGCTAAACGCTCGCTGGCAATGCTAAGAGATTGACTTTTTTGCGCGCACCAGTGAAGATTTTACTTAAAACTAGTTTGATTACTGTATCCTAACAGAATACTACGGCAAAACAGCGATCTGAAAACCCAAAACAGAAACCCTCTCTTTCCTTCGCGGGTGTAATATACAATGTATTTGTTGTCGTAGTAATCTTCCTCATAATCAAATTCAACACCAAATTTTTAAAAGCCCCAACACAACTCGAAAGGATATAGAATAAAGCCCCGGTGGCTCAGCGGCTAGAGCAACGGCCTTGTATTCAAATAAGGAAAGCCGTAGGTCGCGGGTTCAAATCCCGCTCGGGGCTCCACCAAGCTTCCAAAACCTTTATTGAATCGTGCATGTAAAGCGAATAGCAGCAACACGCGAACTTTACCTTAGGAGAAGATTAAGATGTCGGAAGACAAAGAACTTGAAAGGATACGGATAAAAAAGATGAAGGAAATGATGAAAAGAAAAAAGAAAACGAAAGGCGTAACTCCTCTAAACTCTTCCAACTTCGAAGAATTCATCAAAAACGCTAGTGTACCCGTCATAGTTGATTTTTGGGCCGCATGGTGCATGCCATGCAAAATTATGGCGCCCGTTATGGAAGAGCTGGCAGATGATTACGCTGAAAAAGTAATATTCGCGAAGTTGAACATCGACGAAAACCTAGAAGTCGCTAACCGCTACAACGTGATGAGCATACCATTATTCATAATATTCAAACAAGGACGCCCAGTCGAAAGAATAGTTGGAGCAGTAGGACGTGAACCACTAGAGGAAGCTTTGAAGAAACAGCTTTAGATGTTACAAAATGAAAAAAGAATTAATCAACAAATTTCTGGAAAAAACAAACATATTCGCTGTGGTGGGAGCCAGCAGAGACCCCGAGAAATATGGCCACCAAGTGTATAAAGACCTGAAAGAAGCAGGATACAAAGTGTATCCAGTAAACCCGAATGCCAAAGAAATCTTAGGTGACAAATGCTATCCAGATCTCAAGGACTTACCAACAAAACCAGACGTTGTCAACATTGTAGTTCCGCCGAAAGTTACAGAGAAAACAGTTGAGACATGCAAGATACTGGGAATCACAAAGGTGTGGATGCAACCCGGCTCAGAATCTGAAAATGCAATCAAGTTTTGCCACGAAAACGACATCGACGTCGTGTACGGAGCCTGCGTCATGGTTGAACGCAGAGCTAGAACGTAAAAAATGCTAAAAGCGTTTGTGTCAACGTGGAAGTCTAAGGGGTTTTTGTCTTCTGGAAATGTTTAAATATGACTTATGTCATAGAACATCTGGAAGGTCATAACGCCGTTATAAGCCCCGAAACTGTTGAGGCTCGCAAAAAATCTCTTTCGGAAGAATTTTTGAACCTTCCCCTCCAACTCCTTCGACAACCTCAACAGCGGGAAAACATCTAAATTATTCGCATTTTCAATTTTGCAAGTTCAATCTTTATTAATGAAAAACGTTTTAGAACGTGAACAGGGGCTGTCGGCTAGCTTGGTCTAGGCTCCGAGACTTGGGCTCTCGGGACCCTGGTTCAAATCCGGGCAGCCCCACCAAGCCGCCTATAAGAGCATCTTCAGCAAATCAGCTTTTGTCACAATGCCAGTAACCTTCCCTTTTTTCGACACCAAAACCGCTGGATAAACCTGAAGAAGACCCGAAATCAACGATAACGGAGCATCTTCTCCAACCTGTGGAAAAGCTTCGTTCATCACCTCTTCAACGAACAACACAGATATTTGGCTCAAGTCTCTACCAGCTGAAACTTGACTTAAAATCGTCTTTTCTGATATGCTTCCAACAGCGTGTTCTCCATCAAAGACTGGAAGTTGAGAGTAGCCATGTTCCATCATTAAACGCACAGCTTTGGAAACTTTATCATTTTTCTGAACGCTCACAACTTTGCTGTGAACTATTTCCCGAGCGTGAACCTCCATTTTCATCTCTAACTGGTTCAACACGTCAATTATAGCCTTAACCTTGGTATAAGACGGAACAGTCTTTCCAGATTCCAACTTAGCAATCAGAGATTGACTTACACCTGACAACTCCGCCAATTTTTTCTGCGTTAGACCCAGCATTTTCCTCTTTCGAGCAATTTCTTCGAGGGAAGGTAGCATAGTTTAAACTTGTTTGCAGAGTCATATATTCTTTTTGGAATAAAATTTTCAGAAAAATATTAATTGTGGAATTCCCATGTAAATGAAGCTATTACAGGAGGCAACAAAATTAACACACATCAAATCCCTGAAATGCAGAGAATGTGGCAGAGAATACGCCCCAACAAAAATTTACGTCTGCGAAAACTGTTTCGGACCACTTGATGTTGTCTACAACTACAATTCTATAAACATTGACAAGAAAGAACTCCAAGACAAGCCGAAAACGGTTTGGCGATATTTTGAACTTCTACCAATAGAAAATCCGTCAAATATTGTGGATTTAGGCGCTGGATACACGATTATGCACAAAGCTAACACATTGGCGAGAGCTTTAGGATTGAAAGAAGTTTACGTGAAAGACGACACCGTGAATCCAACATACTCATTCAAAGACAGACCAGCAACAGTTGCAGTTTCTAAGGCGGTGGAGTTCGGTTCAAAAGCAGTTGGATGCGCCTCTACAGGCAACTTAGCTGCAGCCACAGCTGCACATGCAGCGAAAGCTGGATTGCCTTGCTACATCTTTATTCCAACCAGCATTGAGTTAAACAAAATTGTGCAAGCCACAGCTTACGGAGCAAACATAATCGCTGTGAAAGGAACCTATGACGATGCTAATGTACTTGCGGCTCAAGCCACTGAAATCTATGACTGGGCGTTCGTCAACATTAACATCCGCCCATACTATGTGGAAGGATCGAAAACTCTTGCCTTCGAAACCTGTGAACAACTGGACTGGGGTCCTCCAGACCATGTTATAGTGCCAGTGGCAAGCGGAGCCCTTTTAGGTGCTATTCGTAGGGGTTTCGATGAGTTCAAAAAGCTTGATCTCATTGAAAACTCAAAGATTCGAGTAACTGGCGCTCAGCCGCATGGTTGTTCTCCAGTGGTGGATGCTTTCAAATCAAAGAGTGATAAAATATCTCTTGTGGAGCAACCTGACACAATAGCCAAGAGTTTAGCCGTAGGCAACCCGGGAGACGGAGTGTACGCTTTAAGGAATATAAGGGAAACTGGAGGCGTAGCTGAATCCGCAACTAATGAGGAGATAGTTGATGCAATTAAGCTTCTTGCAAAAACTGAGGGAATTTTTACAGAGCCAGCGGGGGGAGTTACGCTGGCTGTGTTGAAGAAGCTTGTAGAGTCTGGAATAGTTTCAACTGATGAAAAAATCGTGTGTTACGTGACGGGAAATGGATTGAAGGCACCTGAGTCTATTCTTGGACACGTTTCTAAACCCGTTGAAATTGAGCCTAGTTTAGAATCACTTACAACATTATTAACGTAGGAGGTGTCTAAACTGGCGAAGGTGAAAGTGGTTTTTCCGTCTGTGATAGCAAGTGTAACAGCAGGTGAAAAGGAAACTGAGGTATCTGCTTCAACACTGGGTGAAGTCATTGATAGGCTTGTAGCTAAATATGGTGACGCATTAAAGCAAAGAATTTTTGACTCTTCTGGAAATCTTTCAAAATTTCTGAATTTCTACGTGAACGGCAGGAACATAAGTTTTCTAAAACAACTAGAGACTCAGCTGAACGATGGCGATAAGGTTTTAATACTTCCCACAGTGAGTGGAGGCTAACTGACTAGTAGGGAAAACTTCGAAACTCCACTGCTTTCACAGCGCCCGCTTTCAAAATCTTCTGTTTAAGTTCTTCTAGTTTACATTTACACCTAGAGATGTCAGCGATAGCGAACCACTCCGCTGATTTTCCTCTTCGCAGAGTTCTTGATTCGCTGGATAATAAGTCAACTCTGTTTTCCGCTAGCACTGCGGCAGCTTGTGCAAGCGCACCTAGAACGTCTTTGAACGTGATGCGGAATTCAACAAGTTTGGCTTCTGGGTCTGCGAAAGGAACGATTCGAACTTGTTTGTTGTCTAAATCAGCTATTAGCATGACGTACATGCCTTCGGAGAGTTTTAAAGCATCGCGTATAGATGATGGCATGGTTACTCTTCCTCTCGAGTCTACTCGAACTATTTCTGACATCCGCATAGTTTTCAACCTTCAATAATAATTGAATGATACATTTTGTTAAGTCTTTGGTGAGCTTATAAGACTAGCCGACTAGACTGTTAATAATTGTAATTCAACAGCAATTTTGCCGAATTTACTATGCGCGCGCGTAAAACTAAAAGGTTATTCACTTAGTATGATTAGATGATTAATTATTCAGAAAAACCATCAGACTAAGAACAAAGTAGTAGAGTTGATAGGGAGTGACCCCTAATCTTTCAAGTAAACCTCTGTATTTACTCTTGATGAATATCCCTGAGATAATTATAAGAATGAGTGAAACTATAGCGGAAATGAGTGAATAGGTTGCAAAAGCGCTCCATACTTCTACCAACTGCAATCGAAACCACAGTGCCACCATCCCAGCAATTGTTAATAATCCCGATCCGACCACAAGAATTAGATGCATCTTCCCCCTGAGAGTTATTATTTCACCCCCAGCATCAAGAGGGAAGAAGAGAGCAACGAGTATCCCCAAAACTGAACTAGTCAAAAATAAAATAGGCCCTACAATTGAACCTTCCCCATTGTTTATCCCCTCATGTAATCCAATGTAAAATACAAACAACAAAACACTAGAAGTAATAATGAAAGATTGCATTAGCCCTTTGTTAGGAGCGCTAACTGCAAACAGTGAACTTATATCATCTCGAATATGACTATAATCCGGTTGCAAAATGCCCCCAAGAATCCACATGACTGTATATACGATTGGACTAAGCATTCCACAAATTGCCAAAATCTGAAAAATATTCATAATTTTCACGTTTTGATGTTTAGGTCAATTCTTCACTTAAATGCCGTGCGCGCAAAGTTTTTTCATTCTAAACTACAGATTAGGTTTGGTGCGCTCATGCCTATTTTGTGATATTTACATGTTTCTAGAACTCTCTTTCTGAAGTTGGCTTTAATTTCTGGAAAGGCGCTTAGCTGGACTCTCGGAACGTGTAGTTGCATCTTGTGCATCTGAAAAACTGTGTTGAGGACTCTTCCAACCTTCTAATCTGGACAATCCATGCGTAGGCCAGATTATTTCCACATTTAGGACATTCTGTCCTAACTGTAGGCAAGGTGCGTAGCTTTTGTTCCCTTCTCCCTATTACCGTTATGCCTCCTTGAGGAAGGTGTTCTAAAACTTTGGGAACAGTCGTCATGGGACGGGTTGCCCGCTTTTCGTAGCCACACTTTAGACATGAAAGCAGGAGAGCAACATTCCTTCCCTCCTTTTTCTTTAGTGGAGTCAATTTTGTTCCACAATTAGGGCAAAAGTCCATTCTACGGCTCTCCTTCTTCCCTGTCTTCTTGTTTAGTTCTTCCATATGCTCCGCGACGTCAGTTCATAGCTTGTGTGTCCATTTCTTTTTCTTTCACGTTTCTTTGTGTTACTTCGGCTCTTTCTTCTTGATGGGCTCCTCTTTTCTGGTTCAAACAGACTTAGTTGATTTGCTTCAAGAATGGACCTAATCTCAAAGTTTATGGGTACGTATGCCAACTTTTTACCGCAAGTGGGGCATTTGCCATCGTAACTCTGAATAATTTCATCGGGAGACTTTAGTTCTTCTATACTCTCATAAAGAGTGGCACCGCACTTGTGACAAAACACCAGTTGAGGCAACCATCTCACAACCCCATGTATTTTGAAAGTAAAAAAAGAGTTAAAAGAGAAAACTTTGGCTAATTCTTCTTACTTTTTCTTACCTTTGCTTTTTTTCTTTCCTTTTTTCTTAGACATTATCTTACCACTCCTCTTCTTCTTCCTCTTCCTTCTCGTCCCATTCTTCCTCTTCACGCCTCATTGTTCTTTCCTCCTCATGTTTTGTCCAAATGGCTTAGCTTAAGAACTTCTTAATAAGCTTATTGGTAATGGTTAAGAACTCTTAAAGACAGATATATTAAGGATGGACACTTCTTATATATTGGTGACAAATTTGAGTGAAAAGCTGGACGAAATAGATATGGGAATTGTAGAGCACCTCAGGGGAAACGCCCGCAGCACCTTCGTGGAAATCGGCAAGGCACTAGGCGTCTCGGACGCCACCGTCTACAACCGAGTGAAGCGCCTCACGGAGATGGGCGTCGTAAAGAAGTTCACCATAGAGGTCGACGAAGCTGCCATAGGCAGAGGGACATCTGGTTTCATACTAGTAAGCGTGAAGCCTGGCACCGTTAAAGAAGTCTCCAAACAGCTGGTTGAAATCGAGAGGATTAGCGAGGTCCATGAGATTCATGGATCAGAAGATCTCATCGTGAAGGTTGGAGCAAAAAATTTACGTAAGCTGCGATCCGTAATCCTGAAGGTCAGGGAAATCCCCGACGTTGTTCAAACCGAGTTCATCCCGATCTTCAAGACTTGGAAGGGCTAAAGTTCTTCACATACTTGTTAAAAACTTCTTATGATGAACCGAAGCGCGCGTTTTAACATGTTATGCTTGGCTTCCATTTAGGTCTTGCGGAGTTAATTAGAGGTCGAAATTAGGAAGGTTTATAAGTTTTATGTGTGTATGATATGGGTTGTGACCCACAAATTGCCCATGGAGGTCAAAAATTGACGAAACGGAGGACTAACGTTCACAAACCTGAAAACACCTAGAGGCACAAAGGATTATCTACCACCAGAACTTAAACGCCACCGCTACATTGAAAAAAACCTAAGAGAAGTTTTCAAACTCTGGGGCTACCAAGAAATCCGCTCCCCCACCATCGAACTCGTCGAAGTTTTATCCACAGGCGTAGGACCCGAACTAATCGACAGCATGTTCAAATTCCAAGACTTCGACGGAAAAATCGTGGCACTAAGAGCTGAAATGACAACGCCAGCAGTTAGAATCCTAACAACAAAGATGGCGTCAACTCCAAAACCCATACGACTGTTTTACATCTCAAACGTTTTCAGATACAGCCAATCATACCTTGAACGAGAAAGAGAATTCTGGCAAGCAGGCATAGAACTCATCGGCTGCAACACCCCTGAAGCTGACGGAGAAGTATTATCCCTCCTAGCCTCATCCCTAAAAAAACTTGGCCTAAAAGAACTGCGAATCGACGTTGGACACGCTGGCCTACTAAAAAACCTACTCAAAGCCACTGGACTAGACAAAGAAAAGAAAAGCGTTCTCCAAGGACTTTTAGGACACCGAAACGAGGAGCAACTGAAAAGATTCATGAACCAAAACAACTTTTCCTCAGAGCTAAAAGAAGCCTTTCTGCAACTCTCCAGCTGCAGACGACTCGAAGATCTCACATCAGTGTCGCTTAAGTCATCAAGATACGAAAAGACAAGAAACTACTTGAAAGCTCTCTTAGAGGTTAAAGAGGTCTTAGCCAACTATGGTGTTGAAAAACTTGTGTTCTTCGACTTTTCTTTGGTGAGAAAAATTGAGTATTACAGTGGAATTGTGTTCGAGGCTTCTGTTCCGAATCTTGGGCTTCCACTCGGAGGAGGAGGACGATACGACAACCTCATCGGAAAGTTTGGAAAACTGAAAATGCCAGCAACAGGTTTTGCGGTGGAAATTGAAAAGTGTTTGCAAGCTCTTACATCCCAAAGCTTTCAACTGTCAGAAGAAGGAAAAGTCAAAGTTCTTGTAGCTTCTAAATTCAGAGACACAGCAGTAAAAGCGGTTAATGCCATTAGAGATGCTGGTGTAGTCGCTCTTTTAGATTTGAAGAAAAGCAGCAGAAAAGAAATTCTGAGATACGCAAAGCTTAATGAAATAGACTACGCCGTCTTTACAGAGTCGTCTCTTGAAAAACCTGCACTCATATACAACATTAAGTTGGGCACAACGAAAAACATGCCAATCAAAGCCTTTCTAAAAAACGTGAAAAAGGGTGAACTCTGAAAATGGAAAGGAAAATTCGCATAGCAATCCCCAGCAAAGGCAGACTCAACCCGCCGTCAATTCAAACGTTACAAAACGCTGGTATAAACATACTGAGAAAAGAAAGAACCTACATCTCTGAAACATCAGATCTCAGATTCGAAGCAATTTTCGCAAGAGCCTTTGATGTGCCCATATACGTCCAGTACGGAGCAGCAGACCTCGGCATAACAGGACACGACATCATCCTTGAAAGACAAGCTGAAGTCCACGAACTGTTAGACCTCGGCTTTGGAAAATGCCAACTCGTGGTCGCAGTTCCTGAAAACTTGGATGCCCGTTCTGTTAAAGACCTTCCAGCAGTGGTGAGGGTTGCAACCGAATATCCCAATCTTAGCCAAGAATATTTTGAGAAGGCTGGAAAACAGGTGGAAATTCTAGTTATTCGTGGAACTGCGGAGTTGGCGCCGACACTGGGATTAGCTCAGATAATTGTGGACATAACCGAAACTGGAGAAACTTTACGGAGAAACAAACTAAAAGTGATTGGTACCATTCTCGAGTCTACGTGTAAGCTAGCGTGCAATAAGATAGCCTACAGAGTTTTCGAGAATGAAATAAACGAGCTTATTGATAAATTGAGAAGAGGAGAAGGTCTAACCAAATGAAAATTATGACAAGTCAAAAGTTCAAAGAAGAAGCATTAAATCGGATAATGAACAGGGGAAAAATCGACTACTCCGTTTCTTCGTCGGTTACGGAAATAATAAATGCCGTAAAGAAAGAAGGCGACAAAGCCGTTCTACGTTACACTGAAAAGTTTGACAACACAAGCCTCACCCAACAAAAATTAAAAGTTGCCAAAAATGAGGTCAAAGAGGCATATAAACAGCTGAAGAAAAGCCAAATCAACGCTCTGAAAAAAGCTGCAACCAACATCGCACGCTTCCACGAGGAGCAGATTGAAGATTTCTGGTCTCTAAAGGTTACGCGAGGAGTAACTTTGGGACAGGTAACTCGTCCGCTATCATCTGTGGGCATCTACGCACCTGGAGGAAGAGCAGCCTACCCGTCTTCCGTGTTAATGTGTACAATCCCAGCTAAAGTTGCTGGAGTTAAGAGAATCGTTGTATGTTCACCGCCAAGAGCAAATGGAGACGTCAATCCAGCTCTAATCGTGGCAGCGGATATAGCGGGTGCCACCGACTTTTATCGGATAGGAGGAGTTCAAGCGATAGCTGCTATGGCTTATGGTACAGAAACCGTGCCCAAAGTAGACAAAATCGTGGGTCCTGGAAACATCTTTGTGACAGCTGCAAAAATGCAGGTTAGCAGAGATGTGGCAATAGATCTTCCAGCTGGACCAAGTGAAATTCTCATAATAGCGGATGACACGGCAAATCCTTCCGTAATAGCTTCTAACCTTCTCGCCCAAGCAGAACACGACCCAAACGTTTGGACGATTCTGTTAACTACGTCGGAAAGCCTTGCGTTTGCGGTTGAGAAGGAGGTGAAGGCGCAACTGGAACTGCTTTCAAGAAAAGAAATTGCAGAATCTTCGATTCAAAAGCGCGGCTTCATAGTGATTGTTAAAGATTTAGTTGAGGCAGTGAACTACGCTAATATGATAGCTCCAGAGCACCTTCAAATTTTAACAAATGCGCCCTCTAAGGTTTTAGATGGGGTTCAAAATGCTGGAGCTGTCTTCTTAGGAGAATACTCACTGGTTGCATTTGGTGACTACTCAGCTGGGATGAATCACGTGCTTCCAACTGGAGGCTACGCAAAAACTTACTCAGGTCTTTCCGCAAGGGATTTCGTTAAAACAATCAGTTTCCTAAAGTGCAGTGAAGAGGGCTACTTGAACCTAAAGAAGACAACTATTACGCTTGCGAAACTTGAGGGGTTTGACGGACACGTAAAGTCAGTTTCAATGAGGGAGAGTGTCAAAAGTGAAGATTGAAAAGCTGGTTCGCAAGGAAATCTACAAGCTTCCTTCCTATGATGCGGAGAGCGTTTTTCCAAAAAAGCTTGATGAAAAAATTATAAAGCTTGATCTAAACGAAAACCTTGCCATACCAAGCGACGTAGTAAAGAAGTTGCTTCTCAACGCTTGTCAAGAAGCCGACGTTCGTCGGTATCCTCCACCTCATGGCGGTGTAGCTGTTCAAGCCATATCTGAATCCTTTGGCTTCGATAAATCTGAGGTGTTTGTTGGAAACGGTTCAGATCAACTGTTAGAGTTAATCATGAAGGCATTCTTGAGAGAACAAACTAAGGTTTTGGTGGTGGAGCCAACCTTTCCACTTTACACTTACTTCACGCAACTTTATGGGGGAGAAAAAGCCACAGTTTCCCTTAGACCTGACTTTAGTTTGGATGCCGATGCGGTGCTTGAGGAAAGTGGTGAAAAACCTTCGCTTCTTTTTGTTTGTTCGCCTAACAACCCAACTGGCAATCAGTTCAAAGAAAACGATGTTAAGAAAGTGGTGCAAGAGTTCAATGGTCTCGTTGTTGTGGATGAGGCGTACGTTGACTTCGCCAGATATTCAGTTACGGATTGGATAGGAGAGTTTGACAATCTTATTGTCTTGAGGACATTTTCAAAGGCATTCGGTCTAGCTGGGGTTCGCTTGGGATTCGCTGTGTCTAACCAATCAGTCATAAAGTATATTGAGCGGGTGACTCCTCCCTTTAACGTAAACATCATCGCTCAACGAGTAGTTGCTTTAGCTCTGCAGAACTGGAACTACTTTAAACAGCGAATAAAGTACATCGTTAGAGAACGTGAACGGTTAAGAAACGTTTTAGCTGAAACAGATGGAGTGGTTCCGTTTCCATCTGACGCAAACTTCATTTTGTTCAGAATAACAAAGAAGGGACTTTCCTCCTCCACTGTGAGGGACAAACTGCGAAGTAGAAACGTTCTGGTGAAGGACAAAGGATACGCTCCGCTCCTAGAGAATTGCATACGCGTCACTGTTGGAACGCGTGAGATGAATGACGCGTTTGTTTCTGCTTTAAAAGAAGTTTTGGAGGAATAGTTCGTAGATGCCTTACAAGTGTTTGAACAAAGAAAGAAAAATATACTTCAGAGAGGAGTCTGCGAAAGCCATAGGCAACATTACAAAAATAGTTTTAGACTTTGACGGAGTGCTAGTTTACACTTTGCAATCATACTATGCTAACATAAGGAAAGTTGTGGAATACTACTTTCTTGAGATTCTTGGGTTAGAAGAACGGAGGAAGAGGAGGAGTCTAGTCACCTTCAGAGACATTCAGGGCTTTAAAGACACGGGACTCTACAACAACGACTGGACTTTGACACACGCCATCATCACCTACTATCTAGCCATTCTAGTTAGAAAACTTCAGCAAAGACAGGTACTGGACGATTTCATTAAGCAATTCAGTGACATACAATTCTCGGAGATAAACAGTTTCATCAAAACATTACGTGAAATCGGCAACTACTGCAAGCGTCAAGGAGTAGATGTAACAGAACTTGCCAACATGAAAAATGACGATGCGTTGGGCATTGAATCTTTGCTGAAACATGTTGGAGAAGAGAGGCAACCTCTTGAAACAGTTCTTACAAGTGTTCTTACACGCGAAGAAAGTGCACAGTTGAAGTTTATTAAAAAACTTGTTCCGTACAGTGTTGAGAAACCTGACTTACTGAGACGTTTGTTCGAGGAGTCATATTTGGGCAGAGAGTTATTCAAGAAGTTTTACGGCATCCCGCCTGTTTTCAACTTTGACGAGTGCTTTTTGGAAAAAGAAGAAATTATTCCTACAAAGGAAACACTTCACACTCTTTACTCAAAATTTGGAGAGTTGGCGGTGTACTCGGAAAAACCCAGAAATCAAGCCATGTACCTTCTGGAAAAAAACGGTTTTAGAGAATACTTTGACGATAATGGACTCGTCTTTCAGGAGGACATAAACAAGTCTGGAAGTGCACAGCTAGGTAAGCCGAATCCAACAGTTCTAATTGAAACTATTGAGAAACTTGCATGGGAAGCTGGCAACGTTGCGTATGTGGGAGACACTATTGCAGACGTGCTATTGGTAAAGAACGCTCGTTTACAAGGTTTATCTAACATATTGTTCTTCGGCGTTCTATGTTCATCTCAATCTCTTAACAACCTTCTGTCCCAGTTTATGAGACAAGACGCTGACGCTATTATGACAGATGTAAATGATGTTCCGTATCTATATGCTAGTTTACGAGGTGAATCAAAAAAATGAGAACGTCAGAAGTAGAAAGGAAAACAACAGAGGTAAACATAACCGTAAAACTAAACATCGACGGAAAAGGAAAAACAAACGTGAAGACACACATCAAATTTCTAGACCACCTCCTAACAACCCTAGCCAAACACTCCCTCTTCGACCTAACAGTTAAAGCTGAAGGAGATTTGAAACACCACATAAGCGAAGATGTGGCACTGGCACTCGGAGAAGCGCTAAATCAAGCATTGGCGGACAAAAAGGGCATACGAAGATTCGGTTCAGCCTTTGTGCCGATGGATGAGTCTCTGGCTAGAGCAGTTGTAGACTTAGGTGGAAGACCCTACTCTAACCTAAATCTTAAGCTTAGGCGACTCAAAATTGAAGATTTGAAAACCGAAGACATTACCCACTTCCTAGCCTCTTTTGCTCAAGCCTCCAAGTTAAGCCTACACTTAACGGTTCTCTACGGCGCTAACGAACACCACAAAATCGAGGCTGCAATAAAGGCTTTAGCAATCGCGTTAAGAGAAGCAACAACACCAGACCCAAGAAGAGTTGGCGAGGTTCCCAGCGCAAAAGGAGTGTTGTAAAAAAAGAATGCCAAAGGTCGCAGTGATAAACTACGGCGTGGGAAACCTGAGAAGTCTCCAGAGGGGACTGGAAAAGTCAGGTGCTGAAGTCTTAATAACCAACAGCCCAAGCGACTTAGCTAAATCTGACGCAACCGTTCTCCCCGGCGTAGGCGCCTTCGCAGAGGCTATGAAAAACTTGTCTCCATTATCCGACGCGTTGCTACGGTCTGTGAGAGGTGGAAAGCCTTTACTGGGAATCTGTTTGGGACTTCAACTTCTCTTCACGAGAAGTTATGAAGGTGGATTAAAGAATGGACTTAACCTCATTCAAGGAGAGATCGTTAAGCTACCTGACACTGTGAAGACTCCCCACATTGGCTGGAACACCATACAAATAATGAAACCTAACCAGCTAGTGGAAAATGTTCAAAACAACTCTTTCATGTATTTTGTTCACACCTATTTCCCCCAGCCATCAGAGCAGAGAGGAGTCGTAGCGTACACGGAATATGGAGTTAAGTTTCCTTCAATAATAGCAAAGGAAAACTTGTTCGCAACCCAGTTTCATCCAGAAAAAAGCAGCAAAGCGGGTCTAACCATCCTGAAAAACTTTGTAAAAATCGTAAAGAGGTAAACGAAAGTGCTGATCATACCAGCCGTTGACGTGATGCAAGGAAAATGCGTTCGCCTCATTCAAGGCGATCCCGCAAGAAGCAAAGTATACTTCAACGACCCTGTGGAGGCAGCCAATCAATGGGTGAAGCAGGGAGCACAACTCATCCATTTGGTAGATTTGGACGCTGCCATTGGCATTGGACAAAACATTGAAACTCTAGAAAAAATCATTAAAAGTGTTCAGGTAAAGACACAAATTGGCGGCGGAATCAGAAACTTAGAAAAGGCTGAGGAACTGTTGAAGTTGGGAGCTTCCAGAGTTATTTTTGGAACAACCTGCGTCTTAAACTCTAAACTGTTGGAAAAAGCGGTTCAACGCTTCGGGTCTGCACGAGTAGTTGCTGCTATAGATGCAACGAGGGAGGGAAAGGTAACATTTCACGGCTGGAGAACTCAATCGGAAGTAGATTATTTGGACTTAGCTCGTTCCGTTGAAGCTGTTGGAGTTGGAACAATAATTTTCACTTCAGTGAGTGTGGATGGAACGTTAAAAGGACCAGCAATTGAACAGATTCGTAAAGTTGTGAGCACTGTTAGAATTCCAGTTATTGCTTCAGGCGGAATAGGAAGCTTAAAAGATTTAGTTAGCGTAGCTCAAACTGGTGTGAAAGGTGCTATCGTGGGCACTGCACTTTATGAGAAAAAATTTACTTTAAAAAAAGCTGTGGAGACCGTGAAAAATGTTAACTAAAAGAATAATTCCCTGTCTCGACGTTAAGGATGGGAAAGTTGTCAAGGGAGTGCAATTCAAAAACCTGAAAATAGAAGGAGACCCAGCGAAACTTGCGGCAATATATGAGGAGCAAGGGGCAGACGAACTAGTTTTTCTCGACATAACCGCCTCATATGAAAAGAGAGGCACAATCTTAGACGTAGCAAAAAGAACAGCCGACATGATTTCTATTCCATTCACAGTTGGCGGAGGCATCCGAAATCTTACAGACATCAGAAACTTGCTAAATTCTGGAGCAGACAAAGTTTCCATAAACACAGCAGCCATAAGAGAACCCCAACTTGTTAAACAAGCTGCTGAAACCTTTGGAAGCCAGTGCATCGTAGTTGCGATTGACGCTAAAAGAATATACCTAAAGGAAGATGCTCTTGACAAAATAGTTGTGGACACTCCTCAAGGCCGCTGTTGGTGGGAAACCTATGTTGAAGGAGGCAGAACACCCACTGGACTTGACGCCATAGCATGGGCAATTAAGGTGAAGGAGCTTGGAGCTGGAGAACTCCTGCCGACAAGCATGGACTGTGATGGAATGCAAACAGGCTATGACATCCCGTTAACTAGAACCATGAGCGAAAAAACAAATCTACCTATAATCGCTAGTGGAGGAGCTGGAAATTTAGAGCACATTTTCGAGGTTTTAACTGAAGGCAAAGCAGACGCTGCCTTAGCAGCCTCAATCTTCCATCGGTCACAATATTCCATTGAAGAGGTGAAAAAATATCTCAGTGAAAAGGGAGTTCCCGTGCGCCCTATAAAAGAGGAGGTTTGAAGGGTGGTACTCCAGCTAAATGAAGCTGAAGCAAAAAAATTCATTGAAAAAGTAAATTTTGAAAAGATGAATGGACTTGTTCCCGTGGTAGTTCAAGACTCATCTAACGACAAAGTGTTAACGCAAGCCTTCATGAACAAGGAAGCTTTACACCTAACCTTGACAAAGGGCAAAATGCACTATTGGAGTCGAACAAGAAAGAGGATATGGCTTAAAGGCGAAGAGTCTGGACACCACTCTCTGCTACAGAACGCAATCCTTGACTGCGACAATGACGCAATTCTGTTCAAAGTTCAACAAATAGGAGCATGTTGTCATACAGGTCAAGAAACTTGTTTCCACAATCCAATAACAGCTGAAAAAAAGTTGGCAGTTGACGCTAGAATTATTGAAAGAATCTTTGAGGTGATTGTTGATAGAATAGAAAATCCTACGGAGAAGTCGTATGTCTCTAAGTTGAACACGAAAGGGGAAGATGCAGTTCTTCAAAAGATAGGTGAAGAAACCACTGAGTTAGTTCTAGCTGTGAAGGCGAATCGCCCTGAAGAAATAGTGCACGAGGCTACGGATATACTCTTTTTCATTTTAGTGCTTCTTGCTCAGAAAAACTTGAAGCTCCAAGAAATCTTTAAGCAGTTGGAACATCGTCACCAAGAAAAGACACGTTGAAAAGTATTGTCGCCTAAAATTCGGCTGAACGATAAACCTCTTTGCCTCCAACAATTGTCAAAAGCACCTTGACATCTTTAATTTTGTCTATGGATATTTCAAAGAGATTGTCAGAAAGTATGATAATATCTGCTAGTTTTCCAACTTCAATTGACCCTTTGATGTTTTCTTCAAAAGAAGCATAAGCTGCATTTATCGTGTAACCTTCAATCGCCTTTTCCAAACTAATCGCTTCTCCAGGATCAAGCATAATATCCTCCCTATTTACCGCCGAGTGGATTCCCAAAAGCGGGTTCATATCTGCCACTTGCCAATCACTCCCAAATGCTAAGACTGCGCCAGCCTTGTCTAAGCTGTTCCAAGGAAAAGCTCCTTTCAATCTTTCTGTTCCTAAAGCTTTGCAGTAGCTCTCATCGCTAGCGGCATGTAACGGTTGCATGCTTGCTATTACGCCGAGTTGTTTGAATCTGGGGATGTCTTC
>JABAOH010021615.1_pt1 | contig 26244 bp, 25 predicted proteins | sample 7062181 | NCBI WGS metagenome assembly JABAOH01 (sample SAMN14538630, study PRJNA623070) | marine sediment metagenome | biome: marine biome [ENVO:00000428]; feature: marine pelagic biome [ENVO:01000023]; material: deep marine sediment [ENVO:00002113]; isolation source: pool of 5 deep marine... | reverse complement strand
GAAGATTAGTTGGGAAAGGATTCGAGACATACTGACATACCGATAGGGGATGCAATATTATAGTCTTACCGTTCCAGAAGCTATGCAAGCTAAGAGCGAGTATCTAAGGCTTGACTAATCTTCCAAGAGTGCTACGATGTTCTTGTTGCTGCTGAATGCCAGGGGGGGCTGAACTAGGCTAAGCTGAGCGGAAGCTCAAGTTGGGTTGAAGCCTACTTTTTCTCTGAACGGAGAAGGGTGGGCTTTTTTTGTGAGTTGATAGAGTCAACTCCGGGGAGTGGTGCATAAGGCAATACCAGATGAGGAAAGGAGGGGTACACCATGTTTGCGCGTCTAACGAAAGTCCAGGTCAATGTCGACAGGCTAGATGAAACTATAAAACTCTTTGAGGAAAGTGTTATCCCCGCGGCCAAATCACAGAAGGGGTATCGTGGGGCCTATCTCCTCACCGATCGCAAAACAGGCAAAGGCGTTGCCATCGCCCTTTGGGATAGTGAAGAGGATGCCATTGCCAATGAACAGAGCGGCTACTACCAAGAACAGGTGGACAAGTTCAAAGACTTCTTCACAGCACCGCCTGTTCGGGAAGGATATGAGGTTAGTCTTCAAGACTGAGTCAATGCAACCATGCACCACTCCTATCCTTCAGGAAAATCCGTGTTTCACCACGGGGCGATAATCGAGATTGGTCAAATATCTCCGGAAACTCAGTATGGAGCCAAACGGTCACATGGGGACAGATCCATGAGCTTCCAACAGACAGTCGGGTTGCCGAAGAAGTAACTCGGCTTTTTGTTTCTGAAAGGAGGAGTAGACCATGCGAAAGACTAGGAAGATTGCAGTAGTTTTGGTATTGGTGACGGTCTTTGTTTTGGCCTAGTTCCGTCGGCAATGGCGCCCAAACCTGGGCCGAGAGCCACCGGAGTTCATGTTTATGATGCAAATGGGCAGTACCTGGGAATATTAATGAACCACAGCGGACCCTATTTTATCCAGATTTTCATACCAAGTATCGGCAAGTCTATCAATCTTATGAAATACCAGATCTACCCCGATATTATCGGCTCTGGTTCGATAATTTACACAACTGGTGATTGTACAGGTCCAGGATTCCTCATTAATATGCCGGGAACGTATCCGGATCATGTAACTTATCGTAACGACATTGATAAAATTTACATAATGATGCCACCGGAGTGGATCACGATGAATTCCTATTACGACTTCGGATCGGACGAGTGTCTTGCGGGTACTAATGCGTACTTCGCTACCCCGATTGCTGAAATCGCGCCAGAAGAATTACCCTTCAATCTTCCGCTTGCACCACCGCTTATGTATGAATACGGATCTCGGTAACGTATCCGACTAATTGCCGCATATGTGCGCTCAGCAACGGCTCTGCTTTTTTTGCGCCCTCACATTCGCCCTCTAAGCCATGATCTCAATTGAGAACAACCCCAAAAGCTGTCAAAAGAATCGGCTGGGCCTTGCGCGAGCCGAGTTTTCTGGACCAGATTGGAACCGCCAAAGGGGTCGTTTTGATGTGTCTTCGCCTCCTGGCAAGCTCAAAGAATTTCTTAGAGCACAACCTGGTCTCACCATCAGGTCCAACTGCCATGTCAACTTTCTAACGAACTGAGTACAAACCCGTGTACACGCCCCAAATAAGAAAGGCAGTCAGGAAATCCCGACTGCCTAACCTACTGAAATCATTGGTGGAGCTGATGGGGATCGAACCCACGACCTTATGACTGCCAGTCATACGCTCTCCCAGCTGAGCTACAGCCCCAAATTACAGATCAGTCTAGCACAGAAGTAAGCGTTTATCAAGCTGATGGTCCTCTTATCTGCCTCATCCATTCCGAAAGAGGTGTGGGCAAAACACCCTGATAGCTGGTCTCCATCTTGCAAGGCAGCTGAGTCAGTTTCTCATCAAAGGGGGCCGAACATGAAGAAGTCTAGGAGTCCCGCTTCTTTAGATGACCTTGCCACTCATCCAATCCCAAGCCGGAGGAGCCAGGTTTCAAAGAATGCTTCTCGTAAACATCGAGTCGGAAAACTGGTTATCATATCTGGCAAGAATGCCGGGAAAGGATATCAATGTTACTCACAAAGCACCTTCATCGGCCGCAGCAGGGAGAACCACGTAACCGTTTTGGACACCGCTGCTTCTCGAAGGCATGCCCGCATCGAAAGGAGAGACGGCGACTTCATCCTGGAAGACCTGAACAGCACCAACGGGACCATTCTTAATCAGAAAGCCGTTAGCCGGGGAATACTTCACCACGGGGACAAGATTCAAATCGGGCAGACAGTGCTCCAGTTCCTTATGGAACAGAAATCCTGAAAGTGGACTCGGGGAGAGCAGTTAAAGAAGGAGGGCGACTCAGGCCATTTGTTCTGTCATAGAGGAGAGGTATTGTCCCAGGAAGAGGCTGTCCTGGCTTGAAAGGTCCTCGAATCGAATCCCCACCCGTTGTCTCTCACCCTCTGGGTCGAGGGCGTACATGACTCTGCCCCGGCACTTTATCACCTGGGGCTTTATGGCGATAGAGATATCGAGGCCCTCAGATTTGATCAGAGAATAGCGGGTCTCAATTCTGGCTCCACCGAGGCTTATGTCCAGGGTCGAGGCAACCTTTGGTCGTGGGTAGATATCACTATAGTAAAGAACGGGATGAAAGGCCTCAATTCTCTCAAATCTTCTTCTTTCCAGTATGGCCATTCCGCCCCCCGATTCGTGAAGCCCCTCCATTTTAGCAATCCATAGCAAAAAATCAACCGAAAAATTGGCCGACTTCGAATTTCTTTGTCCCGGCGATTTCGCTGTGTGGGAGAGGTATTCTCTCGAAAACTGGTCTTCGAGATAGTCTCGATAGGGAATGGTCAACCTTTTCCGGTCCGTCTGGGAAGGTTCTTTTCTAGGATTGGGCCGCGGAGGTGATAAAGCATCCCCCACCGCCACCGCCTCCTCCGGCGACCGGAGCCGCCGCAGAGCGTGTCTTTATAATGATTTCATTGGACGGGCCCGAAATATCATCATTAACATCGTAGGCTCTGACTCGGTAGTAGTAGGTGGGGCCCGCGGCTGTTGTCATATCACTGTAGGTGGTTTGGTCGACTCCGACCGTGCCGATTTCCTGAAAGGTCCCCGCGACGCCCTGCTTTCGTTCAATTTTGAAACCGGTTTCATTGTCCGAATTGTCGGTCCAGGAGAGGTCGACCTGGTCGACGGCCATGATCAGGCCCGCGAGATCTGTTGGAGCTTGTGGCGGGATCGTCTGCGTCAGCGCCGAGAGGTTTCCGCCAGTTACGACAAGCGCATACGCTTGTGGACCCTGGGGGATATTGTGGCCTTCGATCCGGACTTTGTAGGAACCGGTTGCGGGGGTGTCAATGTCGATTCCCACCACGTTGTTGACCCGGTCTGACAGGGTGGAGGAATCCTGTTCTGTCACGACAGCCTGAATGGCCCAATCCCCTCCTTTATTGACGACGCCGAAAGGCAGTTGAGCCCAGGAAGCCCCGTCAAAGAGGTAGCTTCTGTTGTTGGGGCTTGTCGTGTCCAAAAAGAGGCTTGGATTGTTTGGCGGTGTGGATGTGGAGTGGAACTCGACATAGAAACTTCCGCTCGTCACCGTAATTCCAGAAATGTCTACAGTGAACCAGCCACCCGATGTGAGAACTGGTGGGGTAACGTCCTTGGAGAATAGATTCGTTCCAGGCATACCCGAGGTGCCGTTGTCATCCCATACAATGACTCGGAATTGGGCGTTTGTGGATGCATTGGACAGAAAAAATCGAATCTTGTCCAGAACAGCGGGGTAAGAACCGGGGGTGAATTTCACGGCAAAGCCCGAACCAGACCCAAGAAAAAACCATGACTCCTCATACATCTCGCCGTCGTAGGAGATAATATTGGTTTCGCTCCGCTGGCTCGCATTGTTGGGATAGGTCCAGGTGTCGCTAGGATCGACCACAATGAGATCGAGGTCATTGACGAGCCCCCCGCCGGCGACCGGGCTCCCAGGGTAGTCGCTCCAGACAAGGGAGGCTTTCAGGGGCACGGTCCCATTGCCGAGGGTGAATTCGTAGATATGGGCGGCTCCCGTATTCAGCCCAGGCGCCTCATCACTGTATCGGAGGACCTTCGGTGGGGTGGGAGATATGGCGGATTCAAGGTCAAGCCTTCCCCAGCCCTCGATATTGTTAGGCCGCGGGGCGGCAGGGATCTCTCGAGAGGAACCTGTGCCGTATTGGCCTGGCGTGATGTCGGTGGCCCCATTGAGAATGGTCGCTTTGATGAGCGCCGCACTGGGCGTAATTGCCTCAATATCCGTATAGAACTCTCGTACCAGGGCTGCCGCTCCAGCCGCCAGGGGAGCTGCCATGCTGGTACCCCCGCTGAAGATGTAAGAGTTCTCTAACCCGTCGCCAAGACCGCCTTGACCCCACAGGTCTGATGCAAGCGACGATTTGGTCGAGATGACATTTGTTCCTGGAGCGACGATGTCAGGTTTTGTCCTCCCGTCCAAGGTCGGCCCCCTGCTGCTGAAAGCGGCTATCCCGCTTGTGTTGTTCGATACGTGGTCACTGGTGATAGGATTGGCTGGATAGTCGTTGGGCCATCCAACGCCCCAATTAGAATTGAATCCAGGAGTCGGTGTCGATCCGCTCGGCCGGTTGTTCTCGACAGCCCCCACGGTGATACAGTTTTTGGCTGTCCCGGGACTTGCCGTGGAGGTGAGATCGATGACGCCGTTTTTATCGGCATCCACGCCGTAGTTCCCCGCAGCAAAAAGAATCAAGAAGTTCTTGTTGTTCCACATGAATTGGTCAACATCTTCGGAAAAAGACGTATACGCTCCGGCCTGTGATGATCCCCAGCTGTTGGTGTGAATCCTGGCGTTCGCATCGTAGGCTTCCTGGAAAAGGCCATTCAGATCTGCCCGGATGCCTGTGAGCAGGCCTGTTGCGTTTTGTTCGACAGCCTGAAAGACGAGGGTTGCTTCAGGAGCCATGCCGGCATAGGAGTTGTCGTAGGTTTGTGTGCCCGGGTTACTGCCCGAGAGGACACCGTTCCCTAAGACGGAGCCGGCTACATGTGTTCCATGCCCCGAGTTCACGTCGTCTGCTCCGTCACCCACTCGGTCGAATATCTGAGCGACCCGTGAACTACCGCCGCCGTCCTCGAAGTCGTCGTGGAGGGTCGCCGGGTTGGTGCTGCCCTGATCCAAGCCGGTATCGGTGACGGCCACGATCTGACCTGACCCGTAGAGGTTATTGGTGTTCCACACATCGGGAACCATCATAATCCCGGCTGCCACGTCATTAAAGAGCTCCCAGACCGGCGCCGGTTCGATCCATTTGATACCGCCAATATGCGGCACTGCGTCGAGTTTATCCGGATCGATTCGCATCTTAATCTTTGTCCTAAAATCGTTCTCCGATGTCTCAAGGACCTCTCCGCCCATCTGTTCAATCTCGTAGACAATGGCTTGGATATCCTCCCCATTGAAAGCGGTTGCGATGAACTCGTTTTGGGCAGGTGTTCCACCAGCTGCGAGGGTTTGGGTAAGACTGGGCGTGATCCTGTAACGAGGCTGATAGATTCCGACCCACCGAACCTCGGGCATGGACTCCACCACTCTCCGTGTCGTTTCGTCCATTTTGACGATAAAAGAGAAATCGGGAAGGTAATCAAAAACCTCAGCACCGGCTTGCCTGAGCGCTTCCTTCTCTTCTTCTCTGACCGCAGCATCGAACTGAACGACGTAATACCCCTCGACGCCGTGGCCATATTGCCGAATCATGAGCCTGTCCATGTAGGGGCCAGGAGCCGATTCCGTGAGCGGATCAAAATGTCCAGAGGCGAGTCGAATCTTGAGGTTTTTTCGAAACTGTTTGTGATGGCGTGAACCCTGGTTGGGGGTCGAGGGTTCGTGTATCTTGACGAATGAGACATCTCTGCCAGCGTTGGTCGGCTCCAGGAAACCGGGTGCAACGACCAGAGCTAAGAGGCCGATGAAAAGGATGGACGTAATCAGTATCCGGTTTTTGGCGCTTCCTTTCATTAGCCCATTTCTCATTGAATCGATGGAAGAATCTTGATTTCGGGCATCCTTTCAATCCATTTGACACCGGTTAATCTCGAAAGAGCAGGAATTCTTTCTAGCGAGATTCTCAGTCTAAGTCGCTCGCCCGTCTCGGAAACCTGCACTATTTCTCCACCGAGGCGGCGCATTTCAGATGCAAGACCGGCGACGTCCTCTCCCTCGAAGATCGAAACAATAACCTCCACGGGCAAATCGCTATTCACCGAATTCGTCGGCCAAAGACCAGGCGCGATCCGGTATGCCGGCTGGTAGATCCCAATCCATCGGATCGGGTTCATAGCGCTCACTGTCTCTCGGGTTCTATCGTCCATTTTGACAACAAAAGCGAACTTCGGAATGTAACCGAAAATACGAGCGCCGGCTCCCAGGACTGCCTTTTTCCACTTCTCCAATATGGGGCCTTTAAACTGTACAATGTAGTAACCAGCCATACCCTCAGGGTAACCGACGAGAGTCAATTCCGATGGTAAGGCGATGGGACCCTCCGCAGACAGAGGATCAAAAGATCCTATGGCCAGATGGATGGGAACCGAGTTGGATCCGGGAGATTTGAACTCCATGCCGGTGCAACCAGAAGAAAAGAAAAAAAGAGAGAGCCCCATAAAGAGAATGAGGCACCGTCTGGATTTATNNAGAGCCCCATAAAGAGAATGAGGCACCGTCTGGATTTATGGAGGTTTTGTCGAATCATGCTGTTTTCTAGTCGGCTGGATTGCCAGGGAAGTTTAGCAATTGTTATGCCCTCTAGCAAGTAAAACAAAAGAGCCAGCCATCGACTTCTCTGCGTTCTTGTGAGGCAGTTCGTTTGCATAGGTGAATTTTTGTAATTAACCAACGGCTATGCCACGGGGTAACGCATGGGCCTAAGTCTGTTGAAATAAGTCTCTATAGCTTTCTTTCCTGGAGTATTTTGGTATGGAGTTCCCCAAAATCCTTGGGTGGTACCGCTTGGGATGTTCTTTTCAAGATTGCTGCACCGGTGGGACATGGTTTCAGGCAGAGGCCGCATCCGATGCACCACTCATTGTCTACGGATGGAAAGTCTCCCTCCATGGCGATGGCATCCACGGGGCAGATTTCAACACATTCGCCACATCCGGTGCACGCCTCTGTGTCCGTCTCGCGGATGAAGTAGGCGGCGATCAGTTCATCTCTGGGTATTCGCCTCCGTTTGATTGTTCCTACCGACCAGCAGCAGCAACCACAACAGTTACAGGTGTGTTTAATCTCCTCCCGCGCGTTGTCCACCATGTGAACGAGTCCTGCTTCTTCACTCCGTTGGATGATTTCGAGGGCCTCGTCCTTGGAAATTTCGCGGGCCATGCCTCTCTCGATTACATAGTCCGCGAGTTCATCGTATTTCATGCAAACTTCCATCTCATGGTCGCAGCGCCTCCGGTCGCGGAGTTCGGCGATTATTCGGCAGGGACAGTGGGCTACGGCAATTCGTCTGGCCTTCTTGATCACGCCCTCCATCTGGTCAAAAGGTAGGACGGCATGCATATCATGGTCATGTTCGACCGCCTCTTTTGCCGGGATGTATCGATAGTTCTTGGTTTTTGTCTTGCCGTAAACCTCGTAGTTTATGTTTTTCGCCTTGGCGTACTCATGAATTAAATCAGCCATCTTGTGGGTGTGAGGGTTTTTTTCCCCTTTCCAGAAAAAGCCTTGGGGAAAGCCATATCCCATTTGCTGGAGCGCATACCCTTTCTCCCTATCTTTGGTTTTTCCAGAGTAGAGAAGACCACGGGAGGATAAGTCCTCGAGGATCTCTGCCAATTTTGTTTTTGGAAGATCGACTTTCTGGGCGATATCATCAAGGGATGCGAGCTTGAGAGGAGGCACTTTTGTTGGGAGGGAGAGGGCGATGGCTGCCTCCTGAGGGGTGAAATTCTCCCTGAGGATATCTTCGAGTTCCTCCCCCGGAGGGTATCCCATGCCGAGAGTCCCGAGATGATGTGCCAGTTGATGATAAACCCCTTCTGCCATAGAGAGACTCCTTTCTTTTCATGGTGGGGTGTTTCAGTCAGATATACTTTGCGACGGGCTCTTCTTTAAAGAGTGTGTTCAACAAGGCTCCTAACAGCCTCCACCGGGTGATGGCCTGGAAATCGACACCCTAACGTGGATGTTTTGTATCATAACTTATCATTCGGTGCCAGGGCAAGAGATTGTTGTTGACAGCGGAGTGGGAGGTTGGCTATTATACCACCCGGTTGAGGAGAACAGAGGTCAGCTGATGGTTGTTTTATGCCGTTGCTGGCTGGCTTCAGAGAACAGTAAGAAAGAACTAGAGCCTGAGTGGCGGAATTGGTAGACGCAAGGGACTTAAAATCCCTTGGGGTTCGTCCCCGTGTCGGTTCGAGTCCGACCTCAGGCATCCATGGAATCATAGTTGCATGATTTTGAGTCAGTGAGTCTCTCACTGGCTCTTTTGTTCTTCGATCGATTTGATAGGTGACCCCTTTTTTAAAACCGCGACACGACGATTTCCTTGACTTCCCCTGAGGATTTGCTTTAATGGCTATAGAACTCCTCTCCGAGACGACACATGAAGGCCTGGAGGCAGTTTCTACTCCCCAATTTGGTTCATTTCTTTCCACCTAATTCAAGGACAGTTTCTATCGGTTCAAAGGAGGTGGCTATCGTGAAGAAATTGACGATATGCTTTCTTGGCGGTCTTCTATCGGTCCTTTTTTCAATCGATATGATGGCGATTGGGCAGAGCAAAGACAGCCTGAGTCTTGACGATGACATACGGGTTGTCTCAATACAGATATCCGAGGCGATAAAGGAATACAAAGAGCATTCAGGAGGACTCGCCCAGGCGCTAATAATCTATCGATTACAGATACTCAAAAACACGAAGGCAATGTTAGAACAGAAGAAATACGCATTGAAGCACGGGATTCCTGTCACGTACACCCACAAGGGGGAGACTTACAAGGCAATCCCACCAGACCCGACCATTATCCAGAGCCTTGAATCAGAAATTCGGCATCAACAGGAAGAGTTATCCAAGGCGTTAGCAGAGACGAGAGCGCATTCTGGTGGAATGCTCAAGGCGATGAGCCTCTTTCAGATCGCTACAATCAAGAACACCATCGCAATCCTTGACCAAAGAAAACTGACAGAGGAACATGGAATTCCTCTTTTCGTGCCTTCATACGAAGCGCTGGAAGATGAGGAGGTACCAACTGTGGCCACGGTCTCGGAGCCACAGCCAGCGACGTGGACTGTTATAGCAAAAAAAGCCAATGTTCGGGGAGGGCCAGGGGCAGACTATACGAAGTTGTTTGAGCTAAGCCGATTTGATGAATTTGAGGTCATTGACCTTGAGGGGAACTGGTTGAAGATAATCACAAAGGAGAAGAGAGAGGGATGGTTGCATAGGAATTTGGCTAAACCAAAATAGCTTTTGTAGGACTGGGGACAGACTTTGAACGATGAGTCCGTGATGGCTGTTCTCTCTATTTTGCCTGGGGTCTTACACTGACACGTGGTGCCCTGGGTATTTTTGTTCAGGAATATCGGTACTTGAGCTAGGCCGGCCAAGAAATCTGAATCAAAGTGCTTCGGCTGCGATAAAAGACGTTTCGAACAAGGAAGGCACAATTCACGACCTACCGCGCTTCTCTTACACTGGGAAGTAAGTTACAATCCGAATTCTGACTCCTGAAAAGCTAAGGTGCGAACCTATTTCCATATCAGGTCTTGCGAGCCTTATGTGCCGGACAAAAAGGACGAGATGACTGCCAAGGTCGGGTCACAATTCGCTGACGGGAAGCGGGTCTTCATCGATATTCGTGCCCTTACCGAATAGTCGAGTAAGATTTCCATACGGGTCGGGTCCGGTGATAAGTCAAGATCAGAGAAAATCTCAAAGACAATTCATCGCTATCTCTGATTCGAATTCCTGTCAAACGAGTCGAGGCGAATATGGGGCCAGAAGGCTCATCCTGTTATATTTCCCGACTCTTTTCCTCCTAGTGGCCATTTCTCACTCCGGGACATAATCTTTCCGGGCACAATGGGTCGGTGAGGAAATGGGGTCGCCTTCAGCCGGGCTATGTCCCATATCAAGACCCAACCCCTCTATGCGAAAGGACCTTTACTTTGGGTTACATTGTGGTATGATAAGAAAAACTACCGGGGGTTGGGAGTGGACGAAAAGGAATTTTCTCAGATCAGAAGCCAATTGGAAAGAACCCAAAACCAAATGGCTCAGTTACTTGGTGTCTCTTCGAAAGCCATCCAGAGTTTTGAGCAGGGATGGAGAAACATCTCTCCCCACATCGAAAGACAGACCTTATTCCTTTTGGCCCTGAAAAGGCCTCCCAAGAAAAAGACCTCGCCCTGTTGGACGATACGACGGTGTCCCCCAGAGGAGAGACGGAATTGCCCGGCGTGGGAACTTCGGGCCGGTCATCTCTGTTGGTTCATAAATGGGACCATCTGTCACGGTGAGGTACAGACAAACTGGCGCAGGAAGATGGAGATCTGTCGACAGTGTGAGGTCTTCCGATCTGTTTTCCCCTCCCTCTAGAAATCAGCCCCACCCCCATGGCTTTTCCGCCGGCTTGCAGTTGATTCCTATTATAGAATTGGCGCTATTGGCCTTCCGTAAGATGACCCTGACACGACCAATCAAGATCGGGCCGGAGTCGACTTTCGAATCAGGGCCTGGCAGACGGGAGAGTTACTTGCTCGAGGCGAGCGCTTTGAGTTTGAGGGCATAGAAAGAATTGAGAAGGTAGAGCCCGAGAATGTGAGAAATGGTGACCAAGAAAAGCTCTTCATCTTTGCCGAATACTTTGCCCGGCCGCGTCGCGTATAGGTTGATGAGTCCCAGAGGGTAATTCCGGGCGACGAGCGGGTAACTTGCCAACCCGGAAAAACCCTCCATTTCGATATGAGGCTTTGAGGAGAAGAGACGGTCTTGGATACTATTGGTCAGGATTGCTTCCTTCCTTTGGGTCAACTGATAAGCCAGACTCCCTACACCTTTTATTTCTGTAGCGTTGAGGGGATCACGGTCGAGACCTTTGAGGACTTTCTCTCCCATTGTTTTGGATTGGTTGTTCACGAGAAGTAACGACCCGCAGTCGGCTCCTGTGTTGTCAATGGCCACGTTTACTGTCCTTGTGAGGAATTGATCGAAATCCGAGTCTTCACTGGCCTTGGCGCTCAATTCTCCCAAGATGGCGAGGTCTTCTCGCATCTTTCCGATTTTCTTTCCCACCTCCAGAGCCTGAGACGTATCTTCGGCAATGAAGAGGCTTGATTTCGCCCGGTGATCTCAATCATCACGCCGAAGAGGCCACTAACTTTTCCCTCCGTATCGTATAACGTCGCTGGGGCGACAAGGGCGGTGTATCTCGAACCATTCTTGCGCACCATTTCGGTCTCCACCACATCTAGGGCGAGCCTGTTCGCGAGCCGTTTCTCAATCCTCTCTGCGAGCCACGGTCTGAATTCAGGAGCGATTTGGACCATCATGGACATACCGACAGCTTCCGTTTAGACATGTAAGTCCTGAGACGGTCGTCCTGATACTTACGGCCTATCCAACTCTAGACACCACCGTTAAGGCACTGGAACTGTTCAGTGACGGCTATATCAGCAAACCGGTTAGTCTTAGGCAGCTCAAAACTGTGGTCACAGAGAGGCTGGTAGTGCGAAATTGGGAGAAGACCGGTCCCGCCATATCCTAGACAGAGCGCTCGGCACGAGGGTAACCTGCCTTTTAGGAATTTGAATTCCTATCTCAAGATACAGTCCCAAAGATCTCAATTGTGGCATTGACATTCGACGCGGTCGTGAGCGTCGGGATGAGACACCCGATGATTTCTAGGCCTGAGCGACAAGGTCTAGTCCATGAAGGTATCAGAGGGTGGGGTGAACGCTCACGTTCCCATGTCGACTCGCGACAGCATAGATTCGTTGACCATAAAAAACTAGACCAATTCTGAACCAAAGGCGTGTATAATGTGAGACAGGCCTCGCACGTCACGGTTAAGCCAGAAAATTGACGGGTGAGTCAAAGCGCTTGCGGTGATTGATTTGAGGATGTTTCGTGTTAGGGGATCTGCGGTTTCCTGAGCACGGAGCAGTGGGAGGGGATCGAAATGGAGATCTATATCATGCAACACGGCCAGGCTTTTTCCAAGGAGGTGGACCCCGAGCGCAGCCTCAGTCTCGATGGCCAGGATCAAGTAGCGGCGAGCGCCCAGGCATTAGAGAAGATAGGGGTAGGCCTCGATCTTATTGCGGTGAGCCCAAAGAAGAGGGCCCGTCAAACGGCGGAGATTGTTGCCCAGAGTCTGAGTTATCCTGTCGAGGATATCAAGATAACGGAGAGTCTTCAGCCAACTGCTCCCGCCGCGGAAGCAATCGCTTTCCTGAAAGCCTATGAAGACAAAGAGCGGGTATTTCTCGCCGGTCATCTTCCCTCCGTCGGTGAGATCGCCTCGGATCTGCTCAGTGAAGGGTCCCACGTGTCGATTCATTTCGAGATGGGCGGCGTGTGTCGGATCGATGTCGATATGGTGCAGGCCGGATCGGGTGACCTGAGATACTATCTGACCCCCGATCAGTTAAGGCGCATTGCCAAATAGACCTTAATAGTATAGACTTCGGGGACCAAGTGGCAGCAGTCAGCCAAAGGGCTGCTGTACCCTTGTTCACCGCCTTTGGATTCGGGTGGCCGAGATCGAATGAAAGGCCACGGGTCGGCTCTCGGTGAGAGGAGTGCCCCACGCCAGATCTCCGACCGCTGGCGACTGTTCAATTCCTACCCTCCGTCCTCTGGGGATCGAGCCGGTCGGTTCTCAAAAAATCTTTTCGAGTCGTCTCTTGGCTTCTTCTGCCTCCTGCAGGATGTCTGTGATGACCTGTTTGACCGGTTTTATCTCTCGCGCAAGGCCCACAGACTGGCCACAGGGAACGAGTCCTGCCTCAAGGTCTCCGTCCCGAAATACCTTTTGCATGTTCTCACCCTTGATGACAGTGAAGAGTTCGTCGAGAGAGGCTCCCCGTGACTCCATTTCCAGGACGTGGCTGGCTGCCGAGTTTTTCCAGACCCGGTGGGTATTCTGAATGGTTCGAAGGACCAGCGTCGTGTCAAGCTCCGTTGCCCTAAGAACGGCGGTCTTCAGATTCTCATGGATAGGGCATTCTGTGGTTGCCAGGAGACGGGTTCCCAGGATAACGCCCTCAGCTCCAAGAGATAGAACGGCTAAGAGACCCCGTCCGTCTCCCACGCCGCCTCCTCCCACAACCGGAATACTCAGCGCGTCCACCACCCGAGGTATAAGGCAGAGTGAGGTAATGTCGAGCATTCCTGTCGCTCCACCGTTTTCATACCCGACAACGGTCACTACGTCGACGCCTAGGCTCTGCGCCTTCTTTGCATAGCGGACCCCGACACATTTGTGGATGATCCGCACCCCATTCTTCTTGAGGCGGTCCATATACTCCTCCGGCGCCTTATGGCCTGACGTCTCAACGATTCCAATGCCCTCATCGAGAATTACATCGATGTATTCATTATTGTCGATTGGTTGCATGGCCGGGAACATGTTCAAGTTCACGGCTAGGGGCTTTTTTGTCATCTGCTTGGCTTTTCGGACTTCCTGGCGAAAGGATTCTTTGTCAGGGAACATAGCCGAAGCGAGGATGCCTAGGGTACCCGCTTCGGCCAAGGCTGCCACCCACGTGGCATCAGAGAGATGCATCATCGTTCCACCTATGATCGGATACTCGATACCGAGTAGTTCAGTGATTCTTGTCTTCATCATGATCTCCCTCTCTCTTCGCGTGACGACGTCTCTGAAAAAGTCGATCTGCGCCGCTCAAGAACCGTTTTCGATAATTCGAAGTTCGCCTCCACTGCAAATTCAAACCTCGCGCCTATTCTGGAATATCTTATCCTCTCGCCCGCTTTCTCCCGCGGTTATCCGCAGGGGATCGCTCGAGCCCTCAGAGTTCGCAGAGTGAGAAAGATAGTGTATTAGGTGGTTGCCCCAATTTTTTGAGAGGAAAAATTGGGGCAAATTCTTTGCTCTGGATTGGTTTCTCACCAATCCAGAGCAGGTTTTCTCCGCGGCTCCGCGTGCTCCGTGAGAGACGAGAGCGGTCCAATTCGCCAAGACTCCCTGCCAAAAGGATCTTGGTTTGCGCTCTTTTGCCGGTGTGTGATCGTGTCATAAAAGATCGGGCCAAAGAAGTTCTTACCCAGGAGGGTCAAAAAACGACCCTCCGTTCTTTAACACTATAAACCCCTGAAACAGTGATCCGGAGATCGAGAATCGAGGTGAAAGCCAAGAAAGTCATAGTTAGGAGGGGATCTTCCAGAAGGCTTCCCATTTCTCTGAAAGTCCCTCTTAGATCCTCTAGTTCTCGAACGAGATCAGCCATGGGCAAAGGAGACATAATTCCACCGATTGGTAGGGAAAGGGTTTTGGCGATCCGTGCGTCTTTGACGAGGACAATGCCACCTCCCATCCGCACGACCTCCTCTGCAGCGACCCGCATGTCATTCAGATTATCTCCGATGACGATAAGATTGTGGATATCATGGCAAATACTCGAGGCTGCGGCTCCATTGAGGCCAAAACCCGAAAGGAAACCCTTCCCGATTCTTTCACCATCCCTTTGAATCAAGCAGAGTCTGAGAATATCCCGATCTGGGTCTGGCTGAATCGAACCGTTTTTGACGGGGAGATCGACCTCTTTCCGGCTGGTGACGGTTTTGTCCATGATTTGGATGGCAGGAATCCGCATCTTTCCCTTCTCTGTCGTTTGAATCTCTAACCACTCGTCCGGGATAGACTTTATTCGAAAGGGCCTTCCCTCCATCCCTAGCGTCGGGGAGGGCGCCGGGGAAACGACAAGTGTTCCATCTCTCGCAGCTATGCGGCCCCTTTCGATAACCAGATGGGGTGTGGGGTTGGCGAGATCCTTAACAAGCAGAAGATCAGCGAATCTGCCTGGGGCGATTCCTCCCAAGAGATGGTCGAGGCTGAAGTAGCCGGCAGGATTCAGGGTGACCATTCTAATCGCTGCAATGGGATCGATTCCGTAACTGACCGCCTCTCGAACCAGGAAGTCCATGTACCCCTTTGCCATGATGTCGGTTGCAAAGAGGGTGTCGGGGGTGAGCATGATTCGGTTCAGGCTGAGACCGGGTGTCTCCTTGAAAACCAAGGAAAGGTCTTTGAGATCGCTCCGAATAGAACCATGTCTCAACATCACGAAAAGACCCAATCGGAGGCGATACAAGACGTCCTCCCACGTCAGGCCCTCATGGCAGGAGGTGATTCCCTCATACACCAGCCGGTTGAGTTTGTCGTAAGATGCGCCCAGGGTGTGGCCTTCAACCCTTTTTCCAAGCTTTCTCGCTACCTCGATTTTGGCCATCACGTCCTGATGGCCTTCGAGTATTCGAACCCAGGAGGTGATCTCACTCACACCGAGCACCGATGGGTGCTGAATGAGGTCCGTGAAGTGCGCCAGTTTGTAGAATTCGTCCCCCTCGATCCCCGAGATGGGAGGCGAGGTGGCAGGAACTCCTGAAAAAAACTTGACGGGGTATTTCTCCGAATCCTTCAAGATCCTCCTGAAACCAGAAGGACCGAGGGACGCGGCCAGATCGTGGGAATCAGAGAATACCGAGGTCGTTCCGGTTAAGACGACCTGGTTGGAGAAGGAAGCTGGGTTGAAGAGAATCTCCGTGTGAGCATGGGGATCGAAAAAGCCTGGAATCACGTAGGCCCCGCTTGCGTCAATAGTTTTTTTCGGTTTCTTGAATTCAGTTGTCGCGGGGCCAACGTAGCGAATCAATGGGCCATTGACGACGACGTCGCCCGAAAGAATCTCACCGGTGTAGACATTGAGGATTTGTCCATTGGTGATAAGGATGTCTGGTGTTGAGTTGTTTTTCCCCCTCTGAAAGCCACTTCTTGACAACCCTTTCATCCTCCTCTTCTCTCCTGCTGGAAACGCCCTTGCCTGCCCCTAGAAACCGGCAAAGGACAGATTTCTGATTCAGTTCTTGGGGGGTTTGGCTGGGCCGTCAGGAGGAGATATGGTCAGGACAAGTGCCGGTCCCTCCCCTCTGATCCCCGAGAACCTCAACGCCGGCGTTACAGGATCCAGGTTTACCGAGGGTTGTAGCCAGAGCGGTATCGCTGTTAGATTCTCCGATTCCCTGGAAAGGCTACCGCCATAGATATTACCCCAACTGTAACCAGAAAGGGAATGACATTTTTGATCAAGATGGATCCTCTGTGAAAGTTCCCGTAGCCTGTGCGGTATGGAAGACACGGGATCACGGCCACGGGCGGGTATTGATTTTTCAGAGGGGCGGTATTAAATTGGAGTGTCTCAGACAGGGCGGTCCGCACATATCGATCACTCCGAGGGAAGAGTCGTGAGGAGGCAAGAACCGTATCGGCGCTGGCCCGTTTATCTAAAGAGCGTGGCGATTTGGTTTCTCGTTACCATCGGAATATCTGCTGCCACGGTTCTGGGGATCTTCAATGGAATTTATTTCGTTATGGATCACTTTCTCAAGGATGACCGTTTCTATCAGGGCTTTGCGGTCTCTGTCGGTATCTCAGCCTGTGGCACCGTGATCCTCTTCGTTATGATTTTTCTATTGATTCGGCGGATCGGGAGGTATCCGAGAAGGAGATTCAAAGGTGTCAGAGGCATATAGGGTGATCCGGGTCGGATAGGGTCGAGACGTGTGCCTGTGCGGGGCTGGCTGGCTTACCGAGGCTGTGCTATCTGCCGCACCGCCTTATCCTCAAAAAGGATAGGCTGGGATCTAAAATGAGGACGATCAGGATGTGAGGGCGGTAAACCTATCGCAGCCCCGAGCGATCGGGGCCGGGGAGGGAATCCCATGGTTGAGAAGATGGAAAAGATATGGATGGATGGTGAACTCATCGACTGGGACGAGGCGAGAGTCCACGTTCTCACCCACACCTTTCATTACGGTTTGGGGGTGTTTGAGGGTATTCGTTGTTATCGTTGCCACGACGGTTCTTCAGCTGTTTTCCGATTAGGGGATCACATCGAACGGCTTTTTCATTCTGCCCTGATTGCAGGAATATCCATTCCCTTTTCAAAGGAGAAGATTTTCGAAGCATGTAGGGAGACTCTGAAAGCGAATGGTCTGGCAGAAGGATACATTCGACCCATCGTATTCATAGGCGAAGGAGTTATGGGGGTTCATCCAGGTGACAACCCCATCCGGGTCAGTATCATCACATGGCCCTGGGGTGCCTATCTCGGGGAGGAGGCTCTGAAGAGAGGAATCCGCGTAAAAACCTCTTCATATACTCGGCACCATGTCAATGTTATGATGACAAAGGCCAAGATCTGCGGTAACTATGTTAATTCCGTCTTTGCCAAAGTTGAGGCCGTCAAGGGGGGCTACGATGAGGCGGTCATGTTAGATACGGAAGGATACGTATCTGAGGGAAGCGGGGAGAATCTTTTTCTCGTTCGAAAAGGGCGGCTCAAGACTACCCCCCTGACATCAATCCTAGAGGGGATAACCCGGCATTCTGTCATCTCCATTGCCGAGGACCTCGGGATTGAGGTCAGAGAAGAGAAGTTCACCCGGGATGAACTCTACTCGGCCGATGAGGTCTTTTTCACCGGCACAGCAGCCGAGGTCACACCCATCCGGGAAGTGGACGATCGAGCGATCGGGGCTGGCGCTCCGGGCCCCATCACCCGCAAGCTTCAGGCACTCTTCTTCGATGTTGTGAGAGGTCGGGAAAAGAAATACGCGGAATGGCTTGATCGGTTATGACGATGTGAGGAGTTAGAGTTTTTCGATCCGTTGCCTAGCCCTTCTGAGCTTCCTGGAGAGCCTTCTGGGTGGCCCTTTTTTTTGAGTGCCCTGTGCGTCGAGCTGCTCGTCCAAGTCGTCGGGACCGATCCCCTTTTGATCTATCGAAGCGACCAGATTCATCTTGCGCTCGAAATCCTCTGAGTCAATAACCGTCGCGTCATGGCGCTCCACTTCGAGCTGGATCTGCCTGTCCGAAGTCACCACCATGGCCCCTTGTCCGATCTCTGTGGCCATACGAATGATGACGTCATCAGCCGTCTCGCCCATCCTAGAAAAAATCACGTGAATCCCTTTCTGGCTTTTTCTGGGGCCCGGTAGATCGTCCCGGTCCACGCCATCAAAGACAACGGTGATCGGAAAGGATTTGGCCCGCTTGTACAGAGAAAGCCGTTGAATCAATTCTTCTCTTCCCGCCTCGAGATTCTGCTTATCTATCGTGTTTAGGGACGGAGACCTCCGAATGAGATTATAACCGTCAATGATTAGATGAATGGACATGGCGAGGAGATTTCGTTTCGATAAGGCGTTGAGACTAAATGCCCTTGCGAAGGCGAAGCTCTATTCTGTTTTCCTGCCCCGCAAGGAGTCTCTGAATGTTGGCCCGGTGCCGATAGAAAATCAGGACGCCGATACATATACTCATGACGACGTAAGGGAGAGACCCTGTAACCATCCACAGGAGAATGGGCATAAATGATGCTGCAGAAAGAGAGCCCAACGAGACGATTCGCCAGACAGAGAGAACGCCTGCAAAGAGAAAGAAATCGATGACAACGGCCAATGGGCTTATAGCGAGAAAGATTCCCAGGGCAGTCGCTACCCCTTTGCCCCCCTTGAAACCGAGAAAAATAGGGTATAGGTGTCCAAGAAAAGCGGCCATGGCGGCGAGGCCTATCCACGGGTCAGAGAGATCCCAGTATTTCGCCAGGGAAACGGGGACGAGTCCTTTCAGCGCATCGCCAGCGAGTGTCAGGAGCGCCAGGGTTTTGCCGGCAGCCCGATAGATGTTTGTCGCACCGATGTTCTTGCTTCCAATCTGTCGAGGGTCTTCTTTGGAGAATGCTTTTGTCAGGAGGAGTCCTGTAGGGATTGAGCCCAATAGATAAGAAGAAATGACAAGAAGAAACTCCATTTTTCAGCCCCCCTGATTAGAAGACCTTTTCTGACACCCTGTCTATCATACCCGTATTGTCTCCGTCAATGATCAGGGACACCGACTCTTACCTGATAGCCACGCGAAGGCCTGCAGAAGCCCCGGAGATTATCATAACCATATGATTCGGAAGGCACATCGCCCCTGTTCCTATGTGCGGCCATTCCGCTCCCCGTGGCCCTGCCCGATCTGATCGAGACGCGGCAGATTGGGTTTGCAAATCTCAGCAGATCGGCGGTAAAGGAGATAAGGTTTCGTAAGTCGGGTATGTCGGGGTGGATCAGGCCTGAGTAGGATGTTCAGCCCCGGGATGGGTGGAGAATTCGTGGCTCGACGGCTTTTCCTTTTTCATACCAGAACAGGATACGGCCGTAGGCGTGTCTAGAGGAGTCGCAGAGGCGGCTGTCATGGTCCATGGCAAGAAAGCCCTGATCGTCACTGACCCAGGGGTCATGGACGCCGGTGTGGTGTTCCCTATCGTCGATCTCCCTCATCAGCGGGGGATTCCCACAGCGATCTTTACGGAGGTGGAGGCGAACCCGAGGACTGAGACCGTATATCGATCAGCACGCCTGGGCTACCTCCGGATGTTCTCAAGACAAGAATAGGCGGTACTTTGTGGAAGTCAAGAGAGTTGAGGTGGATCGATTATAGAAGGGGGAACGTCCTGGGTCTGTTCTCGACTGTGCAGATGGATTGGGAGTAGACTCAATCTGTTCGGTCCATGGTAAATCTCCATTTGCAGAAGAGGTCGTCGGGATGGGGGTCGGGCGGCGCAAAGAGGCATTCGACGTGGATCCGATTATCCACCTCTTTGGCAAAATTTGCGAATTCCCCTCGATGCATCTCCTTGCAAACATACTCCCCGAGTCCTCTCTTGAGGCGTGCCTCCTGGACAGGGCAGCTTGGCACGGTGAGGATCACCTCATCCTCCTTCTCCTTGATCTGGTATCCCACGAGAATACACCAGGGGAAGTATCTCAGTGCTTTGACAAAACCTGTGAGGCCCTTTTCCTCGATTTTGAATCGACGGACCAAATCCTTGGCGGCCATTCCACCGACCTTGGTCCACACCATCTCGTTGATCTTCTCGGCTGTGGGTTGGTCGAATTCCTGGTCAACGTAGATAAACCAGAAGGCGTCCACGACCTTGTAATGCCAGAGCAAGAAGTCCACGTATTTCCTGAGTTCTGAAGCGTTCATCCCGTCAAGAATCATTGTTCACTCCATAATTCACAGTCGTGTCGGTGAGTCACCGTGCAAAGTTAGCTCGATCGACAGTTTAGTTCCCATAATCGACAATGGCTATCGCTCTCATTCTCATGGGTCGACGTTTCCTACCATATAACCCTGTTTTGGGTCAATCTTATCCGTGACAGGGTTTTGCAAAACAAAAAAGCCGCCCAGTTCAGGCGGCCAAGGGCGGATCGCTGAGATCAGTTGTCTCCAGCCAAATGCAGAGGTCTCGACGTCTTCGGAGTTCGAGATGATAGTCAGCCATTCCGGGTAATCATTCGTTAGGGCTGCCTTCCCGTTATTGTCCGACGCCGAGGCCTGAGAAAAAATCGGGGCTAGGCTATCTCCTTCGGGTTACACAGAAATTTCTCCTCCGGGGCAACCCGTCCACAGGTCTCGCAGCTGTATTTGAGTTTTGCTAACTTCGGTTTGCAGATATGTCGTGGATTCGTTGCGCTAACCCCACAATACTCACAGGTATAAGCTCTCTTTACTTCCTTGGGGGCACAGAGGTGCCCTTCGTCTGCGGCCACTTTTCCGCAACTCGTGCACTTGTACATTTCCGTCGCCACCACCAATCACCTCCTCTTCGTGACGCATCAATCTGTATGTCAAGGACTTGCAAAAAAGCTTAACATCTCCATTTTTTTGATGTCAAGGCCAGTAGGCACATCTTCTGTGGATGGTTCAGGGTCTCTTTTCCCTCATCAGATGGCCACGTCCCCCAGAAAGAGGGATTTTAATGCCAGGGCAGTGTATAATTGATAAACAGAAGATCTCGCAGAATTGGTGACGGGGTTATGGGCAGTTCAGTTTGGAAATACATCGTGCTCCTTCCACTAATGGTGTCTCTTCTTAACCTGTCCAGCTCGCCTGGTAGAGAGAGGGGTGAGAGGCCTGGGAGAACGGGAGACTCCCTCCGCGGTCCCATTTGTGTCGCGAATAGGCAAGGGGACAGCCTGAGCAGAATACTGGAGAGGGGAGAGATAACCGTAATCACGACGAAGAATCCTCACGGTTTCTATATCTACCGCGGTGAGGCCATGGGGTTTGAATATGACCTTGCCAAGACTTTTGCCGATTATTTGGGTGTGGATCTGAAGGTGGAGATCTCTGAACACCAGGGCCTCATCGAGGCTCTCAATGAGGGAAGAGGAGACTTTGTTGCGGCGGGTATAGGGATGACTCCATCGCGGAAAGGGCGGGTCGAATTCTCTAGGCGGTATTTGTCAATTCAACAGCGGATCGTTTTCCACAAGGACAACCGCGCCATTAAGAGATCAAAGGATCTTAGGACGAAGACGATCCATGTGAGGAAAGGCACTCCCTACGAGGAACGCCTGGACGAGTTACAACAAGGAGGCCTTGATATCACTGTGAGACTTCATGACGACGTCACAACAGAGGAGCTGATTAGGTGGGTTGCCAAGGGAAGAATCGAACTGACCATTGCCGATTCCAACGTTGCTCTCTTGAACCGCCGTTATTATCCTGATGTCGAGGTCGGGATCCCTATTGGAGAGCCAAGGTCGTTGGCCTGGGCCGTAAAAAGAGGCGAGAGAACTCTTCTTTCGGCCATAAATCAGTTCTTCGAGAGAATTAGAGTGGATGGCACGTTTGACCAGATTTACAAGTTCTACTATGGAAACACTGAATCCTTTGACAGATTTGATGTGAAAAAATTCCACGAAAGGATCAAATCGAGGCTTCCCAGATTTGAACGCACCATTAAGGCGGCCGCCCGAGAATACGGCTTCGATTGGAGATTGATCGCCGCAGTTATCTATCAAGAATCCCACTTCGATCCCGAAGCGACGAGTGGGCGCGGAGTACGAGGATTGATGCAGCTGACAACGCTGACTGCCAAAGAGGTGGGGGTCACCGATCGGCTCGATCCAGAACAGAGTATTATGGGCGGGGTCAAATATTTGAAAAATCTATACAGACGCTACNNGAACAGAGTATTATGGGCGGGGTCAAATATTTGAATAATCTATACCAACGGTACGATGAGGCACAGGGCCTGGATAGGATGCTCATAACACTGGCCAGCTACAATGTTGGGCCCAGACACGTCTCAAACGCCCAGACGATTGCCCGGGAAAGGGGCCTCGAGCCTGACAGGTGGTCTTCTCTTGAACAGACGCTGCCCTTGCTCTGCTACGAAGATTACCTGAAAATCAATAAAAAAGGCTATTGTCGGGGAGTCGAGCCCGTTCGCTACGTCAATCGGATCCTCTTGTATTTCGATATTCTGAGGCGACGGGCCGTTGCCGAAACCTAAATCAAGGGCTAACCTCACCCTTCTCGAGTGGTTTTAGATCGCCCAGCATTGTGGGGATCAACTCCGAGACGGTGGGGTGAATATGCATGGCCCGCTGTATGACTGTATAGGGAGCTCTGGCGACCATGATGTCTAGCATAGCGTGGATAACCTCGTCGCCCCCCGCGCCTAGGATTGCCGAGCCCAGGATCTCCTTGGTCTCGGCGTCAACCAGAATTTTCATGAAGCCCTGCGTTTCGCCCTTCTCGACTGCGCGGCCGACCCATGTCATTGGCCTCATGCCGATCAGCGCTTTACGGTCCGATGTGCACACCTAGCTGGGCGGCCCGTATGGCAAAAACGCAACCACTCGGCCCTCCGCCGATGATCACGACCCTCCTGGCCATTTCCTTCCTGTCCTTTCCATCTCATTTTTTTGGGGATTGCCACAGGTCTCTTTTTACGGCTCTGGAATGTTCGGTCTTTCCACATTCTGTTCTACTGCCGCTGGCGTCATCGGATTTCTTCAAGGCTCCGATCCAAGGAGGCCCTCCAACCTCCTACGGCTCGGCATAGAAATGGATCGCCTCTCCCCAAATGCTTAGCACCGCTTCGTGAAATGTCTCTGAAAGGGTTGGGTGAGCGAAAAGCGATTCCCTAAGTTCATGGATACTCAGTTCATTTTTTATGGCGAGGCAGGCGAGAGCAATCACCTCCGTAGCCTGAGGTCCAAAAATATGGACTCCCAGGATTTCGCCGTATTTTTTCCCGGCAATGATTTTGACGCTTCCCTTTGGTTCGGCCAGAGTCATGGCTCTGCCCGAAGCCTCCATGGGAAACTTGCCAACCAGGATACCTTCCGATCCCTCCTTCTCCTCTGCCTCTCGTTCCGTGAGTCCGACAGCTCCTATCTCCGGGTCGGTGAAGATGACCCGAGGGAATATATTCTCACGTCTGTTATCGCTGCCGAGGATAGTATCCACTGCGACCACCCCTTCGGCCAAAGCCTTGTGAGCATACAAGCCGCCTCCGACCAAGTCACCCACGGCAAAAATGTTTTTTGCGGATGTTTCCATGGTTGGGCCAACCTTCACAAATCCGCCATTGAGCGACAGGCCCATACGTTCTAACCCTAACCCATCCACATGCCCGATCCTCTCTCCAACGACAATGGTCTTATCAACGGCTAGTTCCTCAACTCCTTTCTTGGTTTCTATCGTAAGCACCAAGTCCCGGCTCTTTTCCTCTGCTTTTACCACCTCCGCCCTCGTCATTATTTTCATTCTGCCAGCCAGGATCTGTTTCAATCGAGAGGACATCTCGTGGTCCTCGGTGGCAAGGAGTCTCCTTTCCTTTTCTATTAGAACGACGTCAGACCCCAAACATTGAAAGATCGTGGCAAATTCTACCCCCTGATGATCCCCACCCACGACGGCCAGACGCTTGGGCAGCTCCTTCAGATCTAGGGCCTCGGCAGTTCCGATGATTTTTTCTCCATCAACTTTCAGCGCCGAAGGATATCGCACAGCAGTCCCCGTGGCAAGCACGATGTTGTTCCCTTCGAGCGTCGTCGTACTCCCGTCAGATCCTCTCACCCGAACACTCCTTGGTGTCGCAAGGGAAGCATCCCCTCTTCTCAGTTGTACTCCTAGATTAAAGAGCAAGGCCTCAAACCCTTTCACGGAATTTGTTACCACTTCATTTTTCCGCGCCATCACGTCTTGAAAAGAGTATTTAATCGTATTCTTCACATAGGGCATCCTCTGGACCTTTGAAATGAGGGTCGTATCATAAAGGAGAGCCTTCGTCGGGATACATCCCCGGTTGAGACAAGTTCCCCCCGGTTTGTCCTTTTCAATAATCGCCACCCGGAGTTTCTTTTGGGCCCCACGAATTGCAGCGCTATATCCACCCGGTCCGCTTCCGACAACGACTAGGTCAAATCGATATTCCTCATTTGTCATAATTGCGCCTCCCTTATGATGATGGATACACTTTGCATGAGCGAGATTCTATCAATTAACCTCAAATACCCATGGAAGGTAACCTGAAGTATCCAAAGAATCCGTTTTCATATGGACTTCCGTGAAGCAAACACAAATATGTGGAGTTTCCTGATTTTCGCGTGATGAGTAATCACAACGCTTTGAATATGAGAAGTATTTCAATTTTATCTTGTGAACTCCATTGTCCCTTCCACTCCGACGCTCCCGAAGCGACCCTCTCGGGGTTCGGAGGCTAATCAAAAAAGGACAAAGGTGAAAGGACAAAGGAACAAGGAAACAAGACCAAAGACTCCAAATCGATTATCCTTTAACCTTTCGCCTTTAGCCCTGTACTCGTAAATTGCGTGCACTCTGAAGCCACAAATACAGCCTCAGAACGCCAGAACTTATTAGCCTAACTTCTCCCGCGAGTCGCTCAGGGACAACTGAGTTCACCAGGAAGTCAGAAAACTCCAGCAGAAATGTCTGTTGTGGAGTAAAGGATGTAATATTATAATGGTACATTCATGTCAAGGTGACATCTTCATGCACGGGGACCGAAGGTTACTCATTCCACAACACTGAACAGAACGGTCTAATGTCTAGCTTCAAAGACGATGGGAATCCTTCACCGAAGTCCATCTATTGAACAAATCTGGTGCTGGGATCATATATCTCCGCACCATAAACATTCAATTTCTCGAGATTCTATCAAGAATTTCATGCGTGGTCGGCTTGAGCCCACGCTACGAGCAACCTTCTTGGTTTTTTGGATTTGGAACATTCGAATGTGTTTCGCGCTTCGGCCTGCGACGAGCCCCTCGACCTGAGCTCGGGTCGAAGGCTCAGACTTCGGCGAGGAGTTCGGCTGAGGCTCACTCGAGCTCCTCAATCGAGTCGCCGAGTCGATTTCGAGTTTCGGATTTGGTTGCGCCTTCGCTACCCGGTGCTCTTCTGGTCAGAGATAACAACTGGAAGGGATAATATCCCTGGAAGAGTCCAGAAACTGAAAAGTACCGCGTGCAGGAGAAATCAATGACTATCAATTTTGAATCAAGGCTTCCCCTTTACTATCAGTTAAGAGAAGAAATCGAAAAGGATATCCTGAATGGAACACTCAGGGAGGGCGATCGGATTCCCTCCGAGCGCGAACTGGGCGAGCAGTACAACCTCTCATCGACTACCGTTGGAATTGCAAAAGTCTCGGGGAATCTGCATTTTTGCTGGGGGTTGAAGACGGTGCCGTAGTCTACCTTATCAAAGGCATAACCTACTTAAGGGCTGGGCGGGCAATTGAATGTGAGGAGTCCCTGTATCGCAGTGACAAGTACGAATTATCGTTTGAGGCCGTCGCAGAGTAAGAGCCTTCAAAACAGACAAGGCCGCTGCCAACAAAGGGGGGTTCAGTTTCTTAGCACAAGACTTCCTTGCATTTGGCGAAGAAGTCAAAAATACGAAATCCGAATTTCGAAACAAATTCAAATTTATCAATGACCAAAACGAGTGGTATTGAAATTGATTCCAATTTCGGGATTTGGTCGTTCGAATTTGTTTCGGATCTCGGCCTGCGACGAGCCCCTCGACCTGAGCTCGGGTCGAAGGCTCAGACTTCGGCGAGGAGT
>JABAOH010001396.1_pt1 | contig 26250 bp, 23 predicted proteins | sample 7062181 | NCBI WGS metagenome assembly JABAOH01 (sample SAMN14538630, study PRJNA623070) | marine sediment metagenome | biome: marine biome [ENVO:00000428]; feature: marine pelagic biome [ENVO:01000023]; material: deep marine sediment [ENVO:00002113]; isolation source: pool of 5 deep marine... | reverse complement strand
GATCGTCGCCGCCGTCCGCGCCGGGTTGGGGCGGCTCTGCGCCAGCGCGAACGCCGGCCTCGCCCCCGCCGGCATCTCTACGCGCACCGGCCCGAAGCGCTCCTTATGGCCGCTCAGGTCGACGGCCTCCAGCAGGTACTTGTACGCCATCCCCGCTTCAACGCCCTCGTCCTTGTAGCTGTAAGGGGAACGCCCCGTTATCAGCGCCCTGTTCAACTTCGCGTATTCCGCCGCGCCGCCCGCGTCCTCCTTACGGTAGAGGTTGTAGCCGGCGTGGTTCACCTCGAGTATGACCTTCCATACCACCTCGACGTAGTCGCCGCGCGCCGTCGCCGTGAACGAGTCCAGCTTCACCTCTTCGTTGCCGTAGATGAATCTAATGCCGTTTATGTCGTCGTACTCGAGAGTGCGCTTTTTCGTCTCGCCGGGTGAGGCGTACCCGTACATCGTGAACTCCCGCGACGCGTAGTCGTACAGGTCCGCCAGAACGAGGTTGTGTCCGAATTCGTGGGTGGCGATGTTCTGGACGTCCATGCGGCCCCCTTGGCCGCTGTCGGACCACGTGTAGTTGTAGCCGTTGAAGCAAACGTCGTTTTCGACGACCCGCCAGAACGAGCCCGCGTCCACGAGCCAGAATGCGTTGGTGGCGATAGCGCCCGCCGCAAACGGCCAGGCCGGCTGCCCGGGATAGCCCGGCTCGTACCACACGCAAAGGTTGACGCCGTCTAAGTCGTATTTTATCTTGCTCGTATTGGCGCCACGTTTGTTCCGGTACCACTGGCCGCGGACGTTGGACCAGGTGTCGAGGGCGTTCGCCAGCGCGGCGAACTCGTTCGCGCAGTCGGGCGTGCCGAGCTCGTTGAACCTCATCGTCCACGGCATCTGGTTCTTGGTATGCTTGCACATTTTACCGTAGCGGTAGTACACCTTGAAGGCCAACGCCGGCGCCGCAAGTGCCGAAACCAGGGCGAGTACGAATACCTTCTTCATATATACCTCTCTATTTTACGTCTAGCGGCCCGCGGCCGCCGCCACTTCCGCCAAGTAATCGCTCAACGTCAACCCGGCCGGCAGAACGGTCCCGTCCACCACCGACTGCTTGCCCTGAACGCCGTCCGGGCATTTGTAAACGCCCGCCGCGGCCGGCTCGAGGAAGAGCACTACCTCCTCGCCCACCTCGAAGGTCGGCTCAGCCGTTACGACGAACGCGAGGCCGCCGTACTCGCCGCCCATGTACCGGACGACGACGAATTCCTCGGCCGTGCCCCCCACGACGGCGTCGCGGACCCTGACCCTCGCTTCGGAATAAATGACGCCGTCCGCATCCGGGGGGTGCGAGGTTACGTCGTCCACGGTCCCGGTAACGACCAACGTCGCGTGCTTCACCAACGCCGCGGTGGAAAGGTGCACCATCGTGGCCGCGCCGGCTACGGCGCAAATCGCGAGGCCGACCGCAAGCCCGAAAAACTTAAGCCGCATAGAAACCTCCTATTAAAAATGGTTATTATTATTTTTTATTATAAATTAAAATTAAAACGCTGTCAAATCGTACGCGAAGACCGTTAGGTGGCGCGGCGGGCTCCCCCGTTGGAAAACGTAAAGGCGGCCCGCGAAAACGACACTAAACGAAGGTTTCCCCGGCCGCGGCGTCAATATTTTGATTTAACATTTCGACGAACGTCTCGAGCCTTAGCCGTTGCTGCGCGGATAGCGGCCCCGGCCTCTCGCCCTCCAGCGTCAGCACCGGGATAGGTAAAGCGCGGCGTAGGAGGATATCCTGGATGCCGCGATAGCAAAACGCCTGAACGTAGTGTACGAGGCCGTCGATGCGGCGCCGCGCGACCTCCTTTAAGATATCGTCGATCCGAGGGCGTACGCCGTAGGCATAGGTATAGGCGGTGTAGGCTTCGGCGAGGTCTTCGCCGCCCCCCAGGAGCGCGAATTGCCGCGGGAGCTCGTTGAAAACCACCGCGGCACCCAGACCTTCCAAAAATTCGAAGAGGTCGTCGTTAATGGGGGGAACGCCGGCGACGCCGAGCCGCACGCGCGCCTTTCTTTTGGGCCGCGCGCGCGCCGCCGCGACGAACCGGCCTACGTCTTCTTCGAATTCCTCCGCGCCCCCGCCGAAATCGCACGCTTTAATAAGCCAATCGAAATTCTCGCGCGCCGAGACGACGCCCTCGCGCCACGTAAGGTCGTCCAGTTCCCTCAACAAAGCCCGGCCGCGGGAAAGCCGCCCATAGGTCCGCTCGGCGGCCTCGACCGTCGTCCCGACCTTCCGCGCGAGCGCCTTTATTTCCCGAGCTATGGCGCGCCGGTCGCGCGCCGGCGGAAACGCGAACGTAACGACGTCGACGCCGTCGTCCGCCAAAACCTCGCCCAACGCCGCGGCGTTCGAACAATCGCCGCCCGTCACGACGACGACGCGAGCGAAGCCCTCCGCGCGGGCGGTGGCGTAGATGCCCTTTATCCAAGCGCAAGTACTGCGGGGAAAGCCGGCACCCTCGGCCTCCCGCACAGCCTCCTCCGCGCCGCCCCGGCCTATAAATAAATTATTGAGGTCTACCGGCCTCAGCCCTGCCGCCCATAAGACCTCAATAGGGAGCGTCGTCGTTATGCCGATGCGAATATCGGCCGCCATCGCTACACGGCGTCAGCCACCCGCAGGGCCGGTTTCGTTCCCCGCTTCGGGAACGTAGGTGTAGTTCGCGCCGTGGCGCCGTCTCCCGCCGAACCCTGCGCCGCGCGCCGCCCGTTTAAGTTCCTCGAACGACATATCGGCCCACGTTTCGCGCGAGACGCCCTTCCGGACGCGGACCAGCATTTTCTGCTCGAGGCCGTAAGTCAACTCCGTATTTTCGGGGCTTTGCCATACCACCCGGTAGATGGCGTGGCCCGGTTTCTCTTCCATTAAGTCCACCAATACCTGGGCTTGCTTACCGGAGTCGAACATTCGGCCGCGCCGGCCGAGATAAAGGGTCTCCTCGCTTCGGCTGGTTACTTCGGGCTGGCCGCCCAACGGTCCGCCGAGGCCAACCAGGTCTTCGGATATTTCCATCTCCCGAAACCCGGGCCGGTTAACGCGCAACGTCGCTACTAACGCGTCCGTATCCACCTGGGGCGAGCGGGCTTTCGCGACGTCGAAGTACACGTTAACCCAAACGATGTCGTAATCGTCGTACCGGTCCTTATCGAAATAGTCCAAAAGCCGTTTAACGTCCTTAGCCGACGTCGACGGATCCACCGCGATATTCATCCGGACCGAGGGCTCCGCCGCGTCGTCGTCTACGTCCATTTTGCCAACGACGTACTCGACGGGCGGCGGCGTATATCCCTCGCCGGGCGCGGCGCTTTCGGCAGCACCCTCCTCGCCCCGCCGGCACCCCGCGAGCGCGATAAGGCAAGCCGTCCCGACCAACAAAACCTTTCCCAACTTCACGGCCTCCGTTCACCTCCCCGGGCGCAACAGCTCGAACGCGAGCGCGAGGCCTTTCAACGTCAGCTCCGCGTCGACGCGGGGTCCGGTCTTCATCAACGGCGCGACGACGCCCGCCAGCCCTCCCGTCGCGACCAACGCGCCCCGCTCTCCCCGCTCGGCCCGTATGGCCTCTACGATGCCGTCGGCAGCGCGCGCCGCCCCCAAAATTATGCCGGCGCGCAAAGCCTCGTCCGTGTTCCGGCCCACCACCCGCGACGGCATCGTAAATTCCACCGCGCCCAGCCGCGCGGCGCCGGCGAACAAGGTCCGCGCGGAGATGGCGACGCCGGGCGCGATGACGCCGCCGACGTACGCGCCCGCGGCGTCCACGACGTCGAAGGTCGTCGCGGTTCCGAAATCCACCGCCACCGCCGGCGCGCCGTACAGCTCGCGCGTCGCGAGCGCGTTGACGACGCGGTCCGGGCCCACCTCGGCCACGTTCTCGTAAAGTATTTCGATTCCCAACGCGCCGTAATCGCCGCTCACGACTACGGGGGCCGCGCCGAAATATTTAGCGAGCGTCGCCGTAAGGCACGACGTCAGCGGCGGGACGACCGAACAAAGGATCGACGGAAGTGCACGCCCCAACTCGCCGCCGCTTAGCTCCACGAGCCGCCTTAGCTGAATGCCGTATTCGTCCGCGCTCCGCGACGGGTCGCTCGAAATAACGAAGTGAAACTCGAGCTCCTGCCCGATAAAATACCCGCCGGCAATAGACGTATTTCCGACGTCCAACGCGAGTAAAGGTTCGGCCATATGCAATTAAAATAAAAGTGAGGAAAAACGTTGCGCGAGGTACGGCGCCTCGTGGAGGTGGTTATTTCGGTTCGTCTTTCTCCGGTTCCCGTTCCTCCGCCTCTTCCGTGATTTTATCGCTTATATCCCGCGAGGCTTTCTTAAACTCGCGAATCCCCTTGCCCAAGCCTCGCCCGATTTCCGGCAGGCGCTTTGCGCCGAACAGCAGGAGCGCGATAAGAAGGATAAGTAATATCTCCTGAACGCCGATCGATCCGAACATATCAACCTTCCCCTTACGGGCCGGCTCAGCGCGCCGCGGGCCCCGCTAAAAGGCGACGGAGGCCGAGGCGCGGTGGCTCGACTCGAGGCCCGTGTCCGAAAGATAAGCGTAATCTATACCGAACGACAACCCGAGCGCCTTGACCGCAAGGCCCACGCCACCCGCGAAAGCGGAACGCTCGCTTCCCAGCCTTATGGCAACGGTTCGCCGGTACCACCATTCGCCCCCGCCGGAGAAATCGAAGCTCGCCTCCCCCGCGGCGAGCTGGGAGGCGAACCCGTAACCCGCGAACTTAACGTCGCAATCCGCGGCGAGCGTGAACTCGCTGTCCCACCGCGGGACGAGGTGCCGGTACGCCGCGCCTACTTTCGCGTTGAGGGGGATGGTCTCCTTCTTGCCCGTATCCCAACTCAAGTTCGAATACAGGTTTTGGAGGTTCAGGCCTAACGTCACGGGGCCGAACGGGCCCGCCATCGCCGCGACGTCGAGGGCTTGCCCGGAAGAGTCACTCTCCTCGAGGCCGTGGTCGCCGTAGATTATCACCACGCTGCCGCCCACGTTGAGCCACGGCAGGACGCCCCGGCCGTACGAAGCGTAAAAGGCGTAGTCCGCTACGTTGAAGTAACCCTTGAGGTCGGGCCGCGACGCCGGGTTTCCGGGCTCGCGCCAATCCGTACGTTTCATATCGTCGACGCCCGCGCGGAGCATCCCGCCGCCCACGGCGCCGTATTTGCCGAAATTGTAGGCGCCGTATACGCTGTCGTACGCGGCGAGGCCGTTGAAGGCGTACGAGTGCATGGCCGAAAACGCCGCCCGCTCCACGGAGGGCATTCCCGCGGGGTTCCAGTACGCGGCCGTCGCGTCGTCGGCTACGGCGACGAAGGCTCCGCCCATGCCGAGGGCCCGCGCGCCCGCGCCGTACGTCATCCAATCGGCGGCATATTTATCGGCGCCGCCGCTCGCCGCCGCCGTCGCGAGGAAACCCACTGCCATAATAAAATTTCTCATAATATTCCCGCAACCTATTTTAGTTTAAACATCTTCTCGCGCACGACGGCCCTTTCGTCGCCGGCACGCGCTACGATTTTATAGAAGTACACGCCGTTGGCGATGGGGTCGCCGTCGCGGTCGCGGCCGTCCCAGCGGATCGTGTGATAGCCCGCCGCCAACCCTCCCGCCTCCAACTTCTGGATAAGGCGGCCGGTGGCGGTATAAACCTTTATGACCAGACTATCGACGTCGCTCGAGGTCACAAACGTGAAGTACGTATCCGCTTTAAACGGGTTCGGGCAGTTCATCACTTCCGCGAGGGCGAGCGCCCCGCTTACCACGCACAGGACCGCACGTTCGCTCTTGTTGCCCAGGTTGTCGTGGGCCGTGACCGTAACCTTATGTGCACCTTCGCCGAGCGAAATTTCCCTCCGGGCCGAACCCGCGCGGTAATCCCCTATCTTCGGCCGGTAATAATAAGTGAGGTCCGTCGGCGGCTTATCGTCTATTTTGGCGTACAGAGGTACGAACGTCTTCTCGTCCTTCGCGATGGCTTCGAGGTTCCGCGCAATTAGGATACCGCTATCGTCCCGCAACTCGACGAGAAGGGTAGGGCTCGGGCCCGTGGGGTCGCCGCTGCGGAAGGAATAGTCGTCGAAATATATTTCGATGTCCGGGCCTACGTCGTCGTTGGAACTAACCTCGCCCTCGACGTTGACCTTCACGTCTTCGTCGCAAACGTACGTTTGGCGGAAACCTAAACCGTAAGCGAGGGCCTTAACATGTATGACGCCGTCTTCCGCGACGGGGGCGAGCGAGCGCTCGTAATAAGACGTCGTCGCAACCGGCGCCGGCGGCACGCCCGCTTCCGGCGCCGAGGCCACGGCCGCCTCGGGCGCGGGCGAAGCCGGGCTTGCCACGCCGCGAGCGGCGCCGCCCGTATCGCGCTCTCCGCCGGAACTAAACGCCGAAGGCGGCAGCGGGTTAACGGGCACCGTCGGTACCACGAGCGTCGCCACGAAGCGGCCGTTCGTCACCACTACGTCCGCCGTGGTGAGCAGGCGGTCCCGATAAATATTCCGCAGCTCGTCACGGCTGTAGAAATAGTACGGCCGGTCGAAAAGTTCCACCAACGCCCTCCCGTTAAAGTTGTTGGGCACCGTGCCCGCAACCTTCAACTTGGCGCCTCTCTTGACCGTTGATTTATCGGGAGTTAACTTCACGCCCGGCCGGGGCGTGGCCAGTACCATCGAGGGGTCGCCCAGCAAGACGAACGTATCCCTTACCAACGTATCGCCGGTTTTCATCTTTCCCGCAAAGTGAGCTTCGCCCAAAGTTACGCCGCCCGGCCGCGGCTTTTGCCCCGGGAAGACGTAGCCGTAAAAACCCTTTAGAAAATCGTGTTGGCCGCTCTCGGTCCCCAGCCGCGTCGACCCCAGAACCGCGACGCCGCCGTTCCTCGGCTCCTGGAGGGTATACTCGCTGAGGCACTGGCCGTAGTCGAGAGGTTCCCCCTCCAACCACCACCATTCGTCGAAATATGCGGTAGAACAAGAACACTGAATGATGACGGGCAAACGAGGGCCGTTCTCCAATTTATACACGTCATCCACAGGCGGCCTATCCTTATGTTGGGCGAAGAGGTTCTCGTGGGTCCAGACCTGCGGGCCGCCGTGGCCCGCGAAATGCATAATCACGCCCGTGAAGTCCTTGAGGAAATCGGGCTTCATGAACTTGGCCACGTATTTTGTCCGCTCGCCGCGCGACATGTAGTCGAAGCCGCGGTCTATATCGGACTTGTACGGGAAGCGGCGGTTCAACCACTCGACGTTCTCTTTGCGGGCCTCGAAGCCGTGGGGTACGAAATCCCTCTCGAGCTCCTCGTTGTCGCGCGTGAAGTTTCCGGTACCGCCCTGGCCCGGGTCTTGGCCCTTGTCGTTGTTATCGGCGACGAGGACGACGCGGTTATTCCAGGGGCCGTTGGTGGCGTGGCTTTCGTACTGCACGAGCTTGTCCACGATCGCGTCGATGTTGTCGTCGAAGGGCGCCGCGAGGCGGCCCACGGTCAGGTCGGGAGCCCGGGTGTTGCTCATGGCAACGAGGAAGTTATCCGAGGCGGCGCGGCCGTGGGAGGTATCGACGTAGTAGGTAGGGACCTGGTTGCGCCCGAACTCCCGCCACAACCTGCGGCCCTCGAACCTCCCGTAATTATCGCGGTGGTCGAGGTAGGCGTCGCCCACGAGAAAGAGATGTTCCGGCAACTTGCCGCCCCGGCGGTAAACAGCCTTAAAGTAGAGGTCCTTGACGTACGAGCGTATCGCGCCCGGGTCGTAAAGCCCCCACGAGTATTCGTCGTAGACGTCGGTAACGCGGGCGACGGCGACGTCAACGCCCTTGGCCCGGCGCAAATTGACCAAAGGCATAACGTTGTCGTAGTAGCCGTCGTAAACGACCGCCGCCAGGGAGACGTTCTCGTCGACGTCGCGTAACCTCGAGCCGGCGTCCATATAAAGGTCCACCGGCCTACGGTCCGCCGCGGCCGGCGACGCGGCAACGTACCAACACCGGCCGGAGGGGATTTGGTCCGTGAAGCGAAGCGTATATTCGGTCCCCTCGGCCTTTACGTCGAAGGCCGTCAACTGCCGACCCCGCGTCACGTCGTAAACCACGAGGTGGTCCGTCGTAAAGCCCTCGATCTCGAAGAGGAACTTACCCGTAGCGCCCGGCGGATTCGAGAAGCGGACGTAATTCTGGAAGGCGCGGTAGCGGCGCGGGTACTCGAGCTCGATATGGTCGAGCATTATATAATCTCTCTCGTAGGCGTAGTCGTCCTTTTCCTGGAAATATATCCGATTGGGGCCGTTGCGGAGGACGCCGCTCCGGAACCTGTCGGTAAAAACCGTCTCCGTGTCCGCGTTGTAACCTTTTTTCTCAAAAATTATGTGGCCCTCGTCGGGCGAGTTCAAATAAATTATCGTGTGGTGCGGGCCGTTGGACGAGTAGCCCTCTTCCCGGCGGACCATCATTTGGAAATAACTCTGCTCGGGTGCCCCGGCGAACGGGTCCTTGAGAGTGAACGTCGTCAAAGGCGTCGGCCCAACCGGCGCGTCGTAACTGCGCCAATACCAATATTCCTCGTCTTCCTTGATTTCGGGCCGGCTCTCCCCTTTGTCCACGACGTCTTCCTCGAGGTGTATACGGTCCCAGAAATACGCCGGCTTAGCGCCCCCCGCGGGCGGTACGGCCGCGGGGGCCATCCTCTTCCCCGCCACGACGTCCGCGACGAGCCAGTACACGTTGTACCTCGTGAAGCGATGCTTGGAGAACTTTTGGCTGCCTCCCTTCCACCGCGGGATAGTCTCGAAGAAGTCACACCCATGGCCGTAGAACTCCACGTAATCCGCCGGGTCGAAGCGGCCGTCGCCCTGGCCCGCCACGTAAAAGGGTACCTCGGTCAAGCCCGGCGGGTCGTAGTTAAAGTCGCGCGGCAACCGCTTGGCCTGTCCTACGAACAAGCGCCAATTGGCGGGCGAGGAACGGTCTACGGGAAAACCCGTGCTTTTAAGCTCGGCGTAATTAATCCGGTATAAGGACTCGTCCTCTACGATAACCTTTAAGGCCGGTTTGTCCGCGAAGTTGTTAGGCCAGATGCCGCCGTCCTTCGCGGGAGGCACGGCCCCGGCAAAAGGCCAACGCGACGCCGTGTCCCAGTTGAGGACGAGCGCGGGGACGATTCGGCTGAAGACGCCTTCCTCGGGCGGCCGAGGGGGATGTCGGCCGTCGGGGCGCCGGACGCCGCCCGCGAACGAAACGCGGACGACGACGCTCTCCACGAGCTTCAACGTCGCCGTAGCGGGCTGGTATTGGTAGGGGTAAACCGCGACGGCCAGCAGGCGGTAACCCCGCATTATATTCTGGCCGGCGAGCTCGGCCAGCTTCCGCGGGTACGTGCCTTCCGCGTAGGCGCGCGGGTCGTACGTAAATACCTCCCCCAGCGTCTGTTCGCCGTGGCGCTCCACCACCTCGAGCCGGGGCCGCGGGTACAGGTTAACGCCCGGCCTAACGTCGAAAGATGCCCGCTCTACCGCGACGGAAACGTCCGCCTCGGGCGGCGCCGCGACGTACACCGTGCGGACGAGCAGCTCCGGGGCCCCCGCGTCGCCCGCGGGCGAGAAGGAAGGTATCGAGAACCGCTCGAAACGGCGGCTGGCCGCCTCCACTTCGGCGATATGTGCCTCGGGTACCTTGACCTCGAAGGTACAACCGCCTTCGCCCGACGATAACAGGACGACCTCGCCTTGGTCGCGCGAAGGCTCCTCCGCGGTCGGCCCGGAAATTACGGCCGCGGGCGGGACGAAACTATCGTCGGCCCTGGTCGGTGCGGGCGTCGACGCCGCGGCCGGGGGGGCCGTCGCAACCCCCTCGGGCCCCGCGGCCCAAACCACGGCCGCACTCATCGAAAATATAAACGCAGCTTTTCGCATATTATCGTTCACCCTGGCTACTTTCTCCTTCAAACAGCGACGAAACTACCATACCGGCGTTAAAATAGCAAGGCAAATTGGTTAAATTATCACCGCCTCCAGGAACCGGGACAACTTCTCGATTTGCGCCCGCCTGGTATATGTAGAAACGGCGGCCGGATTCGTTTCATATCCCACCGCCCGGCGCCGCCAGGCGGCGAAGGCCTCCAAATAACCCCGGGCGATCGCGCGCGGCTCCTCCGGCGGCACGACTACGGCGCCGCGCGTCGCCCCCGCCAAAACGCGCCGCGCTTCCCCGGGCGGTACCGCCGCGAGGACCGGCCGCCCGACGCCGAGATACTCGTAAAGTTTACCGGGCACCAGCGCCGGGCCCTCTTCCGCGGCCATGGCGAGCGCGAGCAGATCCGCACCCTGGCACGCGCGCACGGCGTCGGCGTGGCGGAGGTAGCCGACGTGGTAAACTACGTCCCCCAAGGCCAAATCCTCCGCGGCCCGCAGGTCGTCGGCGCGGTTGATGCCGAGCAAATACAACTTCGCCCGGGCGGCGAAATCTTCATCACGTTCGCGCGCCTCGGCGAACCCCTGGAGCAAAGGCCGGGCGCGCCTGCCGCCCCGGAACGAGCCGTTATGCACGATTACGTAATCCTCACTAGTTGCTTTAACCAACGGCTCCCCCCAGTCGGCCGGGTCGAAGCCGTTGCGCAGGGTCAAAACGCGTAAGCGCACGCCGCCGACGGCCCCGAGCCGTCGCGCCAATTCCTCGGTATTAGCCACGACGCCGTCCCCGGCGCGCAACACCCATTTCTCGAGGATTTTGTTTACGTATTTGTTATAAAAGGCCAAGCCGCGTTTCAGGTGATGCGTACTCCACGCGTCGCGAAAATCCGCGACCCACCGGGCGCCCGCGATTTTCTTCAGGGCAAGCCCCACCAAATGGCACGACTCGGGGGGCGACGTCGTCAATACTACGTCGTACGGCTTCTCCTCCACCAAGCGCGCCGCGCGCGCCACGGCGAACGGTACCCAAAATATCTGGTCGTCCGGTTGGAAGATGTGCCGCGCAACGCTCGTGTAGACGCGGGCCGCGGCGGGGACCGCCTTCGCTCCGTTGCGCGCCGCGACCTCTTCCAGGTCCGCGAAGTTATTTACGGGCGGCAAAGGAGGCGGCGGCCGCCACCCGGAAAGCCAAACCAACCGCATCGGCTCGAGACTCCCGGCGCGGTGCACCCGCACGCCGGCTAACTCCTCCGCGAGGGACGGGTCGTAGGCGTGGTAGCGGATGTTTTTCACGCTCAGCACCTCGACCTCCCAGCCGAGCTCGCGGAGATAGCGCGCGAACTTAACGGGCCGGTGAACGCCGCCGCTCCCCAAAGGCGGGAAGTTGTGGGCCACGATTAGAACGCGCCTTTTAGCTCTTGACGACATCGTCAAACAACGCGGCAAGTTCGGCCGTAAGGCGCCGCCGCTCGAAGCGACGCAGCGCACGCGGGCAAGGCCGCGCGCCTTTTCCGCGGTCATCGTAAAGCCGCGACAGCGCCGCGGCGGCGCCGTCGACGTCGTCGGGCGCCACTACGGCCCCGGCGTCGAATTGCCGGATAAGAGCCGCGGCTTCCCCGTCCGGTGGGACGAGCCCCAACACCGGCCGACCGGCCCGCAGATACTCGAAAATTTTACCCGTCAACGTCGCGGCCGCGCCCGGCCGTGAGCCAATTATAATCAGATTAACGTCGGCGGCCCGCATGGCGCGAACGGCGTCGCCGTGCCCTAAAACGCCGGGAGCGTCGACGCGGACGCCGAACCCCTTGGCGCGCCTTAGGACGGACCTGCCTACGGGGCCCGCGAAACGCACGACGAAATCATCCGGCCCCAGGTCGCGGCGGGCCGCAAACCGCGCCGCCGCGGCGAGGAAGTTCCACGGCATCCGGTCGCCGTAGAACTGGCCCGAGTGCGCGACCGTAAAAGGCCCCTCCCGGGACGGTGCCGGCTCCGCAAAGTCGGCCTCGTCGTAGCCGTTCGGTATGAAGACAACGGGACGGCCACCGGGGAGCCGCCGCCGGTACGCTTCCGCCATACCCTCGGTAACGGTGACCGCCGCCGACGCGCGGCCCAATACCGCCGCCTCCGCCCGGGGCGTGCGCCAACGGTGAATAGGCGTCGGCGGCCGCTCGAAGGGGTTGCCCGCCCAGGCGTCCCGGTAATCCAGGACCAGCGGCAGGCCGGCATCCCGCGCGAGGCGCGCCGCGACGACGTGCGACGTATAAGGCGGCGCCGTAGAAAAAATAAGTTCCCCGCCGTGCGACGTAAGCAATCGCCGCGCGGCGCCGTAACCCGGGCGCGCGAACCAACTATAAATGTCGGGGAAAGATGCGACGCCGCGGAGCTGTCGGGAAAGCCGGCGACTTAGTCGCGCGACGACGTGCCTCGAGGGGGGAGACGGAGGCCCCGCCTTCTGAGCGCCGGCGAAGAGGCCCCCACGCCCCACGTGCCGCACGAACGCCGCCGCGGGTATCTCGGCCACGAGCGTCTCATCCCGGACGTGGTAGTCGCCCGCGCCGGCGACCACGAGCGGCCGCCAACCGAAGGCGGGCAAATATTTAACGAACTTGAGCGCCCGCAAAACGGCCCCGCCGCCCATGGGCGGAAAGAAGTAAGATATGAAGATTAAATTGCGCATATAAAGCAAAGGCCGGCGTCGCCCGGCCGCTTGCTCCGCGAATAATCCAATAATATTAGCTAGGCGCCCGCGTCCGGCCCGGAGATGTGGTAATGTTTCAGCTGCGCGAGAAACGTGTACCGCGCGGCGTTGGGCGCGTGTATTTCTTCGCCCGTATACTGGACGAAACCTCTGCCCGCGTTGAACCATCCGTATTGTACGTAGTTCATCTCGACGTCGCCGCCCTGGGTCATATGGAACGTGGCGTAGACCGTACGCCGGACCTTGTAACAGCCCTCGAACGTCCCGATGGGAATCGTGAGGTCCTCTTTAGTGACGACGGTGCGAACGATCTCGACGTCCACGTCGTCTTCTTTGCCGTCCTTATCCACGTCCGCGGGCAAACCCAGGCACAGCGGCGAGAGCTGAAGTTGTTTAACTTCGGACCAGTTGCGGTTCACGCGCAGGGGGTAAGTGAGGTAACTCCACTCCGGGTCGAAGTAGACGGCGCCGGTCATTCGGCCGCCTACGTAGAATTCCCGCCCCAGCGCCACGACGTAGTTCTCCTCGTCGTCGTGGAGGAAGGATATCTCGTATTCCTCGTTGCCCGCGGCGAAGCGGACGAGCCGCTGCGCGACGCGGCCTCCCACCGCGGCCTCGCCGTCGAAGGTCTCGGTATATTCGAGGGGTCCGCCGCGAGGGACGTTATTGAAGTAACGCTGGTAGGAATAAGTCCAGCTCGAGCCGTCGCCGTTAGGGAAATACCGCGGGTCGCCGCCGTTGCCTACCGGCGGGCCGTCGACGTTGCTGCAGGCCGGCGCCAAAGCGAGCGCCGCGGCTGCGCTTAAAAGTAACGCGCGCTTATACATAATAAGGGCCCCGCGCGGCCCTCAAATTCGCACCCGGAGGGATTCGAACCCCCAACCTACGGATCCGTAGTCCGTTGCTCTATCCAGTTGAGCTACGGGCGCCCAAGCGATTTTATTTTACCAGACGCGAAAGCCCTAAGTCAAGCCTTAGTGCCCACGGCTGGCGAAGCCGCGCGCGACGATTTTGAAATATTTCCCCACCGCGCCGCCCCTCAATATCGACCGTACCTTCTCGACGACGAAACGCGGCGACGACACGCGCATTAAAATAAAGCCAATTCGAAGCTTCCGCAACTCCTCCAATCCCAAAGCGGGTTGAAGGAGAATGGGAATATTATCCGGCGCGCGGAAGAGCTTGCGCTGGCCCTCGTTCACGTACGGCGCGGACCACCGGAAGCCGGGCGGCATGAGGCTGTTCTCCCAAGCGTATTTTTCGACGTACGTGCCGGGGTAGACCTTGACGCCGGCGTGGTAGGCAGCGATGCGAACGTACTTACGGTTGCGGCGAATGAAGCGGTTGGTCTCGCGGGCCTCGGCGTACGTCTCGCCGGGGTGGCCGAGGGTAAAGAAAACTTTGGCTAAAAGGCCGAGCTCCTTCGCCCAACGGAGGACGTTCTCCGCGGCCTCGAGCGTTATCTTCTTGCGGACGCAGTAGTCGAGGACGCGTTGCGAACCGGACTCGACGCCGACGTCGACGTAGTAGCAGCCGGCCTCCCGCATCTTGGCCAGTAATTCCTTATCGACGTCGTCGACGCGGATCTCGCACTCCCACGGTACGTCGATGCCGCGGTGCTTAAGTTCGGCGCAGAACCCCTCGACGTGGCGGCGGCTTAGCGTGAACGTGCTGTCGAAGATCTTCAAGCCGCGTGCGTCGTAATTGGAGATTAGCTCTTCGACTTCGTCGGCTACAGCTCGAGGCGAACGCGCGCGGTAGCTCGAGCCGAACATCGCCGACGCCGAACAGAAAGTGCAACCGATAGGGCAACCTCTCGCGGTCATTATCGACACGCCGGGTACGTCGTCGAGGTACTCCATCCTCATCTCGTACCGCGCCATCGGCACGAGCTCGCGCGCCGGCGCGCCCAGCGCGTCCAAGTCGTCAATCCACGGCCGCGGCGGGTTGTGGAGGATGGCGCCGTCGTAGCGATACGATATCCCCTTAACTTTTTGTAAATCGCCCCGGGGGCCGCCCGCCTCCGCCCACGCGGCGAGCTCGCGGCACGTCCCCTCCCCCTCGCCGCGGACGATAATATCAATTGCCGGAATATTTTGAAGGGTGTCGTCGGCCGTGAACGTGGCGTGCGGGCCGCCGTAGACGACGAACGTTTGGGGGGAAACTTCTTTAATGCGAGAGGCTAAGTCGAAGGAGGCGAAGCGGCTGTGGCTCGTGCCGCCTATCAGCGCGAGGGGCGGCCGCAACTCCTCGGCCACCTGAGCCGGCTCGCGCTCATCGACCTGTTGGTCTACGAACTCTACACTATAACCCGCCCGCCGAAGCTCGCCGCCGACCCAGAGCATCCCGAGCGGCGGCATCTTCTCGAAATACCGAAGGTCCGGGTCCCGGGGATGAACTGCGAGTACGTCCATATAAAAGTATCGGCCGGCCTACTTGTCCGCCGGGGCGCCGAGCGGGACGTCGCGGACGCGGTCCTCCTCCCTTTTCACTTTGAAGCCCAGGCCGCGCAGTAACCCGCGCCAGAGTCGCCGCACCTCGCCGACGCGGAACGCGCGCACCGCCTTCGTCAATACGTAGCGCGGCGTCAACACATAACCCGAAAGGAACCTGAGCCGAAGCCGCCTCAGCTCTCTCACGCCGAGCTGCGGCTGCAGGAGCAGCGGTACGTTGTCCTTTAACTTAAATAACTGTTCGTTCTCTTTGTTCTCGTACGGCGCGGCCCAGTCGAAGCCCGCGGGCATCAGGCCGTGCTCGCGCGCGTACGCCGCCACGGGCGTACCGGGGTAGACACGCACGCCCGGGTTGTAGCCGCGGAACGTCATATAGCGCGCGTACGTACGCGCGAACCTATTGGTTTTCTTGGCTTGCTCGTACGTCTCGCCCGGATGGCCGAGGGAGAACGAGACCTTGGTGTAAAGGCCCAACTCGTCGGCCCACTTCATAACGTCGAGCGCACGCTCGAGCGTGATGCCCTTGCTGATGCGATTTAAAATTTCCTGGTCGCCCGACTCGACGCCGAAGCATATCGTGTAGCAGCCGGCGCGCCGCATCTTCTCGAGCAGCGGCTCGTCGACGGTGTCCACGCGGACCTGGCACTGCCAGGGAATATCTATGCCGCGGCGCTCGAGCTCGTCGCAGAAGGCTTCGACGTGTTTTCGTTTTAACGAGAACGTGCTGTCGAAGATGACGAGGCCGCGTAAGCCGTATTCCGCCATCAACAGCTCAACCTCGTCGACGACGCTCGCGGCGCCGCGCGTGTAGTACCGTTTGCCGAAGAAGAACGACTCCGAGCAGAAGGCGCAGCAGACCGGGCAGCCGCGGCTCGTCATAATTATAGTCCCGGGGACGTCGAGGAGGTCCATCTTCAGGCGGTAGCGGCCCATCGGGACGAGGCGCCGGGCCGGCAGCGGGAGCGCGTCGAGGTCCGCCAGGCGCTCGCGCGCGGGCGTCGCAACCAGGCCGCCGTCCTGCCGGAACGTAATGCCCCTAATTTTACGGAGGTCCTCGGGCCGGCCGGCGCCGCGCACTTTCCATTCCGCCAGCTCGAGGCAGGTCCCTTCGCCCTCGCCGTGGCCTATCAGGTCAATATCGGCGATACGGGCCAGCGTATCCGCGGCCGTGAACGAGGCGTGGGGGCCGCCGTAGGCGACCGTTATGGAGGGGTCGAATTGTTTAAGGCGGCGGGCGTAGTCGAAGGCGCGGAAGCGGCCGTGCGAGGTCCCGCTGAGGAGCGCGAGTTCGGGCCGCGAGGCCTCGAGGAATTTTTCGAAACTCTCCGCGGCGACCTGCTCGTCGTAGACGGCGACGCTGAAGCCGGCGCGCTCGAGGACCGCGGCGATCCACAAAAGGCCGAGGGGCGGCGTGCGGTCCGGGATGCCCAGGTCCACGCCGTAGGGATGTATGCCGACGACGTCGACGCTCATCTCGATTTATTATAACAAAAAAGGCGCCCGGGTGGGGCGCGGGACGTGGTTATCGTAGGGCCGGGTCTTTAAACCCGGCCGCCGTGTCGCCGGTTGAAACCGGCGGTTAGAAGCTACGCGGGTTACGGGCCGGCCGCTGAAGCGGCCGGTTTCGATATATCCCGGTGGCTCGAGCTGAAGGTCGGCGCCTACTTTTACTTAATCCAAAATAACGCCGCCCCCTAATCCGTCGCGAGGAGGTCGCTGAAGAAGAAGGCCCAGGCGACGACGTACGCGTCGACGTTCTTGAACGGGACGCCGTCGGCCTCGTAGTAGCCGAACGTCCGGTACGACGAAAATTTAATGGCGCCGTCCCCTACGTACGCGATCGTGCGGTAGGCGGAATCCTTCAACGTCCCGTCGTCGTAGTAGCCGAGGGTCCGGTACGACGAATCCTTCGCCGTCTCGCCGTCGAAGTAGCCGAGTGTCCGGTAGCTCGAGTCCTTGACGGCCCCGTCGTCGCCGATGTACCCCAGCGTCCGATACGAGCTGTCCTTCACGGTCCCGTCGTCGTCGACGTACGCGAGCGTGCGGTAACTCGCGTCCTTGATGGTGATTTGGCTCGAGGCGCAGCCGGCCGCGGCCAGCGCCGCGAGCGCGACTACCAATCCCAACCTCATTGCGGCCCTCCTTGGCGACGTCATTATACCACGACGGCGCGCCGTCTACGCTACTTTTCGGCCGCCGTCTTATCGCCGTAGTAACCGGCCACACTTGGGCGACGGCCTTTACTTCGCCGACGGGTCCTCCTGCATAATGCCGAAGACGTTCCCCTCGGTATCGGCGCAGAGGACGAACCAACCGACGCCCGGGACCGCCGTTTTGGGGCCGACGACCTTGCCGCCCGCGGCCTCGACTCTTCGCGCATACTCGTCGACGTCGGGCACGTCCACGACGTTCGTCGTTACGTCGCCGCCCGTTTGCCGCATAATCGCGCCGTCGATGCCCGGCTCGGGCGCCTCGCCCGTAGTCACCAGCCAGTACTCCATCGGTCCCTCCCACTTTTCAATCTTCCAGCCGAAGACGTTCTCGTAAAACTGGACCGCGCGCTCCGGCTCGGTTGCCGGAATCTCGAAATGGGCTACCCTCGGCATAACTGTTGCTCCCTTCGTTCACCCGTTCAACGCCCGGGGAACGGAAAAGAGTTATTCGACGGATTCCTCCTCCGGCGACGGCGGGGCCCACCCGGGCCGCCGGAATTGATAAATTAATAACGGAACCGCGCATACGATCACCATGCCCAAAATTAGGAACGCCTCGTAGAAGAATACGTTGCCGGTCTGCAATTGAGGCGGCGGGAAGTAGCCGAGGGCGATGGTAAAGGCCGCGGCGAGGACCGCGACGCCGGCGACGAGCCAAATCCCCACGTCGCCGCCCGGGACGCGATACGCGCGGGCAACGTCCGGTTGGGAATAACGCAACCTGAGCGCGGATATAAAAAGAAGAACGTACATCACGAGGTAGAGCTGCGCCGTCAGCGCCGTCAATATCCAATAGGAGCTGCTGACGGTAGGCATACGCAGGAAGACGAGGGACAGCGCGGTAACGATCGACGCCTGGACGACGAGGATGTGGGTTTGGACGCCGCGGCGGTTGACGCGTTGGAGGAAGGGCGGGAGGTAGCCGTGGCGGGCGACGGCGAGCAGGCCCTTGCTCGGGCCGGCGATCCACGTGCTAACCTGGCCGAAGACGCCCAGAGCGATGAGCAACGCGATTACGGGGACGAGCCACGCCAAATTAAATTTATCCAAAAAAACCGCGAACGCTTGCATCAAGCCGGCGACCAAACTTATCTTTTCGCGCGGGACGACGACCGCGATAGACAGCGTACCCAGTACGAAGACGGCGAGCACGATTGCCGTCGCCATAAAAATGGCTCTGGGGTAGTTGCGTTGCGGGTCCTTCACCTCCCGGGCGTGAGCGGCCGAAACCTCCATCCCGGCGAAAAATAACAACGCGCCCGCGGCGAGCACGACGTTGTCCATCCTACTTAGGTCGGGAAAAAACGCACGTCCAGTGACGTGAATTTGGGACGGGTCGCCGACGGCGAGCCAGATTGACGCCAACAAAATAATCAAGGCTCCCGGGACGAGGGTCCCGCCGATGACGCCGACCGTGCTAATCCAACCCGAGGCCTTCATGCCGGCGAAGTTGGCGAGCGTAGCGCCCCAGTAAACCGCGAGGATTACCGCGAGGGCGTAGACCTTGTTGTCGGCCAGCGCGGGGTTTATGACGAAAGCGAACGTGGCCGCGGCGAAAGACAACACCGTCGGGTACCATATTACGTTCTGCAACCACTGCAGCCAGATGGCGAGAAAGCCCCACCTCGGCCCCAAAGCCTCCTTGACCCAGACGTAGACGCCGCCCCTCTTCGGCCAACCGGTAGCGAGCTCCGCGGAGACGAGCGCCGTCGGGATGAGAAACACGAGGGCTGCGACGACGAAAAAGAAGATCGAGGCCAAGCCGTACTCGGCCATCGTCGGCAGGCCGCGCAAACTCGCGATCATCGCCACGTTTATCATGGCGAGCGTAAACACGGTCAACACGCGCCGGCTCGAGTTCGCGTTACTCCCCGTCATGCCGTCACCTCCTGGTTTCGATTTCGCGAGCGGCGAGGACGTCCCGTCGGCGCCCGGCCATTCTACTGCCGCGGCGTTGCCCCTATCATATGCAACGCCGCGTCGCGGGGCAAGGGAAAATCGCCGGCCCGGGAATATTAACTTAGCCGTTTATTTCCGCCCGGAATATTGATAAAGTACTCGCGGACGGAAATATCGGAAGGAGGCCGCCGTTTATGATTAAATTCGTCAAACTTATACCGATACTAACCCTCGCGCCGGCCTTGGCGCCCGGGGCCGAGGGCGCGCTTCCGACCGCAAGCGAAGCGGCGCGGATGTCGTGGGAGGAAGTCGCCGCGGCCGTCGAGAACGTTTCGTTCCCCGCGGCGGAAGGCGGCACGTCCGTACTCAGGAAGACGACCTGCGTCGACGGCGTCGAAAGGCCGTGGGTCCTGTACGTGCCGACCTCGTACGAGCCCGCGACGCCGACGCCGCTCCTACTGATGCTACACGGCTTAATATCCCGACCCGAGATTATGGACGACCCTCTCGGTTACGCCCGGGAAGCCGAATGGACCGCGGCGGCGGAAGAATACGGCTGGCTGGCCCTCTACCCGTTCGGCCAGAAGGACGCGACGTGGTGGGACGACGTCGGCATGGCGAACATCCGGAACCTGGTCCGGACCGTCAAGCAAGAGTACAACGTAGACGACGACCGCGTATACATGGGCGGCTTCTCGGACGGCGCGTCCGCGGCGTTCTGTTGGGCCATGGTCGAACCTACCGACTACGCGGCCTTCGTAGCCCTAAACGGCCACATAAGCGTGGGCAACCTCGTGGGCGAACTCGAGACGTACGCGCCCAACTTCTACAACGCGCCCGTATACGCGGTTACCACCTTCGGCGACGAGCTCTATCCGGCCGCTAAAATGAGCGAAGCCGTCGAAATGGCGCGGCGGGCCGGCGGCGATATCTTTTACCGCGAACTCGCCGGAATGCACGACTTCGACTACGCGGACGCGGAAATACCGCTCATCGCGCGCTTCCTCGCGCGGCACCCGCGCGACCCGTTCCCGGCCAATATCGTATGGGAGGCCGCGACGCCGGCGTTCGGCCGATGCCGCTGGTTCCAGATCGACGAAATAACTAGAGACGAAGCCGCCGGTTGGCATACGGATTATAACGCCGTCCTGTTGGATGAGCGCATCACGATCGGCTTCATCCACGCCGACTTCGAGGGGCCGGGAGTTAAGGTCGGTACGGTGACCGAAGATTCGCCGGCCGAGAAAATGGGCCTCGAGGTGGGCGACGTAATAATAGGCGTCGACGGCGAAGTCGTAACCGACGTCGACGACCTCAACGCGTGGAAGGAAACAATCGCGCGCGGCGACGCGTTCACGCTTCGGGTACGGCGGGGCGCCGACGAACTCACGTTGGAGGGCCGCATCCCGCCGCCGGAGAATTACTACGTCTTCAAGCGGGCGCAGCCGTCGGCTCGAGCGGACGTGAGCTTCGCGGCCAACCGCGTCGACGTACGCGCGTCGCGCCTCGGCGCCTTCACCGTCTACGTTCACCCCGACATGGTAAACCTCGACGAAAAGCTGGTGATAGNNCGTAGTATAATATAATTGACAGGGGAGAAACGATGGAACATACGGCGCCGGGCGCCGCGTGAGCGTTTCCGCGCTGTCTTAGTTTTTAACGGAACATAATAAGGGCAGAATTTAAAACAAGTAATATCGGGGATAAATCATTCGAGGAGGTAGGTAACGTGCAGAAGGCGGTAGTAGGAAGCGTATGCGCTCTGACCGCGATCTTCGCGTCGTACGCGATGGCGTCGCTGGTTACGGTCGGCAAACAGGGGTCGGTCGTCGCGTATCCATTCCGGGGTAATGCCGGCGTAGACGCCGTAAGGTGCCAGGATTTGGTTTTAGCGAGCGAACTCAGGCCTTCAAAGGCCAACCCGGTAATCATAATAAGACGGTGGGAATGGTTCGCCTCTGCGTCCGTTTCGGCGGGATATTTCAATAATTTCACGATTAAGCTGTGCCATACAGGCTACACGGCGTTAACCGCGAACTTCGAGTACAACTACGGCCGTTTCAAACCCGTAACGGTTTACGGTAAATCCGCTCAATACCTCAACCCGAAGGCTAACGACTGGTTCGGGTTCGACTTTCCGATATACTATTGGGATGGCCATTCGAACCTAATCGTCGAGGTCGAGTGGCGCGGCGACACGGGCGGTTTTGCCTACACCTACTGGAGCGCGGGCACGGCGCGGTGCGTCTTCAATTACAACGGCGGCCGGCCCGTCGTGCGCGACTACGTGCATTATATGCGCGTAACGATTCATTTTATACCCGGCGTGGAGCCGACGTCGCTGGGAAGGGTAAGAGCGTTGTACTTGTAACGGGGGTTGTAAAACCCTCGCTCGAGCCGCGCCGGAAAGCAGGCCCGTACGCGCGGCCCGGGTAAAATACCAAGCGCGAAAGCCGCCCTCGCGGGCGGCCTTTTTATTTCGTGATATTATTTTAAATAACTCAGGCTATCGAGGCGAAGAAGCCGGAAGGCGGAGGCGCGGCCGCCGCGCGGCGAACGCGGCCTTTATTCTCCCTCGTCGAGGGGGGACGCCGTCACCCAGCTCGGCCTACGGAATTGATATATGAGCAAGGGAATCGCGCAAACCGCCAGCATCCCGCCGACGAGAAAGGCTTCGTAGAAGACGACGTTGCCGGTCTCGAGCTGGGCCGGCGGCACGTACGCGATGGCCATCGAAAAAGCGGCGGCCAATATCGCGACGCCGGCCACGAGCCACATTCCCAGGTTGCCGCCCGGGACCTTAAATGTGCGCGGGACCTTCGGCCTCGAATAGCGCAGCCTCATGGCGGAGACGAAAAGCAGGACGTACATCAGGAGGTAAAGTTGCCCGGTGAGAGCCGCCAGTATCCAATAGGAGCTGCTCACCGTCGGCATAAACAGAAAGACGAGGGCCAGCACCGAAACGATCAACGCCTGGAACAGAAGGATGGGAGTCTGCACGCCGTGGCGGTTGACGCGCTGGAGGAAGGGCGGCAGGTAGCCGTGGCGGGCGACCGCCAAAAGGCCCTTGCTCGGGCCGACGATCCAGGTGCAGATATGGGCGAAGGACCCGAATACGATGAACAGCGGAATTATCCGCACGAGCCACCCCAAGCGAAAGGTATCTAAGAAAACCTCGAACGCCTGCATCAGGCCGGCGACCAAATTGACCTCCTCGCGCGGCACGACGATGCTGACGGATAAAGTACCCAACACGAAAAGGGTGACGACGATCGAGGCCGCGGCGAAGATGGCCTTGGGGTAGTTGCGTTAGGGGTCCTTAACCTCCTGGGCGTGGGCCGCGGACACCTCCATGCCGGCGAAGTACACCCGCGTGCTCGCGGCCAGTACAATCCCGCTCATCTTGCCGAAATCCGGAAAGAACGCCTTCTCGGATAAATGAATCTGGGACGGGTCTCCCACCGCGAGCCAAATCAACGCGAACAAGACGATGAGGGCGGCCGGCCCGAGCGTACCGCCGATGACGCCTACGGTGCTGATCCAGCCGGACACCCTCATCCCCGGGAAGTTGACCGCCGTCGCGGCCCAGCATACGGCGAGGATTACGGCGACCGCGTACACCTTGTTCTCGGCAAGCTCGGGGTTTATGACGAACGCGAAGGTGACCGCGGCGAAAGACAAAACCGCCGGGTACCACACCACGTTCTGGAACCACTGCAACCATACGGCGAGGAAGCCCCACCTCGGCCCGAGCGCCTCCTTTACCCAAATAAAGACGCCTCCCCGCTTAGGCCATCCCGTCGCGAGCTCCGCGGCGACGAACGCCGTGGGCAGGAGAAACACGGCCGCCCCGACCACGAAGAAGAATATCGCGGCCAGGCCGTACTCGGCCATGGTGGCCAGCCCCTGCAAACTCGCGACCATCGCGACGTTGATCATCGCGAGCTGGAATACCGTCAATACGCGTCGGCTCGTGGCCGTCGTGTTGCCGCTCATCCCTTTACCCCGTTGGCCCCCGCGCCGTTATTTAACGGAGGTTCAGTTGACGTAATGCCCGCGCCGGGCGGAACGTTGCGGCTCGAGGCGCTCGGCCTTGGTCCCGTCGAGAACCTGGGTCGCGTTCATTATGTCGTCGAATAATAAGTCCGCCATGTCCCGGCTGAAGTTCTCCTTCACCACGACGCGCATGATGGCGATATCTTCCGCGTTGGGCGGCAGCGTGTACGCGGGAAGGATCCAACCTCGCTCGCGGAGCTTGTGCGAGAGGTCGAAAACGGTGTAACCGGCCGCCCCCTTCAACGCAACCGTGACGATGGGAAGGCGGTTGGCGGCGTTGAGGACGTCGAACTTCCCGGAATCGGCGAGCCGCTGCGCCAGGTACCGCGCGTTCCCGAGGAGGTTATTCGCGATCCTCGTGTAACCCGCGCGCCCGAGCCTCAGCAGGTTGTAGTATTGCGCCAGAATCATCGCGCTTCCCCGCGAGAAGTTCAACGTATAGGTGGGCATCTCGTCGCCGAGGTAGTTTACGTAAAATATTAATTCCTCCGGCAGGTCGGCGACGTCGCGGAAGACCAGCCACCCGACGCCCGGGTAGACCAGGCCGTACTTGTGGCCGGAGACGTTGACGGACCTGACGCGCGGCAGCCGGAAATCCCACTCCAATTCGGGTTCCACGAACGGCGTGATAAAACCGGCGCTGGCGACGTCGACGTGGATGGGGATGTCCCACCCCTTCTTCTTCTTGACCTCCTCGAGCAGCTCGCTTATTTCCTTGACCGGGTCGGCCTCGCCCGTGAAGGTCGTTCCCAGGACCGCGCCGACGCAAATGGTGTTTTCGTCTACCCGCTCGGCCACGGCCTCCGCGGAGATCGTGAAGCGGTCGGCCTCCATCGGAATTACGCGCGCGTCGACGTCGAAGTACTTGGCGAACTTATCCCAGCAGACGTGAACGTCCGCGCCGAAGACGACGTTCGGTTTGTCGTACGGTTTGCCCTCCGCCTGACGCCGCCCCTTCCACGTCCATTTATGCGCCAACAGGCCGAGCATAATGGCCTCGGACGAGCCGACCGTCGCCGCGCCGGCGAACGCGGCCTCGTCCTCCGGCGCGTTGAAAAGGCGCGCGAGCATGTTCACCACGCGCTTCTGGATCACCTCGGCCTGGGGGTATTGAAAGTGGTCGATGAAATTTTTGCCCAGGTTCTCCGTTATGAGCTTATCCGCTTCCGGCTCCATCCACGTGGTTACGAAGCTCGAGAGGTTAAGCGCCGGGTTGCCGTCGAGGTTCAACTCGTCGTGCACGAGCTGATACGCGGCATTTGCCGGCATCCCCTGCTCAGGTATTTCGTACCGCGGCACGCTCTCTTCGAAATATCTGGTGCTGTACGTGCTCGCGTGGCCCCGTCGGGACACGTCAAGCTTTTTAAGGTCTACTTTCCTCGATATCACGGCTCGACCTCCTCTTCGGGTCGTTAGCTTTTTTTATGTAAATCAGGTCCGATGCCCGGTTTACCCGAAAGCGCCTAACGCGTTGCGCCGCCTCGGTTGCCGTCTCGAGCGCTTATTAATGGCCTAAATATTAATTAATGCGGACGCCGACGACAAGGGAAAACGTAGGGGCCGGCTCGCGCTTCAAAAAAAGCCCCGATTGCCGGGGCTCCAGTTTTACGAAGGGGTAATTCCTATTCCGTCGGTACCAGATAATAGTAGGCCAAATAACCCGCCACGGCCATACCCGCGGCGGAGGCGCCGGCGACGACGCCGAAGGAAGAGGGGTCCACCGACGGCGCTTCCGCCAGCGCGCCGACCGCGGCCGCCAGCGCCGCCGGGTCCGTGAGGGCGAAGTACGACACGACTCCTCCGAACAGCGCGGCCACGGCGTACGCTACGCCGCTTGCGATCCACGCCGGCGTCCAATTTATCTGTCCGAGGGGAGGCGGGGCTCCCCTCGCCCTACGGCCTAACGGGAGACGCGCCATCACGCGACCCTCGAAACCGGGCGGCGCCGCCTCCACCTCGAGCATCGCCTCCTCGAAACCCGCGAACGCGGCGCCGACGCGGCGACACTCCGCGCAAACGCCGGCGTGCTCGCGGGCGGCGGCCCGTTCCGCGTCCGTCGCCTCGTCGGCCGCGGCCAGTATCTCCGTAAACTTCTCGCAATCGACCATATCACATTCCCCCGGCCAGCGCGTCCGCGACGCCCATCCGCCGCAGCGACGCCAGGACCTCTTTCTTTCCTCGGTAAATATAGGACTTAACCGTTCCGAGCGGGAGGTCCGCAACCTCGGCCACCTGCTCGTACGACTTCCCCGTCAGGTAATACAGCTCGAGGACGTTGCGGTATTCGGGCCGTATCGACGCCAGCGCCTCGCGCGTTATGCGCTTATGTTCCGCGCCGGCCGCGAGCTCCTCCGGGCCGGGGCCGTCGTCCGGCGGGTCGTACCCTTCCGGCAAAGCCGAGGCCGCGCGCCGCGCCGAGGCGACGTCGCAGGCGCAGTTGTACGCGACGCGGTAGAGCCAGCTCGAGAACTTCGCCCCCGCCCGGGCGCCGTCGCCGCGATAAGTGTGCAGCTTGCGGAAGACGCGCAGGAACGTCTCCTGGGCGGCGTCGTCCGCGGCGGCCCCGGCGACCCGCCGCGCGATCGAGTAAACCATATCCTGATATCTTTCCACCAGCGCGCGCCAGGCGTCCCCGTCGCCGGCGCGGCAGCGGCGTACAACGTCGTGCTCGTCGAATTCGCTCGCTCGAGCCATCGGAACGTTCCACTACGTATGACGCCTTCCGGCGTGAGTTTGTTTCACATATTACCACAAGCGCCGAGCGCGCCCCACCTCTTAAAATTTTTGAAACAAAACCGGCGCCCGAGCCGTCGTACGGACGAGAAGCGCGAAAAGAACTAATAATCCCCGAACGGAGGAAATAGAATGAGATTCGTCTGGAGAGTTGCTCCTCTCGCAGCGGCGCTCGCGCCGGCCGCGGCCCGAGCGGGCGAAGAAATACCCGAGCCCACCATTATCCCCCTC
>JABAOH010004889.1_pt1 | contig 26252 bp, 26 predicted proteins | sample 7062181 | NCBI WGS metagenome assembly JABAOH01 (sample SAMN14538630, study PRJNA623070) | marine sediment metagenome | biome: marine biome [ENVO:00000428]; feature: marine pelagic biome [ENVO:01000023]; material: deep marine sediment [ENVO:00002113]; isolation source: pool of 5 deep marine... | reverse complement strand
GTGACGCCGTTCAACTTCACGTCGATCGCCGGTAATCTCCCGACCTCACCTGCCCTCATGGGTAACACGGTCATCTGGAAGCCGTCTCGTCCGGCGATCTTCAGCGGGTACTACCTGGCCAGGATGTTCGAGGCTGCGGGGCTGCCGCCAGGGGTGATCAACTTCGTCCCCGGCGACCCCGTTGAGGTGACCGGGGCGATCCTCACTCACCCGGACTTCGCGGGGTTCCACTACACGGGTTCGACTGCCGTCTTCCAGCAGTTCTGGCGCACCATTGGCGAGCGGATCGAGCACTACCGGTCGTATCCCCGGATCGTGGGCGAGACTGGCGGGAAGGACTTCGTCATCGCCCATGCGAGTGCCGAAGAGGACGCCCTGATCGCCAATCTCGTGCGGGGCGCGTTCGAGTATCAGGGGCAGAAGTGCAGTGCCGCCTCCCGCGTATACGTCGCGGACAGCCTGTGGCAGCGGATGAGGGACCGCCTGGTGGAGGAGGTGGCCAGCATTCGGATGGGGGATGTGGCGGACTTCCGGAACTTCATGGGGGCGGTCATCGACAAGAACGCGTTCGGCAGCATCGGGGGGTACATCGAGGACGCTGGCAAGAGTCGGGATGCCGAGATCCTGGTCGGTGGAGAGATGGATGATTCACAGGGATACTTCATCCGCCCCACCGTCATCCAGGCTCACAAGCCCGATTACAAGGCCATGTGCGAGGAGATCTTCGGGCCGGTCGTAACGGTCTATGTCTATCCGGAAAGCCAGTGGACCGAGGCCCTGGAGCTGGTGGACTCCACCTCGCCGTACGGCCTCACGGGCGCGGTGTTCGCCACCGATCGGGGGGCCATCGCCCAGGCAACGGTGCGGCTCAGACAGTCGGCAGGCAACTTCTACGTCAACGACAAGCCCACAGGAGCCATTGTGGGTCAGCAGCCGTTCGGCGGCGCCCGGGCCAGCGGCACCAACGACAAGGCCGGCTCCATGCTCAACCTGGTTCGCTGGGTCTCGGCACGGGCGATCAAGGAGACCTTCGTGCCGGCGACGGACTATCGGTATCCGTTTATGGCGGAGGAGTAGCGGAAGCACATTTGTGCGGTGTGACGGGTCGCCGGTGTGATCCAGACCCTTGATTCCGGCACGACTCCGTAAGACTTTGTAGGACCTTATGATAGGACTGGTTCAGCCGTGCGCACATCCATACAGCTCCTAGGCGTTCTCGGCGCGGCCGTCGCGGTGGCGAGCTGCGAGCCGGCCAGCATAACGGAAGCCAGAGACCAGCTCGCCCGGGGGCCGGCGCGGACCTTCACTCTTACGATCCCGGTGGCCGAGGACACGCTGGACATTTCGAAGCTGATCGAGGATACGACCGATCTCGTGGCAGTCGGCGATCTCCAGGCGGTGCAGTCCGATCCGCAGTCCGTGGATGTCGCCGTCGGCACGGAGCTCAAGTTCGACAACCTGAGCTTCGATCAGTTCACGTTCGGGTACGACCAGATGCTGCGGACGGCCCAGGTCACCACGGCGAGCACCGTCACGTTGGCGCCGCCCGCTCTGCCGGGGCCGTTGCCGGCTGCAGCTCAGCAGCAGGTGATGGACACGGTTCGCTTCGACACGCCGGATGGCTCCGACGTCGTGGCTGCCACCGTGGACACGGGCACCGTGGTCCGGACGCTGGTGAACAACACGATCTGTGACGGCACCATCACCATGTCGCTGCTGGACTCGATCGGTAACCCGGTGGCGTCCTTCCCGAACCAACAGGTGAACGCGGGCCAGACGTTCACGGATTCGGTGCGGGCCGACGGCGCGACCATGAGCCAGTTTGTGGAGGTGGACATCCAGGGCTCGGCGCTCGGCGGCTGCACCATCATCCCGGGGTCGTCCGTCTCCGCCGACGTGACCTTCCGGCCCATGACACTGGCGTCGGTGGACCTGCAGAACGTCAACGAGACCTTCAGTGACACCTACGACCCACTGGCGTCGGAGACGCGGATCCAGGGGGTCGACCAGGTCGTCATCAACAGCGGTTCCTATACGATCACCGCACAGAACCGGCTGCCCGTAGCGTTGAGCGTGTCGCTCACGCTGAACGGCATCCTGGACGGAGCTGGGGCTCCGCTCACCGGCACCCTCAACATTGCGGCAGCTCCGGGTGACGGATCCACCACCACTGGCACGCTGAACTTCAATCTGGCTGGTGTGACCATCATCCCCAGCCAGGCGATGGTGGACATCAGCGGCACGGCAACGGCCGCCCTGGCTACTATCACCCCCACCGTCATCACCAACGCCGTGGTGGCTGACGGAACGGGAGATCTCGAGGTGGAGTCTCTGGCAGGGCCCCTGGATCCTGCGGTGACCCCCGAGTTGGCGGTCACCGTGGAGGAGTCGGAGGAGATCACCCGCGACGACTTTGGCCTCGGTGACTTTGAGGACGCCGTCAAAGGCTCCACGATCAACGTGGCCACGGCCCAACTGGACATCACCAACACGGCGGCTACCCCGCTCGTGTTGTCGAGCTTCACGCTAGGTGTGGTGGAGCTCACGCCCGCCGGGGGAATCCCCCGGGACGGGCTGGGTAACCCGGTCTATGAGGTGGACTCCCAGGGTAGTCCGATTCTCGTCGACGTGGTGGATCCCGGTCAGACGACCCTGTCCATCGCCCGGTCGGCTACCACCCAGGTAACCCTGTCCGTGGCGCCGCTAGCGGACCGGTTGGTACACCTGGTGCTGGATGACAGGCGCGCCGCGATCATCGCGGCCGGGACGGCGACGGCGGGCGACGGGTCTCAGAGCAGCATCGAGCGCAGCGACATCGTAGGCGTATTGTTGAATGTCGCCGTCGGGCTCGACTTTACGGTCCCCGACACCGGCGTCGTCTTCACCAGCAACGCCAACCAGGAAGGGCTCGAGACCGACTCGACGCTGAACACCTCACCCGATGAGGTCATCGAGGTGCTCGTCGGGGCGACGGCCACCTCCGTGGTGCGGAACAACACGCCGTTCGGGTTGGAGGTGGACGTGGCGTACGTCGAGGGCGACCTGGGCGACACCGACGTGTTCACCCAACCGGGCGCCGTGCAGCTCGATCGCATCACTGTGGCGGCGCCGGACCTGGATGCTACGGGGCGGGTGATTCAGCCCGTCACCAGCACGGTCACGGTGGAGGTCACGGGAGACGAGCTCCGGCCGCTGCTGGAGAAGGACTTCACGGCAAGTCTCCGGGTGCGGCTGCTGCCGGGAAGCGGGGCCGGGGGTCGCAGTGCTCTGCGTGCAACGGACAACGTGATATTCAAGGCTAGTGTCACGGTCCAACTGCGGTCGGGAGGTGGACAATGACGCGGTCATTGCTTCTTGTGGCGGCGGCGCTCGTCGCCGGTGGGGACCTCGTGGCCCAGGCTGTGCCCGACAGTTCGCAGGCGGCACGAGTGTCCACCGCATACCGCCGCACACCCACACTGCGGGTCGATCCCTTCCGCCATGTCATGATCCCCCATTGGGGTCTGGTGGTTTCCGGAGGAGCGCTCGGGGCCAACAACACCCTGAACATCAAGGACGTGCGGGCGCTGATTTTCTTGGGTGATCGGGATAGCCTGCTCATCGGTGATATCGTCAACACGTTCGGGTTGGTTCCGGTGGGCCAGGGCGTACGCGGCGAAGCGGAGGGTGAAGGTGGGGTGCACATCGGGGGGCCATTCGGACGTCACGTGAGCTTTGGCATCTCCGCACAGGGGCGGGGCTATGGCGCCTTTCTGGTGGATGACCGCGCCGTGGCTCTGCTGCGCGACGGTAATGCAGCCCAGCAGCAGTTCTTTGTCGGGGATACCAAGGGCTCAGTGCTGGCGGCGGCCGAATTCGGTGCCCACGGGGTCATTCGAGTCGGCCCCATCGGAACGATAGACGGTGCGGAGCTGAGCATTGGCTTTGGCGGGCGCTACATCCGACCGCTGTTCTATGCGCGTGCGCGATCGCTGATCGAAGACAGTCGAGTCTTGCTGACCGGCGACACCATCGCGGCGAATGTCCGGGTGGAGTCGCTCCATACCGAGGACATCGAGTTCGGTCGGGGAACCGGCATCGCCGCGGACTTCCTGGTCCGCCTCGAGTGGCCCACCAATGGCTTCTCCCTGGAGGCCATGGTCGCCAACCTCGGCAAGGTCACCATGGATGGCCTGCGGCGGGATACGCTGTCCTTCAACGTCAACACCACCGACCTCCAGGAAGTGAGCGATTCCCTGGAAGTGCTCGAGTTCTTCGAGGTCCAGGCCCTCGTCAATGATGTCAAGGTGACGCTGCCCCGGATCGTCCGCTTCTCGGCGAGTGGGTGGGCCAATGCCATCCTGCAGCTGGATGTGAGCGCCACGATGCCTGTGAGTGGGGAGTTCGACACCCCCCTTGCCGTCGACGTGGGTACGACGTGGCGGTTCCTCCGGCAAGTTCCGCTGCGGGCTGGCCTGGTGTTGGGTGGTCGCCAGGGATTCGGGTTTACCGGCGGGCTTGGCCTCGAGACGAGGAACTTCTTTGTGGTGCTCGCGGGTGGCAGCCTCGGCGGGCTGTTCGGCAACGCCACGGGGGTTGCCGGCCGACTCGAGCTGGGGTTCTTCTTCTAGGTATTCACTGCCGGTAGACGGCCGCGGATTACTTTCTGAACGCGGATCGGTGTGTGGACGAGTTGTAGGAGCGTAGCATGCGACGCCCCTACAGTTTCGCCGAGACTGATCCGCGTTCGCCTATCGATCAATCCGCGGCAGATACACCACGCTAGAACAGACCGCTTCGGGCTGCCTGCCAGAGTCTGAACATCCGGTCGAAGCCGGACTGCATCAGCTCCGCGGTCTGGGCGGTAGGCTTGTCACTGAGGGCGTCGTTCATTTCCTGGGCGATGCGCGGCAGCTCGCGGCGTTTCGTGGCTCGCGCCTCCTTGAGGATCGCTTGGACGATCTCGCGCAGACGCTGCCACTGGGCCTCGTCATCCGGCACCTGAAACAGATACGAGGCGACGTCGCGCCCTTCTTTGCAGAGTTTTCCCAGGGCGTCAGGGGGGATCCGGGGCTTTCCTTCCATCGTACTCAGCTTGGCCAATGACTCCGTACGCTACTCGGTGAACACGAGATTAGGCAAGGCTGGTGGGCCACGTGCATCTTGTTGCGCAGTGAATAGTTAGCCGCGGGGTGCCATGACCGGAACTACCCGTGGTACGGATCAGGAGTGGCGGCCGCGAGCTACACGGCAATCCGTTATAATTACCGCATGACTACGAATTCCTACCGATTGCAGCCGTCGAGTCGCGCCCCAAGGTGGCCATTCAGGCTCGCGCTCGCGCTCTTGATCAGCACCTTGCCAGGCTGCGAGACGTCGCGGTCCCCTGCGGTGGACCGCGCCCCTGAACCCGGAGAGCGGTTCCTGGCCAATCTCAAGCAGCTCACCTTCGGGGGCCAGAACGCCGAGGCCTATTTTTCGCCCGATGGTACGCAGCTGATCTTCCAGCGCCAGGAAAGCGACACCACGTGCGACCAGCAGTATGTGATCAACGCGGATGGCAGCGGTATGCGGCTGGTCTCCAGCGGGTTGGGGCGCACTACGTGCGGCTATTTCTACTCGGGCGGGGCGCGGATCCTCTACTCGAGCACGTTCCACGTGGACGAGCGTTGTCCAGCGACACCCGATTTCTCCCGGGGCTACGTGTGGCCGCTGTACGACTTCGACATCTATACGTCGCGGCCGGACGGCAGCGATCTCCAACGGCTGTTTCGGTCGCCGGGGTATGATGCTGAAGCAACGCTATCGCCCGACGGCAGCCGGATCGTGTTCACTTCCACGCGCGACGGCGATCTCGACATCTACACCATGAACGTGGACGGCAGTGACGTTCGGCGGTTGACGAACACCCTGGGCTATGATGGGGGCCCCTTCTTCTCCCCCGACGGCGGCATGATCGTATACCGCTCGTGGCATCCCCAGGAACCCTCAGAGCAAGAGGACTACCAGGCGCTGTTAGCCGAGGGCCTGGTACGCCCCAGCCGCATGGAGATCTGGGTGATGAACGCGGACGGCTCGAATCAACGGCAGGTGACGCAGTTGGGGGGTGCTAATTTCGCGCCCTACTTCCACCCCGACGGGCAGCGTATCATCTTCGCCTCGAATCACCCGGATCCTCGTTCCCGGAACTTCGACCTGTACATGATCGGTGTCGACGGGACGGGTCTCACGCAGGTCACGACTCATGGGGATTTCGACGGCTTTCCCATGTTCTCGCCCGACGGTGCCAGGCTCGTGTTCGCGTCGAACCGGTACGGCACCGTCCAGGGCGAGACGAACATCTTCATTGCTGACTGGGTAGAACCATAGACCCGGATGCAGACAACGAGCGTGACAGGTGAGGTGCTGCACTGTGACTGACAAGAAGGTGAGCAAGAAAGAGAATGGGGAAGCCGAGCAGCAGGCGCGACGGGTGAAGAAGTCGGCGTCGCAGTCGGCCAAGGAATGGGCCAAGTCCATCGTCATTGCGCTCGTAATCTGGTTCTTCCTTCGAGCCCTTCTGGTCGAAGCATTCCGGATCCCGTCGGGCAGCATGGAGAACACGCTGCTGATCGGGGACTTCTTGTTCGTGAACAAGGCGCTGTACGGCGCCGAAATCCCGATCATCAACAAGCGGCTTCCGGCATTCCGTGATCCCCGCCGGTTCGACATCGTCATCTTCGACTCGCCGGAAGAGCCGGGTGTCAATGTCGTGAAGCGGGTGATCGGGTTGCCGGGCGACACCATATCTATGGTCGGAAACGTCGCCTACGTGGGCGGCAGGCGCCTCGACGAGCCCTACACTACCAGCACAGACCCCACCAACGATACGGAAGACCCCCGTATGCGGGAGTGGCAGGTCCACTACCTGGTGGGACGTGATCGCCGGACCTACCGGCCGACGCTGAAGAATTGGGGACCCCTCGTCGTGCCGCCTGATTCGTTTTTCGTCATGGGGGACAACCGGGACAACTCCTACGACTCCCGCTACTGGGGCTTCTTGGGGCGAGACCGGGTGGCTGGCCGCCCGTTGTTTATCTACTACAGCTACGATCGAAACGGGGTGATGCCCCTCCCCTTCCTGACGAGCGTTCGCTGGAGGCGGGTGTTCAGCTCCCCTAAGTAGGGCAAGTCGCCGCCCCGGCGAGCCGTCCCCGGAAGCGCGTAACAAGGCGCTTCCGGGCTTTGTTTCGCCTTTGTGCAGGATGGGCAAACTATCATCTTGCAATGAGTGAGATGTGCAATATATTATTTCGTCATTTGGTCTGACTGCCGACGGCTAATCGCTAGTCGATAGGGTGATCGAGGGAGTCCCAAGCATGGATGCCGTGGACCGCCGGATTGTGGCGCTGCTTCAGGCGAATGCGCAGCTCGGGTATCAGGAGCTGGGTGAGGCGGTGGGACTAAGCAGCGCTGCTGCCTACCAGCGGGTCCGCAAGCTGGAGGCAGCTGGAGTCGTCACCGGGTACCACGCCCGGGTGGATGCCGCGGCGCTAGGCCGGGGCGTAGTCGCGTTTCTGCGGGTGCAGCCAGGGCCACGCACCGATCTGAAACGGCTCATCGAGGTATGGACGCAGGCGGACGACGTTCTCGAGTGCCACCGGGTAACCGGCGGCGCGTCCTACCTGCTGAAGCTGCGCCTGGGCACGACCCAAGATCTCGGGCCCCACCTCGACGCGGCGCGGAAGCTCGGGTGCGAGGCTACCGCTGAGCTAGGTCTCGGATGTGTGTTCGAGGGGTGGACGCTACCGGTCGCGAGGCGGTGAGCTGTGCCGACCGGAGGTAGTGCTTGCGCGACTTGCGGGAGACGTGCGCCGCGATCTCGTGTCCCGTCTCAAGGCTCGGCTTGAGAGGTGGTGGTGTGCCACGCTAGCTGATGAGCTCTTTGTGAGACGGCTGGGTGACGTTGCGCGGCACATAGACTGCCTGACGCCCGCACTTGGAGCACTTGAGCGTCACTTGGCGGTGCGATTCGCGCCGGTCTTTCGGAAGCCGCCGCCTGGGTGTTCGCTGGATGGTCCTGTGCCCACACGACGGGCAAGCCAGGGGTTCGCGGTCGCGGTCGGCCAGGATTAGCTGGAGCGCCTCCGCAGCCCGATACTCTTTGACACCACGGCGTCCCACGGTATCTAGCTCCCGCTTGGAGAAGGGCACTAAATCTAGCGTTGGGCCGGGGTCGCTGGCAAACACAGCCCAGGCTTGACGGAGAGGCCTGCGGCCTTCACACTGCACTTGATCGCTTCATACATGGAGTGTCCCATGACTCCCGCAGAGCAGCTCGACGAGGGGTACGTTAAGGTCGCGGAGGTGGAGATCGACGCCGTGCAGCCAGCTCGGTCGGGCTTCGTTCTGACGGGTCGCGGGCAGGACCGGGCGGACTACCGGCTGGAGATGGAGCTTGATATGCCCATCGACCGGCAGACGCGGGCGGTACTCGGCGAGTTGCTGGCGCAATCGGAGTGGCGGGTGCTGCGCCGGGCCCCGCAGCCGTTCACCCCTCAGCGGTCGAAGGCAGCGCGGAAGTCGAACCGCTGAATGCTCGAATCCTGTCGAATTCGCAGCGCCTAAGTCAGTGACAGGCAATGACTTAGGCGCTTCTGCCTCGGTCGCAGCCCCGCTTGACGCCGGACCCCTCACAGGCTAGCTTGCCGCCCATCGTCTCCCTCGTGAAGGAGCCCTGATGGCGCGCGAGCTCGGCGGTTCGCAGATCTCTGCCCTCCTGGAGTCGGTTCCGGGCATCGCTAACGTGCTCCGCAGTCCCGTCGCCGACGCGCTGGTCAACATGATTCGCGCCGGCGCCGGCCTCGGCGACTTTCGGATGGACGATGTCAAGGAGCTGGTCCAGTATGCCGTGCGTCGCGGCCTGATCAGCGTCGCCGAAGGTGAGGAGTTGCTCTTAGACGTCAAAGCGGTGGCGGGGGAGCGGCGGGCAAGGGCCTCGCGGGCCGGGCCCAAGAGGAAGGCCCGAGCCACCAAGCGGAAGAAGCCACGCCCCACGGCTAAGAAAAAGACCAAGAAGGCGGCGAAGAAGAAGGTGCCGACGCGAGTGAAGCGACGCTAGAGTCGGAATCCCTTCACGAGTGAGCGGAGGTGTTCGGCCGCCTCGGTCAGCTGACTGGTCTGGGCGGCCATTTCTTCGGTGGAGGCTCCCTGTTGCTCGGCCGCCGCTGACACCTGTCCGCTGGACGACGCGTGGGCTTGTGCGGCTGTGGATGCCGAGGCGATCTCGCCCTTGATGCGTTCTGCCGCTTCCAGGTTCCTAGCGGCCTCCTCCCGGACCCGGCGCGCTGCAAGTTCGACTTCTTTGATGGCGCGGACGATTTCCTCGAGCGCCCGTGCCGCACCCTGAGCGATGGTCTCGACCCCCCGCACCTTGCTGCGGCCGCTGGCCATCGTGCCCGAGACGTCGGTCACCTGGGTGCGCACTGACTGCAACGTCTGCGTGATCTCCTCGGCGGCCTGGGCGCTGGAGTCGGCTAGCTGTTGGACCTCTTCCGCTACGATGGCGAAGCCGAGCCCCCCTTCGCCCGCCCGGGCTGCCTCGATTGCTGCGTTGAGGGCGAGCAGGTTGGTCTGCGAGGAGATCCGCTTGATCAACTCCACGAAGTCGTAGACGGCTTCCGACAGCTTGTCGAGTTCCTCGACCTGACCAGAGCTGGTCTGCACGACTTCGCCGAGCTCCAGCAGGGCATTGCCGGCCGCTGCCACGTCTTCCTGATATCGGGCGGCGAGTCGATGAATCTCGTCTCCTAGAGCCGCCACCCGATCTGCCATGGCACCGCTCTGCTCCGCAGCCATCCGCAGCTCATCTATGGCTGCGGTGCTCTGTTCCAGCTCCTTCACCTGCTGCTCCGCGCCGCCTGAGATGTCGATCATCGCTGTTGAGATCTCCCCGGCCGTGGCGGCGAGCTGCTCGCTGATGGCTGATAGGTCGGTTGCAGTGCTGGCGATCCGTTCGCCTTCGCTCACGACGTCGGCGACCAGGGATCGCAGCTTTGTGCTCACGCGGGCCATCGCGTCGCCTAGTGCCTGCAGCTCTTCCGGCATCTTCCCCAGCGTCACGGGGCGCAGGTCTCCCTCGGCGAATCGTCGCGCCGCGGTCTCTAGCCGGGTGAGGGGGCGCTCCACCGAGCGAAGAGTAGCCACCCCCACTGCGACGCCTGCCAGAATAGAGGCCGCGAGAACGGTCCAGACCAGCAGGCGACGCTCGGCGCTGGTCTGTTCGAGTGAGCGGGCGATCGCCTCAGTGCGACTGCGCTGAGCGGCGGAGAAGTCCTGAACCAGATTGAGCAGCTCTTCCGCTCGCCCGCGCACTGCGGTGGCGGTCGCCACCGCTGCGCTGCGGCGTCCGAGGTCCACCTGGGCGTGAGCCAGGCTGTACCAGACTTCGACATCTGCCTGCAGCTGGCCGATGCGGGCGATGAGGAGGCGGTCCGCTTCGGTCAGCTCGGCAAAGGCGCGGAGCTGGCCTTGATGCTCATACGACTCCTCACCGGCCGACTGAAAGGCATCTCGCGCCGCGCTCGACTGATCCGTGAGGTACTGCTCGCCGGCCCGCAGCTCGTCGAACAGCGCAACGACGAGTCCGTTAGTGACGTCGGCCATGCGGGTGAGTCCCGCTAGCTCCCGCGTCACGGTTTCGCCGAGGGTGCGAAGCGCCGCCACACCGATGAGGGCAATGATGATGATCCCGATGACCAGCGCGCCCTCGCCGACGGCCACGCGTGCCTTGAGCGTGTTCAGCGGAAGCGTCAATCTCATTGCCCGGCCGCGGTTACGAGGCGTCGGTTGCGCACGACGCCTATGATCACGTCTTTGTTGGGCACGTCGCCGTTCTCATCGAACGCGATCGTCCCGGTCACGCCCTCGAACGCCGGCGTGCTGGTACCGACCCCTGCCAGGTAGTCCCTTATCTCACTGCGATTGGTGCCCACCGCCTCGATGGCTTGCGCCAACAGGTGCACGATGTCGTAGGCCCCAGCTCCACGATGGTCAGGAAGCTCGTCCCCGTGGACCTGCTGATAGGCGGTGAGGAACGCCTCGTTGCGGCTCCCGCGTCGGTCGGGCAGATATGCCGCCGCGATGAACACGCCGTCGGCGTTCACTGGTGCGGCTTCCAGGCCCGCGACGCCATCGCTCCCCAGGACCCGGTACCCGAGCCCCAGGGAATCGGCGGTGTCGACAATCCGCTCCGCGCCCCCTGTGGTCCCGGCGATCACGAGTGCATCGACGCCGCCGCGGCGCGCCAGTCGCTGGAGATACGGCTCGAACGAAGGGATCGCCGGCACGTAGGGATCCTCGCTGGCGACGCTGCCCCCGAAGGCGGTAAAGCTCTGCGAGAACGCGCTCCGCACGCCTCGGCCGTATTCGTCGTTCTCGAAGATCACGGCGGCCGATCGGGCACCCAGCTGGGTCCACGCCCACTCAGCCAAGCGCCTGCCATGGACGAGATCGTCGGGGCAGACCCGGAATGTGTAGGATCCTGCGCCGCTCAGCTGTGGGCTCGACGCTGACGGCGAGATGGTCACAACGGGATCGGGACCGCTGTTGTAGATGGGAGCGGCAGCGATGCTGGCTCCACTGCTGAGGTGTCCAATCACGGCGACGAGCCCCGGCGTGTCGTAGAGGTCCCGCGCGACGCCCACCGCCACATCGGCCGCTGCGCTGTCGTCCCGGATGACCAGCACGAAAGGTCGGCCTCGGACGCCTCCACGCTGGTTGATCTCCGTCACGGCGAGCTCTGCGGCGTGCTGCATGGACGCTCCGCGGGGCTGTGAGAAGGGACCAGCGAGTCCGATCAAGATCGGCTCATCGCGTGAGATACACGCGCCGAGCGACAGGGCGCTGACGCATGCGAGGGAGATCAGGAAGCGGCTAGCCATGCGCACAGAATGCTCTCCGGTGGGCAACCTTAGCGATGCTGCCGCAGGGACGCAACGTCGCACCGGGCGATTCCGCAGTACATTGTGGTCATGCCCGATGCGGTCTGTCGCTTTGCGGAGGCACTGCGCCAGCTGCTCCATGCCCGTACGGCAGCCACGCTGGAGCGAAGCTGGACGAGCGCGGATCTCGATGGTCTCGGCTGGGAAGCCCTCGGGCGCGCCCGGCGCCAGGACGTCCGGCGCTGGGAGCCCGTGCTGGACGAGGTGGATGGGCTGTTGCTTCGTCTCCTGGACCGGGTGCCAGTATTCGCTGCCGGCCCCAGCGCGGCTGCCGGGCACGTCCGCACCTTCCGGCTGCCTGAGCTGGAGCGACTGCAGCATGCGACGGCGGCCGCTCTGGTCGCACAGCGGTTCGGTGCTGCCGGTCTTCGGACGGTGGTGGCCGACCAAGACGCGCCCCTGGCGCGGCGGTACTTCGCTTTCCTCGCGCTGGCGGAGCGGCATCCGCCCCCGGAATGGCCCCTGTTTGCCCGTTATCTCAATCCGGACGCCCACCATGCCTTCGTGGGTACTGCTGCCGAGGCAGCCCGGTTCTATCCCGATGTGGGCGCGGGGGCCCGGCTGGTCGGGCTGTTCGAGGCCGTGCGCTCGGACTTGCACCTGCGGGAGTTCCTCAGCCCCAGGATCTTGGAGTCACTCTACGTGCTCAGCGAGCGCCAAACGCTACCCTTCTTCCGCGAGCTTCTGACCGCGGGTCACACCCATCCGGTGGCCGAGCACTGCGAGGTGACACGCGCTCTGGTCATGGTACGGCGCTTTACTGGGAGCCTCGAACCCAACAGCAAGTACCGTGATCTCTTTGCCCCGGCCGTCCATGTGGCCATCGACCGGGCAGAGGCGGCGTTTCAGCGGGAGCGGGAGGTTCTGACCCCGGTGGCTGTTATCTAGCCAACAGCCGTCAGCCTTCGGCAGGCAATTCGCAGTTCGCAGTTGGCGATTCGTGAGGTGGGCGCTTCTGAACTCACGAATTGCGAACTGCAAGTCGCTTGTTGAAGGTTCAGGGCTTCAGTCACCAGCGGAACGCCCGGCGGAGGATGACCGTGCCGCTGCCGGGCTCCAGTTCTTCGAACTGTAGGGCGTTGCCGTAGGGGTCGTAGAATGCGGTCCAGGTGGTGGAGTCGGGCTCCCAGGTGAAATTGATGAATCGGACGTTGCGATTCCACTCGCCTCTGGTCCATTGGCCACCTGGCAGTCGCCGCCACGCCGCGATGTTCCCTCTGTACATTAACAGCTCGAAGGTGTGCTCTCCGCCGGTGCTAGTGCCGCGCCAGCGCCCGGCGTGCAGGGGACGGGCCAGGAGATCCTGCCGGGCCATCGTCACCACGCGGCCCTCTTCCGTCTCGATGAGCAGGCGATCGAGGACGAACCAGTACAAGACGGCAAACGAGGTATCCCCCATCGCGATCAGCGAGTCCCGCGTCGCCAAGAAGTCGGTGGGAATGGTGTCGTTCACCACCAGCATCGTATCGTCGTAGAAATCCAAGTGGAGAGGCCGACCGTGGTGGGTGCCTACCCAGCGTCTCAGCAGGTCGTCGGCCTGCCTGGGACCCTGGCTAGGGGTCACTGCCAACAGTGCCAGGATGACTGCTACAGTGCGCATCCGTTCCCCTGGTGGTGTTGCCCGAACCGTCTCCAAGCACAGTTTACACCGGAGCGGACGCCCTGGACAATCGAGGAGGCTCCAGAGGATCCTGGGCCTGTGCACCTATTCGATGGTCCGGGGTAGGGTTATCTTGAGGGCACTGTATGACGCTTCCGGCAATCTCGAGGTCGACCCACACGTGGACCGATCGGGGAGAAGCGCTGGGGTACTTCTTCCAGCGTGCAGGCGAGGCACCCCGGCTGGTGGCGTACGACGAGGACATGGGGTGCCCTCTCCACCACTCCCTCGCCGCCCTGGAGTGGACGTTGGCCGTCGGCATTCTGAACGACTCGGATCTGATTCACGCCGCACGCCTGGGTGGCGATGCGGCAGCCGCTGTGGTTGAGCGCCGCCGCGACGGCCAGCGCCGGTTTGTGTACCTCGGTCCACGGATGGACGCGCCCCCTGCCGACCCCTACGAGGGGTCGCTGCTGTATGACGAACCGGGCGTGCGGGCCTTCGAGTTTGCCCAGCGGGCACACGCCGTGGCGCATTTCCTTCGGGCGACCCAGGGGGTCGGGGGCGTGCTCTCGGTGCTGTCCCGACGAGCGCCGGAGCTCGTTCACGTGAGGCGCTGGCTCAGCGCCGTGTTTGAGAACCCATCGCCGCAAGTCTCGAACCTCTTGCTGGCAGGTTGGTTTGCCACGAGCGGTGGGGGTGTGCTGTTCGCGCCCGCCGTCACCGGGGATCCGTACGTGTATGAGGAGGTCGGTACTGAGACGTGAGGTGTATCTGGATCCCGCCCGCCATCCTGCTTTGCGCCAGCCTCTTCCTCGAACCTCGCAGCACACAAGCTCAGGAACCCTCCCCGGCGGCCGAGGCTGTGCAAGATAGCCTTCGTCAGCGCTACCACGACACACTGATTGCACTTCGAGACATGTTGAGCGGGGTTCGCGGCCGCCTGCAGGCGTTCCGCCTGGACCTCGATGGCGTCGGCGCAGAAACGGTTGTCGCCCGAGCCTCGCGTTTGCGGTGGCGCTGTGTAGGGGCGATTGACGCGTTGCGGGATGCTGAGGCCGTGTTCCAACCGCGTGAGGCTCCCACCGCGAGGACTCGCGAAGCCGCTCGGTCCCTGGTCGGCGAGATGCAGGCCCTGCAGCAAGCGTTACAGGAGCACTGTGAGCGCGCCATGAGGTCGACCGGCCCCGGTCAGTGGGCCGACTCCCTCAGGGCTTGGGGTCCCTTCCGCACGAGCCGAGTGGAGGAGAAGCTGGCGGCGTACGATCACGCCGCTGCTCGGTTCGCACGCGTCGCGGGGTTCAAGTTGGAGCCGGGGGTCCCAAAGCCGTAACCCTGCCACCTCCCCCAGTCGGCCCGAGCGGCAGTTCCCACTCGGAGCGCGGGGGCAAGACTGTGGAGTAGCTGTGGGCGCTGGTTATACACAACTCCACATTCGGTGGAAAGAGGTCAGCAACTGCTGGAAACTGGCTCGCTTAAGCTTCCACACGCACCCCACACAGAACGCGTAAGCCGAAGAAACATCGGCACTTGCGGGATCTTGCCCGGTGCTTACATTGGGTGCGTCGCGCAGGGGAAGGGTGGAGACCTCGTCTCCGCCACGCCTTGTGTGACAGGCCCGAGAAGAGAATTCCGGGGAGGACGCCGACGCAAACAAGGGCTTCGGGCGTCCGACGATCCGGGTGGATCACCTCTCTCGGGCCGACGGGGCCAGTCGCGTGTCCCGTCCACACCGATGTGGCGCCTCGGTGTGCAGTGTGAGAGGTCGGTCCGCGACCCGACCGACTCGCAGCGCCCGCACTGGCGAACCTTGCGGCTCGGCCAAGCCGCTTGGGGATGGAAGCCGGAGCTCCCGCAGTCGGACCGCGGCCGCATCAGGCCGGGCGGTGGCTACGGGGAGGAGAACAGAGGGAGTAAATCCCCTGACTCCGGGTAGCCAGTGTGTGGGGCGGCCTGCCACCTTCGGGTGAGCGGCCGCCCCTTTTTCTTGTGAGGAGTAAGGAGTGAGCAGGCCGCGCACCACCTCACTCCTCACCCCTTACTCCTCACTCCTTGCCGCCCCTCACCCCTTCACCACTCCAATCGGTACCAGCTTCACCACCTTCTTCCCGATGCCCGCCCCGTGGACCACGTCCACTACCTGCTTGACGTCCTTGTAGGCCTCCGGGATCTCCTCGTCCACCGTGCGGCGGCTGGCGGCTCGGATGAGGATGCCGCGTTCCTCGAGTTCCTTCGGGACGTTGCGTGGCCGGGCAACCTTCTTGGCCTGGTGGCGACTCATCCGGCGACCGGCGCCGTGGCAGGTCGATCCGAACGTCTCGTTGAACGCGCCCGGGGTGCCGACGAGGACGAACGAGTAGCGTCCCATGTCGCCGGGGATCAGCACGGGTTGGCCGATGTCTTGGAACCGGTCAGCGAGTTCGGCGTGACCGGGCGGGAACGCTCGGGTGGCGCCTTTCCGGTGCACGCAGACCCGGCGGCGCTGTCCCTGCACCTGGTGGGTCTCGAACTTCGCGATGTTGTGGGCCACGTCGTACACGAGATCGGTTCGGTCGGCGACGTCCCCGGAGAAGATGGTGGTCAGGGAGCGGCGTACGTAGTGGCTCATCAACTGTCGGTTGGCGAAGGCGTAGTTCGCCGCCGCGTTCATGGCGCCCAAGTACGCTTTGGCCTCGGGACTGGTGAGGGGAGCACAACAGAGCTGCTTGTCTGGTAGCTCGATCCCGTACCGACCGGCCGCCTGCACCATGGTGTCGAGGTAGTCGTCGCACACCTGGTAACCGAGGCCGCGGGATCCTGAGTGGATGAAGAAGGTGGCAGTGCGGGGTGCGAGGCCGAGACGGTTGGCCGCCTCCTCGTCGTAGATCTCTGCCACGTACCCGACTTCCACAAAGTGATTCCCGCTTCCCACGGTGCCGAGCTGCGCGAAGCCGCGCTTCTTTGCGCGGGTGCTCACCGCGTCTGGGTCTCCAGGCAGGCTGCCGCCGGCTTCGATGCACTCGAGGTCGCGTTCGGAGCCGTAGCCTTCCTTCACCGCCCAGCGCGCGCCGTGCTCTAGCACGCGTTCGAGCTCCGGTTGGGAAAGTCTGAGGTCTGAGCGGGAAGAGCCCACGCCGGAGGGGATCCCGGCGTAGAGGCTGTCTATTAGTGCTGGGAGTCTCGGGCGTATCTCATCGACAGAGAGCGGACTGCGGAGTAGCCGAACGCCGCAGTTGATGTCGTAGCCAACTCCGCCCGGTGAGATCACGCCCTCGCGCTCGTCGAATGCTGCCACGCCACCGATTGGGAAGCCGTAGCCCCAATGGATGTCAGGCATGGCGATGGAGGGGCCGACGATGCCGGGCAGGTGCGCCACGTTTACGACCTGCTGGACGCACTGGTCGCCCTCCAAGTCGTGCATCAACTCCGCGTCGGCAAAGATCAACCCATCGGTGCGCATCCCGCCGGTGCGGGGCACCCGCCAGCGATACTCGTCAACGCGTTCGACGGCGATGCGGTCGGTCGCCATGTATGGAAGATACCAGCCGGCGGAGCCGAGCGGATGGGTCGGACTGAGCGTTACGGCCGGCTACAGATCGAACAGCACCTCTGCGTGCCATCCAGTGTCCTTGTGAGCCACCACGAGCCCGTGTCGGGTCACCGCCTTCACCTCCGGCTGAACCTGGTGCCTTGCCGGATCGAACTTTTCGCCGGATACCTCGCCTGCCATCTGTGTCGGCGTTGCCATGTCGAAGGCCACCCGTGCCGGTACGAACCGATCAGTGTCGAACCGGTACAGGAGTTCCCGGAGGTAGCCGAGGAGTAACTCGGCCGTGTCTCCCGTGGAAATCCTCACCGGGTGGCGGAGGTGACTTTCGACGGGACTGTCGCCTGCCAGGAGTTGCCGCATCACCTCGGTCGCCTCGGCGAAGAGCAGCTCCAGCGACGGGGCCTCGATGGCAACCCTGATATCGGCCGTGTGGGGCAGGAATCGGTAGGTCAATTTTTCGTCCAGTGCTTCAGTTGTACGGTGACGCGCGAAGCACCTGAGGGCTGTACGATGGCAACGTGGCTCCCTGGTTCTCCATGCCCACCGGCGCCGAAGCGAAGCGCCAGGCCGCGCTTGCCGAGCTTGGCACAGCCCTCTCGGCAATCCGCTGCGCGGCGAGCCAGCTCGAACTTACCGCGCCTTCAGGGCGGGAGCGTGAGTTGCTCCGGGCCATCAACCAGTTGCTGACCCGGGCGGAAACGTCGGTGCAGCGGCTCGTTGGTGTCACTGGGCGGCGCTAGGCACCCCAGTCACTCGTGCCGCGAAACACCCTTCGTCGGTCGAGGGTCCACTGCGGCAGGGACACGAGGCCATCGGGGAAGCTCCCGTCGTCGCGGAGCGCATCTGCGACGCTCGCCGTTTTCGCACTGGCATTGTCGGCCCAATGCAGCACCTCGGCCTCGAGGGTCATGGGCGTTACCGGGCTGCCGAACTCCAGCCTGCCGTGATGGGACACCATGAGGTGGATCAGAATGTCTCGCTCCAGTTCAGTGCACGGCGGCTCCGGTTCCTCATTCAGGCGCCGCTCCAGCATCTGGACCCCGAGAATGATGTGTCCCAGGAGGCGCCCTCGTTCCGAGTATTCGAGCAGCCCATCCCAGCGATAGGTTTCGAGCTTGCCGATGTCGTGCAGCAGCACTCCGGCGAGTACGAGTTCCTGGTCGGCGCCGCAGGCGCGAGCGACGGTCCGGCCAATGGCGGCCACCTCGGTGGTGTGCTTCAGGAGACCGCCGATCGCCGCGTGGTGGCCCCGAATCGCCCCTGGGCACTGCTCGTACCGTTGCCGAAAGGCATCCTCCTGGTAGAACAGGTCCACCACCTTACGGAGCCGTGGCTTCCCGATCTCCTGACGCCACCCATCTAGCGTCTCCCAGTAGCGGTCCACCGGGCCGACCGACGGCAGCAAGGCTGCGGGGTCTACCGAATCCTTTGGCACCTGTCGGACGGACGCCACCTTGAGCTGCTTGCGGTCACGGTAGGTGATCACTTCGCCGATCACCTGGAGCACATGTCCAGCGCGCAGACCCGCGATCTCGTCTCGTCGCTCGCTCCAAAACGGTTCGGTACCGATGCTGCCGGAGCTGTTGCCTAGCGTGAGAATCGTGTAGGGGTCCCCGTTTGCCTGCGTGCGGATGTCGACTTCGAGCAGCAGGAAGACGTCCTGGACGCGAGAGCCAGGGGTCAGGGAGGGGATGTGGAGCGGCTGCGTCATTGTCAGGAATCTACGGCAGAGACGGCATCACGGCATGACCTAGTCGGCGGATTGCTCGAGCGGCGCGCCCTGCCGTTCATGCCGTCTCTGCCGTCATGCCGTTTCTCATCGACTCTCCCTCCTCCACGGCTTGAGCCGCGGCAGACTGTCATCCGGCTCCAGTGCCGGATGCATCCCGAACTCGGGTTGCACTTCTGGCAACAGGTGTTTCACCGAGTTCCGGTAGTATTCCAAGAGCGGCCGCTGACGCGGGAGAATGATGAATGCATCGCGTTGCCGCACTACCAGTCGCCGCATTCTGAGCATGCGCCACGCTCGGTCCAAGATGGCATCCGGCGGCCGCTCCGGCCGGATCAATTTCGCGCCGGTCTTGAGCAGATGATCGCGGAACTCGTCCACGCGTTCGAGGAGATCGTTGCGGCGGACCAAGGTCTCGCCGAACGACAGGAGTGCGGCTGCCACGAGGGGTACTGGGGTGATGGGCATGATCTGGGCCACGCGTCCCATGACCTCGTTGGCCAGCCCCTCCAGCTCTTGGAGTCGGTTCTCCTTGGGAAGCTCGAACACACCCGGGCGTTGCTCCACCCACTGCCGCAAGGGCACGGGCGTCCCGAAATTGACGGCCACCCGGCCATACCGGCGGAGGTTACCGGTTAGGAGCCGTGCGAGATTGAAGGCCACGTAGTGTAGCACCCCGAGCAGTTGCCGGACTCGTCCAGGGCGCGCTTGTTCGTCCAGCAGTTCGAGAATCAGGGAGCGGTCTTCGAGCACGCGGTCGTAGTTGAGCGCCACGGGCACGAGCCAGATGTTGCGGTCAGCCTCCAGCTCCGGCAGGGTACGGGCGATGTAGTCGAGGAGCCCGAGCTTTGGGCCACGGAAAGCACCGTCTCTAGTGAGTCCACCCTCGAGGAAGACTCCCTGCGTCACCCCGTGCCGCGTGATGAGCTGGACATAGCGCTCGAGGACCACGTGATACAGTGGCTCACGGAAGCCGCGGCGGACGAAGTAGGCACCGAATGACTTGAACACGTACTCCAGGGGCCACACCCGGGCCCATTCTCCCACTGCGTAGCTGATGCTCACCGCCCGCGCCAACACGTAGGCGACCACCGCGTAGTCGGCATTGGACCGGTGGTTCATCAGGTAGACCACGATGTCCTTTCGGGGAATAGCGTTGAGTGCCGCCCGGTCCTGATACTCCGAGCTCACCCGGTACAGGAGGTTGATCAGCACACGGGCGACGTTGTAGCCGAGCTTGTAGTATGAGAGGACGTTGAAGTAAGGAACGATCTCGTCGACATAGCGCTCGACCCGGACGCGGGCGTCGAGCTCGCTCACCCCATGGGTGCGGCAATGCTCACGGATGGCATGCTCCACCTTGCCGTCCCGCAGCAACTCGTCACGGATCACCCGTTTGCTGACCAGCTTGTAGCGGTCTAGCCGCGCCCGGAACTGGTGCACGGCCCGCAGCACGGCGCGCCGGAACCACCGTCGCAGGGCTGTGCGAATGTGTCGAATTGACCAGAGAGTGAGACCGCCGGTGAGGAGCGCCGCGAGGGCGAGGAGCGCCCAGTCGCCAGCCGTGAGGTTCAGAGCGCCTCCGGTAGCACTCCCGTCCGCTCGTATTGGTAGGCCATTCGCTTGAGGCGGGCGACGCGCACGGCCATTGGGGGGTGGGTGGCCAATATGTCGGCGACGAACCCTTGTTTGTGAGACACCCGCCGCCCCAGGGGATCGGCAATGCAAAGGTGCGCGGTACCACGCTTGATAGCGCGGGTGGGAGCGGCCGCGTCTTCGATCTTCCGCAGAGCGGAGGCGAGTGCGCCTGGATTGCGGGTGAACTGCGCGCCTGTGGCGTCGGCTAGAAACTCCCGCTTCCGGCTCACCGCCAGCGCCAGGAGCCGCGAGACGACGGGTGCGATGAGGACACTAATGAGCCAGACCACCAGGACGATGAGCGCGAGAGCGCCGGCCCCTCCCTTCCTTCCTCCCCCGCCTCCAGAGCGGCCACCACCTCCTCGTCGTCCGGCGTACCCGCCGAAACGCATCACTCGCCACGCCCCCTCGGAGATGAGCGCCATGACTCCCACCAGGGCTGCCAGGAGGGTCATGAGCTTGACATCGTGGTTTTGGATGTGCGCCATCTCGTGGCTCACGACTCCCTGCAACTCGTCCCGGTCGAGGGTTTCGAGAAGCCCCTGGGTTACGGCGACGTGTGAGTGGTGCTCGTCCGTGCCGGTAGCGAAGGCGTTGGGGTCCTTGTCCGGAACGATCCAGATATTAGGGCGCGGAAGGCCCGAGGCGATGGCCATTTCCTCCACCACGTTGATCAGCTTCTTCTCCTCTGGCTTGGATGCGTTGATCAGTTCCCACGCGCCGGTAGCCCAGAGGATCTGCTTGGGGCCGCGGTGCCACGCGATCAAGGCCATTCCCAGACCCAAGAGCGTCGCTCCGATGCCGAACCAGGGCACCACGTGGCGGTAGGCTTGCTCGGCCCTGCCGGGGGCATCCGGGTCGTCGACCGGGAGGGTGTAGAGATAGAACGCGAGGTCGCCGCCGAAGCCGATCCACGCGAAGAACAACACGAAGATGGTTACCAGTACTGCCGAGCGGCGGCGATTCGCCTTCTGCTGCGCGAAAAGGTTGGCGTCGGCGGTCACTGCTTAGGCTTGAAGGACAGATCGACCTTGGGCACCTCCCGCTCTTTCTCTTCGGTGATCTCCCACAGCTCCACCTGCTCGGCCCTGGCGAGCCCGGCGATGAGGCTCCAGGGGAACTGTTGCTGCTTGATGTTGTAGGTGGTAGCCATGTCGTTGTAGAGCTGGCGGGCGAAAGCGACCCGGTTCTCCGTGGAGGTGAGTTCTTCCTGCAGCTGCCCGACGTTGGTGGTCGCCTTGAGCTCCGGATATCGCTCCACGACGAGGTTGAAGCGCGACAGGGCAGCAGTGAGTGTCGCCTCAGCCTCGGCGAGTTGCTTCACCCCGCCGGTGGGCATGGCGCCGGCCTGAATGTTCACTGCCTGGTTGCGTGCCTGGATCACCGCCTCCAGCGTCTCACGCTCAAACTCCATGGCTCCTTTGACCGCCTCCACCAAGTTCGGGATGAGATCATGGCGGCGCTTGAGCTGGACGTCGATCTGCTTCCAGGCGTTGAGAGTTTGACCCTTGAGAGAGATGAGGGTGTTGTAGGCCGAAATCGCCCAGATGATGACGATCGCGACAAGGGCGAGGAATATCCACGTTCCCAACATAGCGCACTCCTAGGTGCTGGCGTCACATGGCGGCAGAGTAACCCGCTCGCTATGCGCGCTGTCCCGTCCGTTCTACGGACGATCCTGCGGGTCTCGGGCTCCCGGGCACGGATCGCAGCTGCGACATGATTCGTCCAATCGCGAGCCGCACGGCGTCCCCGATCTGTGCCTCCACGTTGCCCCGCACCACGAGGGGATGGTCTTCCCGCACGTGCAACTCGACCCCCTCCGCAACCCGCACGCGATGCCACCGGGTCGCGCCACGCGTGTCGGTTGGCTCCTCGAGGGCGTTTAGCTGTGGTCGCAGCGCCTGGCCGGCTCGGCCCCGGGGGGCCGCGTCCTGGTTAGTGAGCGGGAGTTGAGTGGGTGTGGGGAGGTGCGGACCCAGGGCGGCCGCGATGCGACGCTCCAGGACGTCACCCGTGGTTTCCGACAGCTCGTTCCCGATGGCCCCCAGAGTGGCACCCTCCATCTGCCGCAGCTTGATGGCGAGGACCTGGAGGAGGTGGCGGTAGGAATAGGTTGCTGCGGTGCCACGACCCTCCGGTGGCGCGACCAAGTCTCGGGTGACATAAAACCGAATGGTCCGCTCGGTCGGATGGGCGCTGGCGGCGGCGTTGATCGGGCGCACGCCCGAGGCGTCGAGAATCGCTCCCGCGAGCGTAGCGAGGTCGCGCAGATTCCAGGGAGCCAGCTTGCGGTACTCCCGCAGGTTGAATAGCGGATCCTCCACGCGTTCCCCCGCCGTGCCCATCACCTATTGCCTGCTGGCCTCACGCCGCTCGGTCGCGGTGAGCCGTCGAGTGAGATCCACAATCTGGGGGATCCCGAAGGGTTTGGAGAGCACGGGCACGTTGTGCAAGTCCAACCAGTCCTCGTGGTCCTTGGCCTCCGGGTCGCCGCTCATGATGACAACGCGGGCAGCGAGGTGCGGCCACTGGGTGCGGATCATGTGGAACAGCGTCTGCCCCGACATGCTGGGCATGCGCAGGTCCATCAGGATGAGGTCGACGTGCCGGGCCGCCAGCACTTCGCATGCCTCCTCGCCAGTGGTGGCAAGCAACACCCCGTAGCCGATTTGGCCCATTGCCCGTGATAGGACCCGCCGAACGGCAGGGTCGTCGTCGACGATCAGAATGGTGGGAGACGTCATGAGACGATCGCCAAGTGTCGAGCCGGTTGTGCGGCGGGGCGCTGGAAGAAGCGCTCCCGCACGATCTGAATAGCCTCGTCCGGCGTGAGGGAAACCCGCAACTCTCCCGGGGTCATCCCAAAAACCTCCTTGACGTTCTGGGCGAACGACCGCGCTTTGGCGTAGCCCAGCTTGGTTGCGACGTTCTCCACGGTGTAGCCGGGATCCTGCAGCAAGCGATGTGCATACGCCACCCGGAACACCATGAGCACCACACTCGGCGGCGGCAAGTGTGCCTTCGTGAACCACCGCGCGCAGGTGCGCCGGTCCATTCGCGCGCGCTCCGCCAGGTCCTGCACCGTGTGAAACGCGGCCGGCTCCCGCACGATGGTTTCGATTGCCCACCGGAGTTGTCCCGGACAGTGCACCAGGAGATCGCCGATTTCCTCAATGAGTTGGCGTGACAGCGCGTGCGCCCCTTCATTGACCAGCACGTCGCTGAGACGCTGGGGGTGATCGTCGTGGCCGGCCACGACCACCTCTCGCACACCGACGCGGCCCAGCTGCAAGAGGACCGGCACCACGTCCGGAGTCAGCTTGGTGTAGAGGACGAGGGGCAGCGAGGGGAACAAGACGCAGATGCGCTCGATCTCCTGCGCGCGCGGCGTGTCCTCCAGAGCGGGATCCAGGACGGCCATGTCTAGCGGCGCACTCAAGATCGCATCCAGCGTCCCGGTCCACGTTGCCACCGGCAGGAACTGGAACCGGTGACCGACGGCGCGCTGGAGCCGGGCGGCGGAAATCTCAGGTACGGCTGCTAGAACCAGCATGAATGTCCCAAATAAGGCACATAAAGTCCCCAAAAGGGCCTAGGCCTCTGGGGAGCGCGGCGGCAATGTTATGACTTCGCCCCGCACGGGCGTCCCGCAAACCCAGATCCAGGAGGCTGCTATGTCCAGGCGTGTCCGCCTCTTAGCCTTCGCTCTGCTGGCTTCCTTCGCCCTTAGTGCGTCGGCCTGTGCCAGCATCACAGGGCCGCGCTCCGATTGCACTAGCGGCCACCAGGGCTCCGGCACCTGTGCCGACTCCGGCCACCAGGGATCGGGCACCTAGAGCGAAAGTTGCTCGCGCCAGCGTGCCCACGGCACGCACAGCATTCAGACTGTTGCTCTGAGTTCCTGTAGCCGATCGGCTACGGCCTCCACTTCCGGGTGGGCGTCGGGCCGATCGGCTTCCTTGTGCTCTTCCGCCCTCACCCGGCCACCCTCGCGCAGCTGGCGCAACGCTGCCTCGGCCTGGAAAAGGAGCTGGTTCAAGTGGTGTTCCTCTGCGTGCTCAACTGCGCTGCTCAAGTACTTCTCGGCCTTCGAAGGGTGGCCGAATGCGGCAAAGCCGACTCCGACCTTCAATTCAAAGTCCACGAGCAGGTACGGTGACAGGCCAACCTTGCTCTCGGCTTCTCTCCGCCGCCGTTCAAATGCTATCCTGTCGCCGATCAGCACGGCGATCTCGAGGAGCTCGTTGGTCGTATTCACACAAATCTCGGGGGGCGCATCGCTCTGTACGACGAGCGTGAACGCGTCCTCCGCGGCCGCGTAGTGGCCCAGCGTCTTGAGGAGTACTCCCAGATCGTGGAGTGCCCGCACCTTCTGGAGGGGCTGCTCGTAGAGCTCGAACGCCCGGAACACGAGTGGTATCCCCTCCTCAGTGCGGCCGCTGAGGTCCATCGTGTTTGCCAAGTCGTGACACGCACGTGCTTCAGCGTCCCGGTCCTCAAGCTTGCTGGACTCGGCGAGCACCTTCTTAAGCATGCTTTCAGACTGGGGCAGGTTGCCCGCCCTCTGCGCTACCACTGCACACCCGATCCGGCTTAAGAACTCCGAGTGTGTGTCTCCAGCTTCCGCTGCCAGTTGCCCCGCGCTGGTGTACGACTGGCCCGCCTCTTCCAAGCGGCCGGCTAGACGCAGGACGCGACCCAGCTGCAGGCGCGCGGCGATGGCTTCTTCACTCAAGCTTCCCCCACACAGCCGCAAGCCCGTCTCCAACACATCAAGTGCCTCATCGACGCGTAACTCCTGCTCGAGCCAGAAGGCAAATGCCAAGAGCGGCGGCACGAGGAGCTGGACGGCTCTCGACTGGCGGATCCCATCCGCCACCCGCACGAGTTCCCCGAGGTGATTGACCTCCACAGTCGGTGGGTGCAGGTCGCGCAGATAGTCCCGGGTGGCGCGAATCTGGTACGCCAGGGCCTCCGGCCGAATTGGGTTGCGGTCTTGGTCGAATTGATCCACCAGCCGCATGGTCAAGAAGGCGCCCAGAGCACGGCTGCTCGACTCCGCGTCGGATTCCGCTGCCCTCTCGAGGAACGGCTCGTGAAGGGTGCTGGGCTGGGGCGACGAAATGCGTAGATTGCGGTGAGACACGGACCTCTGAGCCTCCGTTCACAACAGGCGTCGTAGGGCATGCCTAGTATGGTCTCTCGCCCATACCCCGGCAAGAGGCGCTGAGCCAAGGCGTCGTGCGCCCCTTGCGGACCGAGAGACACCTCGCCCGCAGTTTTCCGCTCTATCCTGCGGAATATGGAGCGCGGCTAACAAGGCCCGCAGTGACATTGTTCACACATGCGGCGCGGCTTCACCTTGTTCGAGCTCGTCACGGTGCTGGCGATCATCGGTCTGCTGGCGGCTCTGGCCCTCCCCCGCCTCGCCGGTTGGCTGGACCTGCTGGCCGTCCGCCGCGCCGCGAGCGAGGTTGCGTCCTTTTATACCCGCGCTCGGTTCGCAGCCATCTTTCATGGGACGCGCGTGCGTCTGGAGTTTGGGTCCGACTCCCTGCGTGCCGTGTTCGAGGCCGCGCAGGATTCCACGTTTCTGGTGACGGCGGGACCGGGGCGACAGGGGGTCATGCTGAGCGTGAGCCGCCCCGTGATTCGCATCAACCCTAACGGTCTGGGATGGGGCGCTGCGAATACGAAGGTCGTTGTGCGTCGGGGCGCCGTGGCGGAGTCGCTCACGACCTCGCGGCTGGGGAGGCTGAAACGGTGGAGGTGAGGGGTGGGGTGGGGGAGATG
>JABAOH010164416.1_pt1 | contig 26254 bp, 21 predicted proteins | sample 7062181 | NCBI WGS metagenome assembly JABAOH01 (sample SAMN14538630, study PRJNA623070) | marine sediment metagenome | biome: marine biome [ENVO:00000428]; feature: marine pelagic biome [ENVO:01000023]; material: deep marine sediment [ENVO:00002113]; isolation source: pool of 5 deep marine... | reverse complement strand
CCACCGCCATTGCACTGGCTGAGGCGGGTTTCAGCATCGTCGCTCACGCTCGGGGGAACCGGGAGGGCGTCGAGGGAACGGCGCGGCTCGTCGAAGCGGCAGGCGGCCGGGCAGCGACCATGCTCGGCGACCTGACCGAGCCGAAGACCGCGACCAGATTGGCCTCGGCGGCACGCGAGCTCGGACCAATCGGCGTTCTGGTGAACAATGCCGCGGTGCGCCGTGCCGTACCATTCGACGAGATGACCCTGGAGGAATGGAGAACGATCCTGACGGTCAACCTCGACGCCGCGTTCCTCTGCGCCAAGGCCTGCGTCGGCGACATGGTCGCCGCGGGTTGGGGACGCATCGTCAATATTGGCGGCCTGACTGGGCATACCGGGGCCAGCGGCCGCGCCCACGTGGTAACGTCGAAAGCGGCGATCGTCGGACTGACAAAGGCGCTTGCGGCGGAATACGCCGCGGCGGGCATTACCGCCAACTGTGTCGTTCCCGGCGAAATCGAAACCGAGCGCGGCGGCGCGGCCGGCGCGCGCGGGCATCACGCGGGCAAGGGCGGACCGATGGTCGGGCGGCGCGGGACGCCGGCGGAGGTTGCGGCTGTCGTGGCCATGCTGTGCGGTCCGGAATCGGGCTATATCACGGGCCAGTCGATCCATGTCAGTGGCGGGGCCTACCTGCCGTGAGCACGCAGCAGCAGACGGCGTCGGAAGCGTTCGCCGCCTGGGCCGGGGAATTGCAGGCGGAAGATATCCCCGACTCGGCCCGCAAGGCGCTGCAACGCGAACTGCTCGACTCGGCGGGCCTGATGGTAGCGGCGCGCAAAACGGACTATGTGCAATCCGTGGTTGCAGCGAGTGATGGCGAGGGGCCGTGCACCGCCATTGGCCACGAGGGCGGATTCGATGTCACCGCTGCTGCGCTGATCAACGGCACAGCCATACACGGCGAGGATTTCGACGATACCTTCGAGGGCACGCCGGTCCATGTCGGAGCGGTCATGGTGCCGGCGCTTCTGGCCGCTGCCGAGGCGCGGCGCCTGCGCGGCGCGGCGGTTCTGGCCGGGCTGGCGGCTGGAGCCGAGCTGATCTGCCGCATGGCGCTCGTCGCACCGACGGCGATGCACCGCCAGGGGTTTCACCCGACCGCCGTGTGCGGCGCGTTCGGCGCTGCCGCCGGTATCGCCGTGGCGTTGGGCCTGCGGCCGGCGCAGATTACCTCCGCTCTCGGTATCGTCGGCAGCATGGCCTCGGGGATCATCGAATATCTGGCGGAGGGCACCTGGACCAAGCGCATGCATCCGGGCTGGGCGGCGCAAGCCGGATGGCGCGCTGCGCGGCTGGCCGAGAGCGGCTTCATCGGGCCGCGCAGCGTGTTCGAAGGGGCCCACGGCGCCTTCAAGGCCTTCGTTGTGCCCGGGATCGCCACCAATTTCGGCCATCTGCGGGAGGGGTGGGGCACGCGTTGGGAGGTCGCGAATCTAGCCTTCAAGCCGTACGCCTGCGGCACCATGGCCCAGCCGTTCATCGACTGCGCCCTGCTGCTTCGCAGACAGGTTCCGGACCTCGCGGCGATTGCGCGGATCGATGCGAAGGTCGGCGAGGGGACCGTCCATCGGCTGTGGGAGCCGAAGGCGGAAAAAGCCCGTCCGTCGACGCCTTACTCCGCCAAGTTCTCGGTGCCGTTCTGCATCGCGGTTTCGTTGGTCGACGGCGCGGCGGGGCTGTCGCAGTTCACGGACTCGCGGATTGCGGACGCGCGGCTAAGGGGCCTTGCGGAAAGGGTGCACTATGAAATCGACCCCGATAACGAGTACCCTGCCAATTACACCGGGCATCTGACGGCCGTGCTTGCCGACGGCAGCCGCATTTCGGCAGAACAGCACTGCCTGCGCGGTGGCCGACGCGACCCGCTCGATGATGCCGAGATCGAAGACAAGTTCGCTGCGAACGTCGCCTATGGCGATTGGGACACGGCCCGTGCGGCAGAACTCGCGGCGTATTGCCGTGGCCTGTTCGAGTCCCCCGACATGAGGGGATTGCGGGCATTCGCCAGATGACCAATGCAAGGATGAAGGAAAAGCATCATGCCCTATATTCCGGCGTCTGACGCGCTTTCCGGCATCAGGGTGCTGGATGTGACCCGCGTGCGCTCCGGCCCGACCGCGGTGCGCCAGCTTGCCGACTGGGGTGCCGACGTCATCAAGGTGGAGCCGCCGGAAAGCGTCGAGGCGGACGGCGCGCTGGGCGCGCCGCGGCACACGCCCGACTTCCAGAACCTTCAACGGAACAAGCGCAGTCTGACCCTGAACTTGAAGGAGCCTCAGGGCCTCGGGATCTTCCTGAAGCTCGTCGAGACCGCGGACGTCGTGGTCGAGAACTTCCGCCCCGACGTGAAGGACCGCCTCGGCATCGACTACGACGAGCTGAAGTCGATAAACCCGCGGATAATTGTGGCCAGCATTTCCGGCTTCGGCCAGACCGGGCCGTACGCCAAACGACCGGGGTTCGACCAGATCGCACAGGGGCTGGGCGGGCTGATGTCGATCACCGGCGAGCCGGGCCGCGGGCCGATGCGGGTCGGCATCCCGATCGCCGACCTGACCGCGGGTCTGTTCTGCGCCATGGGCATCCTGATTGCGCTCATCGAACGCGGCAAGTCGGGCAAGGGGCAGTGGCTGCACACCTCGCTGCTGCAATCGCAGATCTTCATGCTCGATTTCCAGGCGGCGCGCTGGCTGACCAAGGGCGAGGTGGCCGGCCAGGCCGGCAACAACCATCCGACGAGCGTGCCGACCGGCGTCTTCAAGACCGCGGACGGGGCGATCAACGTCGCCGTTGCCGGCGAGACCATCTGGGGGCGCTTCGCCGAGGCGATCGGCAGATCCGAATGGGTCGGCTCGGAGGACTACAAGGACAACCCGAGTCGCCTTCAGCGGCGCGACCAGCTGAACGCCGAGATCGAGGAAATCACGGTCACGAAGACCAGCCGTGAATGGGTCGCGATGCTGGCGGAGGCGGGCGTGCCGTGCGGCGAGATCTATTCCATCGACGAGGTCTTTGCCGATCCGCAGGTCGAGATGATCGGCATCGCGCAGGAGATCGACACGGTGCCGTTCGGCCATACGCGCCTGCTCGGCCAGCCCGTGATATTGACGCGGACGCCGAGCCGGCTGAAACAGCCGCCGCCCGAGCGCGGCCAGCACACCGGTGAAATCCTCGCGGAACTCGGGATCGGCGAAGCGGAGCTCGATGATTTGCGGGCGCGACAGATCATCTAAAGTTATGCAGGGGCAGACCGAGGAAAGGATGAGCATGGCAACCGACAAGATGATCGGGCGCAGGGCCGGTGCGATCGGCCATGTGATCTTCAACAATCCCGAGAAGCACAATGCCGTCTCGCTCGAGATGTGGGATGCCGCCGACGAAATCCTGGCGGACTTCGAATCCGACGACGAAATTCGCGTGGTCGTACTGTCCGGCGCCGGCGGCAAGGCGTTCGTCTCCGGTGCCGACATCTCGAAATTCGAGAAGGAGCGAGGAACCGAGGACGCGGTGCGGCACTACAACAGCCGGACCCGGGCCGTGTATGAACGCATCCACGCCTATCCAAAGCCGACAATCGCTATGATCAACGGCTACTGCATCGGCGGCGGCCTCAACCTTGCGGTGACCTGCGATCTGCGGTTCTGTTCGCAGAAGTCGAAATTTGCCATGCCCGCGGCGCGCCTTGCACTGGGCTATCCATACCCCGCCATCAAGCGGCTGATCGATGTCGTCGGCCAGGGGGCGGCCAAGGACCTGATGTACAGCGCGCGGCGCATCGATGCCGCCGACGCGCTGCGCATCGGACTCGTGCAGCAGGTCGTCGCTGAAGCCGAACTGGAGGGATTCGTCGCCGAATACGCGGGGAGGATTGCGGGCAATGCGCCGTTGACCGTGCGCACGATGAAGTTCATCGCCGGTGAGGTGTTCAAAGATCCGGGCGACCGCGACCTCGCACTCTGCGACCGGCGCGTCGCCGAATGTTTCGCCAGCGAGGATTACAAGGAGGGCGCCAGGGCTTTCATGGAAAAGCGCGATCCGCAGTTCAAGGGCCGCTAGGCGCGCTTCCGCCGTCGCTCGCTCTCATTGCCCGACATGGTAGCGTGCATCTGTTGCGATCGTTCCGCCTCGACTGCGGCCAGGAGCCGTTGCTTGGCCGCCAGCACATGGCTCTTCATGCTCACGCCAGCGGCGATCGGATCGCGTTCCGCAATCGCGGAGACGATTTGCCGGTGTTCGGCATTGGAGATCGCCATCGATCCGCGCTGGAGCAGTCCCTTCCGCCGGAACAGGTGAAGTTCCTTGACCAGGCTCCGGTAGAGCCGTTCCAGCCGGCGGTTCCCCGCCAGAGCCAGCAGCCGGTTGTGGAAATCCAGGTTGGCTGGGTAGTACCGCTCCAGGTCGCGGTTCGCGGCGGCCGCGTCCATCCCGTCGATCAGCGTCCACAACTCTTTGACCTGGGCGTCGGTGATGCGTTCGGCGATCGTCCGTCCCATCAGTTCGTCGAGCGCCGATCGGATGTCGTAAACCTCGAGGGCCTCCCGCAGATCCAGCTCGCGTACGAAGGCGCCCCTGTTGGGCACCGCGACCAGGAGGCCCTCCTGGGCCAGGGCCCGGCACGCCTCGCGGATCGGGCCGCGACTGGTGCCGAACCGCTCCGACAGGGCGATCTCGTTGACGCGGTCGCCGCCGCGCAGTTCGCCGTTCATGATCATACGTTCGATCTCGGCTTGCGCTCTTGCCGTCAGGGACCGGGGCGCGTCGGCGGTGGTGGCGGTGTCGTCGGACATGTGTGGCACGGGAGCCTATCGGCGATTCCTTGACGGCCCAGACGGGCGCGCAATTGTTGACGATCAAGACGGTCCGGCGAATGCGCCGGCCCGGCTCGGTTACCGGACTCATTATATCGCAACGGTTTTTCGGCGAAAGCTTTGTCCCGCGATGACGCGATTGTCGACAGGGAGTTCGCAGTCGTCTATCACACGCGGCGAACCAGCACACGGGTCGGAGGGCAAAATGGCGCGCGTCGACGTGAAAACCGAAATTACCGGGATCATCCAAATGATCATCCGCGGAGTCGGGGACAGCGTCGACGAAGACGAGCCCGTCATCATGCTGGAATCGATGAAGATGCAGATCCCGATCGCCGCGCCTGAAGCCGGCACGGTGACCGAGATCCTTGTCGTGGAAGGCGATACGGTGACCGAAGGTTCGGTGGTCGCCCGGATCGAGGCCTGACCGGCAGACCGCCGCCGTGGATCACAGCCGCTCTGCGAGCCGGCGCTCGAGATGGGCAACGACGGCGAGGGCGGCGGCCATCCCGGGGATCTCGTCGAACACCGGAACCTCCACCATCCGCGCCTTTTCGCGGTAGTGGCGCTTCCTGTCGTCCAGTTCAGGCGAGCCGTCGCTGCGCAGCGCGAGGGCGAAATGGGCATGGCCCGGCCATTTGCGCTGCGTTTCCTCGACCACGGCGAACAGGTTGTCCACCGGATCGACTGTACCGCGGCCGACGAAGGCGGCCAGGTTCAGATGCATTGCGACCGCGTCCGGCCGGGCGTGGCGGTAGACGATGTCGAGAATTTCGCCGGCGACCCAACCATCCTTTTCCTGCAGGGTGCGGACCGGCGTGTCGATCGGGTTGGCAATGCTGGTCCCCGGCGGCAGCCTCATCGCCTCCAGAGCCGCCCGCGCATCGGGCCCAAACGGTGAGACATCGAGTCCGACCCGCGCGAAGGCATCGGCGCCGAGAACGCTGGAGCCGCCACCATTTCCGAACAGGGTTACCGTCCGTGTCGGCCGGTCGGGCCGCGGCGTGAAATGCTGCAATGCCAGCAGCGCGTCGAGGAATTCGTCGAGCGTCGCCACCGGCGCCGCCGGAGTCTGTTCGTACAACGCAGCCCAGGCCCGGTCGTCGCCGGCCAGCGCCCCGGTGTGCGAAGCCGCGGCCAGCCGGCCCTGGCGCGAGGCGCCGCCGCGCAGGATGACGACCGGCTTGGTCGCATTCCCGGAGTGCAGCAGGTCGAAGAAGGCCCGGCCGTGCTTGACGTCTTCGAGATAGAGCCCGATTGCCGTGGTCTGCGGATCCGCGAAATAGAACTCGAGCAGATCCCGCGGCGTCAGGTCGGCGCTGTTTCCCATGGTAACGAGGCCGCTGAAGCGCAGGCCGCGCCACTGCCCGCGCTTGATGATGTCGGTGGACAGGCCGCCGGACTGGGAGACAACGCCGATGCGGCCGGTGTCCTTCGGCGCATCGGCCGGGAAGGTCAACCCGCCACGCGGCGAATAGGTGCCCAAACAATTGGGGCCGAGGACCCGCACGCCGGCGGCGTGGGCCTTTGCCACCAGGGTGTGCTCGAGCGCGGCGCCGCCTTCGACCTCGCCAAACCCGGACGAGATCACCTGGGCGATGCGGCAGCGGCCCTTCGCCGCCGCCAGCGCTTCGGGGATGCGCTCCGCGGCGATCCCGACATAGGCGTAATCGACCGGCTCCGGCGTCTCGCCCAGGCTCGGATAGGCGGTGAGCCCCTCGATTTCCTCTGCCTTCGGGTGGATCGGGTAGACCGTCCCGGCATAGCCGAAGTCGACCAATCGGCGGATGAAGGTGTTGGCAATGGTGACATCCATCGACGACGCGCCAAGTACCGCGATCGTCCTTGGCTCGAACAGCGGCCGGAATCGGTCGGCCGGAGTCAGCTCGACACCGGGCGGCTCGGTGCCGGCCGTTTCCGGTTGCCCTGGTTGGCGCAAGATGAACCGGGCATCGGCGGCGACGGCACCGCCGGCGGAGACGATGACCGGATTGATGTCCACTTCCGCGAGGTCCGCGCCGTGTGCCATCAGCAGGCCATCCGGCCCGCCGACCCTGAGCATGACGTCGATCAGCGCCTCCCTGTCGACCGGATCCGCGCCGCGCACCCCGTCGAACAGGGCAGCGCCCTTCAACTCGTCGAGCATGCGGCGGGCATCGCCCTTGGCGATCGGACAAAGCCGGAAGGCGACGTCGCCGAGCAGCTCGACCAGGACGCCGCCGAGACCGACCATCAGCATCGGGCCGAATTGCGGGTCCAGCAGGCCGCCGACCACGACCTCGCGACCCGGCGGCGTCATTTCCTCGACCAGCCAGCCCTCGACCCTGGCGGTCGCGATCGCCGGCTTCACAGCCATGGCGGCGACCGCGGCGCCGACGGCTGCGGCGTCGGCCAACCCGAGCACAACACCCCCGGCATCCGACTTGTGCAGGAGGTCTGAAGAGATCACCTTGACCGCGAACGGTGCGGCAAGGGCGGCTGCCTTGAGGGCAGCATCAGACGCATCGGTCGCAATTGCCGAGCGTGGGACGGCAATGCCGAATTCTGCCAGCAGCGCCTTGCCGTCGGCCTCGGTGAGCGCGGCGCGGCCCGCCGCGAGCGCATTGGCTATAATCTCCGGCGCGCGCATCCCGGCGCCGTCAGAAGCTGGTCGGCCAGGTGCGCATCAGGTGCCGGCCGATGCCGCCGGAGCGCCGGCGCCGGTGCACGTCGAGCATGCGGACGACATGTTCGCGCGTCTCTTGGGGTTTGATCACGTCATGGGCCGAGAAGATCCGCGCCATGTCCCAGATCTCGAGATCCTTCTGGATGCTGGCGAGGGCCTCCTCGAAGCCGTCGTCGCCGGGGCTCTTGTTGTGCACGATATTGGTCGCGAACACCGGGTCCATGAAGCTGACCTCGGCAGTCGGCCAGGCAACCATGGCATCGTTGTGGGCGCCGCCACCCATTGCCACATAGGCACGGCCATAGGCCTTGCGGCAGATCACCGTGACCTGCGGCACCGTGGTCAGGCACGTTGCATTCATGAAGTTCATGATGTGGCCGGGGGCGCCGCGTCGCTCGGCATCGGTGCCGACGACGAAGCCGGGCGTGTCCATCAGGCGGACGATCGGGATATTGAAGCTGTCGCACAGCACGGTGAAGTCGATCGCCTTGCGGCAGGCCTCGGCCGACAGGGCCCCGCCGCCGACGATCGGGTTGTTGGCGATGATTCCGATGCTGCGCCCGCCGAGCCGCGCGAGGCCCACGACCAGCGGCTTGCCGAAGCGCGGCTTGAACTCGAAGAAGCTGTCGCGGTCGACGATGACCTCGATGACCTTCTTCATGTTGTAGACCTGGGTGCGGGCCTCCGGCAGGATGTCCAGGATCCGCTCCTGGCCCTCGCCGGAGCCGTCCGGCACCGGTGCGTCCGGCGGCGGCTCGCCGTTGTGGCCCGGCATGTAGGAGAGGAACCGGCGGATCTCCTGCAGCGCCTCTGCATCGCTGTCGACAAAGCTGTCGATCAGCCCGGTGCTCTCGGCATGGAGCCGCCAGCCGCCGAGCTCCTCGAGATCGACCTTCTCGCCGATCGCCATGGACACCAGGCGCGGGCTCGACACCGACATGATCGAGCCCTTCTTCATCACCGCGAAATCGGCGCAGCAACAGAGCCACGCGGAAGAGCCGAAGGAGGTGTCGAGCGCCGCCGCGGCCCAGGGCGTGTCGCGCATGCGCTGGAACTGCGTGACATCGTTGCCGAGCAGGGCGCCCATGCCCTTCGAACCCATGGCGTCGGGCAGCCGCGCGCCGGTCGACTCGCCGACATGGACCCAGGGCATGCCCTTCTCGGTGCAGGCCTTGCGGATGTAGCCCATCTTTTTCGAGTTGGTGGCGCTTGTCGATGCGCCCTTGGTGGTGAAGTCGTTGACCACGACGCCGACGTCGCGCCCGTCGATCCGGCCGAACCCGACGATCTTGCCGTCGCGCGGCGTTTTCGGTGCGTCCGCGTCGAACACGCCGGACGCGCCGAGCAGGCCGAGCTCGACGAAGCTGTCGGGATCGACCAGGGCGGCCAGCCGCTCCTCGGCGTTCAGGCTGCCGCCGGCCTTGCGCTTATCAAGCTTGTCCGTGCCGCCCATGCGGCGGGCGTCGGCCCGGCGGCGGTCGAGTTCGGCCAGAATTTCCTCATGCGGCATGGGCAATCTTCCTTGCTGGCAATCGCGTTCGGTCCAGGTGATCTGTCCATGAGCGTTAGTCGCTCCGTCATGCCGCCGTCAAGGGGCCTGCCGGTGAACCGGCATGCCGTCTTGTCTCGATTAGATTAAGGAGGGATAGGTGGCGGAGGGAGGGGGACTCGAACCCCCGGTACGCTTTCGCGTACACGGATTAGCAATCCGCTGCATTACCGCTCTGCCATCCCTCCGCACGGCCCGGCCCGGCATGCTGCGGGGCCTGCAACGGTGCGCCTTAACTAGCGACGCCGCCTCACAGCGTCAAGGGATTCCCCCGCCCGCCCGGTTTGCCGCTCAGCCGGCCAGCACCTGGCTGACGATGTCGTCGACCTCGACCTTCAGCCCCGCGGCCAGCGTGTCCATGTAGTTGCCGAGCGCCGCCAGGCCGACAATGGCGGCCAGCTCCGCATCGCCGACCCCGTGCCGCCTGAGGGCGTCGTAGTCCGCCCTGCCGAGGGACTGCGGCGCGAGCGCGGCCGTGCGCGCGAAGCCGACGATGGCGCGCGTGCGCTCCGGCGCCAGCGTTGCGAGATCACCTTCCAGATCGCGCAGCGTCGACTCCTCGACGCCGAGCGACCGGCAGGTCAGGTCGTGGGCGGCACGGGAGTACTCGCATTCCCTGGCGGCCGAAATCGCATACAGGATCATTGCGGCCAGCGGCATCGGCAGGGTGGTCTCGACGAAGACGTTCCGCTCCAGCGCCCACGTCCCGGCCAGGACCTGCGGCGCGTGCGCGGCGGTCTTGAAAAGGTCCGGCACGAAGGGCAGCTCGAGCACCCGCCTGATGTCGGCATATTCGTCGGCAACGGCGCCGGTGGCCTCGGCCTCCGGGATCGGAGCGAGCCCGCTCGCCGGCCCCATGGCCGTTTCCGGATCCTCCACCGTCCTGTCCCTGCGGCGCGCGTCGGCCTCGCTTCGGTCAAGGTCGTCCACGGCATACTCCTGCGTGCGTATCGCGCAATATCGTTGGCAGCCAGATTGTTCGGATATAACGGAAAAAGCAACCTTGCAGCGTTGCCGCGGGCGCGCTCGGACGCGTGCCCTACCGGCGGAGCACCGCTAGCGCCTGCTCGAGGTCGGCGATCAGGTCGGCGGTCTCCTCGATGCCGACCGACAGGCGCAGCAGGTTCGCCGGCGTCGCGTTGCCCGGCGGCTCGACGCTGTGGCGATGCTCGATCAGGCTCTCGACGCCGCCGAGGGACGTTGCGGTGATGAAGATCCGGCAGCCCTGGGCGACCCGGATCGCATCCTCGGCATTGCCGTGCACGCACAGCGAGAGCATCGCGCCGAAGCCGTCCTGCATCTGGCGCCGCGCAACGGCATGTCCGGGATGATCGGCGAGGCCGGGATAGAGGACGCGTTCGACCGCGGGGTGCCCGGCGAAGTGCGCGGCGATGGCCTGGGCGCTGGCGCTCGCCTGACGCACGCGCACGAACAGGGTCCGCATGCCGCGCAGCAGCAGCCACGCCTCGACGGAACCGGGCAGCATGCCGTTGAGGTAGCGGTGCCGCCGGATGCGCTGCCAGACCGCATCGTCGCGCGCCGTGACCAGCGCACCGGCCAGGACGTCGGAATGGCCGTTGAGGTATTTGGTGGCGGAATGGGCGACGAGGTCGGCGCCGAGGGCGATCGGCCGCGTGTGCACGGGGGTCGCCGCGGTGCTGTCGACGCCGAGCAGCGCACCGGCACGGTGGGCGATCTCCGCGGCAGCGGCGATGTCCGTGACCGTCCAGGTCGGGTTCGCCGGCGTTTCGGTCCACACCAGGCGGGTGCGGCCCGGACGGACCGCGGCGGCGAGCGCATCGAGGTCGCCGGCCGGCACGAAATCCACCTCGAGCCCCCAGTGCGCGCCGAATTCCTCGAGCCAGCGCGCGAGCCCGTAATACATCACGTCCGGCGCGACCACATGATCGCCCGGCGCGAGTGCGTGGAATGCCGCGGTGCAGGCCCCCATGCCGGCCGAGAACAGCAGCGCGTCGGCACCACCCTCGAGCGCCGCAAGCACGGCCTCGGGCTGCAGGAACGCATGTCCTTCGTCGCGGATGTACTGGCGTCCGCCCGGCTTTTCGTAATTCGCGTCGCGCTGCAGCGTCGTCGCCATGTGGATCGGTGGGATGATCGCGCCGGTCGCCGCGTCGACCGCGCCGAGCGCGCGCGCCGCCACTGTTGCCGGGTGCTGGTCTTTCTCGTCCGCCATGCCTGCCGCTTTAGCACAGGCGCAGGGGCGGGCAAAGCAGCATCGGAGCGGAGGGCCGGCGCCGCAACAGCGCGACAAATCGATCCGGATCGTCATTCCTCACTTGCGGCCGCGCGGCGGAGGGCGTTTGATCGGGGAACCGAACCTTCCTGCATGGACCGGTACCAGGACTGAGAGACACAATATGACGGAAACCACGCCGCTGACGATTCGCCTCAGTGCCGCCGACAACGTCGTCGTTGCCCGCTCGGAGATCCCGGCCGGGACGACGGTGCCCGGCGAGGGGGTGACGGCCAGGGGCGCGGTCCCGGCCGGCCACAAGATCGCGACGGCCGCGATCGCATCGGGCGACCCGATCCGGAAATACAACCAGATCATCGGCTTCGCCAGCGCCGATATCGCGTCTGGCAGCCACGTCCACACCCACAACTGCGCCTTTGCCGCGTTCGAGCGCGACTATGCATTCGGCGTCGATGCACACCCGACATCCTATGTGCCGGAGGCGGCGCGGGCCACCTTCCAGGGCATCGTCCGCAAGGACGGGCGGGTCGCTACGCGAAACTACATCGGCGTCCTGACCACGGTGAACTGCTCGGCGACCGTCGGCAAGTCCATCGCCCGCGCCTTCGAGGGCGATGCGCTGGCGGACCACCCCAATGTCGACGGGGTCGTCGCCTTCACCCATGGCTTCGGCTGCTGCATGGCGACCGACGGCGACGGTTTCGCGATCCTGCAGCGCCTGATGTGGGGCTATGCGCGCCACGCCAACCTCGCCGGCGTGCTGCTGGTCGGGCTCGGCTGCGAGGCCAACCAGATCAGCTTCCTGCTCGACGCCTACGGGCTTGCGGAAGGACCGACCTTCCGGGTCATGAACATCCAGGACACCGGCGGCACCCGCTCGACGATCGAGGCCGGGGTGCAAATCATCCGCGAGATGCTGCCGGTGGCCAACGAGGTGGAGCGGCGGACGGTGCCGGCGAGCCATCTGACCGTCGCCCTGCAGTGCGGCGGCTCCGACGGCTATTCCGGCATCACCGCCAATCCGGCGCTCGGCGCCGCGGGCGACCTGCTGGTGCGGCACGGCGGCACGGCGATCCTTGCCGAAACGCCGGAGATCTATGGGGCGGAGCATCTGTTGACGCGGCGCGCCGCCAGCCGCGCGGTCGGCGAGAAGCTGATCGAGCGCATCCGCTGGTGGGAGGACTATACCGCGCGCAACGGCGGCAGCATGGACAACAACCCGACGCCGGGCAACAAGGCCGGCGGGCTGACGACGATCCTGGAGAAATCGCTGGGCGCCGCCGCCAAGGGCGGCACCACCAACCTGACCGGCGTCTACGAGTATGCCGAGCCAGTTACCGAGAAGGGCTTCGTGTTCATGGACTCGCCGGGCTACGACCCGGCCTCGATCACCGGCCAGGTCGCCAGCGGCGCCAACCTCGTCTGCTTCACCACCGGCCGCGGCTCGGCCTTCGGCTTCAAGCCCGCGCCGTCGATCAAGCTGGCCACCAACACGCCGATGTACCAGCGCCTGGAGGAGGACATGGACATCAACTGCGGCGAGATTCTCGACAAGGGCGTGCCGGTCGAGGCGATGGGCGAGCGGATCTTCCAGATGTTCCTTGCGGTCGCGTCGGGCGAGAAGTCCAAGAGCGAGGCCCTGGGTCTGGGCGACAACGAGTTCGTGCCCTGGCTGGTCGGCGCCGTGATGTAGAACCGGGGCAGGGGGGGAGCATGGCCGCGCCGGAGATGATTCTGGGCCCCGACGAGTCCCTCCCCGAGGACTGCGCGCGGGCGGTGCTGGTCAGCCGCGTCTGGCGACCCGGCAACCCGGCCGGGCCGAGCGTCGCGGTCCTGCGCGGCGGCGATCTGCGCGACGTCTCGCACCTTGCGCCGACCATGGCGGAGCTGCTGCAGCACGACGACCCGGTGGCCGCGCTGTGGGCGCATGAAGGCGAGCGCATCGGGCCGGTCGACGAGATTCTCGACAACAGCGCCGCGGACCGCTGCGATCCTTACCGCCCGTTCCTGCTGGCGCCGGTCGACCTGCAGGCGCTGAAGGCCTGCGGCGTGACCTTCGTGCGCTCGACGCTGGAGCGCGTGATAGAGGAGCACACCAAGGGCGATCCCGCCGGCGCCGCGGTCGCACGCGAGCTGATCGAGCGCGAGATCGGCGGCGACCTGGCCCGGGTCAAACCTGGCTCGGCGGAGGCGGAGCGGCTGAAGCAGGCGCTGATCGCGCGCGGCCTGTGGTCGCAGTATCTCGAGGTCGGCATCGGCCCCTACGCCGAGGTGTTCACCAAGGCGCAGCCGATGTCGGCCGTCGGCACCGGCGCCGAGATCGGCCTGCACCCCGAGTCCGGCTGGAACAACCCGGAGCCCGAGCTCGTGCTCGTCGTCAATGCGGACGGGCGGACGGTCGGCGCCACCCTCGGCAACGACGTCAACCTGCGCGACTTCGAGGGGCGCAGCGCGCTGCTGCTCGGCCGGGCCAAGGACAACAACGCCTCCTGCGCGATCGGCCCGTTCATCCGCCTGTTCGACGAGACGTTCGGCCTCGACGATGCGCGGACGCTCGAGATCACGCTGACCGTCGAGGGCGCGGACGGGTTCCGCATGGTCGGGCGCAGTTCGCTCAGCGAGATCAGCCGCGATTTGCCCGACCTCGTCGGCCAGACGATCAGCCGCAATCACCAATATCCGGACGGGCTCGCGCTGTTCACCGGCACCATGTTCGCGCCGGTGGACGACCGCGACGCGCCGGGCATGGGCTTCACCCACAAAGAGGGCGACGTCGTTACCATCTCGGCACCGCCGCTCGGTGCGCTGGTCAACCGGGTGACGACCTCGGACAGGGCGGCGCCCTGGAGCTTCGGCGCCGGCGCGCTGATGCGCAACCTCGCGGCCCGCAAGCTGATCTGAGGGGGAGGGGCCGCGAGCGAGGCACGGATTTGCGAAACAACCCCATGCAAAGGCGATTTCTGCGGGTTTCGGCGGGGTATTATGGAAAGCACGGCGACGGCGTCGCGACCGAGAGGCTTCAACCGCATCCAAAGGACCGAACCATGTCGTTGAGGCGGCGCACCATGGGCCCGGCCGTCCTGGCCCTGCTGTGGCTTTCGGCCGGCGGCGCTGGCGCGACGGAATTCGTCGTGATGGGCGACATCCCGTACGGCGGGTATCAGGTCGAAAGGCTGGAGGCCATCGGCGACCGGATCCGGGAGCGGGACTTCCCCTTCGCCATCCATTACGGCGACATCAAGGCCGGCAACGCGCCGTGCGACCTCATCCCCGAACGGCGCGACCTGATCTACGGCCTGCTTCCGGGCCGCGTGTTCTACACGCCCGGCGACAACGACTGGACCGACTGCGACCGGCCGGGGGCGGGCGGACACGACGAGCTGGTGCGCCTCGATCTGTTGCGCCGCATCTTCTTTTCGCAAGGTCTCCCGGCGCATCCCGAATGGCGGATCGCGCGCCAGGTTCCGGACTATCCCGAGAACGCACGCTGGGCCTACGGCGGTCTGCAGTTCGTCACCCTCCACATCGTCGGGACCGACAACGGCCGGCACGAGATACTGAAATCCGATGTCACCCGGGCCCTCGATGCCGTCGACGCCCGCGACCGCGCGAATATTTTGTGGCTGGATGCCGCCTTCGACGAGGCGGCCGAACGGGGCGCGGACGGCCTCGTTGCGATCATTCACGCCGACCCGCTGGACATCAGGCACGGACGGTATCGGGACCGGCCCTGTACGCGGGACGAGCGGATTCGATGCAATCCGTACTTTGCGTTCGTNNCGGGAGCCTCGACAAGCCGGTGCTGCTCGTCCACGGCAGCACTGGCGGATTCTGCCTGGATAAGGCGTTCGGCGAATCGCGGGCCCTGAAACTGTGGCGGCTGAACGGTCCGGGCGATTTCGCGGTCATCGATGCCGCGGTCGTCGCATTCGATCCGGAGGGCGAACGGCCCTTCGAAATCCGTGCCCTGATGACGGACGATCCGGTATCGCCGTGCCCCGGCACGGGCCCGCCCGGGTGACCCGGGAAACGCATGTGCGGGTGTGTTGATGGAAATCCCAGGCGGCACGGAACCGTTCACGCTGCGGCTGCGGAACGGCGCCGATTGTTGGCAATGACGCAGACCATCCAGGTCCCTTCCCGCCGTTGTTCCGTGCCGCTATAACGGGGCCTCATGGGCCCCGGCAGCGGGGCAGGAGCATAGACACCGACATGTCCCACCCCATCAATCCACTCGTCGCCGCCGCGGTGGAGCCGCCGATCGCAGAAGCGCATTCGTGGATCGTCGGGCGCCGCTTTTCGGCCGAGCGGCCGCTGCTCGACCTCGCCCAGGCGGTGCCGAGCTACCCGCCGGCGGACTCGCTGCTCGATCACCTGGCGGTGATCATGAGGCGGCCGGAGACCTCGCTGTACACCGACATCCTCGGCCTGCCGGCGCTGCGTGCGGCGCTGGCGGCGCATATGAGCGAGGCTTACGCGGCCGATATCGAGGCGGCCGAGGTCGGCATCACCGCCGGCTGCAACCAGGCGTTCTGCGTTGCCGTCAACGCGCTCGCCGGCGCCGGCGACGAGGTGATCCTGCCGGCGCCCTGGTACTTCAATCACGCGATGTGGCTGGAGATGCAGGGCATCCGCGCGATACCGCTGCCCTGCGAGGAGGCGCGCGGCGCGGTTCCGGACGCACAGGTCGCCGAGCGGCTGATCACCGACCGCAGCCGCGCGATCGTGCTCGTAACCCCGAACAACCCAACCGGAGCGATCTACCCGCCGGACACCCTGGCGGCGTTCTTCGAGCTTGCGCGGGATCGCGATATCGCCCTTATCGTCGATGAGACCTATAAGGATTTCCGGCCCGACACGGGCCCGGCCCACGACTTGTTCCAGCGGTCCGGCTGGCGGGACACGCTGGTCCAGCTCTACAGCTTCTCCAAGGCCTACAGCCTGACCGGCTATCGCGTCGGCGCGATCGTCGGCGGGCCGGTGCTGCTGAAGGCGGTCGAGAAGGTCATGGACTGCATTGCCATCTGTGCGCCGGCCATCGCGCAGCAGGCGGCGCTGTTCGGGCTCGCCCATCTTGCCGCCTGGCGCGAGGAGAAGCGGCAGCTGATGAACGGCCGCATCGCCGCCCTCGGCGAAGCCTTCGCCGGCGCGAACAGCGGCTATGCTCTGGTGTCCTCGGGTGCCTACTTCGCCTGGCTGCGGCATCCGCATGACGGTACGGACTCGATGCAGGTTGCGAGGGCGCTGGCAAAGGATCACAATCTGCTGTGCCTGCCCGGCAGCATGTTCGGGCCAGGACAGGAAAGATATCTCAGGCTCGCCTTCGCGAACCTGGGGGCCGACTCCATGACGGACGTCGTGGACCGCCTTGCCGCCAACGCGACCGGCGCGGCGGCATGAGTGGCAACACCGGATAGGGAGACATCCGAATGAGCAAGAACAAGGACATCATCCGCAGGGCCGGTATCGGCCGGCGCGGCTTTGTCGCCGGCGCCGGCGCGGCGGCGGGCATCGCCGCCCTGGGCTTTCCGGCGATCATCGGGCGCGCCGCAACCACGCTGAAGGTCGGCGTCTATGGGGGCTATTTCAAGGATTCGTTCGACAAGCACATCTTCCCGGAATTCACCAAGGACACCGGGATCGCCATCGAATCTGTCGCCGAGCCGACCGGCGAGGCGTGGCTCGTGCAGCTCGAGCAGTCGGCCAAGGCCGGCGTCGCACCCGCCGACGTGTCGATGATCTCGCAGGTCGCCATGCTGAAGGGACAGAGCACCAAGCTGTGGGCCGGCCTCGACATGGGCAAGATCCCGAACTCGAAATACCTGCTGCCGCAATTCGTCCACAAATATCCGGACGGCACGGTGGACGGCATCGGCGCGGTCGCCTGGTACATCACCCTGGTGACCAACACCGACGTCTACCCGGAGGCACCGACCAGCTGGGCCGACATGTGGAAGCCGGAGCACAAGGACCGGCTGGGACTGCTCGCCCTGGTGAGCAATTCCTTCCTGCTGGAGATCACGGCGACCACCTTCTTCGGCGGCACCAAGATCCTGGATACCGAGGACGGCATCGTCACGGTGCTCAAGAAGGTCGCCGAGCTGAAGCCGAACGTGAAGCTGTGGTACCGCGACGAGGGGCAGTTCCAGCAGGCGCTGCAGTCGGGCGAGATCCCGATGGGGCAGTACTACCACGACGTCGCCGGACTCGCCGCTGCCGACGGCTTCCCCGTGCGCACGACCTTTCCCAAGGAGGGCGGGCTCAACGATTCCGGCTGCTGGGCGGTTTCGAGGGCGTCCAAGGAGATGGCGACAGCCCATATCTTCATCGACTACATGTGCCAGCCGGCGATCCAGGCGAAGCTGTCGCGCAAGGTCGGCACCGCGCCGACCGTCGACCGCACGCATCTGGACCTGTCGGACGAGGAGTTCAACGCGGTATCGAGCGCGATCCCGCCGATCATCCCGCGCTACGACATGTACATGACGCGGGGCGACTGGCTCGACCAGAAATGGACCGAGATGGTCGTCGGCTGACCGCACGGGACCGGACCGGGGGCCGCCGCGCCCCCGGTTCTCCTTGCGGGCCGGACGGGTAACACCCAGTCACGTGACATGGCGGAACTCCAGCTGCAGGGGGTCGGCAAGCGGTTCGGCCCGGTGGTCGCGGTCGAGGACGTGGACCTCACGATCCCCGACGGCGAGCTCGTCTGCCTGCTCGGCCCCTCGGGCTGCGGCAAGACCACGCTGCTGCGCATCGTCGCCGGCCTCGAGGAGCCGACGACCGGACGGCTGCTGCTCGACGCCGAGGACATCACCGGGCTGCCGGCGCACCGGCGGAATTTCGGCATGGTGTTCCAGTCCCTGGCCCTGTTTCCGCACCTCACGGTCGCCGGCAACATCGCCTACGGGCTGCGCGTGCGCGGCCGCGATGCCGCGGCGCAGAACGCGCGGGTCAAAGCGTTGCTCGAACTGGTGCAACTTCCCGGCGTTGCCGGCCGCCACATCGCACAACTGTCGGGTGGCCAGCGGCAGCGCGTGGCGATCGCCCGGGCCCTGGCGCTGGAGCCGCGGCTGTTCCTGCTCGACGAGCCGCTGTCGGCGCTCGACGCCAAGCTGCGCGAGGCGATGCAGGTGGAGCTGCGCCTGCTGCAGCAGCGCGTGGGCATCACCACCATCATCGTCACCCACGACCAGCGCGAAGCGATGACGATGTCCGACCTCGTCGTCGTCATGGGCAACGCGCGGGTCCAGCAGGTCGGAACGCCGCTGGAGATCTACCGCAATCCGGTGAATACATTCGTCGCCGATTTCATCGGAACCAGCAACCTGTTGCCGGTGACGGTCGCCGGCCGCGACGGCGTCGCGCTGTCGGGCCGCACCCTGCGGGTCCCGGAAATCGGGGCCGATGTGCCGGACGGCAGCGCCGCGACCCTCTCCATCCGGCCCGAGGACGTGCACATCCTGCGGCAGGGACGGGACGGCGAGAACCGCATTGCCGGCACCGTGACGTTCGTTCGCGACGTCGGCGCCAGCGTCGAAACCCACGCCGAGTGCCACGGCGTCGAGGTGATCTCCGTCGCCGCCCCGAAGGATCGGCCCGACGTCCGCCAGGGCGATGCCGTCATAGTCGAGCTGCCGGCCGCATCCTGCGTGGTGCTGCCGCGATGAGGCGCGGCCGGCCCGAGACGGTGGCCGGCTGGGCCACGGGGGCCTGGCCGACGCTTGTGCTGTGCGTCTTCTTCGTGATCCCGTTCACGATCATGGCGGCGATCAGCTTCTTCCACCGCATCGAGGGCGGATTCTACGAGCCGGGCTTCGAGTTCGCCAACTACGGCCGCTTCTTCACCGCCTTCTTCGGCGAGATCCTGGGCTTCTCGCTGTTCGTCGCCGGACTGGCGGCGCTGGTCTGCGTCGCCGTGGGATTCCCGTTCACCTACATGCTCACAAGGTTGCGGCGCCGGCGCCAGGTCGTCTGGCTGGTGTTCTTGTTGTCGGTGCTCTCGCTGTCCGAGGTCATCATCGGCTTTTCCTGGTCGATCTTGCTGTCGCGGACCGCCGGGCTGTCGAACCTGTTCGTCGCCCTCGGGCTGATGGAGCGGCCGGCCAGCTGGTCGCCCGGATTCGTCGCCCTGATGCTGGGGCTGTGCTACCTCGCCTTCCCCTACTACGGTGCTGGTGCTCTACCCGGCGCTGTCGCGGCTCGACCCGCAGCTGCCGGAAGCGGCGCGGACGCTGGGCGCATCGCCGCTGCGGACGTTCTTCACCGTCGTCGTGCCGGCGCTGCGCGGCGCCATCGTCGCCACCTTGATCATGGTCTTCGTGTTCACCCTCGGCGCCTACCTGCTGCCGCAGCTGCTCGGCCGGCCGCAGCACTGGACGCTGTCGGTGATGATCACCGACCAGGCGATCTACCAGTCGAACCTGCCCTTCGCGGCGGCGATGGCGATGTTCCTGATGCTGGTCAGCCTCGCCCTGGTCGGCCTGACCTACGTCGTCGGCGGCGACAGGCGGGCGGCATGAGCACGCGCCTGTTCCGCCCGCTGTTCATGGGCGCCGTGGGGCTGGTGCTGGCCGCGCCGCTGGTCGTGGTGGCGGGGGTGTCGCTGAACGCCAGGAAGCGGCTGTTCTTTCCGCCCGACGGGGTGTCCTTGCGCTGGTACGGCGAGCTGTTCGCCGATGCCGGCTGGCTGAACGCGGTCAAGAACAGCCTCATGATCGCGAGCCTGTCGGCGCTGGTGGCGCTGTCGGTGGCGCTGCCCCTGGCCTGGTTCCTGTGGCGCTACCGGATCCGCTATGCGCGGGCACTGTTCGGGCTCGGCGTCGCGCCGTTCATCCTGCCGCCGGTCATCACGGCGCTGGGGTTCCTGTCGTTCTGGGCGACGATCGGCATGTACGGGCAGATGGCGTCGGTGATCGTCTCGCACGGCATCTTCTTCGTCACCCTGCCGCTGGTCACCGTCTCGCTCGGCCTCGAGTCGATCGATGTCGAGGTGGTCGAGGCCGCCGAGAGCCTCGGCGCGCGGGAGGCCATGATGTTCCGCACCGTCGTGCTGCCGCTGGTGCGGCCCTACCTGCTGTCCGGCTATGCCTTCGCCTTCGTGCTCAGCCTCAACGAATACATCGTCGCCTACATGGTCGCGGGCTTCACCGTCGAGACCCTGCCGATCAAGATCTTCAACAGCCTGCGCTACGGCTATACGCCGGTGATGGCGGCGGTGGCGGTGCTGTTCGTCCTGCTGGCGATGCTGGTGTTCGGCCTGCTGGCGCGCTTCGGCGACCTGCCGCGGCTGCTTGGGGCCTGGAGCCCGGAGGAGCGGTAACCGGTCGCTGCGCCGTGTCGTTTCCGGGGGAATAACGGTCGTCGCCATCGCGGCGCCGGTCGCTCATGTCATGATGGATAAGGGAATTGGATCGGGCGGCTTTCGGGGGCGCGCATGGCGGAGACACGCGATTCGATCATCATCGGTGCCGGCGTGATCGGCGCGGCGACGGCCCTGGCGCTCGCCCGCAAGGGCTGGAAGCCGCTCATCGTCGACGCGCTGCCGGCGGCCGGCTACGGGTCGACCAGCGCCTCCTGCGCCATCATCCGGCCCTACTACTCGACGGTCGACGGCTCGGCCATCGCCTATGAGAGCCATTTCTACTGGACGGGCTGGCGCGCGTTCCTCGGCGCAGACGACGAGCGCGGCCTCGCCCGTTACGTCAACTGCGGCTGCACGCTGCTCAAGACCGCGCAGAACGGCGAGCTTGCGGCGACCATGACGCTGATGGACGAGATCGGCGTGCCCTACGAGGAGCTCAGCCCCGCGGCCCTTGAGGCGCGCTTTCCGGCCATTGACCTGAATGCCTATGCGCCGCCGAAACGGCCCGAGGATCCGGCGTTCGGCACGCCGAACGGTGCGCGGATCTCCGGCGCCGTATACTTCCCGACCGGCGGCTACGTCACCGACCCGCAGCTTGCCGCCCACAATTTGCAGCGCGCCGCCGAGGCGGCCGGCGCGACCTTCCGCTTCAACAGCCGGGTCACGGAAATCAACCGGCGGGACGGCCGGGTCGCCGGCGTCACTTTGGCCGACGGGACGGCGATCGAGGCACCGGTCGTGGTCAATGTCGCCGGACCGCATTCCTTCAAGGTCAACCGCATCGCCGGGGTCGAGGACGCGATGAAGATCCACACCCGCGCCCTGCGCCACGAGGTCGCCCATGTGCCGTCGCCTGCGGGCCTCGATTTCGAGCGTGACGGCACCGTCTTCTCGGACAGCGACACCGGGACCTATTGCCGGCCGGAGACCGGCAGCCACGTGCTGATCGGCAGCGAGGATCCGGCGTGCGATCGGCGCGAATGGGTCGATCCGGACGACTACAACACCGAGTTCTCCGAGCAGTGGCGGGTCATGGTGATGCGCCTCGCGCAGCGCTTCCCGGAGCTGGGCATTCCCGGCAAAACCCGGGGCGTCGTCAGCCTGTACGACGTCTCGGACGACTGGATCCCGATCTACGACAGGTCCGACCTGCCCGGCTTCTACATGGCCGTCGGCACCAGCGGCAACCAGTTCAAGAACGCGCCGGTGGCCGGCGAGATGATGGCGGAGCTGATCGCCGCCTGCGAGGCGGGGCGGGACCACGACCGCGACCCGGTGACATTCCGCCTCAGGCATATCGGCCGCGAGGTGTCGGTCGGGTTCTACTCGCGCCGGCGCGAGGTCAATCCCGACAGCAGCTTTTCGGTGCTGGGGTGAGGATGCAGACGTTGAGTCGGCTGCAGCGGCGCGACCTCATGCTTCGAGACGCGGCTGCGCCGCTCCTCAGCATGAGGCTCCAATGTTTGTGCCCTCATGCTGAGGAGGCGCGAAGCGCCGTCTCGAAGCATGAGGTCGCTCCATACGGCGGAGGTCCAGGTCCATGAAATCCCACGTGCAGGTGGCGGTGATCGGCGGCGGCGTGGTCGGCTGCAGCGTGCTCTATCACCTGACCAAGTTCGGCTGGCGCGACGTCGTGCTGATCGAGCGCGCCGAGCTGACCGCCGGCTCCACCTGGCATGCGGCCGGCGGCTTCCACACGCTCAACGCCGATACCAACATGGCGGCGCTGCAGGGCTACACCATCCGGCTCTACAAGGAGCTGGAGGAGATTTCCGGGCAGTCCTGCGGCCTGCATCACGTCGGCGGCCTGACCATCGCGACGACGCCGGAGCGCATGGACTTCCTGAAAGCGGCGCGGGCCATGCACCGCCATATGGGGCTCGACACCGAGATCGTCGGCGTCGAGGAGGTCGGGCGGCTGTGCCCGGTGATCAACACCGACGGCATCGTCGGCGCGCTGTACGATCCGCTCGACGGCCATCTCGACCCCTCCGGCACCACCCATGCCTATGCCAAGGCGGCGCGGATGCAGGGCGCCGAGATCTATCAGCACAACAAGGTCGAGGAGCTCGTCCCGCAGCCGGATGGCAGCTGGGACGTGGTCACCGAGCAGGGCACGATCCGCGCCGAGCACGTCGTCAACGCCGGCGGGCTGTGGGCCCGCGAGGTCGGCGCGATGGCCGGGGTCTACCTGCCGCTGCAGCCGATGGAGCACCAGTACCTGGTCAGCGACGACATCCCGGACGTCTATCGCCGCGACGACGAACTGCCCCACATGATGGATCCGGCCGGCGGCACCTATTTCCGGCAGGAGGGCAGGGGCCTCGTCATCGGCATCTACGAGCAGGACTGCGATCCCTGGTCGGTCGACGGCACGCCCTGGGATTTCGGGCTCGAGCTGCTGCCCGACAATCTCGACCGCATCGCCGATTCGCTTGAGGCGGCCTACCGCCGCTACCCGTGCCTCGAGACCGCCGGCATCAAGAAGGTGATCAACGGCCCCTTCACCTTCGCGCCGGACGGCAACCCGCTGGTCGGCCCGGTGCCGGGCTTGCGCAACTACTGGTCGGCCTGCGCCGTGATGGCCGGCTTCAGCCAGGGCGGCGGCGTCGGGCTGACGCTGGCGGAATGGATGGTCGAGGGCGAGCCGTCGCGCGACGTCTTCGCGATGGACGTGGCGCGCTTCGGCGACTGGTGCACCCACGCCTACACCGTGGCCAAGGTGCGCGAGAACTACCAGCGCCGCTTCGCCATCTCCTATCCCAACGAGGAGCTGCCGGCCGGCCGGCCGCTGCACACCACGCCGGCCTACGGCATCTGGAAGGGGCAGGGCGCGGTCTTCGGCGCCGCCTACGGCATGGAGCACGTCAACTACTTTGCCAGAACAAGCGACGAGCGCATTGAAACACCGTCATTCCGCCGCTCCAACGCCTTTGATGCGGTGGGCGAGGAATGCCGCGCCGTGCGCACCGCCGTCGGCATCAACGAGATCCACAATTTCGGCAAGTACGAGGTCACGGGGCCGGGCGCCGAAGCCTGGCTCGACCGTATCATGGCCGGCCGCCTGCCGAAGCAGGGCCGGATATCGCTGACCCCCATGCTGGCCGAAAGCGGTCGCCTCATCGGTGACTTCACGATCATGCGGCTCGCGCCGGAGCGCTTCCAGCTGACCGCCTCCTACGCCGCGCAGGCCTACCACATGCGCTGGTTCGCCCGGCACCTGCCGGCACGCGGTGTCACTCTGCGCAACGTCTCGCGCGAGCGCCTCGGCTTCCAAATCGCCGGCCCAAGGGCGCGCGCGCTGCTCGACCGCGTCACGGGCGCGGACGTTTCCAACGAAGCGTTGCCGTTCCTGTCGGTACGCGAAATGCAGGTCGGCGGCATCGACGCCATCGTCGCCCGGATCAGCTATACCGGCGATCTCGGCTACGAGATCTATGTGTCCGCCGACCGGGAAGTTCCGTTATACGAGGCCCTGGCCGCCGCCGGCAAAGACCTCGGGCTGCGCCCGTTCGGCATGCGGGCGATGATGAGCCTCCGGCTGGAGAAGGGCTTCGGCGCGTGGATGCGCGAATACAAACCGGACTATACGCCGATGGAGACCGGCCTCGACCGTTTCGTGGATTTTGGCAAGTCGGACTTCGTCGGCCGCGCCGCGGCGCTGGCCGAGCGCGACGATCCGCCGCCGCGACGCCTGTGCACCTTCGTCGTCGACGCCGCCGACGCCGACGCGGTCGCCTGGGAGCCGATCTGGAAGGACGGCGCGGTCGTCGGCTTCGTCACCTCGGGCGGCTACGCGCATCACGTCGAGAAATCGGTCGCGCTCGGCTTCGTGCCGACTGCGATGATCGCCGAGGGCGCCACGTTCGAGATCGAGCTCCTCGGCGAGATGCGCAAGGCGACGCTGTTCCGACAGCCGCTGTTCGACCCGAGGGCGGAGCGCCTGCGCGGCTGACGGCGGTCCGACACTGGATCGGCCGAGCCGCATGGCAACGGCCGACCGGGGACACGGTGGCAAGCTGACCGGTTTGCCCCGAATACACGTGTTACGAGAATTTTCCGTTTTACTTTGGTTGTCTATTGAAGCTGCCGACTGCAGACAATCGTGCCGAAAACATTACCAAGAAGCGAATAATACGCACGAAAAACTGGGAAAGACTGGGAAAAGATTCTTTTAGAACATTACTTTATGTGTTAAAACCATACGTAGAATGGGAATTCGTCCAGGAATGTTCAAGCCATGAGGAGACTGCGAGATGAGATGTTTCGATGCGCACCGAACATGCGGCGAAAGTGATGCTTCCTCCTCGCGCCATCGCGGCGCTGCCGGCCGATGGCTCGTGGCCCTGGCGTCATTGTCCCTGTTCCTGATAGGTGGATTTTCGTCGCCCGCGAGCGCCGCCGGCCTCAACGGCGACAAGGCCTATACGGAGGGGCCGCAGGTCTGCGGCCGTTGCCACGCCGAGCAGTTCGAGGACTGGCTCAACCACGGCCACAGTCGCAAGCTCGGGATCGGCGGGCCGGCACTGAAGGCGCTCGACGGGCGCTACGGACTGTTCTCGAATGCCCGCGACAGCGGATTCCGTCTGCCGGACCATGACAAAGACCTGTACAACTGGGACAACATCGCCTTCATCGTCGGCGCCAGCAAGCGCTGGAAGACCCGCTTCGTCGGCAAGGACGGCTACATCATCACCAAGGGCGGACAGAACCAGTACAATTGGGCCGACGGCTCGTGGTCCGACTACCACAAGGACGAGCAGCGCTCGTTCAATTGCGGGACCTGCCATACGACCGGCTATCGCAAGGACGGCAAGGCGTTCGCTAAGGGCATGCCCGGCACGAAGTCGGGGCCGATGCCGGGGATCACCGGCGACTGGGCCCAGTTCAACATCACCTGCGAGGCCTGCCACGGCCCCGGTGACGCCCATGCGCGGCGGCCGACCAAGGCCAACATCAAGATCGACAAGTCGGCGGAACTGTGCGGCACCTGCCATGTGCGCGGCTCCGACCCGAACACGATCATCGCGAGCGGCGGCTTCATCCGCCATCACGAGCAGTATCCCGAGCTGGCGAACAGCCCGCACCAGAAGCTGCAGTGCGTGACCTGCCACAGCCCGCACGCGGGCCGTGCCGGCGGCATCAAGGTCAGCAAAGGCGCCGACGTCGTGTGCGAGAAGTGCCACGCCAAGCAGAAGCGGGACTTCAGCGGCAGCCCGATGCAGAAGGCCGGCGTCACCTGCGTCGACTGTCACATGGCCCGGGTCACGAAGTCGGCGATCGCCTTCGGCCCGTACGAGGGCGACGTCCGCACGCACATCATACGGATCAACCCCGCGGCCGATTATGTGATGTTCACGCCGGACGGCAAAGCGGCCAAGGACGCGATCAGCCTCGAATACGCCTGTTTCCCGTGCCATGCCGCGGCAAGCAAGGCGGAGTTCGCGAAGATCACGAACTTCCATACTGTCGGCAAGTGATGGTCGGGGACGGCCGGCCCGGGTTGGCCTGACCGGGAGAGGTTTCGATGCGGACGGCGCGCGCATGGCGGCGCCGTCCGCTTCCGTTCAAACTCTCAGCCGGGCAACGGCGCCGCGGGATCGAGC
>JABAOH010069876.1_pt2 | contig 26255 bp, 24 predicted proteins | sample 7062181 | NCBI WGS metagenome assembly JABAOH01 (sample SAMN14538630, study PRJNA623070) | marine sediment metagenome | biome: marine biome [ENVO:00000428]; feature: marine pelagic biome [ENVO:01000023]; material: deep marine sediment [ENVO:00002113]; isolation source: pool of 5 deep marine... | reverse complement strand
AAAATATTTTTACAATAAGAGCCTGATGTGATATATTATGCATACAATGTGCGGTGTGTGGAATGTGGTTTTATGTGTGCCTGGCAAAAGTTAAAATGACAACAGACAGGAGTCTCCCGGTGATAAAAATTTTGTTTGTTTGCACGGCCAATAAGATGCGCAGCAAAACCGCTGAAGAGCTTTATAAGAACGATGAGCGGTTTATGGTAAAATCCGCTGGTGTAGCTGATTTTGCTGAAGTGCCCGTCAACCTGGAATTGTTGATATGGGCCGATTACATCGTGGTCATGGAAGAGATGCATTTAGAATGGCTCCGTCAATATTATCCCATAACATATGCAAACAAAAAAAATTTTTGTTTAGATATTCCTGATCTCTATGATTTCATGGAGCCGGAATTGGTGTTCCAGATCAGACAGAAATTTGAAACCCTGTACCAAAAGGAAATAAAAAAAGGAGAGGATGACACGTGAGAAAAAAGGGGACGGGCAAGAAACAACGCTAAATATGCGCTGCCAACTTTTTAACAATCTCCGCCACTTTCTTTCCCAGGTTTACGGCTGTTTCAATTCCCATTTGGTCATTCTCAATGCCGTCAGGGATTCCACTCCATAACATCCCACCAAAATGGCTGGTGGGGGAACAATCCGGCACCACAATCATGCCATGGATCAGGCAATTCTTCACCAGGTCCATTGCTGCCAGTTCCTGTCCGCCGTGCCTGGATTTCCCCACGGTTAATACACCTGCCACCCGGTTTTCAAACATGAAACCATTGCGCCGGAAAGGAATCGAACGATCCAAAAAAGCCTTCATCAACCAGGTTACCCCGCCAAAATAAACAGGACTGGCATAAATCATTCCCTTTATTTCCGGGTCTTTCAATACCGGGATGATGGCATGCTTAAAATCATCATCGATTGAACAATCCAACTTTTTTCGACAGGCCCCGCAGTCCTTGCACCCGGAAAACGTATATTGGGAAAGAATCAACAATTGGGTATCCACACCGCTCTCTTCAACGGCTTCCATGGCTTTTTTCAAGGCATATAAGGTTGTGCTGTTCTCCTTTTTAGGACTTCCGCATATTCCCAGTACTTTCATGAACTCCTCCTTTTTTATTTTACTTCATAAATTTCCACCATTTTTACAGTTCGACTTCAACGACTTCCATATCGAGAAGATTTATAGACAGCATTCGTCGTCTCAACGGGGTTCCCTCTCCAAGAAGAATTTTACACACTTCAGAGACTTCAATACTTGCCACAACAGCAGGAGTGAAAGAAAGGTTGCCGGTTTCTCTTTCTATCCCACTTTGGCCTGTGCACCGGGAATATATTTTTTCCAGTGTATTTTCCCCGGGGAATTGGAGAGCCACCTGTCCATACCAACCGGCAATACTGCCATGAACCAGGGGAATGTTCAATTTAGTACAAATATCACCCAATTCCAACCGGGTTGGTATGCTGTCAAGAGCATCCATCACCACGTCTATTCCTTGCAGTAGTTCCAGTCCACTTTTTATTGTAAATGCCTTCTTCACCGGGACAACAGTAACAGCCGGGTTTATCTCTTCGACCCGTTGGACTGCCACGTCCACCTTATGCTTCCCTATTAAAGGGATCGAGGAATAAATCTGACGATTAAAATTATTTTCTTCAACAACATCAGGATCGATAACTTTTATCTCTCCAATGCCGATGCGTGCCAATTCTTCGACTGCATATCCTCCCAATCCACCACAACCCATAACAGCAACTTTACTGCGAAATAGACGTAATTGCTGCGTGGTTGTTATGGACTGTTGGTTTTGCTGGTAGCAGACAGGTAAAAGATTCATTTCCAGTGCAGCCTCTTCCACTGCACCAAATGTTAATCCAAACCGGGTCGCCGCCTCTACCTTGGCCTCCCAGGGTAATAAATCACCTTGTGCATGAGAACGTAAAAAATCATGTAGGGTTTCCATGTTATCCTCCTCCTATAGGAGGGAAGAAAGCCACCACATCCCCATGGGAAAGTTGGAGATAAGGCGCAGCATGCTTATTGTTAACAAAGATAATCGATACCTGATCCCTGGGAATATTGAGTTCATCGATTATTTGGCCGACGGTTGTACCGTCTGAATATTCCCGGGTTTCTTTATCGAATCGTCCTTTACGCAGCGTTGCAAATAATTTTACTGTGATTTCCATCATACACTCTACATCAATATTTTGGCCCCCATGTCAGTTCTTAAAATTGTGTCCATACACACCTCCTTGTTTAGCCTTAATAACATATATTAGAAAAAACATAGAAGTTTGTCAATACCATTTTTTCAAATTAAATTTTTTGTCCTTTTGATTTTTTAATCATTCCTGGTATAATAAACCTGTAGGAGGCAACCATGAACAAGGATAAACTCAAACAGCCAACCGGAAGGAAGAGGGACAAAAATCGAGAGCAAAAAGAGTCCAAAAAAATGAAACACAGGGACCTAAAACGGGCGGGAATCACCCGAATCCGTAGAATCAGCCGCCACAGGTAAAGGAGAAGAGAAGAAACGAAGAAGAGAAGAAAAGAAAACGATACCAATGGGAAATACCGTTAGGAAGTATAGTACAATGGCTGACCGTGTATCAAAAGCTTTTGCGGGGGGTCCAGGGGGGCAGTTTTCTCGAAAAAAGCCCCCCTGGCAAACATAAATGAAAAATAAATATAAAGAAAAATGCATTGGAGTGCTTTTAGGCACGGCAGTGGGAGATATCCTGGGTGCAAGTGTTGAGGGGTATCCACGAGAAGCTATTAGAAACGCTTACGGAGAAGTGAGGGATTTTTGGGATTCCGGGAGGGGGTTTGGCAGGTATACGGATGATACGGAAATGGCCCTGGCATTGGCGCAATCTCTTGTCGAATGCAATGGAGTAGATGGGGAGCATTGTGCGCAGGCCTATGCAAACTATTACAATCCCTGGCGTGGATATGGGGGAGGTGCCCATGTCGTGATACAGGCATTGAAACAAGGAGCCGATTATAGAGAAACCGGGACCATCCAGTTTAGAGATGGTTCCTTTGGTAACGGGGGTGCCATGCGCATTGCGCCTGTGGGGGTGGTTTACCACAACAAAACCGATGAAGAATTAAAAACCGTGGTTTTTGAAGCGATTCGTTGTACCCATGTCCATCCCGAAGGAATCGACGGCGCTGTAGCCCAGGCCAAAGGGACTGCACTCCTTACTTCACTTGAACACCCCGCTGATTTCACACCTAAAGCTTTCCTGGAGGCAATACTAGAGATATGCAGCACTGAAATCATGATAAAGAAAATCCGGTATTTGCAGACAGTCTTGGGTGAGGATGTTCTTGATGATACCGTCATCAGGCATGTGGGCTGTGGTATCCGGGCGTCGGAGGCAGTCTCCTGTGCCTTATGGGCTGCAATAAAATACTATAACGACCCGGAAGAGGCAGTAATTAAAAGTGTTAACTTCGGTGGTGATACCGATACCATTGGTGCCATGACCGGGGCGCTGATGGGTACGCTGCATGGAAAGGATTGGATACCGAAACGATGGTTGGACAATATGGAAAACAGGACGTATGGCCGGGATTACATGATAAAACTGGGCACCGAACTTTCCGGGGTAACCCTTTAATTCCCCGTTGTCACGAAAATCGTTATCACTGTTACGCCGGTGGTTTCATCCCTGTAATCGGTCTCATACTCTTTCCCGGTTTCCTCGTCGATATATTCCACGAAAGATACCAGGTATATCTCCGGCAGTTGTAATTGTTTCCCATATTTGGCTGCCTTTTTAAGGGCATTTCTATATTCTCTCTCATAGGTAAAGGATTTTAATTCAATACCATACCTGTTTTTGCCATAGGTAATGATTAAATCGATCTTGCCGTTCCCGGTGGGAAATTCCGGGAAAACCCTTCCACCCTGGTTTTTTAAAAATGAGTCCAGGTAGGAGAACAAATTGAAATGATAAACCGCTTCATATATGCGCATATCGTTTCGCCTGGGGGCCGATTTAAAGAGCCACTCTTTGTTCTTTTCCAGGTAGGTTTGATAAAGCTTCATGAGATTGGGGATATTTAAATCAGTGTCGGTAATTATATCGTCCAGTTTGGTAAAGGGGGCCACCAATTGGCCCATTTGCCTGAAATAGGTATTGGAAAAATAATTAAATATCCGCTTCTGGACAAGTGGGCAGGAAAACCGCAGGTAATATCGGCCATCCGGGTCCAATTCTTTATCCACCAAACCGTTCATATACAGGTCATTGATGGTGGGGTCATCAAACGTGAATTCCAATTTCTCTCCTGTTTGGAACATCTCCAGGAGAAAGGTTTTATTGTGTTCTTTTTTAGCTTTGCTGATGAGGTTTAAGATGTTGTTGTTGGGAAGGGCCACGGTGGCTGCGGCGGCTACGATGTTAAAGTCCTTAATCTCAATGGGTCGGGTTTGATCGACGGTATAATCTTCGAACCCTTCTGTAAGTAATTCACCCAGCCAGCAGGTTAAACCGGGCTGGCCCCGGGTTTCTTCATAGAGCGTCTCAACAACTTCAGGCATGATCTTTTGCCGGCTTTCTTTTTCGTACCATTGGAACATCCCCCGGACTTCTTCAAAGGTAAGGTTAGGGATATGTACACTGCGTTGAACGTTAAATGGAGAGCCTTTGTCACTTTCAATACCCAGGACACTTCGCACCCCGATTAAGGCCACGCCATGAAGCAGATACGTTTTTTGCTCCGTGGCTTTATCATTTTCATCCAGGCCCTTGATGTAAATGTTTCTAAACGCGCTCACAACAGCATTTATGCCTATTTCCGCCAGGGCATCGAATTCATCGAGAATTAAAATAAGCGGCTTATCTAAGACACCTTTTTTAAATATTTTCTGGAATTGTGTTTTGGTATTAATACCGGTGAAGTCTTTATTTAATCCTTCTCCGATTTCTTCTGCAATAGAACCGATGATCTCGGAAGTATCTTCCACTTCCTTGAGATGTTCTAGGTTGATTTTGAGCACATCGAACCGCGGATTTTTTTGCAGTTGAAAAAGAATTTGCTGCATGATCCAGGTTTTCCCGCATTGCCGGGGTGCCCAGACAGTGATGTAATGGCCCCCTTCCGTTGGACTGTCCCCCATCAATTGGGTGTATGCCATATCGATCAACTCTTTTCTCGGAGCGTAGTAATGCAATTTATTATTAATCGGTCCATACGAATTAAACCGTCTCATATTCGGCTCCTTTTTATTATTTTTTCGCACCTATTTTAGCAGAATTTTAAGCGGTTATCAAATTCCTTTATACATAAACCATTAAATCGTTCAACGCGGTGGAGTGCATCAGGTAAGTGGCCTGGTGTTTGAACACCAGGTGACAGAGGGTGTTTGCCAGGGATTTTAGATCGGTTTCAAGCTGTGCCCGGTGCGGCTGGGAGATATAGCGGGACACATAGCCCCACATATGAAGGAGCGCATTCACCAGTCTGCCATGGGAAGGGGGGATGAGGAGAATCTCGACAAATTCCTGTGACAGGCGGTTAAACAGTTCTTCATTGTTATTTTTTGAAACAAGTGGGCCTATTTTCCGGTAAAAAGCCGGATCCCTGGCCATGACTGAGTATTTATGTTGGGCCCACAACTGTTGGCAATTGACCGGGAGGGGAATCCGTCCTGGCTCGCGATTTTCGTATTTCTTTTCCAGGATTTTAAACTGTTGATAAGGGAGGTCTACATATTGGGTTTGTATCTGTTCGCCATTACCCTCCGGCATAGGGGAGCGATGCTGGTAACCCCTGAGAAGCATTTCCGATACCAGGAGATCGTGCCGCCTCTTTAAGGCCGTCATTTTACCGTACCACCGTAAGGTTTCCGGATGGTGGGAGTATCCTTTTTTTTGGTGGTGGATCACGGAAAACAGTCCATGGATTTCCCGGTGTTCACCCAGCAGACTCTGGCGATTCAAGTAACCGGGATTCACATCCCATATGCGCATGATTTCACCTTTTTTTACTAATACCCTGGAAAGGTTTGCAAAAAAACAAAGATTTGAGAATACGTCTTCAACGTGGGAAAATGGCCATGCCGTGCAAGTGGCCGGGGGTCGCCGACCCCTTCCTGTTAAATTTGCCTCCTGTTATTATACCTTACTGTGCATGTATATATCAACCTTGCAGTTTTCTTTTTGACTGCCCCCATTTCCAAATCGGTGTTCAGAGCATCGGCATCGGCGTTCAGAACGTCAAAATCGGTGTTCGGAACACCGGCATCAGTGTTCAGAGCCCCGAAATCCCAGCGTTGAAATTAGACAAAGTCCTTGAAAAAACAAAACAAGGTTTTTTAGATTACGCTTCTCTTCTTTCCCTCAACCTCAACCTCAACCTGAGTTCTCTGAATTCTCGGAGAACCTTTGAAGCGCGAACTCATTTATAATAAAAATGGAAAAATCACATGATTCAAACCGGAATAATTCAACGTGACTACAAAAAAATCTTTTAATTTCAACTGCCCGGCCAGGTTTTCAATTCGACTGACATCTGACGGATGCGCGGTTATTTTAACCTCATAGCCGGTATGATTATCCAGAATAAAATCAAGTTCGGCACCGCTTTTTCTCTGGAAGTAACGGAGGTCACCTTTTAATCTTAAGTTCTGAAATACTGAATTTTCAAACAAATTCCCCCGCCCAACCTGGGCGAAATGATTGGTTACCCCGGTGTCACAAGCATAAATTTTCGGCATTTTCCGTATTTCTCCATCAATACCCTTTGCCAACGGCCTGATGGTTTTAAAGAAATAGGTTCCCTCTAAGAAGGACAGGTATTCGTAAAGTGTCTGGCGGGAAAGGGTCAGCTCCCGGGAAAGTTTTTGAATATCCAGTTTAGAACCTGTTCTTCCTAATAAAAGCAGTATCAAATCCCTGATTTTATCATTCCTGCGAAAATCCCCTAATTGAAGAACCTCCAACTGGTAAAAAGAGGTAAATATTTCTTCAATCGCGCGTTTTTTGTCTTCACTATGTTCTTTAAGCACCACCTGGGGAAATCCCCCAAAAAAAAGATATTCTTCATAAACAGGGATGATGGCATTAAATATGGCTGGTGTGATTTCTCCCATATTCGCGGGTATTTTCAATTGAGCATCTTGAAACAACAGGTATTCCTTAAAAGTAAGGGGGAATAATTCAAAAATAAATTTCCTCCCGGAAAGAGATTCACTAAAGAGATTTTTCAAATAAAAGCTGGCTGAACCAGTGAGAAAAAATTTTACATGGTAATGATCGATAAAATATTTAACCACTGAGGGCAGGTTGTTGACAAATTGTATTTCATCAATAAAAATATATGGCCTGCTGGAAAAAATAATCCCCAGGAATTCAAATGCTTTTTTTATCTTTTCATAATTTTCTTCTTCAAAATATTTCCTGTTAACGGGATTTTCCATGTCCAGGAACAATTTGTTAGAGGAATTGGTGTTCTCATAAATATATTTAAGAAGAGTTGTCTTCCCTGTTCTTCGCATTCCTGTCAGGATTATTGCTTCGGGCGAATCGACATATTTCTCAATTTCTTTTAAAATCAATCTTTCCTTTATCATAACTATATTTTACAAATAGTCTAACTATTTGTCAAATATATTTTACAAATAGGGAAATAAAATAAAATTAATGCCAGGAGGAAGAAGGAAGGAAGAGTGCCAGGTAAATTATTTCTCACGGGACACGACACGCTTTGTCGCTCCCCGGCAAGCAAAATTAGGTCTTGTGCAACCTAATTTAGGTCTCGCGCAAGCAAATTTTGCTTACGCCCAGTCAAATCTCAATTTTACTCAACCGCTGTTACACTTCCCTGGCGTCAAACTTCCAAAAGTCCGCCTGTTAACACCGCCGATTACGAAAAAGTAATCGCCGTTTGTTCAGAAACAATCGCCGACGTCTCTTCAAGTTATCTCCAGCTACTCCCGTAAATAATTTACCTGGCACCTACTTCCCGATGACGCAGGACGCAAGGAGCGAAAAAAAGAAAAAAGGGGACAGCCAAAAAAATTAAAAAATTCCTGCTTGAAAATTTCAGGGTTATTTGATACAATTTGTTTGTCTTTTGTTTGCAAAATATATAAATAAAGTACTATGAGCAAAGATAAACAAGCAGCCGAGGCATTAAACCTTTTTCATCCGTTGGTACGTCAATGGTTCCGGGAACAGGTGGGAACACCCACGGATGTCCAGGCAAAGGCATGGCCGGAGATCGCGAAGGGAAACCATGTTCTGGTGACTGCTCCCACCGGCAGCGGCAAGACATTAACCGCCTTCCTTTGGGCCATTAATAACTTTCTTACCGGCCGCAAACCCAAAGATGCCATGCGGGTGCTGTACATTTCACCGTTAAAGGCGTTGAACAATGATATCCAGCGCAACCTGGAACGGCCGCTGGAAGAGTTAAAGGGATATTTTGACGCGGCGGGTGAAACTTTTCCCGGGATACGGACCGCGGTTCGCAGCGGTGATACGGAACCTTCGGAACGGCGCCGCATGCAGCGGCACCCACTGGAAATCTTTATTACGACCCCGGAAAGTCTCAACGTCCTCCTGACCTCCAAAAGCGGCCGCCGTATGTTAACCGGTATTTCTACGGTTATCCTGGATGAAATTCATGCGGTGCTGCCCAATAAACGGGGGACATACTTGATCACAGCAGTGGAACGGTTGGTTCCCCTGTGCGGCGAATTCCAGCGCATTGCCCTGTCGGCAACAGTCAAACCGTTGAACAAGGTAGCGGAATTTGTGGGGGGTTACCAATTAAAAGAATTAGGCGATTCTAATGAATACGAATATAAAAAACGACGGGTTTCTATTGTTCGTTCCGAAATGCAAAAGAAATACCACATCCAGGTGAACTTCCCGGAGACATCGGGTAGGGAACCCAATTCCGACTTATGGTGGTCGGCACTTACGGACGAATGGCGAAAGGTCATGGATAAGAATCGTTCTTCCCTTTTCTTTGCCAACAGCCGGCGCATGGTGGAAAAGGTGACCCGTTTCATCAACGACAGCGAAGGCGAGCGCGTGTATTCCCACCACGGGTCCCTGTCCAAAGAAATTCGCTCCGTGGTAGAGAAACGCTTTAAAGAGGGAGAACTTTCCGCTATCATTGCCACCAGTTCATTGGAGTTGGGCATCGACATCGGATCGGTAGATGAAGTGGTATTGATCCAGGCTCCTTTTTCCATTGCCTCTACCTTACAGCGGATTGGCCGTTCCGGTCACGGCGTGGGGCAGACGTCACGGGGGGTTTTTTATCCGCTTCACTCCCGCGGTTTACTGGAATCGGCAGTCATTGCCGCCAATATCGACAGCGAAGCCATCGAATCCATGTCTCCCCTGGAAGCCCCGCTGGACGTACTGGCCCAGGTGCTGCTGTCCATGACGGTCCCGGAAAACAAGAATATCGATGAACTTTACGCTGAGATTCGCGCCAGTTATCCCTATCACCGATTGAACCGTAAGGAATTTGACCTGGTGGTGCAGATGCTGGCAGGCCGCTATGCAGATACACGAATCCGGGAACTCAGGGCCCGCTTGATGGTGGATCGTCTTAATAATACCGCCAGGGCCCGCGATAGTGCTCCCATGTTACTCTACCAGTCCGGCGGTGTCATTCCTGACCGTGGGTATTACAACATGAGAGTTGCCGATACCAAGGCCAAAATCGGCGAACTTGACGAAGAATTCGTTTGGGAACGCTCCTTGGGTGATGCCTTTCCCTTTGGTAACCAAATCTGGCGCATCATACGGATTACCCACAACGACGTGGAAGTCTCCCAGGTTACGCGCAGCAACAGCCTGGTTCCTTTCTGGCGCGCCGAAGAGATGAACCGCTCCTATCACCTGTCCCACAAGATACTGGAATTCCTTGAGGATGCCGACCGCGACCTGGGTTCCCCGGAATTCCTGCAGCGGCTTCATGAACAGCACCACATGAGCACACAGGCGGCCAGGGAACTGGTACGCTTCCTGGATCGACAGAAAAAGGAGACCAATGCTCCCCTACCCCACCGGCATCACCTGGTGGTGGAACATTTCCGGGACCCGGTTAATCGCAGCGACGCCAAACAAACCGTTTTGCATACCCTGTGGGGTGGCCCGGTAAACCGTCCCCTGGCCTTTGCCCTGGCAGCGGCATGGGAGGAAAAATACGACTACCCTTTGGAAATTTTTGCCAATAACGACTGCATCATGCTGAACCTACCCCATGCCTTCAGTGCTTCGGATATATTGGACCTGGCGGAGCCAAAGAAAATCCGGCAGCGGCTGCGGGTTAAACTGGAAAGCACCGGGTATTTCGGTGCCCGTTTCCGGGAAAACGCCCAGCGGGCTTTACTGCTGCCCAGGCAAAGCTTCCACCAGCGCATGCCCCTGTGGCTGAACCGCCTGCGCTCCAAAAAACTCCTGGAAGTGGTGTCCCGGTACGATGATTTCCCCATCCTGCTGGAAACCTGGCGCGGCTGCCTGAATTATGAGTTTGAAATCGAGGCGCTTCTCAACCTGCTGGAAGAGCTTCGCACCGGCGAAATCCGTATCACTGAAATCAATACGAAAAAACCGTCGCCTTTTGCCGAAAACATCATCTGGCGCATGACCAACCAGTACATGTACGAGGACGACAGCCCCCGCTCCAAACTCCGTACCAGCCTGAGCGATGCCCTCCTCAAAGAAGTAATGTACTCCTCCCACCTGCGCCCCCGGTTTTCCGAGGAGCTGCTGCACTCTTTCCAGGAAAAACTCCAGCGTACGGCAGAAGGATATTCGCCGGCCTCTGCCCAGGAGCTGCTCCAGTGGGTTAAGGAGCGGCTTTTTATCCCAACCGACGAATGGGAAGAATTATTGGCTGCCATGGAGCGGGATAATAATTTGAAAGGGGAGGAACTTCTTACACCCATAAACGACCGTCTTTACCAGGTTCAGTTGGAGAAAGACGGTGGATTATTCGCAATAACGGCCCGGGAAAATTTACCCCGCGTCAGTCATGCATTGGGAATCGTGGACCAGGATGCCCGTCAAATTGCCGAAAAATTTTCATTAACAGAAATCTTTTCCGAAGAGAGGGAGGAAACCCTGGTGGGATTTTTGAATGAGTGGCTGCGTTTTTACGGACCTGTATCCCGCGATTTTATAAAAACAGCCCTGGGTTTAGCAGACGAAAGCCTGAATACTGCCCTGGAAACCCTCCTGGAAGAAGGCCGAATTATCGAAGATGAATTTCGGGCCGCGCCTGTGGAAATAGAGGTAAAAGAAAAACAAGAAATCTGCGACACCGAGAACCTGGAAATCCTGCTGCGCATGCGGCGAAACCTGGCACGCCCCTCCATCGAACCCCTGGAAATCGAAGCCCTGCCGCTTTTCCTGGCAGCCTACCAGGGCCTGGTATCGCCGGGAGACTGCCTGGAAGATCTACAAAATTCCCTGGAAAACCTCTTCGGCTATCCTGCCAGAGCCGGATTATGGGAAACCGATATCTTGCCGGCACGACTGAATCCCTATTATCAATCATGGCTGGATACTGCCCTGCAAGAAAACGAGCTGGTATGGTTCGGATGCGGCAGCGAACGCATTGGTTTTTGCTTTGAACCGGATTACGAACTCTTTGCCCCAGGTAACGGTTCCGACAATACCGGTACGCAAAAGGAAAATCCCCATGCAGAAGCACGAGCAGCACTGGAAAAAATCTTTGACGAAACCCCGGGCAAATTCGACATGAACGACCTGGCACTGTCTTCAAAACTAAATTCTCAAGAGCTCACCGTTTCTCTCTGGGAACTGGCCTGGGATGGCCGTATCACCAACGACAGTTTCAAAACCATTCGCAGTGGCGCCATGAATCGGTTCAAACCAGAGCAATCCCCAGCCCCATCAGATGTCCGGCGAGATGGCCGTCGACACGGTTACGGACGCGGCCGGAGGCGGTTTAGTCTTAACCGCTGGCAGTCCACCCGGCCCTTTACCGGCAACTGGTACGCACTCCCCCGCGTCGATATCGACTCCATGGAAATGGATGCCCTGGACCGCCAGGAACTGGTTAAAGACCGAATTCGCCAATTATTTATGCGTTACGGTATCCTTTTCCGGGAACTATTAGGCAATGAACTGCCTTTCCTCCGCTGGTCCAATATTTTCCCGGTGCTGCGTCTCATGGAACTGTCCGGCGAAATCGTTTCCGGTCATTTCTTTAAAGGTATTCCCGGTCTCCAGTTCTGTACCCCCACCGCTTTGGGCATGCTGACCCGCAGCTTACCCGAAGATGCCGTTTACTGGATGAATGCCACTGATCCGGCCTCGCCCTGCGGCATCGGTCTGGATGAGTTAAGACCGCTGCTCCCCCATCGGTTGCCCACCACTCACCTGGTCTTCCATGGCAAAAAAGTGGTACTGGTATCCAAAAAGAACGGTAAAGAACTTATTTTTAATGTAGAACCCGGACATCCGGGAATCCCCGATTACCTGGAATTTTTCAAGACACTGATCGGCAGGGAATTCCAGCCGATAAAGTACATCAGCGTGGAAACCGTCAACGACAAGCCCGTGTTGGACAGCCCATACAAGCAGGCTTTGCATGATTTCGGTTTCAAAAAAGATTACAAAGCCATGACCCTGTTGAAAACATATTAGCCACGAAGATATTTTAGCCACGAAGGACACGAAGGAACACGAAGGTTTCTTTTTTTCTCCGCATGACTTCGCGGTTACTTCTCATAGCCGATGGTGACCAGGGCGACGGGTCTCAGCCATTGAGGCAGACGGCATAGGCGCGAAACATCTTCTTCCTCAAACGCCCCTACCCAACAGGAACCCAGGCCCAGGTCCGTGGCCTTCAGTAAGGCGTTCTCTATTGCGGCTGCCGTATCCTGGATACAATAAAGCTCCCGGCCCCTTTTTCCATATTCCAATATCCGGTCCAGGTCCGCACAGCAAACCAGTACCACCGGTGCTTCGGCAATGAACTCCTGGTCCAGTGATGCCTGTGCCAGGGCTCTCCTCAAAGCTGGGGACTTGACCACGAATATTTTCCTGGACTTCAGCCCACCCGCAGAAGGAGCCATATCCGCCGCCCGAAGGATCTTCTTTATATCATCGTCAGAAGGGGGATGAGGCAAGTATGACCTTACCGAATGCCTCTTTCTCACCACCTGGTCAAACTCCATCCAAAACCTCCAACTCCTTTTCTTCTTTTCTTTTTTCGCGTCTCTTAGCGTACCTTCGCGGCTAAAAAACTAGAACACATCCAGGTCTTTGGCTGAAACCACCATCCCGTTATACTTCCCGGTAATTTCCTTTACCAGCTCTTCATCTGAAATTCCCCAATACAATTGGTGATAAAGAATCAACAGGCCGGGTTTTACCTGGTTGGCGATCTCTGCCAGTTCAATGCTAGACGTATGAAACTGGGGATGATACTTCTGCCAGAACGGGGTACGCTCTTTTAACTTCTCCTGCGAATACACCTCATGAACCAGGATATCCACAACTTTGCATTTTTCAAGCAAGTTTTTACAGGGCCTGGTATCGCCGGAAATCGCAATGGTGCGGTCAGGCGTGGTAAATTTGAATCCATACGCTTCCGGCCAACTGCCGTGCTCCACCAGGAACGCCTCCACCGTAACATTTGTATCTTTATAGATAATACCTTCCTTGATCTCATGGGCGTTCACCCGCCATCCCCGGTTATTGGCCGGTTCAAGACCATATAAGCGTACCCTGATATCTTCTTTATAGGCTTCCAGGATATGTTTGGTCATGGATTTGATCCCCTCCGGCCCATACACCTCAAGGGGTTCATCCCTGCCCATCACCCACGGCGTAAATATGAGATCAGGATAACCCGTGGTATGGTCCGAATGCAAGTGGGTCAAAAAGGCCCGCGTGATCTTTTCGATGCTTAAACCCTTAATTTTTCCCCCGTATCGCGGAGATAAAGCGGCTGCTTTCCGTATGAGACCCGGCCCGAAATCGACAATATAAGGTGTATCGTTAACAACAACGGCCACCGAATTCCCGGAATGCCCGGGGTCGGGATTGGGAGTCCCGGTGCCCAGGAAAACAACTTTTGTAACTTCCGAAGGAACGTACGATTTTTGAGCATAACCAAGAAAACACCCTCCAATAACAAGAAAAAGGGTCAACACAATAAATACAGATAATTTAATTTTTGCCATGTTCCTATTTTAAAGGAAACAATAAAGCATTTCAATAGGAAGTCTGTTATTTCTTCCCACCTCAACGCAAACACAGCAAAAAAGTCCCTTTTTTCTCCAATTATTTTAAAAAAAGCATTGGATAATTTTTTGATTTGTGATATAACTAGTCTACTTTTAATTCAGATATTGGAATGGAGTAACTAATGATGAGCGATGTTGACGAACAATTTGAAAGGATTGACTCGATTTTAGGAGATGACGAAAAAAGGAAAGGCGCCAGGCAAAAAAAACCCCCACGCTCCAGGGTTTCACCAGAGGAGAGGCAAAAATTTTATCAAGACAGCGTTTGTTAACTGCACTGGAGGGCAAAAAACCGGACAGGCTGCCGGTTACTACCCACCATGTCATGCCGTATTTCCTGGAAACCTACATGAACGGCAGCTCTGTCCAGGAGTTTTTCGATTATTTCAAACTGGACCCCATCTTATGGCTGACCGCATTGAAACCAGATACTTCAAAAGGAGATTATTATGATCCACAGCAGGGGGAACCGGGTTTCCTGGAACCCCGTAGAATTTGTTCGGACAACTGGCGGGTCAAGGTAGAAAAAATAAATAATTCAACATACGATACCAGCCGGTATTTTTTCATTACTCCTGACAAAACCCTGTCCATGGTTTTGCAGAGCAACAGGCAGACAGCCTGGGTTTCGGAACGGTTGATCAAAGAGAAATCGGATATCCACCTGATCGAAAAATATGCTCCTGTTCCGTTGTGTGATGCTGCTGAGGTTAACCGCCAGGCGGAAGCATTTGGGGAAAGGGGAATCCTTCGCGGTTTTGTTCCCGGGTTTGAAGTCTATGGCCAACCGGGATGCTGGCAGGATGCAGCCGTTTTATACGGCATTGAACAACTTATCATAGAAACCTTTTATGATCCCTCATGGGTAAAAGCCTTCCTGGATATTCTAAAAAACCGAAAAATGAGGACCATTGAATCCATGCAAGGGGTACGATTTGATATTATCGAACTGGGTGGGGGGGCGGCGTCGTCTACTGTTATTTCACCCCAAATTTTCGCTGATTTTGCAGCGCCCTTTGATTCGGAATTGATCGATCTGGCCCACCGCATGGGGCAGGGGGTGGTTTATCACACCTGCGGCGGAATGATGCCGCTGCTGGAACAAATCGCAGATATGAATCCTGATGCAATGGAAACGTTTACGCCCCCATCCCTGGGAGGCGATGCAGACCTGAAAGAAGCCAAACAGAGGATCGGCGGCAGGGTGTGCATGATTGGCGGTTTTGACCAGTTCCACTATTTTAAAGACTGTACGGCTGAGGAAACCCGAAAGGCCGTACGGAAGTGCTTCCAGGATGCCGGTGCCGGGGGAGGGTATATACTGGCTCCGTCGGATCATTTTTTCGATGCGGATATGGAGTTGTTAAAAGCCTTTGCGGACGAAGCCAGGTCTTGCGTCTATTAAGAAAAAATTACGTGTTGACAAGACGTTTAATAAATGTAATAATTCTGTGCATGGCAAATGACATTAAAAAATATCCGGTACCGCTTATCTTTAAAAAAATCCTGAAGGATAGACTAACCGGTCTCTTGCTGATCTCCAGCGACAATCAAAAAAAAGAGATCTCCTTTATCGAGGGGACCCTGGATTTTGCCAAAACCTCACTGGAGAAAGAGCGGCTGGGGCAAATTCTGCTGTCTTCCGGGAAAATTACCCTTCATCATCTGGACAAAGCCATTCAAATTCAGAAAAATACCTCCACTTCCCGCAAAATCGGCGAACTCCTGATTAAAATCACTGACCTGACCATGAGAGATGTATATAACGCCCTGCGGCAGCAAATAAAAACGACTGCCGCTTCTACTTTTTCGTTAACAACGGGCGAGTGGCGATTTATTATTGAAAAGAAAAGGGCCATGGAAAAACAACGATTTTCCATTAAATTAGCGGAAATCATCCAATTGGGAGTCGATAAAATTAAAGAGATTCACTATTTTAAACGTAAGTTTTACTACCGGGCTCCCGTAACCACGACGATTCCTGAAACTACCAGAAAATTCCTGATATCCCCGCAAATAAAATTTTATGCCAATTTGTCCACCTTCTCCGATGCACCGGTGGAGCAAATTCTGAAAACAATAAATATCCCTGAAGTCACATTCTGGAAAAATATCATTTTGTTGTACCTGCTGAATGTGGTGGACTTTGTCGAATTTACCGTGGATGTGGACCGCAACAAAAATATCGAAGAAATCAACGAGCTGTACGAAAAAATCCAGGCCCAAAATGTAGACTATTACGAATTGTTTGGATTAAAGGCTTCGGCTGCCAGAGAAGAGATAAAAGACACGTATTTCAAATATTCCCAAAAATACCACCCGGACCGGATAAATGTGGCACCGGATTCAACCATTATGGTAAAAGCCAACGAAGTCTTTGCCGAAATCAACAATGCTTACGAGATTTTAAGTAATGCCGACAAAAAAAAAGAATACGATATAGAAAAATATCGAAAGAACTACCAGCCGCAAGTCAGCCAGGCGGAAAGTATAAAAAATGCACAAAATTTATATTTTAAAGCAAACGCCCTTTGCAAGCAAAAAAAATTTTATGAAGCAGCCACCCTGTTGGAAGAAGCGGTTAAGATCAATGAGTCCAAAGCCAACTATTATTTGCTATTGGGAATATGCCAGTCAAAGATGCCGGGGACCAAAAAATTGGCTGCTGTGAACCTCAACAAAGCCGCCCAACTGGAGCCATGGAATGCCGACCCGGTGTTTGCCCTGGGCGAATTGTATCGCTCCGAAGGCATGGTTAAAAAAGCTGAAGAATGTTTTAAAAAAGCCCTGGAAATCAATTTGGAGCACACCCTGGCCGGTAAAGCTGTCCAGGATATTGCCAAATATACCACCGGCAAAAAGTCCCTATTCTCTTTATTCGGCAAAAAAAAGTAATTGCTGCGGACCTCTTTAACCGAGAAAAAAAACCAATATTTTTACATCCAAAACCTTGCAAGACATCAAAAAACATATTATAATATATAAAGTCACACCACAAAGTTACACCACTGACATACGGCATACAGCCTTGTTCGTCGGTCGTTAGTTATGGAGGAATCATGTGTGAAGTAGATGAGAAGTCAACTGAAGAACAGACAATCGCTAGTGCAGAAAAAAAGCCAACAATCATTATAAAAAGTGGACGGCGTCCACACCCTATAGGAGTCGTTCATGACATTTGAAAGGTACCAACCGGAAAAACTTTGTTTTTTTGCACGTTCTTACAGAATATTAATAAAAAAGACCTTAAATAAAATCTTAAGAGTCAATGAATTTAAACCCTTTAATGGCAGTAAACCTTGCAGCCAAATTTATCACTAAAGAACATCTAAATCTAAGACATAAGCGATGAGCCAGGAGGCGCGGATGAGGCGATGCAGAACATCAGTAGTTGCTGTGTTCTTTCTAATTTCCGCAATCTTTTGCATTAACACGATGACCAATGCCAACGAGGCAATAGAGATACCCCGGATAAAAAAACCACCCCGGCTGGACGGAAAGCTTGACGACCCTGTATGGACAACAGCAGTTCGTTTCCAGGAATTTTTAACCTTCGATCCCGATTATGGTAAGCCTGCCAGCGAGCAAACAGTTGTATATGCTTGCTCTGACGGGGAAAATTTTTATTTTGCCACCCGGTGCTTTCAAAAGGATGTATCCAAAATCAAAGGGACCGTAACCAGGAGGGACAACATACGTGGGGATGAATGGATGGGAATTTTCATTGATACCTTTCACAACTTTCAGTCTGCTTATGCATTTCTGGTCAACCCCCTGGGTATCCAGGCTGACGGCATGATCAACCTGGATGGGATGCTGGATGCAAAACACGATATGGTCTGGTACAGCAAAGGTACCATCGATGATAAAGGATACACCGTTGAAATCAAAATCCCCTTTAAAAGCATCCGCTTCCCCGTAAAAAAGAAGGTAAAAATGGGTCTATGGCTGGTAAGACGTATCGTTTGCGCGTCCGAGATGGTTTCCTTCCCGGCAGTTTATCCGCATAAAGGAGCTATCCTCTCCCAGCTGCAGCCTATCCTGCTCAGTAAAATGAAGTACAAACAAATCACCGAACTTCTGCCTGCCCTGACCCATGCCCGTACACGAGACCACGAGGGGGCCCAATGGGCGGCAGAAGAAAAACAGACAGATTTCAGTCTCACCGGGAAAATAGGGATCACCCCAAGCCTGGTGCTGGATGCCGCGTACAACCCTGATTTCAGCCAGGTGGAGGCGGATGCGGGGCAGGTAGACTTCAACCTCCGCTCCGCCCTGTATTACACGGAAAAGCGTCCCTTTTTTCTGGAAGGCATAGAGGAGTTCAATTTTGCCGGTAATACCCAGGACCTCTCCATCTTTGCTCCCATTAACCAGGCTCCCCCCCTCCATGCCATTGTACACACGCGCACAATAATAAACCCGGTTTTTGGCCTGAAACTTACCGGTAAGATTAATAAAAAAAACAGTATGGCTGCTATTTTTGCCCTGGATGAGCCGCTGAATAATGAAGACCAGTCCGAAAACCACCGAGCTGTATTCGGTATCTTTCGCTACCGTCATTTACTAAAAAACGATGCCTACATCGGTGGATTTTACACGGGAAGAGATTTTTCAGGTGGATACAACCGGGTTACAGGTATCGACGGCCGCTTAAGACTTTCCAAGTTCGCTGTGGCTGAATACCACTTATTGGGATCATTTAGCAAAGACCCGGAAAACCAGGACCGCAGGAATGGTCATGCGTTGGGGCTCCGTTACTACTATAACAGCCGGATTCTTATTTTAGATCTCGGTATCCAGGATATTTCACCGGATTTTCAGATCGATACCGGCTATCTAAGGCGCCAGGGGATTACCCGCCTGGCTGTCTCCGGCATGTACCAGATCTACCCCAAATCCAAATTTTTTCAGCGCCTTGAACCTTATTATTGGGGCTATCATATACTGGATAAGGAAAGTAATCTTTTTGAAACCTACAACCTTTTCACCTTTCGCATCAAAATGCCTCGAAGTTCCAGGTTCTACCTCGATATGATCCTGGCCAAAGAAGTCTATGCAGGAAAACGCTTTGACACCAGCGGTATTGGGCTTCAGGCAAATAGCCAGATCACCAAACACTTCTATTTCTACCTCGGTTTCCGAAACACCGGAAGCATTTTCTATAACCCCGACAACCCTTATCCAGGCAGAACCAACAGTGCTTTCTTCCTCCTGGAATACCAACCAACGGAAAAGTTCAATACCAAACTGGAAATGACTTATGAGGATTTTTACCGCAAATCCGATTCCCAAAAGGAATACGATATCACCATCTTTCGCAGCCGCACCACCTTCCAGGCGAACAAGTACCTCTTTTTCCGGGGTATTGCTGAATATAACTCTTACTACAAGAAGCTGCTTTTAGACTTCCTGGCTTCTTTTACCTACATTCCCGGCACAGTGGTTCACATTGGTTACGGGTCAACGCAGTACAAACTCCAATGGAACCAGGAAATAGGCACATATGTTCCCGCCAATCGTTTCCTAGAAACCCACCGCGCTTTCTTTTTCAAAGTCTCCTATCTCTGGCGATTGTAGATAGCAAAAATCAGCTCTTGTTCATTCGGCATGATGACGTGATTGGGAAATTTCAACTACGGTTGGGAGAAGGTTTTGTAATTTTGGTCATTGTAATTTGGAATTTGTTTGGGATTTGGGATTTGTAATTTAAAAAGTATGTGAAACGTAATCAGGATTATACAGCATCCGAAACTGCTCAAATCAGGCACAAAACTTTTTAAGCAGGGGACTAGTTGGGTTTGGACTGCGCTTTTTCTACAAAATTAAAATACTCCTCAGGGGCTTCTATGATTTTAATACCTGTTGCAACCTGCACATCACTGGAAGGTGTATCAGACCGTTTCTGGCTCCACATGACCAGTCCTTTCAACGAAAAGGTCTCATCAGCAATACCTAATAATATTGATACTTCACTGTTGATAGGAAACACTTCGGAGGTAGCAACAAACATCCCCTTTTTGGAGATATTTGATGTCAATCCCATACTTTCAAGGCCATCTTTGCTGATATTAACCAGCAGCTTCCGGTCTAACCGCTTTTCAATTCTTCTTTCTTCTTTTTCCATGTGCACGACACCTTCCCCGTTATCAAAGCAATTTTGATGCCATTCAAGGGCAGGCAGGCCATTTTTACCAGATAGAAGGATATCGACGGTATACGAGGAACTTGTAGGCTGCCTGTTCAAAAAAAACCGGCAAAAAACGAGTAAATTTTTTACACTTATTACATCTATTTCATAATTTAATTCCTCTAGAGGAGAATTCAATTCCCCTATAAGTGAATTGTGAGAAGAGAAAATAGCCAGACAAGCAATCCATAATCACTTGATCGGCTCAACATGGAGTTCCCACTCTTCTTCCTCTTCGTTTTCATGCAGGTAGTAGAACTTGTCCTGGTAAATCTTATAAAATCTTGCCGGTCGCCCCAACACTTCATCAAGGACCTTTGTTTTTTTCACTTCCGGTAAATACACTTTTTTCAGTGTATTCCCTTTTAAATCCATGATGATGAATTCAGCGTTATCATTTTTATTATGAGGGGCTTTTACATAGATGCGGTTGTCTGCCACTGTCATGTCCTGGATGGTTGGGAGAAAATCACCATGAATGATTTTTACTAAATTTTTGAAATTTTCCCAACCCAAAGCCTTGATTTGCCGGTCTTCCTTTAATCGATTTAATACCGTCTCTTTGTGTTTCTCGGTGAATTTTATTTTTTCATATTCCTTTTTTACCTGGTACAATTGATTGCCCCCGGTGTCGAAGACAGAAATGAGAAAACCCTTTGGACTCTGCTCAATAAAAATTTTTTCATTATAGATGCTTATATTAAGAGAGTCGATAGTCAAATCGATCAGGTTCTGGCCTCCTGACATTGGCTGGGCATAGAGTTCCTTTATTACTTTAAAGTCCTGGTCAAAAATCACTACAGCCAGGTCTGCTTTTCCTTTATCACCTGGCTTGAAACGGATGCCCACATAATTTTTACCAAGGGGACACAAATAATTGGTAAACGTTGGAATCTTGAATTCTTTGATTACCTGACCGGTTTTCGAGAACCGGATCGCTTTATCAAAACCTACGATTAATACCGAATCGGCCAATGGAACCAGGAAATTGGTGGCCGAAGGGTTCACCTTCAGTTCTCCGGGGCCTTCGCCTTTCTGACCGAATTTGCGAATAAAACGTAAATCTTTAAGCGAGTACATAAATATCGTTGCTTCCTCCACCACATAAATTTCGTTATCAGAAATTTCAATCATTTCCGGTCTTAGCACCTGGGTCAGCGTTCCCAGTTTTTCAGCATATGCTGTACTCCCAACCATGACCATAACAAGCAAAAAGATCAGCCATCTTTTCATTTTTCCTCCTTTTCATAATACTTCTGGCATTACCATATTATGTATACGATAAAATGGGTAAAATGGTTCCATTTTAGATGAAAAAAGTCAACAAGAAATCCACAATTGAATGATTATTGGCATGATTTCTGCTGTACTTTGAGATGGCTGTTAAATTAGAAGGGTTGGGCACATTTGCGCCGACTTTTCTTGCACTTTTTCTTGCATGTCCCTTTTTTTTCTTTTTTTTTACCGGCTTTGTGATAAAATTCTTTTATGGAACCATTCATTTTCACTTTTCTCTTTATCGGCGCCGTACAAGGTGTCATTCTGGCCATTGTGCTTTTGACCATCCACCACGGTAATCGTACAGCGAATCGGATTCTTGCAGCCATCCTCATGCTTTTCTCAATCAATATGATTTTACACACTCTGGGACATACGAGATTTTTATTCCCTATTCCCCATCATTCCGGTATNNATTTTTATGTCAACGTATTAACAGGCAGTTTATTCCGTTTGGGGAAAAAAGAACTTTCCCATTTCCTTCCCTTTGGGATTTGTACTGTTTTATTTATGCCATTTTATCTTCAATCCCTTCAAACAAAAAAAAGTCATCCCTTCCAAAATGTTATTTCCTGGTTGGTGATTATTCATGTGCTCATATACATCTTTGCTGTAATTAAAAGACTGCGAGACCATTCACGGAACATAAAAGCATCCTTTTCAGCTTTAGAAAAAATCAATCTTAACTGGCTTCGCTTCCTTATTACTGCTGTTGTCGTTCTATGGCTGACCGCACTTTTCCTCGAAGGATACGGCAAAAAACTTGAAGCCTGGAATTTAATCTGGATCCTGGTTTCTATATTTATGTACATGATCGGCTATATGGGACTTAGACAACCGGAAATCTTTTCAGGATCAAGCAAACAATATTTGATTGATGATAGGTTATCAAAGAAAAAATATGAAAAATCCACCCTGACACCTGAAAAGGCAAAAGAATACCTTCAAAAACTTCTGCAGGTTATGGAAGTGGATAAACCTTTCCTCGATCACAGCCTGACCCTGCCGCGCCTCGCGGAAAAACTTTCCATCTCTATTCATGATCTTTCCCAAATTATAAATGAACGGTTGAAGCAGAATTTCTTCGAGTTTGTAAATAGTCATCGGGTGGGAGAAGCAAAAAAAATACTTTCAGACCCTGAGTACGAAAATTTAACCATCGCTGCCATTGGATTCGAAACCGGCTTTAACTCTACTTCTGCCTTTAATGCCGCCTTTAAAAAACACACCGGGATGACACCTTCTCAATACAGGACAAACTCCAGGAAATCGAAACCCAGTTTGATTTGAAAACTGCCAAATCTATAAGTTAGTCAAACTACCTTATAAGGTTGGAAGACCTCAACCTCAAACATCATTATTATAGACATATGATAGTTAAAATGTATACGAAAATTTTTAATAGGAGGTACAAAAAATGACTAAAAATGTAAAAAAAGGCATTGGGCCTATGGTTTGGTTGTTTTATCTGTTTATCGTCTTTGAGATCATTTATATGATTACACCGTTTGCATTCTATTATTATTCTGCCTATGGTCCCAGTCTAAACTTTTTGAACAAATCGCCTTTAACAGCCTGGTTGAGTGGATTTTTTCTTCCTCATTTTACAGAATCATCGTCCTGGATTTTGAATGCGCTGCACGGGGCAGGTTGGATATTATTTTTAATTGGCTTTGTCTTGTTTATCATTGGCGCCGGGCAAATTTACTATGCAAAATTTACCAGGAAAGGTGCTGTAACCGGGGGCCTCTATAAATTTGTCAGGAATCCTCAATATACTGCCTTTTCTATTATGGGACTTGGTGTGCTTTTGGTCTGGCCGCGTTTCATTGTACTGGTAATGTTTGTAACCATGCTTTTTGTTTATTATTTCCTGGCAAAAAAGGAAGAGAAAGAATGTGAAGCCAAATTCGCTGACGATTTTAAAAATTATGTCAAAAAAACCTCTATGTTTATACCGGGAGATTCGTTTATCTTAAAGAGGTTACCATCCCTCCCCAAATCGGGTTTTAAACGGGTTGTTTCAATGCTTCTCCTGTTCATATTGGTTATGGGTTTATTTGTAATAACTGCATCCGCGATCAGGAATTATTCTATTGCCAGTATCTCAACCTTTTATTCCAGGGATTCGGCAGCCATTTCAACGGTATTGATGAGCAAAAAGGATATGGAAAAAATAATGAAAATTACCTTTAAGCACCCGGAAGTGCGACGTAGATTGGCCCAGGCAGGATACGGTTCAGGTGAAAAGCTGTTAAACTATATTGTTCCCCTGGAGTGGGTGTTACCGGATTTACCTCTTGATCCGGCGTCGGTCAGTATGCGAGGGCATCATCAACCAAAATCATCCAATCCTGATAAATATAAAGTGTTGTTTACCATAGCCGAATTATCCAGTGAAAATCCGGTTACAGGTGCGGAAATCATAAAAAGTACCTTATCGAGAGTACCCATTATTGTTGTGAAGTTAAACCAGGCCACAGGTGAAGTATTCGGTATAGAGACCCCACCGATGCATGTTTTGTGGGGCGACATACCGACACCGTTGTTTTAACAGAAGTTATGCTTGCCTGCCCCCTATCTCTTTTTTCTACCACCTTGTGTTGACAAAATAGGAATTTGGGAATATACTATTCTTGAAGTTTAAAAGATGAGGTGATATGATGATTTCCGTATCGAAAGAAGTACTAAGACAAAAGATGAATGAATATTTTCAGAAGGTAGAAGAAACGGGTGAGGAACTGGTGGTGACCCAGGATGAAATTCCAATAATTAAAATCATGCCTCTCAAAAAACACAAAAGCGTAAAAGAAGTTTTTGCCGATGTTCAGGGTAATATCAAATATCATGGTGATATTATGGAACCTGAAACCGATGAATGGGGAGAAATTTCTTGAAATGTTACTAATTGTAATAAAAAGCTTTTACCCCAATGTAATATGGTAATTGCATAACACTATGAATGACGAAAAAGAAGAAACNNACTCTTGATCCTGGTAAATTGTCTGACGAAGCCGCCGGAACCTGCGATCTTATACCAATAACTGGAGGGGCAATCTCGTCAATTTCCATCTGGGAAAAAGGGATAAAAATCAAAAAAAGAAAAATTGAAATCCCCCTAACCCTGGAAGAATACGTCTCACGGTTAAATCAACTTGGAAGCCTGGAAATCATCCCGGTAGACGAATCTATTTGGATAGAAAATATTTCCCTGGAATGGGACCATAAAGACCCTGCAGATAGGACAATTGTCGCAACCGCACGTTTAAGAAATCTACCTATTATTACAAAAGACATAATAATAAAAAGCTTTTACCCCAATGTAATATGGTAATTTCATAACACTATGAATAACGAGAAAAAAGAAACAGCGAACAGTCCGGTCAAAAAAAGCCGTTGGGCATTGGCTGCTGAAGAAATGTCAAAAGAGAACTTGCTAAGAGATGGACTTGGAGAGGAACTAAGAAAGTACATTCATGAATTTCGTGAAGGATTCACCGTCAAAAGAGCTTTCCTGAGTTCCTCTTAAATTCTCCGCTTCTCCGTTTCTCCGCTTCCTCGCTTCCCCGTTTCTTCTTCTGCCTACTGCCTACTGATCTATTGACCAATGACTATTGACTAATGACAGTTCTCAAAAGTTCCTACCTATGACAGTTCTCTTAAGCTCTCTCAATGACTAATGACAGCTCTCCAAGCTTCTAATTCTCTCAAGATATCATAATTATTCGCTGGGATATTCAAATAACTCGGGTTTCAACCCTTTTAGCCTTCTTTCTATTTTGGTTTTTAAGCTTTTTACACGGTAAAGTGATCTGACTTTTAATAGCATTTCGAATGGAATATTCTTTGCATTTAATAAATCTACTTCTTCTAAATTTGCATTATCGAGATTGGCTCCCTGAAGATTTACCTCTTGGAGATTGGCCACCCTGAGATTGGCTCCCCGGAGATCGGCTCCCTGGAGATTGGCCCTCTGGAGTTTAGCATCCTTTAGATTAACTCTCAAAAGATTTGTCCCACTAAGATTACACTTCTCGAGATCGGCCCCTTGTAGATTGGCATCCTGAAGATTGGCATCCTGAAGATTGGCACCCTGAAGATATGCTTCATGAAGATTTGTCTGTTGGAGATTGGCCCGACAAAGATTTACTTTTTGAAGATCGAACCCATTTAAATCGACATTCTTAAGATCGAATGATTGTAGAATAGCTCCATGAAGATTGGCTCCCCGGAGTTTTGTCACATCGAGCTTTGCACCCTGGAGATTGGCCTTCTGGAAATTAGCTTCCTGGAAATTGGCCCCTATAAGACTAGCCTCTTTGAGACTTGCCTCATAAAAATTGGCCTTTGTGAGATTTGCTTTTCGAAGGTCTGTCCTATTGAGTTTGGACTGTCGGAGAGTTGATCCATAAAAATTGGCTGCTTCGAGATCAATGTTCTCAAGGTCTAAGTAGCTTAAGTCAAGATTCTTCAAATCTGATCTCTCTGATGAAATCATTAATTTTAAAAAGAACTCTG
>JABAOH010014201.1_pt1 | contig 26261 bp, 25 predicted proteins | sample 7062181 | NCBI WGS metagenome assembly JABAOH01 (sample SAMN14538630, study PRJNA623070) | marine sediment metagenome | biome: marine biome [ENVO:00000428]; feature: marine pelagic biome [ENVO:01000023]; material: deep marine sediment [ENVO:00002113]; isolation source: pool of 5 deep marine... | reverse complement strand
CGTCCATCCCCGTTAGTCAATTCTTCAGGTGATCCAACATGACCGAGTTTTTCCTCATCTCTGAACCGAGTCCGAAACATATAAGTTTTCTGGAATGGTCGTCCTCAGCCAATAGCGTTATGCGCGCGATTTGAGAGAAGGAGAAGTGTTTAGCCCCTCCTTCTCCCAAGGCTTGGCTTATCACAGTTCTGCCTGTTGGATTGCTGGAACCCACCAGTAGCTGTGTTTTCCTTGAGATACCCATTCTCCATGCATGTCTTTGACTGCTTTGGTGACTTCATAGAACTTCTCTTTTCCTAGGAACTTTTTTGGAACGATGTGTATTGTCTTAGGATCGTGTCTGCTCACTGCTACTGATAGATTTGGCAGTATATTCTTTGGCAAAGCTGAACACACGTCTTGAACTGTCACGTTTGTGTTTGTCGCAGGCTTGTCCTTGTAGGCTTGTTTAGATATACCAATATCCACCGGGAAGGTTTGACTGCAGAAGGGGCAAGTCAACTCGAAAGGTTTGTCGCTCACTGTTGTTTTTCACCTCCAGTCCGTTGTTTAGACTGGCCAGTCTTTCGGTTTGGTTTTAGACGTCTAATCTTGTCACGAGTATAGACGGAGTCTCCAATTTTCCATCCATGCTCGGTGACCATGAAAGGATAAGCTTCAGAAGGCAACAGCTTATCCTCTACTTCCAAAAGCTCATCCACCAAATCCTCACGTCTCTTCAGAATACGCAAAATAACATTCAATTCTTTAGGTTTAACATGAGCGTAAACTCCAATCCTACGCTTCAAACTGGAGATCTGCTCAAGGTCTCCAAGCAACAACTCTTTCGCGTAGTCCTTGAGGTAAGCACCACTGCGAAGAATAACCGTCAACCTTTCACGCAAACTTCTTTCCTCCGCCAAAAGCTGTTCACGCCTAACTTCGAGACGCAGTTTCTCCTCAACCTCACCTAATTCTTCACTCAACGCCTTCTCCAACAAACAGTTAACAGCATGACTAAAACTGCAGCCAACCCGTTCAGCAAAACCAGAAACAAAAGCCAAAACAAACCGTTTATAGTAGGTGCCTCTACATCTTCTTCTGCGACCGTATGCAGTATGCATACACAAACAGAAGAAGATGAAGTAGCCTTTTAGAGCTACTTTCTTTTTCTGAACAGTTTGGCGCCGTCTATTTCTGTTACGTATTCAAAGCCCGCTTCGATCAGTTCACTTGCTTCTTTAATCGTCTTAGCAACCTTACAGACGTATTCATCGGATTCAAAGTTCACTAGGTGGGTGTAAACTAGCGTGTTCTCGATCCTTTTGTGTCCTAGCAGCCACTTGACATGTAGAATGTCTTTTGTTTTTGCGTACTCCATCGTGGCTTTCCAATGTCTAAAAGATCTGAAAGCGATCTCATGTATTCTAGGGTTTTCCAGTTTCTCTGAAAGAATATTTCTGGCTCTTTCGTACAGCCATCTGAATTTGTCCAAGTTTTTGCTGGTAAACACTCTTCCATTCTTTTTAGGTAACTTCAACAGTCTTGACAACAGATTTTCGCTTATCGGCAGAACTCTGGCGTTGTGATTCTTCGTTGGAGTCACAGCTACAGTTTTTCTTTGAATGTCGATGTCTATCCATCTGAGTTTCCATGCTTCTCCCGGTTCTATACCGGTCTCCTTAAGCAACTGCAAAAAGGTAGACATCTTGTGTCTAGTATTTGCTATCAAAGCATCAAGCTCAGACTCCAATGGAAGAAAGAAAGGCCTAGCCTCTCTAACGAACTTCGGCTTCTCCCAGGCGTATCCCTTGAACTGGCAGTAATAGTCATAAGCATTAGCATAAAGCTGCTTTCTCCCCTCACTTACTGGAGCACTACAGATAATAGTCCTCATCTTCTCATGATCGTCTAGGTTCCCGATTTTGCCGAGTACCTTGAGTATTTTCTTATAACCTCTGGCAGTGACTTTCCTGACTTTTCCCTGCAGAAATTTTTCGAAGTCTCCGAGATGGTAGTGGATACAAGTAGAAGCGGGCGGGGTGGGATTTGAACCCGCGACCTCGAGCTTAGGAGGCTCGTGCCCTATCCTGGCTAGGCTACCCGCCCAACAGACTGGTGAGAGAATGTGAAATTTTAGCTTATCGTATCTCTTCTTACTTACAAACAGTTTTATACCATACTTTAGTGACTAAAAGTTTGGAGTGGTGAAAATTGGGTAGGGTTGGAACTGGAGCTAAAGCAGGAACTGTTTCAGGAGTTGTTTACGGTGCAATTTCAGCCGTATTCGCATACGTGTCTTTGCTGATGATAAAGGAGCAGATGATGGCTTTTATTGAAGAGTCTCTTCCTCCAAATTCGTTGGTAACCGCGGAACAAATTTATGCGTTTTTGTTAATTTTCGGAGCAGTTTTTACGGTTATAATTGGTGTGGTGACCGGTGTGATTCTTGGAGTAGTTTATGGATGGGCTTATGAGAAGATTCCTGGAGGGAACTCTATCCATAAGGGGCTTATTTTCGGGATTGTTTTGTGGGTTATTTTTGACGTGTTGCTTGGAATAGGAAATGTGCAGTATGGTATTACATATCTTGCGTTGAACTTAGCATGGGGTTTAGTCATTGCGTTAATTTTTGGTGTACTGCTAGGCGTATTCTATGACAAGTTTACTCCTAAAGAAGTTAGCTAATGAAAATCTAAGTTTAGTCAACTACCTAGATAAGAGTGATCTAGGGCTTTCTTAAACTGTAGACAAGCAAAATTTAAGTTGAAATGTGTGGTTGAGATAGAAGTGGCGGGGGTACCCGAGCCAGGTCTAATTAGAAGGGCCATGGACGCCCCCTAGGAGAAGGGGGAGGACTTAAGTGCTTAGACGCTGGGAGATCCTCTGGCGCAGGCCTCCGCGGGTTCAAATCCCGCCCCCCGCACCAACGGATGAATCCGATGGGTCTTTTAGCGGAGATATTTTTTAAAAGTTGGCTATAACACCGTTAAGTTTTTAATCCTGCCTTACCCCATTACTTTCCATAATAGAAGGGTTTAGAGTTTGGCAAAGATATCAACAGCCGACTTGGAACGATTCATAGGGCGATACTCAATCGGACGTGACAGCAACCCCCTAAATCCAACGGAATCTCTCCACTTCCTCAGAATAAAAGTTCCAGGAGGCTTCATAACCTCTAAACAGCTTCGCCGCGTAGCTGACTTAGCCAAAACATATGGCAGAGGATATGCAGAAATTTCGGATAGACAAGACATCCAATTACACTGGATAAAGTCTGAAGACGCCTTACAAATATTCTCAATCATGGATGAACTGGGTTTCACAACCGACATGTGTGGTCAAAGCTTCAGCGGCGCCAGATATGGAGACGCAAGAAACATCGTGCTCTGTCCTGTGTCTGGTGTTGAAAAAGATGAGGTGTTAAACGGATATTCCCTTATGAAAAAATTAAGCGACTTATTCATTGGAAACCCAGACTTCATGGACATGCCTCGAAAATTCAAATTTTCCATATCTGGATGCGGATCCGACTGCACAAGAGCTGAAATCAACGATCTTGCTTTAGTGGCTGTCAGGAAGCAAGGCGAGGTTGGATTCACTCTTTTAGCAGGCGGCAGTATAGGTGCATCTCTGCCTGGTCCTAGATTAGCTAAATCCCTCGGCGTCTTCGTTAGACCAGAAGAGGCTTTCGACGTTGCAGTAGCTACCATCGAAATTCATAGAGATTACGGAAACCGAGAAAGCAAGGCTAAGGCTCGATTTAAGTGGCTTCTCGAGAACTGGGGTTTTGAAAAGTTTCTTAGTTTGCTGGAAGAAAAACTTGGAAAACATCTTGAAAGTTATGATGGTCCAGTTTTCATGAAGCAGAGTGGTCATGAAGGAGTGCAACCGCAAAGTCAAGAGGGATATTACTACGTGAACATACCTCTCATGGGAGGACGCTTATCCAGTGATGAAATGGTTTCTCTCGCAAACCTGTCTGATGAATATGGAAGCGGTGAGTTAAGGCTCACAGCCATACAGAACATTATCATACCTAACGTAAAGGAGAAAGACGTGCTTTTAAAACGCCTTGAAGAAATGGGCTTTTCCCTCAACGGCTCCAAGCTTCGGTGGGTCAGCATGGGATGTGCCTCTGATTTCTGCGGAAAGACTAAGAGTCCACACGCCAAAGAAACGTTTAAGGAGATAGTGGGCCACCTTGAGAAACAATTCGGCAATGAATTGTTGAACGAAGCAGGATTTAGGATACATGTCAGCGGTTGTCCCAACAATTGCTGTGCAAACTCGATAGCTGAGATAGGTTTGGCAGCCAAACTGGTTAGAGAGAATGACGAGAGAGCCCAGTGCTATGATATATTGTTGGGAGGAGGGTTTGGACAAAAACCATTCTTAGGAAGAGTCGTTGAAATGAAAGTTCCAGCGAACAGGCTGAAACAAAAGGTTGAGTTTCTCCTTCGCAACTATTTGAAGAAAAGAAAGCATGCTGAAAGTTTAAGAGAATTTTGCAACAGACACAGCGTGGAGAAATTAAAGTCCTACTTGAATTCAACTGGAGGATAAAATGTGGAGAAAAAGTTTAACTTACAGAAAATTGGTGAAAAACGCTATTCTTTAGATGCTCGGGGACTCGTTTGCCCCTATCCGCAACTACTAGCGATGAGGGCGCTGGGAGGTCTTTCCTCAGGTGATGTTCTCGAAGTGGTTCTTGATAATCCTCCGTCTGTGAGGGATATTCCGCCTGCGTTAAGAGAAAGAGGGCATGAAGTGTCAGAGGCGGAACGTGTAGAGAAAGGCACGTGGAAAATTGTGGTTCAGACCAAGAAGTAATGTTGTTGGTTCTTTCTTGAGCTGGTAGATAACTCCTCTACTTTTTTTTTAACATAGCAAAGGATGGTAACTACCGTCAGAAACTAAACACAATCAACATCTAATGTGCGCGGTGTGATCTTTCATTCAAACTCTATTGTTGCGGGTGGCTTATGAGTGATGTCATACAAACATCTAACAACACTTGGTATTTCATTCGTTATTTTCTCAGAGATTCTCTCCAATATTTCGTAGGGAACTCGTTTGGCTTGCGCTGTCACAGCATCTTCTGAGACTACCACTCGTACAGTGATGATATTTCCGTAGACCCTTTTTCCGTTCTTAATGCCTGTAGCCTTATCATTGTGTAAGACAGCGAAGTTCTGAAATGTTCCCAGGTTCCTAGTTTCCTCCTCTACTATTTCAGTAGCTTTTCTTAGTATTGCGACCTTGTCAGGAGTTACTTCACCGAGAACTCTTATTGATAATGCTGGACCAGGGAAAGGCATTCTTTCTGAGATCTCTGTTGGAAGACCTAATTCCCGGGCAACCATTCTCACTTCTGGTTTGTATAACTCCTTCAATGGTTCTAAGATAGAGTAACCGTAAATCTCTGGGTTGATTCCAATCTGTTCAAGAACGTTATGTTGTGTTTTTATTCCTTTGACTGTTTCCACTACGTCAGCTTTTATCGTGCCTTGGGCAATGAATTTAACCTTTTCTTCCTTCGCCACTTTACCAAGGGTTTTGTAGAATGTGTCTCGAAAGGCTTTTCGCTTTTCCTCAGCATCTGTCTTCCCTTTCAAAGCTTTAAAGAACTCCTCCTTTGCATCAACAAATCTGACTTTAATGCCTAAGTCCTTGAGTATCTTTACTACAAACTCTGGTTCTCCTTCTCTCCGCAGTCCATCGTCTATGAACACAGCAATCAGTTTTTCTCCTACAGCCTTATGCACAAGAAAGGTTGTAGTTGTGCTATCCACACCTCCAGAACAAGCGGAGATAACTTTATTTTCACGGACAATTTCTTTTATTTCTTTCATCGACTTTTCAATAAATTTTTTAACATCCAACATTTTCTATCTCCTCCAAAAGTCGCGCAAGCAGTGTCTATCAACTTTTTAGATGGTGCAAACATACCTCCCTTCATTATCCAGAAACGAACGATTTCTTGCTTAACTCTATATATAATTTCCCCGCGCTGTTGCTGTTAAACATAGTTTCCATGTTGGAAAATGGAGAAGTCTTTAGAGAAGTGAAGAATATTTTGCAAGATAGCCTCGTTTAGTTCTAGGCGGCTTTGGCTTCCATGATTTCAAGCGTTTCTCCAGTTCCTCCTCTCTCAACTCTACCCTTAGAATCCTCTTCGGAATGTTTATTTCAATAGTGTCTCCGTCTTTCAAAATGGCTATTGGTCCGCCTTCTGCTGCTTCAGGCGACACATGCCCTATACATGGTCCTCTGGTGGCTCCGGAAAACCTGCCGTCAGTTATAAGCGCAACTGAATCGCTTAAACCCATACCGCTTATGGTGGCTGTTGGCGACAACATTTCTCTCATGCCAGGTCCGCCCTTTGGTCCCTCATATCGGATAACCACCACGTCGCCTGGCTTTATTTTCTGGTTAACTATGGCTTTCATGGCTTCCTCTTCAGAGTTGAAAACTTTGGCTGGTCCCTTGTGGATGAGCATTTTAGGCGAGACTGCTGCGGTTTTAATCACAGCTCCTTTAGGCGCTAAGTTTCCACGTAATATGGCTATTCCTCCTTCCTTGTGCACTGGATTAGAAAGAGGACGAATCACCTTAGCATTGGTTACCTTAGCTTTTTCAATGTTTTTTTCCACAGTTTTCCCCGTTACAGTAACCGCGTCTAAATGGAGAAGAGAACTTAACTCTTTCATGAGGGCAGGGATTCCGCCAGCCGCGTCTAAGTCTTCTAGGGCGTAGGGTCCGCTTGGACTCATATTGCATAGGTGGGGAACGCGTCTACTTATTTCATCAAAGAGGGTTAGAGGTAAGGAAACTCCCATTTCATTTGCAATAGCTGAGAGATGTAGCACTGCGTTGGTGGAGCCGCCTATAGCCATATTCACCATTATGGCGTTTTCGAAAGCCTTTGCAGTCATGATGTCGGAAGGCTTCAAATCCTTCTTCAGTAGGTCCAGAATTCTTTCTCCACTCTCTCTAGCTATTCTCAACTTCAAAGCGCTAACAGCCAGGGCAGTGCCGCAGCCTGGAAGAGACATCCCCAAGGCTTCGGTTAGACACGCCATGGTGTTAGCTGTGTACATGCCACTGCAGGACCCGCAACTAGGACATGCCACATCTTCCAACTTTTTCAGTTCTTCCTCGCTTATTTCGCCAGTTACAAACTTTCCCACAGCCTCAGAAATTGCGGCTAAACCAACTTTTTCTCCGTTGAAGCGGCCTGCAAGCATGGGTCCGCCAGTCACAACTATGGAGGGCACGTTAAGCCTAGCCGCAGCAATCAGCATGCCAGGAGTCACTTTGTCGCAGTTTGTAACCAAAACCATTCCATCAAATCTGTGAGCTTGAACCATAATTTCAACGGAGTCTGCAATGACTTCTCTGGAGGGCAGGGAGTATCGCATTCCTTCGTGGCCCATGGCTAGTCCGTCACATACAGCGATGGTGTTGAATTCAAAGGGCACTCCACCAGCAACTTTGACTCCAGTTTTCACTGCTTCAGCGATTTGGTTTAGATGGGCGTGACCTGGAACCACGGTGGTGAAGCTGTTAACCACAGCAATGAAGGGCTTATCCATATCGCTGTCTGTGATTCCGAGGGCTTTCAACAGGGATCTGTGGGAGGCTCTTTTAAATCCACGCTTTATTTCATCACTTCTCAAACTTCAACCCTCAAATTATGCAGTTGTTATTTAGTGTATGAAACCAAAAACTTTGTGTTTCCGTTAAGATATAAACCCTGAATCTTGCCTACATATTATGTCGTCGTCTCCAGATTTTTTAAGGGTTAAGAAACAGCTTTTTTTTAAGTTTCGCGCATTTTTCAAAGACTCCTTTTTCACAAGGAGAAACAAAGGAAGAAAAAGGCTTACAGAGAAGTCTTGAAGGGGAAGGTTTATAGATATGTCTCCTGTTCTTCACCAAGAACTTCAGAGAAGGCGAGAGCACGAAGGCGAATCTATCATATGCAACCGAACGTTGTGTGAAAAACGATAAAGCTTGTGAAGGTTAGAAAAATGGAAACACTTGTTGTAGTGCCAATACTAAGCCGAAAACTTTATATTTAATGTTACCCCGCCAAATAGAGGCGAACTGAAATGGGGTATCGCTTTATTGAACGCCTTCCCTGAGAAAATACGTATTTTTGACACCACTTTAAGAGATGGCGAACAAACCCCTGGAGTTTCTTTAACACCTGAAAACAAGCTTAGAATTGCCAAAAGCTTAGACAAGCTTGGCGTAGACGTTATTGAAGCTGGTTTCGCCGCGGTTTCTAAAGGAGAAGAGGAAGCAGTAAAACTCATCGCCAACGAAGGACTCAAAGCAGAAGTCTGCTGCTTCGTTAGGGGAGTAAAAAAAGACATAGACATTGCACTAAAATGCGACGCCCAAAGCGTACATTTAGTTATTCCCACCTCAGACCTGCACCTTCAATACAAATTGAAGAAAACCAGAGAGGAAATTCTAAAAATCGTAGAAGAATCCGTTCAATACGCCAAAGACCACGGGCTCATCGTTGAACTCTCATCTGAAGACGCCACCAGAACCGATTTCAACTTTATCAAGGATTTCTTTGCTAAAGGAATTTCCGTAGGCGCTGACAGAATTTGTCCATGCGACACAGTTGGAGTTTTAACTCCTGAAAAATCTTACAAATTCTTCTCAGACCTGAGAAAAGCCTTTAAAAACATAATCATTAGTGCTCACTGCCACGATGATTTTGGAATGGGCGTAGCAAATTCTATAGCATCCCTGAGGGCTGGTGCCAACCAAGTTCATGCGACAATCAATGGGTTGGGGGAAAGAGCTGGGAACGCGGCTTTGGAAGAAATTGTTGTTGCTCTGAAGCTTATTTACGGCGTGGAGTTATCGATAAAAACTGAACTCTTATATCCCACATCAACTTTGGTTGCTAGACTAACAGGAGTTCCAGTTCAACCAAACAAGGCGATTGTGGGCGAAAACGCCTTTACTCATGAGTCAGGTATCCATACACACGCCATACTGTCTCATCCATCAACGTATGAGGCAATATCTCCTGAAGTGGTGGGAGTCACTAGACGAATAGTGGCTGGCAAACACTCAGGGTCCCATGGCATTAAGTCATCCTTAGAAAAGATGGGGTTACATCCAACTGACGAACAGCTCAAAGAGGTTTCCATGCGAGTGAAAACCTTAGGAGATAAAGGCAAGAAAGTCACCGATGCTGATCTAATGGCGGTCGCAGAGGCTGTTATGGGTTTACCTCAAACTCGTCCAATAAAGCTTGAGGAACTAACCGTTGTCACTGGAGACCGAGTTACCTCAACCGCATCGGTGCGACTTAAACTTAACAATAAAGTGGTCTCAGAGGCAGCCACTGGAGTGGGCCCAGTAGACGCTGCAATAAACGCTGTGAGGAAAGCCGTCTTAGTCGTTGAGCCCATTCATCTGGTGCAGTATCACGTCAAAGCTATCACAGGCGGCACTGACGCCATGGTAGAGGTGATCGTTCGTCTACGTAAGGGAGACAGAACAGCGACAGCCATGGGAGTTCGAGAAGACATAGTTATGGCGAGCATTGAAGCTGTAATTAGCGGCATGAACGTGTTGATGACCGACTACAACAAACGTGGCGATAAGCAAGCAGAGAAATCGTTGGCAGATAATATTTAAAGCCAAAACGTTTTTAAGTTAAAATCCAGTTTCATAAAGGAGAATCCGTTCAGATGGAGGACAAAAAACGTGAGGGATCACTTCCTCGTACATTAGCTTCCCCAAAATTTTCTTTAGAAAAGTTAGTGAACGGACTCTCGCATGGTTTTGTTTCATTTTTCTGTATACGTGTAGTTATAGTCATGAAATATCATTTAAAGGAGGAACATGAGAAATGACCAAAATGTCAGGTGCTCAAGCCGTTATAGAAGCACTGAAGCGGCAAAAAGTAGAAGCGATTTTCGGTATAATTGGAGGAGCAGTCCTTCCAATATACGATGTTCTATACAAAACTCCCGAGATAAGACACATCCACGCTAGACACGAACAGTGCGCAGCTCATGCAGCTGATGGATATGCTCGTGCAAGCGGAAGGCCTGGAGTCTGCATGGCCACGTCAGGGCCTGGAGCAACAAACTTAGTCACTGGTATTGCTAACGCCTACATGGACTCTTCACCTATCATAGCTTTCACAGGTCAAGTTAACGCCTTTGCTGTTAACTCGTCTTATATGATAGGTAAAGATGCTTTCCAAGAAGCGGACATAATCGGAATCACCACTCCAGTCACAAAATACAACTTTCAACCGAAGAATGCTTCGAAAATCCCTGAAACCGTGAAACAAGCCTTTCACATAGCTACAACTGGCAGACCTGGACCAGTTTTGATTGACCTTCCCAAGAATGTGCAGACGGAAACTACTGAAATGAAGTTTACGGATAATGTTGAAATTCGAGGCTACAAACCTAAGATAAGTCCTCATCCACTTCAGATCAAAAAAACCGTTGAACTTCTCCTCAAAGCTGAGCATCCTTTAATCCTGGCTGGTGGAGGAGTAATCATTTCAAACGCTTCACCAGAGCTTTTGGCAGTGGCTGAATTCTTGATGGCGCCAGTGGCAACTCCTTACATGGGTAAAGGATGCTTCCCAGAAAACCATCCGTTGTCATTAGGAAACCTTGGCATGCACGGAACTTTTGTTGCAAACAAGCTGATCTTGGAGGCTGATGTTATTTTGGCGGTGGGAACAAGGTTTTCAGACAGAACCACTGGAAAGCTGGACGAGTTTTGTCCTGACGCAAAAATTATCCACGTCGACATAGACTCTGCGGAAATTGGGAAAAACGTAGACGTTGACATACCAATCGTAGCTGATGCAAAAAAGACTCTTAAGGCGATCTACCAATCGCTTACCAGCAAGTTACAGAAAAGAGAGAGTTCTCCTTGGTTCAAGAGAGTTCAAGAATTCAAACAGCAAGTCAAAGACGAAGTATCTGGCGGAGAAAAAGACCTGAAACCTCCGCGACTGATGAAGGAGCTTCGAAAAATCTTGCCCAATGATGCCATCGTAACAACTGAGGTTGGGCAAAACCAGATGTGGGCAGCTCTTTATTTCATGGCGTACAAACCTAGAACTTTCATCGGTTCAGGAGGACTCGGAACCATGGGTTTCGGTTTCCCAGCATCCATCGGAGCTAAAGTTGCCTGTCCAGACACCCCAGTGGTGGACATAGCTGGCGACGGAAGCTTCATAATGACTTCCCAAGACCTCGCCTGTTCAGTTATGGAGAAGATTCCAGTTATCGTGATAGTGCTGAACAACTCTGTGCTTGGAATGGTTGCTCAGTGGCAGAGACTCTTCTATGGTAGGCGGTATTCTGCAGTGGATTTAGGAAACGTTCCAAACTTTGTTAAATTAGCTGAAGCCTACGGTGCACAGGGCACCCGCGTTGGCTCGCTTAAAGAGTTTTCAAGTGCTGTGAAAAAAGCGATGAAGAGCGAGGTTACCACAGTCATAGACGTTCCAATCTCGCCTGAGGAAAACGTTTTTCCAATGATTCCTGCTGGGGCTGGTCTTAAAGGCATGATTGAAAATGAGGAGGAATTGTAGAAAATGGATAAAAAGAACCACATAATAGCGGCTATCGTTGAACATAAACCAGGCGTGCTCTACAGTGTTGCAAACATGTTTAGACGCAGAAACTTCAACATAGAAAGCATTGCAGTTGGACCTACAGAGCAGAGCGACCTCGCCAGAATGACCATAACCGTCAACGGAGACGAGAAACTCCTCGAACAAGTGATCAAACAAATGAACAAGCTGATAGACGTGATTAAAGTAAGTAGACTGGACCCCGCCAGCATCGTTAGCAGAGAGATGGCCCTCGTCAAAATAACCGCGCCTGGCGCCAAAACCAGATCAGACATAATCAACTACGCTGATATTTTCAGAGCTCGCGTGGTAGACGTTTCATCCGAGTCCTTAATGGTAGAGATTACAGGTGACTCAGATAAAATAGATGCCTTCATCGACTTGATGAAACCCTTTGGAGTAAAAGAAGTAGCTAGAACCGGCATAACTGCCCTCTCCAGAGGAGTGAAATCAGTTAGAATAGAGGAATAAGAAGAGGCGAATTGAAATTGGTGAAAGTGTACTACGACGCGGACGTTAGCTTAGAGTCGTTAAAAAAGAAAACCATCGCAGTGATAGGCTACGGTAGCCAAGGACACGCTCAAGCCCAAAACATGAGGGACTCTGGCTTAAACGTTATACTTGGTTTAAGACCTGAAGGCTCCTCGTGGAACAGAGCGAAAAACGTCGGCTTCAAAGTTTATCCAGTGTCTGAGGCAGCAGAGAAAGGCGACATCATCCACATTTTAATTCCAGACCCAGCGCAAACCACCGTTTACAAAAACCATATTGCACCGCACATGGAAAGCGGAAAAACTTTGGGCTTTGCTCACGGTTTCAACATCCACTTTAAACAAATCGTTCCACCAAACCATGTCGATGTCATCATGCTTGCTCCGAAAGGACCTGGACACATGGTTAGAGAAACATACCTCAACGGCTTCGGAGTGCCAGCTCTGATTGCAGTTCACCAAAACCCTTCTGGACAAGCAAAGAAAAACGCTCTTGCCATGGCTAAAGGCGTTGGGTGCACTCGTGCTGGCGTCCTAGAGACAACTTTCAAGGAAGAAACGGAAAGCGACTTGATTGGTGAACAAACAGTGCTAGTCGGCGGATTGATGGAGCTTATCAAAAAGAGCTTTGAAATACTGGTTGAGGCTGGATACCAGCCAGAACTGGCGTACTTTGAGGCTTGTAATGAGGCGAAGTTGATAATGGACCTAATCTATCAGAGAGGCATCATAGGGATGCTTAGAGGGGTTTCAGACACTGCCAAGTATGGAGGCTTAACTGTTGGACCCAAAGTTATTGATGACCATGTGAAGGAAAACATGAGAAAAGCGGTTGAGTTGGTTCAAAGCGGCGAGTTCGCTAAAGAATGGATAAAAGAGGGTAAAGAAGGCTTCAAAACCCTAAATGCCTTAATGAAAGAAATTGAGGAACATCAAATCGAGAAAGTAGGCAAATTCATCAGAAAAACAGCTGGAATCGAGAAGTAACTAGAAGAGAAGTTGAAGCGCACCATGAACATCACTGAAAAAATCTTGGCTAAAGCTTCTGGAAAAAAAGAAGTTAGCCCCGAGGAAATTGTGGAAGCCAAAGTCGACATGGCAATGATGCACGATCTAACTGGTCCACTAACAGTTGAGTCTTTTCAAAAAATCGGAGTGAAAAAAGTCTGGAACAACAAGCGAATAGTAATCATACTGGACCATCAGGTTCCAGCGGAATCCGTTAGGTCAGCTGAACTACATGAGATGATGAGGAACTTTGCGAAGGAACAGAAAATAGAGAACTTCTACGATGTTGGGAAGGGCGGAGTATGTCATCAAGTTATGCCTGAGAAAGGATACGTTCGGCCAGGCAACCTAATCGTAGGCGCAGATTCTCACACATGCACTTATGGTGCCCTCGGAGCTTTTGCAACAGGCATCGGATCTACAGAGATGGCTGCTGTATTAACAACTGGCACTCTGTGGTTCAAAGTGCCAAGCGCCATCAAAATAAACATAACTGGACGTTTTCAGAAGTTTGTTACGCCGAAAGACCTAATCTTACATGTAATTGGTCAAATGAAAGCTGACGGAGCCATCTACAAAGGAGTTGAATTTACGGGTCCTACAGTGAGGAACATGAGTGTTGACGGTCGATTAACAATGTGCAACATGGTTGTTGAAATGGGCGCTAAAAACGGCATCATTGAACCAGATGAAGCAACGTTAAACTACGTTAAGAGCAGAACCAACGAGTCTTTTAATCCCATGAAAAGCGATTCTGACGCTGCCTACGAAGATGTTCTGAACTTTGACATCACAGACATGGAACCCCAAGTTTCCTGTTCCTCATCAGTGGACAACGTTAAGCCAGTATCCGAACTAGAGGAGCTACCCATAGACCAAGCGTTCCTAGGATCCTGCACCAACGGACGCCTAGAAGACCTGCGACTGGCAGCTGAAATCATGAAGGGAAGAAAGATAAAGGAAGGAGTAAGAATGATAGTTATTCCCGCCTCCCAAGAAGTGTACTACCAAGCATTAACGGAGGGACTTTTCGAAACATTTGCGAAAGCCGGAGCCTATGTTAGCAGCTCCACTTGTGGACCATGCCTTGGCGGACACATGGGACTTCTAGCGCCTGGAGAGGTCTGCATAAGCGCTTCCAACAGAAACTTCATCGGAAGGATGGGAAGTCCAAAAGCCCTTGTGTATTTAGCTTCTCCCGTAACTGTTGCCGCTTCAGCCTTAACCGGCAAACTCACTGACCCACGATCACTGGAGGACTAAACTAATGATCTCTGGAAAAGCAGTAAAGTTCGGAGACAATATCGATACTGATGTTATTTTACCGGGAAAATATCTTGTCCTAACAGATCCAATAGAACTGGCTAAACATGCCATGGCAGGATTAGATCCAACATTTCCAAAGAAAGTTCAGAAAGGTGTAATAATTGTTGCTGGAAGAAACTTTGGTTGTGGCTCCAGCAGAGAGCAGGCGCCAATAGCGTTGAAACATGCCGGCGTCAAATGTGTACTTGCGGAGTCTTTTGCGCGCATTTTTTTCAGAAACGCTATAAACATCGGTTTGCCGGTGCTTGAATGTCGTGGAGTTTCAAGTAAAGTCAGAAAGGGCGACGAGTTGGTGGTGAACTTGGAGACTGGGCTGATTGAGAATCGATCGGAGAACTCAACTCTTCAGGCAACTAAGCTTCCAGCGTTTATTATGGAAATACTGAATGATGGCGGCTTGATAGAACATTTGAGGAAACGGTTGAAATGACTGGTTATCAGATAGCTCTTATTCCAGGCGACGGAATTGGACCCGAACTCACTGAAACAACATTGAAGGTTCTGGAAGCCGTTCAAAACAAGTTTGATTTGAACTTAAACATTGTTGAGTTGGAGGCTGGCGACAAGTGCTTCAAAAAGAGAGGTGTAGCCCTTCCAGAAGACACTGTGGAAGCCATAAAGAGTTCTGACGCATGCTTGAAGGGACCAGTAGGCGAAACAGCAGCTGACGTCATCGTGAAGTTGAGGCTTATGTTTGATTTGTACGCCAACATTCGGCCAGTGAAGGCTTATCCATCAGTTCCGTCTGTGAGACGTGACATAGACTTCGTGTTCGTGAGGGAGAACACGGAAGACGTTTACAGAGGCTTAGAATTCGCTTTGAATCCCGACGTCACTGTCTGTTTGAGGGTAATAACGAGGAAGGGAAGCGAACGAATAGCGAAGAAAGCTTTTGAGATGGCTAGAAGACGAAGCAAAAAGAAGAGGGTTACAGCGGTTCACAAGGCAAATGTTATGAGAGTAACATGCGGTCTCTTCGCAGAAACTTGTAGGGAAGTAGCTAAGCAGTATCCAGACATAACCTTTGATGAACAATATGTTGACGCCGCTGCCATGCGCATAATTAAGGCTCCGCAAGACTTCGATGTCATTGTGACCACCAACATGTTTGGCGACATCCTTTCAGACGAAGCAGCTCAGCTCGTTGGTGGACTAGGCATGGCTCCAGGAGCAAACATCGGAGATGATTTTGCTTTGTTTGAACCAGTTCACGGTTCTGCTCCAACCCGAGTTGGAAAACACACGGCTAACCCATGCTCCATGATTCTTGCGTCAAAGATGATGCTTGACTGGCTAGGTGAACAACACGGTGATTCTAAATGTGTAGCCGCGGCTGAGGCAGTAGAAGACGCTGTGGTTGCGACGCTGAAGAAAGGAGTAACTGTTCCAGATTTTGGTGGAAAAGCCAAAACCATGGAAGTGGGAGAAGCTATCGCAAAAGAAATTATTAAGAAAAAACTGGAAGGTTGAAAGTTTGAAGTCCAAAAGCGCAAGATACATTCAGATATTTGACACAACTCTTAGAGATGGAGAACAAACTCCAGGAGTGTCTTTAACTCCAGAGGAAAAAATAGAGATAGCTCGTCAACTGGACAAGTTAGGTGTAAATGTGATTGAAGCTGGCACTCCAATAACTTCGAGGGGCGAGATGGAGGCGGTTAAGGAAATAGCTAAAATCGGATTGAAAGCGGAGATATGTGGTTTAGCCCGCACCATGAAAGAAGACATTGACGCAGCCATTGGATGTGACGTTGATTCGGTTCACACTTTTGTCTCAACCTCAAAAGTCCAGATGAAACATGCTTTGGGCATAAAACCTGAACAGGTTTTAGCGAGAGCTGTAGAATCTGTAGAATACATCAAAGACCACGGGTTGATATGTGAGTTCTCACCCATGGACGCCACCAGAACAGACTTGAACTTCCTAAAGAGAATATGTAGCGCCGCTGAAAAGGCTGGAGCCGACCGAATAAACATTCCAGACACTGTTGGAGTGATGACTCCAGCAACCATGCGTAAACTCATTGAGGAACTCAAGAACGCGGTGAAAGTGCCCATCAGCGTGCATTGTCACAACGACTTCGGCATGGCTGTGGCAAACTCCTTGGCTGGAGTGGAGGGTGGAGCCTCCCAAGTACATGTGGCTGTAAATGGGTTGGGTGAAAGAGCTGGAAACGCGGCTTTAGAGGAAGTTGTGATGGCGCTTCATCTGATTCATAACTTGAAAACAGGAATAAACACCAAACTAATCTATGGAACTTCACAGTTGATACGCAGATTAACAGGGATTCCAATTCAACCAAACAAAGCAATTGTTGGAGAAAACGCTTTTGTCCACGAATCTGGCATCCACACCCGCGGAGTTGCAGTTGTCCCCTCAACCTTTGAACCGATTAAGCCGGAGCTTGTGGGTAGGATAAGAAGACTGGTGGCTGGTAAACACGCGGGCACTCGCGGCATCAAAACAGAGCTGGAAGAGGTAGGAATACATCCTAGCAATGAACAGTTAAAAGACATTGTTAGAAGAGTCAAGAAGCTGGGAGACAAGGGCAAAATCGTGACAGACGCTGATTTGCTGGCTATAACTCGGTCTGTTATGGGAAGAGTGGTCAAAGAAGAGAAAATCGTTGACCTAGTGGACTTGGCAGTGGTGACTGGAATCAAAGTCATCCCAACCGCCTCAGTGAAATTGGTGTTGGATGGGAAAGAGTACGTGGCTGCCGAAACTGGTTTGGGTCCAGTGGACGCTGCGATTAAGGCGATGCAAAAGCTCACTGGCAGCTTGGTGGATGTCAGGTTAAAGGAGTATCGGTTGGAGGCTTTAACTGGAGGGTCAGATGCTATAGCTGAAGTGATGATAAAGGTTGAGGACAAGGATGGAAATGTTATGTCGGCGAGGGCTGCTCGTGAAGACATTGTTATGGCTAGTGTTGAAGCGATGATAGATGGCATCAACAAAGTTTTGTTGAGAAGACGGAGAAGAAAGTAAAAGCGTGGTGGTGCAGATGAAAGTTGCTTTTCAGGGTGAGATAGGAGCGTACAGTGAAAGTGCTGTTTACTCCTACTTCAACTCTTCAGTTCAAGTGAAACCCTGCAGAAACCTATCAGATGTTTTCGAAAGCGTGGAAAAGGGAGAAACTTTGTACGGGGTTGTTCCCATCGAAAACTCGATAGAAGGAAGCGTAAATCAAACCTACGACCTGTTTTTTACCCATGACCTCAAAGTTTGCGGCGAAACAATCCTCAAAATCGTTCATTGTCTCATAACCAACCCCAAAACAAGTCTAAACTCAATCAAAGTGGTTTACTCCCACCCGCAAGCTCTAGCCCAGTGCAGAAGCTTCTTAGAAAGCTTAGGTTGTGACTTAATTCCCACCTATGACACTGCAGGTAGCGTAAAAATGATGAAGGAAAAGAAGCTGATGGATGCTGGCGCAGTTGCCAGCGAAAGAGCGGCAAAAATCTATGGAATGAAAGTTCTAGCGGAAGGAATAGCGGATAACCCAAACAACTACACCAGATTCTTCGTCATATCAAAAAACGATTCGCCTCCTTCTGGCAAAGACAAAACTTCCATCATTTTTTCTCTTAAAGACCGTCCAGGAGCGTTATATCATGCTCTTGAAGAGTTTGCCGTGAGGAACATAAACCTGACGAAAATCGAGTCAAGACCGACCAAACAAGAGCCTTGGGAATACAATTTCTACTTGGATTTTGAAGGTCATAGAACTGAGGAAAGATGTCAAGAAGCGTTGAAAGCTCTTGAAAAGAAGTCAGCTTTCTTAAAGGTTCTCGGTTCCTACCCGAGAGCAGCTAAAACCTTTTAGACCGAAACATGAAAATGACTGTTCGTCAAGTAAAATTTAGAAAAAAAGAGAACGCGTTAAAGGGTGTTTATTGAATGGCAACCGACTTCGCCGTAATCACTGCTACTGGTAAAGATAAACCCGGATTAATCGCAGAAATAACCAACGCCATAGCTCGCGCAAACGTAAACATCCTTGACATCGAAGCTTTCAGCATGAGGGGACTCTTCGCCATTTTCATGATAGTGGATTGCCGCGCCGCTGTTATATCTGTTGAAGCCCTTAAAACTCAACTGATAGATATCGGAAGTGAAATAGGCTTAGACGTAACCATGGAACCATACGTTGCGGGTAGACAAAAAGGCGAAAAGAAACCTGTGTTACTGACCACCATTGGAAAAGACAGACCCGGCATCGTTGCAAGAGTTTCAAAGTTTCTGTCTGAGAAAAAAGCGAACATAGAGAGGATAAGGATGATTGCCTCTGGAGAGCTAAACGCCATGGAAATCTTAACGGACATCAGCGACCTCTCCTCCAACTTTGAAGATTTCAGAAGCGGACTTGAAGACACATGTAGCGAAGTCGGGCAAGACGTGGTCGTCCAAGAAGAAGATGTGTTTCAAAGACCAAAGAGACTAATAGTCTTCGACGTAGACAGCACGCTAATCGACATTGAAGTCATCGATGAGCTCGCCAAAGCCGCTGGTGTGAGTGAAAAAGTAAAGGAAATTACGCGAAGAGCAATGAACGGTGAAATTGATTTTAACCAAGCTCTGAGGGAACGTGCAATGTTGTTAAAAGGCTTGAAGACTGAGGTTCTCGAAACCATAGCAGATAACTTGGAAATAACGCCGAACGCGGAGGAACTGATAAGTACGCTGAAAATGTTGGGTTTCAAAACCGCCTTGGTTTCTGGAGGCTTCAAATACTTTGTTAACAGAATCAAAGAGAAACTTGGCATCGACTATGCGTATGCTAACAAACTCGTGATTAAAGATGGTAAGTTGACAGGCGAAGTGGAAGAACCAATAATTGACAGCAAACGGAAAGGCGAACTAATTCGCGAGTTAGCTAAGAAAGAAAAACTGCTTTTGGAGGAAATCGTTGCGGTTGGAGACGGTGCCAACGACCGATTCATGCTTCAAAGTTCAGGTTTAGGAATAGCGCTTAACCCCAAAGACATCCTTAAAAAAGTGGCTGACGGCGTGATAACAAAGGAAAACCTAACAGGCATACTCTACTGCTTGGGAGCTCCAGAAAAGAAACTTAGAGAAGTTCTTCCTAAAAATTCTAAAAGAGAAACTACTTAGCCGCCACGAACAGTGGCATGAACAGTTCTCCTCTTTCTAAAAACCCGAAGCCACCTTTTTTCGCAGACTCTTCATCAAAACATTTCACATTATCAGGTTTAATAAGTGGAGAATAGATGGTGAACGGCACAGGGTCTCTTGTATGAGTTTTAACCTTTATCGGTGTGGCGTGATCTGGCAAAACCGCGACTGTGTATTCCCTATCTAAACCTTTCAATAGTCTTCCAATCAGTCGTTTATCTAAATCCTCTATTGTCTTAATTTTTTGTTCGTAGTCCCCGAAGTGACCAGCTTCGTCTGGAGCCTCCACGTGAATCAAAACCATGTCATAAGTTTTCAGAGCCTCAAGTGCATAGTCAGCTTTTCCTTCATAGTTTGTGTCGTAAAATCCAGTGGCGCCTGGAACGTTGATGACTTTCATTCCAGCGTATATTCCTACGCCCTTAACTACGTCAACAGCTGATATAACTGCCCCACTTATGCCATACCTTTCCTGTAATGTTGGTATGCTCGGTTTCTTGCCTTGACCCCAAGGCCAAATCATGTTTCCAGGTCTCTTGCCACGGCTAACTCTGTTGACATTCACTGGATGATTTTCTAAAATCTTTTTTGAACTCAAAATCATCTTGTTTAATGTAGCAACGGTGAATTCCGCCTCTGATGTCTTGGCTTTTGGTAAAGTCTCAGATATTTTGATGCCAATAGCATCATGGGGTGGAGTGCACAAAACTTCATCTGAGTATGGGCCGTTCCTAAAAACCAACAGATGTCTGTAGCTGACGCCAGCGTAGAAATCAATTTCGTTCGGTTTTCCAAGTTTGTCTCCTACATGTTTAATTAGTTCGCTGGCCTCTTCGCTTGTTATGTGATCGGCAGAATAGTCAACTAAACCGCCATTTTCCTCTGTGATTAGGTTGCATCTGAAAGCTATGTCATCCTTGCCTAGTTGAACGCCTCTGCTGGCGGCTTCGAGGGGGCCCCTACCAGTATACCATTTTTTAGGGTTGTATCCTAGAATGGAAAGGTTTGCAATGTCAGAGCCAGCTCCCATGTCTTCTGGAATCGTTTTTAAGGTTCCGCTACGTCCCTTAGCTGCAAGTTCGTCAATGTGGGGTTTGTTAGCAACCTGTAGAGGAGTTTTTCCGTTTAGGGCGTCAACTGGATAGTCAGCCATTCCGTCACCGATTACGAGTAGGTACTTCATCTGAACTCACCAAGGGAGTAAGTGATATTCAAAACAAAAGAGGCTCTAACCCTGTCTTTTTGCATATTTGACTGTTTCATCTATGCTTTGAAATCCATATTTAATTTCTTTAAAGCTTTGTCTCAGCGCCATCGTGTCCTCTCTCACGTCGTGGAGCGACCTCTTCCCCTTTATCACATCCACCATTAAGTCGCATAAATGTTTGATGTCACTCTCTTTAAATCCTCTTCTAGTTACGTCTTGGAACCCAATTCGGAGTCCTGAAGGATTTTCCTTGTCTTTTTGGTCATCGTATGGCAGTAAGTTCTTGTTAACGATGATGTTTGCTTCTTCAAGGTTTTCAGCTACTTTTTTGCCGCCACCGTATTCTCGAACGTCCACAGCGATTTGATGCGATTTTGTGAATCCGTTTTTTTCTCCTAGAACTTCCACTCCGTTTTCAAAAAGACATTCTCCTGCAACCTTCGCGTTTTTGACTGTTTGTTTTGCAAGTTCCACGCCAAACACTTTCATTTCTAGCGCAGTTAATCCCATAGCGGGTAGTCTTGCCAAGTGGGTGTTTGATGTGGTTAGTGGAAAAATGGAGCGTTGAACGCTTTTTATTCCTTTTTCCATTCTTTTACCTTCTAAATTTGCTATGACAACTCCTCCTTGGGGTCCTGGAAATGTTTTGTGAGTTGAAGCGGTTATGAAGTCTGCGCCTTCTTTGAGGGGATTTTGAAATTGTCCGCCAGCTATTAATCCTAAAACGTGTGCGCCATCATAAACAGTGTAGGCGCCAACTTCTCTAGCAACCTCATACAGCTCTTTTACTGGGTGAGGAAACAGAAATAGGCTTCCGCCAAACGTTACTATGCCTGGCTTCGTCTTTCTTATAACTTCCGCAGACTTGTCTGGGTCAAGGTTCATTTCATCCATATCGTAGACGTGGTTTATAGTTTCTAAACCCATAACTTCTCCAGCGAGACCTGTGTAGTCGTGGGAAATGTGGGCTCCTGCGCTTAGGGGTGCAACAACCATTCTGTCTTTTTTTGTGGCTGTAGAGAGGCCTTTGAATGTGGCTAGGTTTGCGTGTGTGCCAGAAACCAGTCTCACGTCAACCCAGTTNNAGGTCGGCTGTGCAGTTTTCAATTTTTGTGATGTATTTTTGTCCTTGATAATATCTTATTTTCACATGTCCTTCTAGGTCGTTGTTGCCTTCAGCGTATCTGGATTCTAGGTCTTGAGATAATCTTAGTATTTCTTTTACTGCTGGGGATTTTAGTCCCTCACTGGCTATCAGGTTTATGCATTCTGTGTCTCTGTATTTTTCATGGTTTCTGCTTGCCTCAACCAGTTTCAAGGCTGTTTCGAATAGATTTTGTTTCATCGAACTTATCCCAACCGTTGATTTGGTGATTTAGAATCTCAAAAGAATGCTTTATCTTTTTCTCTCTCCATAAGACCACACATGAGTTTAAACGGAAAAACACTAGCAGAAAAAGCTAATGTAAAGACTGGAGCAAAACAAGTGGTTGGGCTCGACAAAGGGAGTCAGTCAATCATGCTAGGCCAAAAATGAAAGCAACAGCCATGATTAGAAGAACAATTGCGCTTACTTTGGGAATGTATTTCTCGTAGCGTTTGATTTTTGCCTCGACTTTTTGGTATGCCTTGATGCTGATAAGTGTGATTCCAACCAACGCTATGGTAACTGATACAGCGTAGCTCATCATAAGAGTGAATGGGTTAATGCCTCCAACAGCTAGAGCTAAAAGCGCGAACTCCTCTTCATGAGCAAAGCCGAGCACGAAAGCGAAGGTAGCTATGCCCAAAAGAGTCAACTTCACTATTCTTGCATGTTTGTGCCAATGACTATGTTTCCCAATGTCAGCGTGTTCATGTTCGTGTTCATGCTCAATCTCTCCAACATTCTCGTGAACATGCCCATGTTGACTTTCACTTTCATCTTCAACTTTTTCAAAGAAGAATCTGAGAGCAAGTAATATCAAAACTACTCCTGCAAGGTACTTCATAATTTGAGATGGAAAAATAACAAAAGAACTGATCAAGACATAAACTAAGACAACCGTAATTGATGAGATAAAATGGAAAAGTGAAATAATAGTTGAGCTAACGAAACCATAGAACAAGGGTTTTCCTGTCCTTGATGAATATAGAAAAGCAACTGGCCAGCCATGCGCGGGTTCCAGCCCATGTAACAACCCTATTGCAATCACGGCAAGAAAAGCTGAATCAAACAATTTCCTTTCCTTACTTTCTGTTAACAAAATCCATCTAAAAGAACTTTCTCATTAATTTTCCGTTGATATCAAGTCCCGATGATTAATAGACTAGGCACAGAACATGAAAGTTCTGAAGAGTTAACAGAACCCTTTCTATATATTTTGTCGGCGCCTTTCTATTTGTACCCTAAGGGAAGTGCCAATTCTTAATCATTCTTTCAGGTGGGCTAGTCTTTTCTTTTCCATATCGAAGAAACGGCTTTGTCAGATGTCTCTGAGACCTAGGAGACGTTATGTAAAGCTGTTCCTTCAAAGAACGCTTATCCTCAACCTTTATCTTATCCAAGTTTCGAGCGCGAAAACCACATTTCTCACATCTAGATCCTTTCCCCTTCCCCATAGACTTCATTCGTCTCATGCATTGGGGACACTTAGGGTTGTGAAAGACAAATTTTGGAACTAACTTTAGAACCTGCATTTTTTCAAGATTAATAGTAACTGGATGCTTTGGCGATGCTGGACGAACACCACCATAAACTTCAACTTCGTCATCCACAATCAGTTTTTCAGCTGCTTTACGAAGAGTTCCTGTAGGCGCATACGCTGCACAGTCTACTTGTCCGCTTCCATCCTTTATGGAGAAGATGACATGTCTCCTCGGAATGATGTATGGTTCCTTATTCACAGTTCCTTGGACAATCACTGGATTGTAAGGTTGTATCTCCCGAACGGTGCTAGTCTTTCTCAGATGCGCATCGGTTCCATGATTTGTGCGAAAAACAGTCCACCGTTCAACAGTCTCTTGTGAACGAACAGTCTCGTGAGCCTGTTTAACGGCTTCTGCTTTATCTCCTCTTATGCCATACAGAATTGGATCAGGACCTCTCGGAGTGATCAGAACTCGCTTTTTTTCATGATCAAAATTGTTGTACGTGAAAGGCGCAGTTTTCTCATCCATTTCCACAACAGATGAGGCTTGGATTCTCCTAGGTGTTCCACGGTTTTGTGATGTTCGATAAGCTATAACCTCATAGGTGTGATCACCTTCCAAAGTTTCACCGATTGCGGCTAAACCTCCTGTGATGCCTCTTCCTTTTTTGAAGCCCACTGCCTCTGCCTTAAAAGTTTTAATGAGTCTAACGGCTTCCTCCTTTTTCACGATGCCTTGTATAGCTTGTTTAGCGAAAGTCTTGAGTTCATTTGGTATTTGATTGTGGAAAAAGAAAACCGCGCCAGGATCTGTGCCATCATAGTCAAGGTCAGAGTTTTTCTCAACCGTGTCAACTACTATTTCCATGATTTCCTCTACGAGGTCTTCGTTGCATTGGATTCTTAGACATAGGGCGCCGTTGCCACGAGTCTTCCAAGGAACATTGGGATTGAGTCGAATGAGGTTGGGGTAGTCGATGAAGAAAACGCCTAGCTTGCACAGTTTTTCAACTAGAAGCGCAGCTATGTAAGTTGTGCATCCCATTCTCGGTGAATCAGTGTCGTCAAACCCAATGTGCATCGTAATCATATGGTGTCCGCTCTTAACCGTTATCAAAGAAAGGCGCTGTCATGAATAAGAACTTTCACCTAATGATGTGTTTGAGCGAAAAAATGTTTCAACAAAACCGTCTAAGTGATAGCTAGCGAACTTTGGAATCGTTGAATAAAAAAGGGAAGTGTGTGGTTGGTTACGGACCCTCAACCACAATCATAGTCAAGGAGGACCGAACTTTGTTCAACCGTCGGATATGCCAAGTTACTATGTCTTTAAGCTTGTCCATGGTATCCGCTTCAATCTTAGTCACAATGTCGTAAACGCCGTAAACAATGTATGCTTCTTTTACTCCTTCAACATCCTGCAATCCTTTCAGAACTTCTTCTTCAGAACCGATCTCCGCATTAATCAACACGAAAGCCACGGGCACTCAATCATCTCCTTCAGTTTTATTCATTAGCTTGTCACCCTAAATAATTTTCTATACTCAACCCTTCAGCATTTAACATGTTTTGCGAAAAATGATGTTTCAACACTCAAAAAGTAGGGCACCATCATGTGCGTATTAAATATTCATATTTTGAATTCAGAAACATCAAATATTTGTGAAACTCATGGCTGAACGAAGGATTGCGGGATGTCTAAATTATCTATTATAAACTTTCTACGACAGAAGTGCAGACGTTCTGTTTCAACTGATGTTTTTAAGGCTAGTCCTGTTGTTAGCGTTGGGGAAGGAGAGGCGATTATCTTAACGTACACATCAGCCGCGGATAAGATGAAAGTTTTCTCAGCTTTTGCACGGGAAGGATTAGAGAACGGTGATCTGGTCAGTTACACTTACCCCGATGAAGAAAGGGAAACTGTTAGGGCTAAGCTTAAACAATACGGAATCGACGTGAAAAAATATGAAAAAGAAGGCGCTCTCATTCTGGAGAGCTTAAATGAGTTTTTCATGGCAAACGGTAAATTCAACAAGGAAGGGGCAATCGGGAAGGCGCTTGATGAGTGGGCTATGGCGAAGAAGAAGGGATACAAACACGTGAGAGACCTCGAAGACCTTGGCGACTTTTCTTTCATTAATGGACAATGGCAGAGATACATTACAGACTATTGGCTTGACCCTCGATGGGACGATCCAAATGTCTCGGAGTGGGTGAAATCTAAGGAAGCAGTAGGGGCAGTGTATGATTCTTTCATCATGGAGATAACCGCCATCAACGTAGAACGCATGACAGAAACGCAAGTTAATGAAATCTTGAAAGCCTTCGGCAAAGGAATTATCGCGCCAGCAACATTTATTGATCTCATTGGGGACATGGACATATTCTCGGCGTCGATAAACTTGGATCATGAACGGTTAATTGGTCGTAAGATCCTGTTGGAATTTGATCCTGTTTCTGATTACGAGAAGGTCGTTGGCAGTTTAGCGAAAGAAAGCATGGCTAACGTTGAACCTCTCTTCGTTTTCACCTCTAGTACAAGCCCTATCCACATGCATCTAGCCAAACAACCAACAATTAAATTCTTCCTAACATCAATTTCAACGTCCACTCCAAAATCAACTTCTAAAAACAAAGTGTTTCTACCCGCCAAAAACGCGCCTCTAATTCTAGATGCCCTCAGCAAAGTGTTGGAAACTTTTGCTGGTACAAACGTCTGTTTTGTCTTCGACATCCTCTCAGAATTACTAGCATCAATGGGAGAGAGAAAACTTTCACCTTTCTACGTCACGCATTGGACATGCTGTCTTCAGAAAAAATAACCAGCCTCTTTCTG
>JABAOH010044897.1_pt3 | contig 26264 bp, 23 predicted proteins | sample 7062181 | NCBI WGS metagenome assembly JABAOH01 (sample SAMN14538630, study PRJNA623070) | marine sediment metagenome | biome: marine biome [ENVO:00000428]; feature: marine pelagic biome [ENVO:01000023]; material: deep marine sediment [ENVO:00002113]; isolation source: pool of 5 deep marine... | reverse complement strand
ATACTGGGTGGAGTATGCGTTTTTACTGCAAATGAAGTTGTTGCCCAGAGCCAGTTCGCCGATGACAGCAGGACACTTGGAGTACACCACTTTACCCTTCTTGACGGCGTCGATTCGGAAAGCTTCGAAACCTTCGTCAGAGAAGAGTTCGAACCCGTCATAAAGAACATGTTTCCTGGAATTGAGTTGATGATAATGAAGGGAGAAAGAAACGCAGGCCCGGGAGAGTATGTGCTCGTATATGACATTCAGTCANNATTCAGTCACTCTGGATCAGAGATTATTACTTCCCAACTACAGCCGAACAATCTGACGCGGCAGCTGCTGCAATCGCTGCATGCGGCGTCAAATGTTCTCAAATTTGGGACAGATTTGGTGAGATGGCTGAGTTAACTAACTGGACAGATTTTGTGGAGGTCGTCAACTAGACAAAGGATAGGAAGATCCACTTCTGACCGAAAGCAGCCGGCCACCGGGATTAATCTAAACTGTCCAGAATTAACCCAAAGCGGACGCTTGATGAATAGCTTCGCGACGCCTTTTATGGAGAAATTCTATGCAAATGCCGCGATCGACTTTTGCGTTATTGGCGATTGCACTCGGTGGAACGATAGGCTGGGCGGCGGACGACGCGGAGACAATTCATTCCATTCGCATGCAATCAAACGACGCTATCGCCCGACACGACGTAGATACTTTACAGTCCTTTTTGGACGAAGATTTCGTGATAACAATCAGTACGGGTGCAATAGAGCGTAGTCGTGATGAGCATGGCCGAAGTTTTGCGCTGCACTTTGAGCAGTATCCAGACGTCGTCTACATCCGAACGCCTACGGAAATAACACTGAGCGAAGCATATCCGCTGGCTATCGAGCATGGAACGTGGGTTGGATCCAGGACAGGTGAGAGCGGAAGGCTTGAAAACGGAGGTCAGTACACTGCCGCATGGAGAAAGACTGACGGTGTCTGGCGTATCTATTCTGAGTTGTTTGTTGGACTCTACTGCAATGGTGCCGGTTGCTAAGAAAACTGGCTGCTTTTGGCCGAATGTAGCCGCTCGCCTTGATGCCATTAAGCAGGCTGTTGGCGACCGGTTGCGAACATGGTGCCGCTAAGAACTTTTTCCAGCATTAAGGTATGCGTATGTCAAAAACTGTGTCATGGAATCTGCAGATGTCGGTTCGCGAGGGATGCCTCGAGGCCGCCCGGGAACTGATGGATGAGATGGTGTCGGCGACGAGAGAGGAGCCGGGAACGACAGGATACGAGTGGTTCCTCAGCGCGGACGGAACGGCCTGTCATATCAATGAACGGTATGCGGATTCGGACGCCGTGCTGGCGCATCTCGGGAATTTCGGCGCCAGGTTCGCCGACCGTTTCCTGGCCTGCTTCGAGCCGATCTCAATGTCGGTATACGGAGGGCCGTCCGCCGAGGTGCTCGCCATCCTGGATGGATTCGGCGCCAGCTATCTCGAATGGTTCGGCGGTTTCAATCGATAGCAATGCAAGACGCCGCTTCCGACCGGAAGCGGCGACAGACCAGGAACCAGTTAGCGTGTCGGGGCTGCCGATCAGCGAGCGCTTACCCGCACTTGGATTCGCCGCAGGACAGACAGGTCATGCACCCGTCCATCATGACGACAGCGACGGTATTGCACTTGTTGCACAGCTGCGCGCCTTCCGGGTATTCGCTCGCCGAAAAAGCGTCCTGCTGCTTCTGGCTTTCCTCGAACTGGGCGCGTTTCTCGGCGATCAGCTTTTTCTGGCCATCGTCGAGTTCCGGCTGTGCCAGCAGCCCGATCGAGATCAGGTGTTTCTCGACGATATAGCCGAGTTCGGCGATGATCGAGGGCATGAACTTGCCGCCCGGCTGCCAGTAGCCACCGCGCGGATCGAATACGGCCTTGAGTTCGTCGACCAGGAAGGTTACGTCGCCGCCCTTCCGGAACACGGCCGAGATGATGCGCGTCAACGCCACGATCCATTGATAGTGGTCCAGGTTCTTGGAATTGATGAAGATTTCGAACGGGCGCCGTTTCTCGTGCTCGGTGCCTTCATTCAGGATGATGTCATTGATCGTGACGTACATCGCGTGATCGGAAACCGGCGTCTTCACCTTGTAGGTCGACCCGACCAGCATCTCCGGCCGCTCGAGCTTCTCATGCATGCGAATGACTTCGCCGCCACCTTCGAAGGCCTCACGCGGAAAATCCTGCCGCGGCGCTTCCTCTGCGGGTTTTTCGGGCTTGGTCACCTGGTAGCCCACAATCTTCTTGTCGATCTTCGTCCTGCTCATCGCGCGATTCCTCAATATTTTCGGCGCTTCACGCCGGCCTTGCGCTGGCTGGCGGGCGTCGCCGCGCTCGTCGCGCGGTCGCTGTCTTTCGACCTCATCCACGTGGTGGCTTCAGTCCGATATTCGGTGGTCAGCCCGGCTGACCGTTTTTTCCACACCTGACCCTGGTTCATGTCGTCAGGAGACCTCCTTTTCCTGGGCGGGAATCAGAACTTCCCGTAATAGCCTTCCTTGAGTGCGTCGAACAAGTTGGCCGCGGTGTGTACTTCACCGTCATACTCGATTTCTTCGTCACCCTTGAGATCGATCGTCGACCCGTCCTCCAGGGTGAAGGTATAGGTCGTGTTCTTCAGGTCCTGTTCCTTGACCAGGACGCCCTGGAAGGCCTCCGGATTGAATCGGAACGTCGTGCAGCCCTTGAGACCCTGTTCATAGGCATACAGGTAAATATCCTTGAAATCTTCGTAGGGATATTCGGTCGGCACATTGGCTGTCTTGGAGATCGACGAGTCAATCCACTTCTGGGCCGCCGCCTGAATGTCCACATGGGCCGTCGGCGTAATGTCATCTGCAGTAATGAAATAGTCAGGCAGCCGGTTGCCGCCACCGGCCTCCGACCCATCCGACGCGGGCATTGCGTCTGCATTGATCAATTCCCGGTAGGCCAGGAGCTCGAACGAAAATACGTCGACCTTTTCTTTGGTCTTCTTGCCTTCCCGGATCACGTTGCGGAAATAGTGATGTGCAAAGCTCGGCTCGATGCCATTGCTGGCATTGTTCGCCAGCGACAGGGAAATCGTGCCGGTCGGCGCGATCGAGCTGTGGTGCGTAAAGCGCGCGCCGACTTTGGCCAGTTCGGCGACGAGTTCAGGCGCCTCTGTCGCGACCCGCTGCATGTACCGGCTGTAACGACTGTGCAAAATGCGGCCCGGGATCTTGTCGCCGACCTTGTAGCCGTCAGCCGCCATCTCCGGCCGCTTGGCCAGCATCTCGCGGGTCACCTCGAATTCTTCGCTCATGATCGGCGCCGGGCCTTTTTCGCGAGCCAGTTCCAGGGCCATTTCCCAACCCGCCAGGGCGAGCTGCTTCGCCACCTCTTCAGTGAAACGGACGGCATTGGGCTCGCCGTACTTCATCCTGAGCATCGTGATGGTCGATCCCAGTCCCAGGAAGCCCATGCCGTGCCGGCGTTTGCGATGAATCTCTTCACGCTGCAATGGCAGGGGCAGACCATTGATCTCGACGACATTGTCGAGCATGCGGGTGAATACCTTGACCACCTTGCGGAACTCGTCCCAGTCGAAGCGCGCTTCGTCGGTGAATGGATCGAAGACGAACTTCGTCAGGTTGACCGAGCCGAGCAGGCAGGAGCCGTAGGGCGGCAGCGGCTGCTCGCCGCAGGGGTTCGTCGCACGGATATTCTCGACGAACCAGTTATTGTTCATTTCATTGACCTTGTCGATCAGGACAAAACCCGGCTCGGCAAAGTCGTAGGTCGACGCCATGATGACGTCCCACACGCGTCTCGCGGGCAAGGTCTTGTAAATCTTGCAGCAGACCAGCCCTGCTTCGTTGCGCACGTAGTTGTCGGGCTCCGGCCATTCGCGCCAGACGAACTGGCTGGCGTCGTCGACGTCGAGACCGTCCTGCTCCAGTTCCTTCGGTGTGATCGGGAATGCGAGCTTCCAGTCGCTGTTCGTGATCACCGCCTGCATAAACTCGTCCGTTACCAGCAATGACAGGTTGAACTGACGCAACCTGCCATCCTCACGCTTGGCGCGAATGAATTCCATGACGTCCGGGTGGCCGACATCGAAGGTGCCCATCTGGGCGCCGCGACGGCCGCCGGCCGACGAGACCGTGAAACACATCTTGTCGTAGATATCCATGAACGACAGCGGACCCGAGGTGTACGCGCCGGCGCCGGTGACGTACGCGCCTTTCGGTCGCAGGGTCGAGAATTCGTAACCGATGCCGCAACCCGCCTTGAGGGTCAGCCCGGCCTCGTGGACCTTGTTCAGAATGTTGTCCATCGAGTCGGCGACGGTGCCCGACACGGTGCAATTGATCGTGGATGTCGCCGGCTTGTGCTGCTGGGCGCCAGCATTGGAAATGATCCTGCCGGCCGGGATCGCGCCTGAACGCAATGCCCACAGAAACTGCTCGAAACACTCCTCGCGCAGCGACTCCTGCTCGACATCGGCGAGAGCGCGCGCGACCCGCCGGTATGTATCGTCGATGGTCTCGTCGATGACCGTGCCATCCTTCGCGCACAGTCTGTATTTGGCGCCCCAGATGTCCAGGGACGCCGGCTGGAAAGTGATGTCGGATACGGTATGCGCTGCAACGTTTACTGCGGACTTCATTTCGTCCATTACTCCCTAAATTCCCTCTAGGAGACCCCAGAATAATCGTTCATCGCCCCGAAAAAGAGCGAAACGTTCCCCGCTCGCCGATGCCCAAGTTCCAATCGGCGAGTGCCAAAAATGGCGAATTTTTTCGTATTGGCAGGCACAAGATGTTGTGCCGGCTAAGTGTCAAGATTATGCCCGTCAGCGCACACTGTCAAGGCTTTGTTGGTTTTTTCTCATAGCCTATTTATCTATATATATCAGATATTTATCAAAGTAACTCGACGTAACGTATTAATTTTAGCCGAAAAAAAAATGACACTTGGGTGAAAAATCATATCCACTACATATAGTGGCATTAGGTCAAGCAAAAAATACCTTGGAATCGCTCCCGGATGAGGGTATCTCACAGCTTTTTCAGGCCTTGAAAGCCGTTTTTCCATCCCTATCTAAAGCCGCATTACGATCGTCGAGACGGGGCTTTCGGCGACAGAAATGCAAGCGAAATGAGGAGTTTGAACCATGAATATCACCCGATTCGAACCGTGGAACCTGTTCGACATCATGCAGCGCGATTTCGATCGTATGACCGGTCGACGGCTGGCCTATCCCGGTCGTGACGGCAACGGTGAAGTGGTTGCCGACTGGGTACCCGCGGTCGATATCGTCGAGGAAAAAGAGCGCTTCGTACTGCGCGCCGACGTACCTGGCGTCAAGCCGGAGGACATCGAAGTCGACATGGAAAATGGCGTGCTGACGGTTTCCGGACGGCGCAATGAGGAGTCCAGCGAAGAGCACGAGGGCATGCGGCGCGTCGAGCGTATCAGCGGCCGCTTCTTCCGTCGTTTCTCACTGCCCGACACCGCTAACGCCGATGCGATCTCGGCCACGAGCAAGGACGGGATCCTGGAAGTCGTGATTCCGAAGCAACCGGCGGTACAGGCGCGCAGGATCACTGTCCAGACTGCCTGATCGGCGACCTTGCGACGAAAACCGGCCTTCCCGCATCCTGAGCAGTATGCGGGAAGGCGCCTGCATGAGAGGGAAGAAGGAACTTTCGAGGAACGACCCCGGTCACTTGCCAGACAGGCTATTATTTCCTGCACCCGCGCTTCAGCGGGCCGGGCTTTTCAATTTTGACGAGGGACTACCGATCGTGAGCAATACGTTACGCATGGTATGGGCCACCCTGCTGCTGTCGTTGTTTGCTGCCGGGCATGCCGCCCTGCCGCAGGAAATCGACGGCGAACCGTTGCCGAGCCTCGCGCCGCTGGTCAAGCGCGTGGCGCCGGCAGTTGTCAACATTCGAGTCAGCCAGACTGTCGACACCCCGTCGCTCTATGGCGACGAGATGTTCCGCCGCTTCTTCGGCATCCCCGACGAACCGGGCGGGCGATCACGCGAGGTGGCGAGCGCCGGGTCGGGGGTCATCGTCGACGCCGAGAACGGCTACATCCTGACCAATCACCACGTCGTCGAGAACGCCGACCAGATCCAGATTTCGCTGATCAGCGAGGAGACGCTCGATGCCGAGGTCATCGGCTCAGACGCACTGACGGACATTGCGCTGCTCCAGGTCGACCCCGAGGGGCTGACCGAACTGCCCATCGGCGAATCCGACACGGTCGAGGTCGGCGATTTCGTGATCGCCATCGGCAATCCCTTCGGCCTCGGGCAGACCGTGACCTCGGGCATCGTCAGCGCGCTCGGCCGAACCGGCATCAGCCGCAACGGCATCGAGGACTTCATCCAGACCGACGCCTCCATCAACCCGGGTAATTCCGGCGGGGCGCTGGTGAACATGCGTGGCGAACTCGTGGGTATCAACTCGGCCATCATCAGCCGTACCGGCGGCAACGTCGGCATCGGTTTCGCGGTGCCTTCGGAAATCGCGCGCTCCATCATGCGGCAGATCCTCGATTTCGGCGAAGTCCGGCGCGGATTACTCGGCGTGACGATTCAAACAATCGATAAGGAGAGCGCTGAAGCGCTCGGCACCAAAGTCGATTACGGCGCCCTGATTACGGGCATCGAAGCAGGCTCGGCGGCGGAGAATGCGGGACTGCAGGTCGACGACATCATCATCGGCGTCGACGATCGGCGCATCGACAACAACCGCGAGCTGGCCAATGCCATCGGGCTCAAGGGTTCGGGGGACAAGGTCCGGATCGAGTATGTTCGCGACGGGCGTAATCGAACCGTTGTCGCCGAACTGGGCCAGCGCGTCGTGCAGGAGATCGGTGGCTCGGATATCCATCCGGGACTCGAGGGCGCACAGTTCGCCACGGCCGCCGCCGCGGCGACGGCCGGCATCGAGGTTACCGACGTTGAAGCCGGTAGCCCGGCAGCACAACGCGGCCTGCGCGCCGGCGACGTGATTACGGCCGTGAATCGTCAGCCCGTGCAGAACCTGCAACAGCTCCGCGAGATCGCCTCCAGCAATCGCATCCTGTTCCTGCTGGTGCGGCGGGGCGACAGGCAACTGATGCTGCAGATTCGTTAAGCACATAAGCATTGAACCAAAGCAAACGCCCGGCTCCAGGAGCCGGGCGTTTTTTGTTGCCTGCCTGCTTGCACGCCGCTATCGTTGGCTCATGTCCAAGCGAGCGGTATCTCTGGCGCTGGTCTCGTTGGTCATCGGTGCATCGTTCGCGGCTGCGGACGACCGGGTCCGTGACGATCAGCAATTCGTCGAATGGCGCGAAACGTTTCGCACCGTGCGCCCCGAGGTGGAGCGCGGCAACTGGACCCCGGCCGAGCAGGAACGCCCGGCCCTGGAGAATTATGTGCTGTGGCCAGACCTCCGGGCCGCGTGGTACCAGGCCAGGCTGGTCAACGCCGATCACGAGGCCGTCGAGGCGTTTCTCGACGAACACGGCATCCTGAAACCTGCCCGAGAGCTGCGCTATCGCTATGCGCTGCACCTTGCGGACGAGGACCACCTCGCCGACTACCTCGGCATTTACCAGCAGTACTACCAGGGTCTCGACATCGCGAAACTCGATTGCCTCGCCCTGCAGGCCGAGATCGAGGCGGATCGCGAAGACCGGATCGTGTCGCGTGCGCGCGACCTGTGGCTGGTGGGCAAGAGCCAGGACGACGAGTGCGATCCGGTATTTGCCAACCTTCGTCAGCGAAACCTGCTGACAGCCGACGACTATGCAGCACGCTATGCGCTCGCAATCGAGAATGAGCGATTTACACTGGCCCGATATCTCTCCCGACCGCTGGCGCCCGCCTATCGCGACCGGGCTACGACCTGGATCGAGGCGCAGAATTCGCCCGACGAATTCCTGGTTGCGGCCGATCCGGGTCTGGACAGCGAGGTCTATCGGGATCAGCTCGCCTATGCCGCCCGCAGGCTGGCCTTCGGCGATCCCATCGCCGCGTCGGGTCACTGGCAGTCGGTGCGGCGGCAATTCGCCGTCGACGCCGACCTCGACGCGGAGACGTCCCGGCACATCGCATTGTGGAGCGCGCGGCTGCACAAATCCGAGGCGGCTCGAATGCTGGCCTCCCTCGATGCGCATGCGACCGATCTCGAAACCGGACGCTGGCTGGTGCGCGCGCACCTGCTGCGGCATGACTGGAGCGAGGTCGTCAGGAGTATCGACGCGCTACCGGCCGGCGAAAGCGGCAAGGACGACTGGCAATACTGGAAAGCGATTTCGCTCGAGGAACTGGGTGACGCCGAGGCTGCGAACCTGATCCTCGAGACGGTAGCCGAAGAGCGCAGCTATTACGGATTTCTCGCGGCCGACGCGCTCGACAAACCCTACCGGCTGGAGAGCGAATCGGTCGACGCAAATGAGGACCTCGCACGCAAGCTGATCGCGAACCCCGAACTGCTGCGCGCCCGCGAATTGTTTTTCGTCGGCCTCGAGGGGCGAGGACGCTCGGAATGGGATGCCGCGGTGAGCAAGATGACCGGCGAAGAGCAAAGCCAGGCAGCCCTGCTCGCCCACGACTGGGGCTGGCACTCGCGCGCCATTTCGGCCGTTGCCGCCGCGGGTGAGTACGACGTGCTCGAGATCCGTTACCCGTTGCCATGGCGGCAGGTCTTCAATGAGCATTCGAAATCTGCCGGTATTATCGACAGCTGGGCCTACGGCGTGGCGCGCAGTGAATCATTGTTCATGCGCGACATTCGCTCGAGCGCCGGCGCAATCGGCGTCATGCAGTTGATGCCGGCGACCGGCAGGCAGACGGCGCGCGAGCTCAACCTGCCATACGCGGGACTTGCAACCCTGACCGACTCGACCAGCAACATCCGGCTGGGCACGCACTACCTCGGCAAGATGTTCGACCGCTTCGACGGCAACCGGGTGCTCGCAACCGCCGCTTACAATGCGGGGCCGCATCGCGTTGACAGCTGGCTGCCGGATTCCGGTTCCCTGGACGCGAGGATCTGGATCGAGAACATCCCGTTCAACGAGACGCGCGGCTACGTCAAGAGAGTCCTGACCGACGAAGCCATCTTCCACTGGCGGATGACGGGCAGCCTGCGGCGCATATCGGCGGAGCTTCCCCACGTCGTGGCGGCGAGCAGCCGGGCAACCCGCAACTAGCCGGCCGGCCGCTCACCCTCACAGGATCAGGACGGGTCCAGGGCGGCGAGCGCATCGAGGGCCGCGCGACGCTCTGCGTTCTCCATCTCGCTTATCGATTCGGCGCGCGCATGGAAGCAGGCCAGGTCCTGTTCGCAGCGCTCGAACAATGCACGAAACGCATTGACCCTGCCCTCGTACAGGTTCGACGAAACCAGGCGCGCGTTGTTGAGCGGCGCGGCAAGCCAGTTGCGCGCGCCGCCACCCGCCTCGTCGACCAGCCGCTGTGCATCGGCGGACAGCGCGGCGAGCAGCGCCGCCTTCCGCTCGCGCATCTCCTCCACGGGCATAGCGCTGCCGTACAGCGAGTCGAGCGCCGAGCGGCTTTCCCGGACCAGCGCAAACAGGGAGCGACGCAATCCTTTCCTGGATGTGTATGCCGCTAATCGATCGATCTCGCCCGTGTCGTGCAACCAGCGTTCGACGCCGATATCCGCGACCGCTGTGGCAAACGATTCATTGAAAGCGCTGTCGCCTTTGACGTACAGCTTCTGGTGGGCGAGTTCGTGGAACATGGTTGCGATCAGGTCCACATCCGACCAGCGCATCATCGTGTTCAGAACCGGATCCGCGAAGCGGCCCAGCGTGGAGTACGCGGCAACGCCGCCAACCCATACGTCGAAGCCATCTTCCTGGAGTCTCGCTTCCAGCTTGCGGGCGTTCTGCTCGTCGAAATAGCCGCGGTATGCCACGCACCCGGCGACCGGGTAACACCAGGTTTTCGGTTCCAGCGAGAACTCGGGCGCGGCAAAGACGTTCCAGACCACGTAATCGCGTTCGAGGTCCGCGTAGGACCGGTAGCTGTCATTGTCCGGAAGGAGGAGTTCGTGCGCCGCATAATCCCGGGCTGCCTGTACCAGTTCGAGCCTTTGCTTGAGGGCCTCCGTGGAGGCGTCGTCGTCGATGACCTCGGCGACGGGTCGCCGGCGTTGCATGAGGTCCGTATGGCCGCGGATGGCCTGCATGTAGTAACAGCCCTCGAGCAGCAGGAAGGCAGCAACGAGACTGGCGACGAGCGTGACACGCGCGGCCTTTCTGCGGACAGTGGCTATCAATCGGGGCATGCGGTCCCTGCACAGGATAGAATCATTGCCATGGAAGTTTACCTTGTCGGTGGCGCGGTTCGTGACGAACTGCTCGGATTACCCGTGCACGAACGGGACTGGTGCGTTGTCGGCGCGACCCCCGACGAGCTCGAGTCGGCAGGATACCGTCCGGTCGGCAAGGACTTCCCGGTCTTTCTGCACCCGCAGACCGGCGAGGAATACGCGCTGGCGCGCACCGAACGGAAAACGGCGGCCGGTTATCACGGCTTCCGGTTTCATACCGACCCGGACGTCACGATCGAACAGGACCTGGGGCGCCGCGACCTGACCATCAATGCGATGGCGCGTGACGAAGCCGGCGAACTGATCGATCCCTTCGATGGCAGCGGCGATCTGCAACGGCGGCTGCTGAGACATGTTTCCGATGCTTTTGCAGAAGATCCCGTGCGTATTCTGCGTGTCGCACGATTCGCCGCGCGATACGCAGACACTGGCTTCAGCGTCGCGCCCGAGACGCTCGAACTGATGCAGGACATGGTGGCGAGCGGCGAAGCCGATGCGCTGGTCGCTGACCGGGTCTGGAAGGAAACGGAGTGTGCGCTGACCGAGCAGACGCCGCAGGTGTTTTTCGAGACCTTGAGAAACTGTGGCGCGCTGCGCGTCGTATATCCCGAAATAGATGCGCTATTCGGCGTGCCGCAACCCGCAAAATGGCATCCGGAGATTGATTGCGGGATACACACGATGATGGTCCTCGAGCAGGCTGCGAAGCTGTCGACCGAGGTCGACGTGCGCTTTGCGGCCCTCGTCCACGACCTTGGAAAAGCGACGACTGCGAAAAAGGATCTGCCGCGGCACCCCGGGCACGAGCGCAGCAGCATTCGCCTGGTCAGGAAAATGGCGGAGCGACTTCCCGTTCCGAACGAATGCCGGGACCTCGGCCTGCTGGCCGCCGAATTCCATACCCACTGTCACCGGGCATTCGAACTCAGGTCGTCGACGATTCTGAAAATGCTCGAGCGCACGGATGCGTTTCGCAGGCCCGGGCGTTTCGAGAAGTTCCTGGTGTCTTGCGAAGCGGATTCGCGCGGGCGTACCGGGCTCGAGGATCGGGAATACCCGCAGGCGGATTACCTGCGTGGCGCCCACAAGGCGGCATCGGCAATCGACATCGACGATCTCAAATCCAGCGGCCTTGATGGCGCGATGATCGGCAAGGAAATCGGCAAGCGGCGGCTCGCCGCGATCAGCGGCTACCGGAAAAGCTACGCGCCGCCGAAATAGTAGAGAAAGAAGGAGAACGCGGTCGTCCGGCCGAACGTTTCCGATTCATCCAGCGACAGCCTGAATTCCGCGTCGAAGCGGTCGCCGATGGGCGTCAGGAAACCGATGCTGTAGGAATCGATCTTGCTGCCGTCGACGGCTGTCTGCCACTGACCCGCCGTCAGATCGAGGCTGCGCAGTCCGAAACGAAACTCGACGCCGCCATTGATGCGGTCGTCGACCAGGTTATTGACCATGCTGAGCCGCGACGTCGATATGAAGGCCAGCAGATCGATATCAGGCTGGACCCGAAGGTTGCGAGAATAGTCGTAAGCCATGCCGCTGAGATAGAGATTGACGTTCTCGCCCAGCGCCAGCCGCGATGACAGTCCCCAGCCATCGGCGCTGAATTCGACGGTACTGCCGCGCAACAGGTCGGACTGCAGGTCGAACTCGAAGCGGCGCTTCTCGTATTCCAGCGACAGCAGTCCGGCCTCGCCTCGCGTATAGACCGCAACATTGACGTCCCGCGAGTCGAGGATGTCGGCATTACCCCAGTAGCTGCTGCCGATCCTGACGCCGACGGGATCGAAAAATCGATCGACGGATGCCCGGATGAGCCGCGTGTCGTTGTCCCGGATGATGCCCTGCGTCTCGGCCGTCGTGGCCGTTACCGATAACCAGGTGTTGTCGGCCAGGCCAAAGTCGCCGAAAGCCGAGAACGCCCGTCCGTCAGCAGAGTCGCCTTCGGCGCCGAAGCCGAGGACGTAGCCGTCCGCCGATACCGGCCCGGAGAGCAGTACCAGGAGAACAGCGTTTGCCCATCTAGATAACCACATAGACGATCACACCAGCCAGCAGCAGGCGGTAGATCGCGAATGGCATCAAGCCAATAACGCTGACCACCCGCATGAAAAACTCGATGCTGAGGTAGGCGACGATCGCCGACACCAGCGCCGCGAGAGCCAGATTATCCCACGCGACCGTCTCGGCGCCTGTGAACAGCATCACTACTTGGTAAAGCGTGGCCAGCAGGATCGCCGGTACTGACAGGAGGAATGAGAAGCGTGCGGCGTCCTGGCGGGCGATGCCGAGCAGGCGCGCGGTGGTGATCGTGATACCCGACCGCGACGTGCCCGGAACCAGCGCCAGCGCCTGCGCCAGGCCGATGACGATGGCGTCCCGCAAGCGAATGTCGGTGATGTTCCGTCCCGATGGCGCGAAGCGATCCGCGACAGCCATCAGGATGCCGTAGCCGACCAGCGTGACGACGACGACCCTGGGGTCACGCAGATTCGTCGCGATCCACGATGCGAACAACAATCCGGCGATCGCGACCGGGATGGTTCCGACCCCGAGCCGAACAGTCATCAATGCATGGTCGCTGCGAAATTTGCCGGCGAGAAGGTCCAGCGCGCCGCCGAGGATCGCGGCGATGTCGTGCCGGAAATAGATACAGACAGCCAGCAAGGATCCGAAATGCACAGCGACGTCGAACACGAGGCCCTGGTCACTCCAGCCGAAGATGCCGGGCACCAGCACGAGGTGCCCGGAACTCGAGATCGGCAGGAACTCGGTCAGGCCCTGTACGACGGCGAGCACTATCAGTTGCGTCATTCCCATGCAGAATCGTCCTTTTCGCCTGACCTCGGAGTCAGAGTTGGTGCGCCTTGTCGGAATACCGGAAAGCCGGCGGCGCGCTGACGCCACGGCAAAGACCGATGCTTTTGAAATTCTCTCCCATCTCGCCCGGCAGTGTCAGTTTCTTTACTTGCCCCGAGATGAGCGCCTGCTGCGCCGCCGGCAGGTCGGCAAGGCCCTGCAATGCCTCGTCGAGACCGCCGTGCAGCAGAAATTCGGCCTGGCTCACGTAGCCGCCAACGGTCATGCCCGCTGCAACGGCCGACTCGGCGACCGCGGTGAAATCCACCCAGGACGTCACGTCCTGGATACCGGTCAGGATCAATGGGTCGCTGTGCGCCCGGTGCCTGAAATGGCAACGCAGCCAGCCGTCGGAACGGTCCGGCGCGTAGTATTCTCGTCGCGGCAAACCGTAGTCGAACAGCAGAACGCTGCCGCGGTCGACAGCGCTGCAAACGGCCTTGATCCAGTTGCGCAGTCCGGGCGATACCTCGGACGTGAAGCCCTCGGGGAAATCGAATCCGGTCTGCTGCTCGATCCGTCTCACCGCATCGCTCAGCGCTGCGGGCGCCGGATCGTAACGCCAGCCGAAGCCGTCCCCGTCGACTGCGACTCGCGCCTGCATCACCTGCCCCTCGCTGATCCGGAATCGCTCGACGGGGATCGCGTCCGCGACTTCGTTCACAACCACGACGCCGCGATGGGCATCGGGAATGTCCGCAAGCCACTCGACGCGCCGGAAGTACTCGGGAAGCTGCTCGCGAAGCGCCTCGCGCTGCCGCGCCTGCAGTTCAGGCGAAACCTCGAGGACCAGGTAGCGGTCGGGCAGCCTGTCGAGTTCTGCCAGGCGGCCAAGTATTGCAACCGCAAGCTGGCCATTGCCGGCGCCGGGCTCGAGGACGTCGCCGCCACCGAGTTCGTCGAGCACTGCGGCGCACTGATTGGCGACGACATGGCCGAACAGGCTGGAGACTTCCGGCGCCGTAACGAAGTCGCCCTGCGCGCCGAACTTGCGGCTGCCGGCGACGTAATAGCCGAGACCGGGCGTGTAAAGCACAGCCTGCATGAACTCCGCGAACGAGATGCTGCCGGCGCCAACCAGCTCGCGAAGGTGCTCGGCGACCTTGTCCGCGTGTCTCGCGCTCTCGGCGTCGGGTTCGGGCAACCCGTTTTCCGGTGTGGACTGCATCGGTAACAATGTATGCTGGAGTGGCGACCGGCGCGTAGCGGTCGGAAGGCAGCAAGAATAAACCCGGCACCAGAGATATGCACGACACGTCAGCGAAAGAAGTAACCGGCAAGACCGTTCTCGTCACCGGCGCTGCGCGCCGAATCGGCGCCGCCATCTGCAGCGCGCTGCACGCGGCGGGCATGAATGTGGCCATCCACTATCGCAGCTCCTCGAAAGAAGCGGACGCACTGGCCGCCGGGCTCAATGCCCAGCGCGCCGGTTCCGCGAAGACCTTGCAGGCGGATCTCATCGACGCGGGCGCGCCCGCGACCCTGGTCGGCGAGGTCGTGGATTGGGCCGGCGGGCTCGACGTGCTCGTGAACAACGCGTCGACCTTCTACCCCACGCCGCTTGCCGGGATCGACGAGGCGGCGTGGACCGACCTGATCGGCAGTAACCTGAAAGCGCCCCTGTTCCTTGCCCAGGCTGCGGAGGAGCACCTGCGACGCGCCGGCGGCAGTATCGTGAACATCGTCGATATACATGCGCAGAGGCCGCTTCGCGATCATCACGTCTACGGCGCCGCGAAGGCCGGGCTGGCCATGCTTACGCGGTCGCTGGCCAGGGACCTGGCGCCGGAGGTCCGCGTCAACGGCATTTCACCGGGCGCGATCGCGTGGCCGGAAAACGGCATGTCCGACGCCGTCAAGCAAGCCATTCTCGACCAGGTGCCGCTGGGCCGCGCCGGCGATCCATCGGATATCGCCAGCGCTGTGCTGTTCTTCGTCAGGGACGCGAGCTATGCGACCGGCCAGATCGTCGCGATCGACGGCGGGCGCTCGATCGGCTGGTAGCCGGGTGATGACACCGGGCGGCGCGTGAACTGCGTCGCGATCTCAGTGCGCTGCGCCTGACAGGACCAGGTTGGTCTCGATCAGCGGGTGCCCGGCGTGGTCGTGCTCTGCCCAGTGAGCGGCCATCGTCCTGCCGGTCTGTGGATGCCGCAGCTCGGGCGCCAGTTCGGCAAGCGGCCGCAGGACGAAACTGTATTCGAGCACGTCGTCCCTGGGCACGCGGCATTCGGGGATGATCTCATCACCGTACAGCAGCAGATCGATATCCAGGGTCCGCGACACGAAGGCCCTGGGTCCGCGCTCCCTGCCGGCGAGTGCGTGGATCTCGTTCAGCTCGTCGACCACGACGTCCGCGCGCTTGTCGGTTTCGACGCTGACCACGGCGTTGAGGAAATCGTCGCCCGCGAAACCGAATGCCGTGTTGCGGTATACGCGGGAAACGGCCACCAGCGTAAATCGTCGCGCCAGCTCGCGCACGCCGAGCCGCAGGTTCTCTTCCGGCTGCAGGTTACTGCCGAGTCCGAGGAAAACGAGGGGCATGCGGGGGTCAGCGGAACCGACGGATATGGACGCCGACATCCTTCGCGCCACGGATCGCGCCGGGTTTGTTCACGCGCACGTCGATCCACGGCATGTCGAACTCACTGAGCGCTAACTCGGCGATCTTCTCCGCCAACGTCTCGACGAGCTGAAAGTTCGAGTCGGCGACGAACTGCTGCACGCGTTTCGCAACATCCTTGTAATTGAGCGTGTCCTCGATGCTGTCCGTCTTCGCCGCCCGGCGGATATCGGCGCCCATCTGCAGATCGATACTGACGGTCTGGCGGATCTTTCTTTCCCATTCCCAGATGCCGACAATGGTCTCGACCCTGAGGTCATGAAGAAAAATCGTGTCCGGATGCGCGTTATTTTCCATTGGGCTGTCCGTTCGGATGGGCCAGTGCTTCCAACGACCAGCGGGCCGTCGCGTGAATGGTATCGGGTTTGCCGGCATCCGCCAGCCGCAGCGCACCGGCAACGGCGATCATCGCGCCGTTGTCGGTACAGTAGCGCAGCCTCGGATAGTGGACGGCGCCCTCGAAGCGATCTTTCAGCTCGGCACGCAGCAGGCGATTGGCGCCGACGCCGCCGGCCACCACGATCCGCTCCGCCGCTTTCTCGCGCGCGGCCTTGAGCGTGCGCGCCAGCAGCGTCTCGACGACCGTCCGCTGGAAGACCGCCGCGATATCCGCCCTGACCGCCTCGAGATTGTGGCTCGCTTCGGCCTCCCGCACCTTCAGCATCACCGCGGTCTTCAGGCCGGAGAAACTGAAGTCGAAGCCCGGGCGATTGACCATCGGTCGAGGCAATTCGAACGCCGCCTCGTCGCCCGTCTCGGCCAGTTCCGCAAGCGCAGGCCCGCCCGGGTAGCCGAGCCCGAGCAATTTTGCCGTCTTGTCGAAGGCCTCCCCGACCGCATCGTCCAGGGTCGTGCCCAGTACGGTGTAGTCACCGAGCTCCGCGACCCAGACCAGCATCGTATGTCCACCGGAGACCAGCAATGCGAGAAAGGGATACCCCGGCGGATCGTCCTCGAGCATGGGGGCGAGCAGGTGTCCCTCCATGTGATGGACAGCGACGACCGGACAGTTCCAGGCGAGGCCCAGCCCGTTCGCCATGCCGGCGCCGACCATGAGCGCGCCGACGAGGCCGGGCCCGGCGGTGTAGGCGATGGCGTCAGGCCGCTCCACGCCGGCGTCCGACAGAACCTGCTGGATCAGCGGCAGGAGGCGCCGCAGGTGATCCCGGGACGCGATCTCGGGAACGACGCCGCCATACACGGCGTGCAGGTCGACCTGGCTGTGCAGGGCCTCTGCCAGCAGACCTTTCCCTGTGTCGTAGAGGGCGACGCCGGTCTCGTCGCAGCTCGTTTCCAGTCCCAGTATCAGCATAGGCGGCGGATCATACCGCAGGGCGGCAGAAATACTGGCCAAAATGCCGCATTTTGGCTTTGCAATAGTCGATTTTCGCCGTTATCATGCATTGTTCCGTCCCGGCCCTGTGCCGGGTTTCTTTGTATTTGAAGGTCTGACAGAAACCGGTATGCCAAGCGTTCGTGTCAAGGAAAACGAGTATTTCGACGCAGCCCTGCGTCGCTTCAAGCGTGCCTGCGAAAAGGCGGGTGTGCTGACGGAACTCCGTCGTCGCGAGTTCTACGAAAAGCCGACCCAGGAGCGTAAGCGTAAGAAAGCGGCCGCCGTGAAACGCCACCTGAAGCGGATTTCCCGCGAGGCGTCACGCCGCAAGCGCCTGTACTAACTTATCTGCAATGTCCGTCAAGGGCCAGGTCCAGGAAGACATCAAGACAGCAATGAAGGCCGGCGAGAAAGACCGGCTCAAAGTGCTGCGCCTCATTTCCGCCGCCATCAAACAGGTCGAAGTCGACGAGCGCAAGGAGCTCGACGACCCGGAGGTACTCGGCATCCTGAATCGCATGGTCAAGCAACGTCGCGATTCCATCACGCAGTACACGCAAGGGAATCGCCAGGACCTCGCCGATATCGAAGCGGCGGAGATCACGGTTATCGAGACCTACCTGCCCACGCCGCTCTCCGACGACGAGCTCGATGAGATGATCGACGAGGCCATCGCGCAGACCGGCGCCGAGAACATCCGCGACATGGGCAAGGTCATGGGCCATATCAAGGCGAAGGCCGCGGGCCGCGCCGATATGGGCATCGTTGGCGCGAAAGTGAAGGATCGCCTCAACGCCTGAATCGGGCTGCGGCGACCGACCGAGAGCGCAGCGCCATCGGCTGTTTGGTGGGCAATACTCCCGGTGCAGGCGAACTTTCGGGCTTGATTCGACTATGCTTGAGGTAGCGCTTAAGCACCTTCGAAAACAACAAAAATAACGGGCGAACCCCGGGTGCGCCCTGATCTCGTTGAATACTGAATGAGCGGACTGATCCCGAAGCAATTCATTGCCGATCTTGTCGACCGTGCCGACGTCGTCGAGGTCGTCGGCCGTCGCGTCCAGCTCAAGAAAGCCGGCAAGGAGTTCAAAGCCTGCTGCCCGTTTCACGATGAGAAGACGCCGTCGTTTACGGTGTCGCCCGCGAAAGGCTTTTACCACTGCTTCGGTTGCGGCGCGCACGGCAATGCGCTCGATTTCCTGATGCAGTACGACCACATGGAATTCGTCGAAGCCGTCGAAAGCCTCGCCAACGCCATGGGCGTCGAGGTGCCGCGGGAAGAAGCCGCCGGCAGGCCGGCGCGAAGCTACGACGCACTGTTCGAGCTGGTGGCCCGCGTCAGCCGTTATTTCGAGGCCGAACTCAAGGCCAGCCAGCCTGCGGTCAACTATCTCAAAGCGCGCGGCATAGACGGTGCAACCGCGAAACGCTTCGGCCTCGGCTACGCGCCGGCAGGCTGGAGCAATGTGCTCGACAAGTTCGGCACCTCGCGGGAAGCGATCGATCGCCTGCTCGCGACGGGCCTGATCATCCGCAAGGACGACGGCAAGCACTACGACCGCTTCCGCGACCGCATCATGTTTCCGATTCGCGACGCGCGCGGCCGGACGATCGGCTTCGGTGGCCGCGTCATGGGCAACGACGAACCGAAGTACCTGAATTCGCCGGAGACGGTCCTGTTCCATAAAGGCCGGGAGCTATACGGTCTTTACGAGGCGCGCCAGGCGTTACGCAGCATCGACCGCCTGGTAGTCGTCGAGGGTTACATGGATGTCGTCGGGCTGGCGCGACACGGCATCGATTTTGCGACGGCGACCCTGGGCACGGCCACGACCGACGAACATCTCAGTCGCCTGTTCCGCATGTGCGACGAGGTGTCGTTCAGCTTCGATGGCGATCGTGCAGGACGCGCAGCCGCCTGGAAGGCGCTCGAAAACGCGCTGCCGCTCATCCGCGAAGGCCGGCAAATCCGCTTCGTGTTCCTCCCCGAGGACCAGGATCCGGATTCCTACGTCCAGGCGTTCGGCGCCGACGCGTTCGTCAAGGCGCTCGACAATGCGCAGCCGCTGTCGGACTTCCTGATCGAGGAACTGGCTTCCCAGGTAGACATGGAATCGGTTGACGGCCGGGCCAGGCTCGCGGAGCTGGCCCGGCCGCTGGTCAACCGGATTCCACCCGGCGTTTATCGCGAATTGCTGACGGAGCGGCTCGCGGAGTCGGTCGGCCTGCCGACCCACAAGCTGGCGGCATTGCTGGCCGGCGGACAGGCGCCACCTGGCAAGCACAGGGCGGGCAGCGCTACCCGGCTGCGCGCGAAGCCGGCCGCGGATCCGGGCAAACCCTCGATCGTCCGGCGCGCGATAACGCTGATCGTGCATCACCCGGACGCGGCCGCCTCGATCGACATCGAGAAACTGGCGGGCATTTCGAGACCAGGCAGCGATTTGCTGCACGACCTCGTTGAAACTATCCAGTCCGAGCCCAATATCACGACCGCCGGGCTGCTCGAACGCTTCAGGAACCACGAGCAGGGTCAGCATCTCGGCAAGCTCGCGGCCCTCGAATTGCCGGCAATCGAGGAGTTTGACGCGCGCGCCGAACTGGCCGACTGCGTCGTCCAGCTGGCCCATTCGGCGCGCCGTGACAGGATCGACTTTCTTATTGAAAAACAGAGACTTGGCGATCTTTCGGCGGACGAACGGGAGGCGCTCAAGGAGCTCACCCGGGGGTCCGGCACGGACGGCTAAGTGACGGATTTTTATAGCTTAATAGTGGTCAAACTAGTATAATTGGTCGTTTGCATTTTTTACACAGAGGAAAGATCGTCTTGACGGAAAAACGCACAGTGATTAGCGGCAGCAAGCAAGCCCAGCAGTTGAAGGAATTGATTGCCCGCGGCAAGGAGCAAGGCTTCCTGACCTACGCGGAGGTCAATGATCACCTGCCCAATGACATCGTCGATCCCGAACAGATCGAGGATATCGTCAATATGATTAACGACATGGGCATCGCCGTCCACGAGAAGGCGCCCGATGCCGAGTCTTTGATTCTCACCGACAAAGACGTGTCGAATGACGACGAGGACGCCGCGGTCGAGGCCGAGGCGGCGCTCGCGAGTGTCGATGCCGAGTTCGGCCGTACGACCGACCCGGTCCGCATGTACATGCGGGAGATGGGTACCGTCGAACTCCTGACCCGCCAGGGCGAAATCGAGATTGCGAAGCGGATCGAAGATGGCCTGAACCAGGTCAAGTACCACATGGCGCACTTTCCGCCGACGATCGAGAAACTGATCGAAGTATACGAGGCAGTCGCCGCAGGCGACACGCGCATGCAGGACTTTGTGGTGGGATTCATCGACCCGAACGCGCCTGACGAGATCAAGGCGCCGGTGCAAAAATCGGACGACGACGAGGAAGAGGAGGAAGAAGCGGTCGATACCGGACCGGATCCGGAGGAAGTCGCCGCGCGCATGAAGGTGATCAAGCGCCTGTTCAAGCGCTCGCTGACCAACCTCGAGAAGTACGGCGCCAAAGACAAGAAGACGATCAAGGTGCAGGGCAACCTCGCCGATCAGCTGATGGAACTCAAGCTGTCGCCGAANNCCGTAACCTGCGTGATTCCGTGTCGGTCATCCGCATGCAGGAACGCCAGGTCATGCAGATCTGCGTCCGCGATGCCGGCATGCCGCGCAAGGACTTCCTTGCGAGCTTCCCGAAGAGCGAGACCGATCTCAAGTGGATCGACAAGCATATCCGCGCGAAGCGCAAGCACTCGTCGGTCCTCGCCAAACTGAAGGACGACGTACTGCGCGCACAGCGCAAGCTGCTGGCGGTCGAAACGCTGACCAACCTCAAGATTGCCGAGATCAAGGAGATCAACCGGCAGATGTCGATCGGTGAGGCGAAGGCTCGCCGCGCGAAAAAGGAAATGGTGGAGGCCAACCTGCGCCTGGTTATTTCGATCGCCAAGAAGTACACCAACCGTGGGCTGCAGTTCCTCGACCTGATCCAGGAAGGCAACATCGGCCTGATGAAGGCGGTCGACAAATTCGAGTATCGTCGCGGCTACAAGTTCTCGACTTATGCAACCTGGTGGATCCGCCAGGCGATTACGCGTTCGATTGCTGACCAGGCAAGGACGATCCGTATCCCGGTACACATGATCGAAACGATCAACAAGCTCAATCGCATCTCCCGCCAAATGCTGCAGGAGATGGGTCGCGAGCCTCTGCCGGACGAGCTCGCCGAGCGCATGGAAATGCCCGAGGACAAGGTCCGCAAGGTGCTCAAGATCGCCAAGGAACCGATTTCGATGGAGACGCCGATCGGCGACGACGAGGATTCGCACCTGGGCGACTTCATCGAGGATCAGACCGTTCATTCGCCGATCGACTCGGCAACCTCGGAAGGCCTCAAGGAGACCACGCATTCGGTCCTGGCCGGACTGACACCGCGGGAAGCCAAAGTGCTGCGCATGCGTTTCGGTATCGACATGAATACCGATCACACGCTGGAAGAAGTCGGCAAACAGTTCGACGTCACCCGCGAGCGCATCCGGCAGATCGAGGCCAAGGCGCTGCGCAAGCTCCGGCACCCGACAAGATCGGATCAGCTGCGGAGTTTCCTGATCGAAGACTAGCAGCGCGTTGCAAGTATGAAAAAGGCCGGAGCTTGCTCCGGCCTTTTTTTTGCAGGCGATTGATGTCTAGCTGACGATCTCGAGCGCTTTCCGGCGCTGGGTATGGAAGTCCTGCTTCTCGACGAACTCGAGGAATTCTTCCTGCGGCAGCGGGTAGCTGTAGAAATAGCCCTGCACGCTGTCGCACTTGTTCTTCACCAGGAAGTCGGCCTGCTCGCGTGTCTCGACGCCCTCGGCGATCGCCTCCTTGCCGAGTTCATGCGCCATCTTGATGATCGTCCTGCAAATCTTTTCAGAGTTTCCGGCGGCGCCGATCAGGTCGATGAAGGACTTGTCGATCTTGATGCGGTCGAACGGCAGTTCCTGCAGGTAGCTGAGCGAGGAATATCCCGTACCGAAGTCGTCGATGGCGACCTGGACGCCCCATTCACGCAGCGAATTCAAAATGGTAATGGCGGTGTCCCGGTTCTGCGCGACGGTGGTCTCCGTGATCTCGAGTTGCAGGTAGCCGGGGTGAATACCGTTCCGGTGCAGCGACTCCAGCACGTCGGCCGCAAAATTCGGGTCACGCAGCTGGCGCGCCGATACATTTATCGACATCGATCCCGGGTGCAGGCCCTTGTCGAGGATCGTGCGCAGGTCCCTGCAGGTCTGCTCGACGACCCATTTCCCCATGTCGACGATCAGGCCCGAATCCTCGGCGAGCTGAATAAATTCGGTCGGCGAGACGTCGCCGATGCTGCCGTGCCGCCAGCGCATCAACGCCTCGGCGCCGCAGATAATGCCGTCGGAAAGATCGAATTGCGGCTGGTAGTGGACGGCCAGCGCTTCGCCGTCGAACGCCGTCCGCAGATCGCGTTCGAGCTCGACCTTACGGCGGCTTTCTGCATTCAGTTCCTGGCTGAAGAACTCGAAGCGGGACCGGCCTCCCTCTTTCGCACGGTACATCGCCGCGTCTGCGTTCTTCAGCAGCGTTTCGACGCTGCCGCCGTCGTTGGGGAACACCACGATACCGATGCTTGCACCGAGAAAGTGATCGGTCCCGCGCACCGAAAACGCCTCCCCGAGCCGTTCGAGAATTCGGGTTGCCGTCGACCGGATCGTGTTGTCGGCAATCAGGCTCGGCAGCATGACGACGAACTCGTCACCACCGAGACGGGCAACCGTATCGGTTTCCCGCACTTCTGTGAGAATACGCTCGGCCGCCTGGGCAAGCACGACGTCGCCGACGGAGTGACCGAAGACATCGTTGATTTCCTTGAATCGATCGAGATCGATAAACAGGAGCGCACCGCTGTGCTCCTCGCGCCGCGCCTGTACCAGGTGCTGCTCGAGACGATCCTTGAGCAGCTGCCGGTTCGGCAAACCGGTCAGTTCGTCGAAGTGCGCCTGCCGGTAGAGGGCTTCCTCGCGCTCGGCGCTTGCCAGTGCGACCGCCAATCGCCCGGCGAGATCGATCGCAATCTGCAGTTTGCTGCCCTGCATCTCGAAGCGGGCATCGGAACCCAGCAGCAGAATGCCTTTGAGATCGTCGTTCAAAATGACGGGTATGATAACGACATAGCGCAGCCCGAAACTCAGGAAGCGCTCTTTGTAGGGCGCAAACGCGCCGTTGACCTGGGACACCTCGACCTGCCGCGGCTGGCACCATTCGTGGCCCAGCTCCTGCGGCAGGGAGATGCGCTCATGGTTGAATTCATCCTCATGCCAGGAAATCATCTTGGCGAGGCTCGGTGCATCGGAGTCGCGAGCGATGACCGCGACCGCCTCGACCCCGGTCAGTTCGAACAGATGTCCGATCATGCCCTCCGACACTTCTTCGAAGTCGGCGCCGGACAGTATCATCTTGTCGATATTCGACATCGCCTTCATCGTCTTGATCTGGCGTCCGAGCCTGCTCGCCATGTTGTTGAATGTGTCCGCCAGGGCGCCGAATTCGTCATCTGAGCGCACCCGGACCCGCGACTCGATATGGCCTGATGCGATCTGCTTGGCGACGAGCGTCAGGCGCTGCAACGGCACGAGACTTTCGCCGATCAGTGACAGGCTCAAAGCACCGACCAGCAAGATGACGAGCGCCAGTGCAGGCGGAAAGACGCGACGGAAGTCGGCGCCGGAGCGCAATGCATACTCCTCCGGCTGCGCTGCGATCACGTCCAGCGCGCCGTGCGCGAACGTGCCATCGAGGAAAAGCTGCCAGCCTGCCGAGACGAAATCGGTGCCGTCATCGCCCTGCCATTCCGACAGGAGCTTGCTGTTCAGCTCGCTACCCGCTATCAGTCCGGATACGGTCGAGGACTCCGATGCGCCGGTGCAGTGCAGCAATAGTCCTGTGCCCGTATAGACGCAGAAGTCGGTCTGATACGGACTGTTTTCGCGAAGTCCCCAAAGCAGATCCGGCTTCAACTGGAAGGCATACACGGTCTCTGCCGGCCCGTTGAGTCCTGTTGCCTTCAGCAGGTAGTAGCTGATCAGATCGAACTCGGTCGTTACCAGGAACTGCGAATGTCCGCTCGCGAGATGATTGCGATCGATCTGGTAGTCGTCAAAAAGGAACCGATCGCTGCCGTACAGCTGTGTCGGACCCGACTCCGCGGAACGTACCGAGATGGACGTAAAGTCGCGTGCCAGGTACTCGTCCGCAGCGACAGAATCGCGAGTACGATTCTCGACTTCACGGATAATCTGGTCGGCCTTTCCCGATGCCCGCAGCAGTCGATCCACCACTTCGGTGGCGTAGGACTTGGAGTAGTCGCGGAGTTTGCGACTGACCTCCTGCTCAAGCCCGCGGCCTACCTCGAACCAGGCGAGTAACGCCGTCAGCAGCACAGGGACGATGCCGGCAAGCAGGAAGAATCCGAAGATGCGACGGCCAACGCCGCTCGTCAGGATGCGGGAGAGAAAACTGGATTTCATCAGTAATCCTCCCCGAGACCGATAAATGCGCCGTTGTTGGCGCGCACGATATCGTCACGGCTCTGGCCCGCATTGAGTGGCCCTGCAGACTCACCGTCCGCGCCCATGCTGTACAGGTCGAAATCGGTATTGATCGGATTCAGGTTGCCGTCCTTGCGGAATGGTCCGTTGCCGGGACCGGCGGCCCGGATGTTGAAGTACTGGTAGTCGTTACCCCAGGGATCCTTGGGTAATTCCATGCTTATTTCGTTGAGCGTCGCGGGAAAGCGGTCGTTGTTATTGACTGCAAATCGCTCGATCTCCACCGCGATCGAACCGACGTCACCGATAGCACCGGCCACGCGGCCGCGGTTGACCATTCCGGTATAGGCCGGCACGGCGAGGGCAACAAAAAGTGAGAAAACGACCAAGGCGACGATCAGGTCCAGCAGTCCCATGCCGTTCGGTCGTCCGATGACCGATACCTTCATATCTGTTCCCGGGTGCCCAATAATCCTTTATCGGGCGCAGCCTATGTCGATAGCGCCCATCGTATCCGATCCTTTGATCATGGTCGTTGACCATCGTCACATTCGATCCCGGGACAGCAATCAGGCCGGAAGCCCCACCTGGTGCGGCCTGCAACCCGAGATCTACGAATGGGCCGGACAAAGAAAAGCCGGGACTGCTCCCGGCGAGTTTTGTTAATGACCCCTTGATGGCACCCTGCCCGATTTCGCTGCTGCGCATCAGCCAGGCTGGCGAGGTTCTTCTTCCCGTGTTGTCTTTTTGTTAGGTCGGGGGGAGGACGATAGTCGCAATAATGACCGCTGTCGGTGATCGCGATCACGGCGAAAATGGGAACTCGTTCAATTACATAATACCCTCGAGGTACCCGGTGCTTCAGTCTGCATCGACCGGCAAGTTGCAGTTCGAATAGTGAATCTCTTCGTGGCGATTCGAGCAGGCCAAAATGCACATTTCCGCTGCACTCAAACTTGTGCCTCGTCGTCGGATTGATAGAGACCGCAGGTCGAGGGCGAAAGATTCCGTGGAGGCCTAGACGCAATGCATCTCCAGGACGGCAAAAAATCACTATTGCCGAGTTTAAATGACTGCTTTTAATGATCTTTCTCTCGTGCTGGTGACTATTGAATCTGTTAGAATTCCGCTCCCATTTATGGGCCTGTAGCTCAGTTGGTTAGAGCAGGGGACTCATCAAAAAGGTGCGTCTGCGGCGAAAGGCGTGGAATGAACGGGATGAATTCAGGGAAACCTTAGCAGTTCGGCTGATGGCAACCCTGAGCCAAGCCGGCGGTACACCGCCGGAAGGTGCAGAGACTACCTGGGAACTTCAGCGTTCTTAATAACAGGCACGAGCGTCCCGCCCCTAACAACCCGGTTGAGGGTGATGAGATAGTCCGCTCCGTTCAGAAATGGACGGGTAAAGTGAATCCCTTGGTCCCAGGTTCGAGTCCTGGCGGGCCCACCAATTTGTGGTGAAGTTCAGTTCGGTGGGACTGTGCTTCAACCGGTGGCACTGA